>VFQS010000015.1_pt1 | contig 350988 bp, 335 predicted proteins | sample 3512361 | NCBI WGS metagenome assembly VFQS01 (sample SAMN10412375, study PRJNA504923) | tailings metagenome | isolation source: Relicate 1 Philex TSF3 active mining | place: Philippines
AGAGGGCTTCGCGGGTCAGGCCCGAGGCGCGGGCCACTTCGGTCATGCCGCGTGCGCGGGCAATGGTGCCCAGCGCGTGGGTCAACTCAGCAGGGTCATTTTCTTCCAGCACCAGTGTCAGGTAGTTGGCCACGTCCTCGTCGGACTTGAGGTATTCCGCCATGTCGAAGTCGGGCAGGTCGGCGGCTTTGATCTTGCGGTTCATGGTCAGTCACTCCGTGAGGGTTCGGCTCAATTCAATGGCGCGGGCAATGTCTTCTGATTGAGTGGACTTGTCGCCACCACCCAGCATCACGATCAGCATGCCGTTTCGCTCGACGTAATACATGCGCCAGCCGGGGCCAAAGAACTCACGCATTTCGCTGACGCCTTCACCTACAGGTGCCACATGACCCAACAAACCGCGCTGGACTTTTTCGAGTCGACGCGTTAACCGAATGCGTGTCATGCCGTCCCTGAGCTTGGTCAGCCACTCATCAAACTCGGGCATGCGCTTGATCGTGTACATGGTGATTGTAATCAGTTGTTCACGATTGGCAAGTCTTTTGCATGCAGCCAAACCGTCAAGGCGTAAGTCATGGATTTTTTGAATTGAGTTCTTAAATGCTACCTTTTTTGTCGTTGAAATGGTGCGAAATTTGCCGTGGTTTCACTGGTTGGTTATGGCGGTGCTGAACCACCGTGCTTTGTCCGTGTGGAGAGTTCGGCAAAAGGCTTCACAGCGCATGACTGAGTTGCAGCCGCAAGAGCAACGCTGTTGGCGGCTTGTAGCGCTGCGTTGCCCCTGCTTGTGATGGTCAGTTCTTCCCAAACTTGGCCTTGGCAGCCGCAACGCAGCTGGCTTTGGCGTCGCCTGCGAGGGCGTCGCATTTTTCGATGGCCACTTTGTAGTCGGCGTCGACTTTTTCGGTGGCCGCGTCTTTCTTGGCTTCACCGATTTCCTTGTTCATCTTGGCGTCGGCCAGGGCTTTTTTCTCGACGGCCTTGGCCTCCTTTCGGCACACGTCCTTGGCGTTGCCCGCGAGGTCGTCACAGCGCTCTTTGGCGACTTCGTAGGCGGCTTTGGCTTTGGCCACCAGGACATTGGTGCGGTCGGCGGCTTTGCCTGTGTAGCTGTATTCCAGCTCGGCGCGTGCAATCTTTTCCTTGGCTTTGGCTTCTTCCACGCAGATGTCTTTGGCATTGCCTGACTGCGAGCCGCAAGCGGCTTTGTCGGCCTTGTAGTCCGCGCTGATGCGTGTTTTGCTGGCCTTGTAGTCGGCTTTGCTCATGGTTTGGGCATAGGCGGCCGAGATGGGCAGCAGGCTGGCGCACAGCAGGGCGGCGGTGAAGGTCTTGAGTTTTTGCATGAAGGTTTCCCCTTTGAGGTGATGAAGAGAACCCATTAGCACACGCCAGGCCTTGTGTGATCAGTGCGTCAACCAACGCAGCGCGATGACGCGCTGCGTTCACCAGCGCCCGGATGCACCACCGCCGCCAAAGCCGCCGCCCCCGCCTTTGAAGCCGCCACCGGGGCCACCGCGCCCGCCATACCGGGCCCGCAGCAATCCGGCCAAACCCACCCAGGTCGTCAGCCCTGTGATGCCACCCGCGATCAGTGCCAAAGACAGCACCCCAAGCAGGAACCACGAGACGGCGCCCACAATGGCGGCGGTCATGATCGCGCCAGGAAATCGGCCCAGCACGGCCCGCAACACAAAGCCCAGCAGAGCGCCAGCGGCAATGATCCAGCTGATGTCCATCCAGGGCTTGACAGTTGGTGCAGCAGTCGGTGCGGGCAGGGGCTCGCCGTCGATGACACCCATCATGCGTTGCAGCCCTGTGTCGATGCCGCCGAAAAAGTCTTGCTGCCGAAAAGCAGGCGTGATGCTTTCCTCGATGATGCGTTTGCTGGTGGCGTCGTTGAGGGCGCCTTCCAGTCCGTAACCCACCTCGATGCGCACGGCGCGGTCGTTCTTGGCCACCACAAGAATGGCCCCATCGTCGATCTTGGTGCGGCCCAGCTTCCATTGCTCGGCCACGCGCAGGGCATATTGCTCGATGGTTTCAGGTTGGGTGGTGGGCACCAGCAAGACGGCCAGCTGGCTGCCTTTGCGTGCTTCAAAGGCGGTCAGCTTTTGTTCGATCGTGGTTTGCTGCGCCGGGGTGAGTGTGCGGGTTTGGTCGACCACGTGGCCTGTCAAGGGCGGCACGGGCAACTGGGCGTTGCAGACTTGTCCGACCAGCAAGGCCCCGAAGAGCCAGCCCACGCAGCCGATGCGCCACACGTTCACTTGGCATCACCCGGTACGGTGGCAGATGGTTTGGCGGGTGCAGTCCCGAAATCCACGGTGGGTGGCCGGGCGATCGCTTGCTCGTTTTCGACTGAAAAGTTGGGTTTTTCTTTGTAGCCCAATGCCCAAGCCGTCAGGTTGGAAGGGAATGAGTGGACGGTGACGTTGTAGTCCTGCACGGCTCTGATATAGCGGTTGCGGGCGACGGTGATGCGGTTTTCTGTGCCTTCGAGTTGGGCTTGCAGGTCGATGAAGCCTTGGTTGGCCCGCAGAGCGGGGTAGTTTTCTGACACCACCAAGAGCCTGGACAAGGAGCCCGAGAGTTCTTTTTGGGCCTGCTGAAATTTCTGGAACGCTTGGGGGTCGTTGACCAGTTCGGGCGTTGCCTGGATGGCCGTGGCCTTGGAGCGCGCTTCCACCACGGCTTGCAAGGTGCTTTGCTCAAAGTCGGCCTGGCCTTTGACGACGTTGACCAGGTTGGGAATCAGGTCGGCCCGGCGCTGGTATTGGCTCAGCACTTCGGACCAACTGGCCTTGATCTGTTCGTTCCCCCTTTGGAACTCGTTGTAGCCGCAGCCCGAAAGGACGAGTGCGGTGCCGATCAAAAAGAGGGAAAACCAGCGTTGAAAAGTGGCGGTCATGGCGTGCCTCGCGTTGGTGGGTGTTCGGCAAGGGTATGGCGCGAAGGACCGGGGCACTGTGCGCTGCACCACATTCAGCCAGGGTCTGTCGAGGCAGTCAGTTGCGCATGTCGTTGCGCATTTGCATTGTTGTTTTTGTCGAATATGTACCTATAAGTGACTATATCGACATATAATCGACCAATGATTTTTAAACGCTTCAGTGCTGTTGCCGTGCTGTGGAGCCTTCTGGCTGGCGTGTCCGCGCCTGCCTTGGCTTTTCAGGACAGGGACTGGCAGCTGGTGCCTGCTGCAACGACCCATTGGGTGGAGTTCACTCAGGGCTCGGAGTTGTCCAAACTGGTGGCGGGCTACCGCTCGGGCGGTTTTGAGTCTGCGGGCGGCCAATGGGTGGGTTTTGACAAGTGGTACCGCCCGAAAATGGTGGACACCCGCCTGACCTGGATGACGCAGCTGTCGCCAGAGTTTGGCGTGCTGTGGGGCGCCAGCACGGGCGAGCGGGCTGAAAAATACACCATTGCACCCAGCCTGAAGCTGGGTTTTGTCTACCAGATCAAGGCCGGTCCGCGTTCGCATTTGTCGATTCGGGCGACTTCGGTCATTGGCGGGCGCTTGCAGGAACGAGCCTGCACAGCCGACTATGGCGAGATTGGTGGCGTCCAGCAGGTCCATTGCCGTTTGGCCGCGACCGAGTTGGCCCCCGACCAAACCCTGAAATACCTGATCAACGCTTTGCCACCCGACCGGCACCAGGCGCAGATCCGATACACCTACATTTTTTGAATTCCCCACCCTGAGAGGAACACCATGAAAACCATTCGACTTGTTGCCTTGGCCACCATCGGCTTGCTGGCCCTGTCTGCCGCCCATGCCCAAAAATCCGGCCCCTCCAAGACCGCGCCTGCGCCGCAACTGCAAACCTGGATGAGCCCGGAAGTGGCCGATGCCTGGAAGCAGGGCTACAAGGGTTCGGGCGTGACCGTGACGGTGGTGGACGACTTCCGCAGCAATCAGGGTCTCTACGGCAATCTGGGGCAGGGCACCCAGCTGTTGCGCCATGGCGAATGGACGCTCAAAGAGGCCAGCATGATTGCACCGTCGGCCACCATGCGGGCGCATGACTTCAACTCGGGCACTTCGGTGGGTCTGAGCCGTGGTCTGAATGTGCTGAACCTGAGTTACGGCATGTATGCGCCTGCGGGTTACACCGCTTCGCAAATCGGCTGGAGCAGCCAGGAGTCCTCCATCATTTCGCACGCCCAAAATGGCAAGGCTGTGATTTCCAAAGCCGCTGGCAACGATGCCATCGTGATCGGTTCGGCCAACGCCTCCGGACAAGTGGATTACCTGAACCTCGCGCTCAAAGGGGCCCAGTCGGCCATTTATGTCGGCGCCCTGAACACCAACGGCACGACCAGCGCACCGGCCTCTTTGGCCAGCTACTCCAACACGCCGGGTGCAGACGCGGTGGTTCAACAGCAATTTGTGGTGGTGGGTGTGGACGGCGCCAAGACGGGTTTGTACGGCACATCGTTTGCAGCGCCGATCATCAGCGGTTATGCGGCCATTCTGGGCAGCAAGTTCACCAAATCAACACCCACCCAGATCGCTAACCAGCTGTTGAAGACGGCTCGCCAGGACACGATTTCGGGTTACAACCCCGCCACACACGGCCGCGGTGAGGCGAGCATCACCCGCGCACTGGCCCCTGTCAGCATTCAATAAGCCCTCGGGGCTGCGGCCTTCGCTGCTCCGATTCAGCGCGGCAGCGTCATGAGCGGGATGTCTTTGGCTGCGGCCAGTTTGTCGAGCTGCGCTCGGGTCTGGCCCGCCAAAAATGTTTCGATGGCCTGCCGCGTGGCGGGATTGAACAAGTCCTTGACCGGGTGGGTCAGCGCCACACCTGCGGCTTCGCACAGGCTGATGGCAAAGTGCGGCTCCAGCGCTGCCACGGCCACCCGGCCGTTTTTGCAGGCATAGATGCGGTAGCCCGCGTGCGCACCGCCTACCGCACCTTCGGGCGTGGTCATGCGCAGCTGTCTGGGCAAGGCCAGCCAAGCGGCCGCGTCGGACAGGGCGACTTCGTGGTGCGACCCTTTGCCCGTGGTCTTGAGCGTGATCAGCGACTTCAGCGCAGCTTCGCTGGCCATGATGGCGCCCCCCATGTCGGCAAACAAACTGGGTGGCAAGTCCATGCCATTGACCAAACCGACTTCGGCCTGGTAAGTCAAATCGTGGCCAGGGATTTCGGCCAAGGGGCCAGGAGCGCCGACCACTTCGATCAGGCTGAGCGCGGGGTATTGCTTGTGCAGCTTCTTCCAACCCAGGCCCAGCTTGGTCAGGGCCGATGGGCGAAACGAGGTCAGCAGCACATCGGTCTTAGGCAAGAGCTTGTGCAACTCGGCTTGGCCTTTTTCTGTCTTGAGGTCCAGCGTTTTGTGCTTCACGCCTTTGTGCAGCAGGTCGTAGCCGCTGGGCGTGTAGTGCTGCATCGGGTCGCCCGCAGGCGGGTTGATCTTGGTGCAGGTGGCGCCCATCTGGGCCAGTCGCATCAGCGCGGCAGGGCCGGGCAGGTTGAGGGCAAGACTCAAGACGCGCGTGCCGCGCAGGGGTTTGTTGGTGCTCATGGTGAGCCGTATTGTAGAAGCCAGCTACTGCCTGCCAATGCTGGTTCTTCCCCGGTGGGAGCGAGCCCCTGCTCGCGAATGGTGGCAGTGGAGCAGGTATTCGGCCGCAGGGGCAGCCTCCCACAGGGTCAACCAGCAAGGGGCGTCAGTCCCTCAGAGAGGGTTTACCGGTCGCCAAAGTCCAGCGGCAAGCCCACATAGTTTTCGGCCATGGTGCGCGAACCGGCTTCGCTGTGGATCAGGTAGTCCAGCTCGGCGTCCTGGAACTTCTGGCCGATGTCGCCGTTTTCCGGGAAGTGGTGCATCAGGCTGGTGAACCACCAGGAAAAGCGCTCGGCACGCCAGATGCGGCGCAGGCAGCGTTCCGAATACGCGTCTATGCCCGCCTCGGTCTTGTTGGCATAGAACTCGATGAAAGCAGTGGACAAATACTTCACGTCGGTGGCGGCCAGGTTCAGGCCTTTGGCACCTGTGGGCGGCACGATGTGTGCGGCGTCGCCCGCCAGGAACATGCGGCCAAAGCGCATGGGCTCGGTCACGAAGCTGCGCAGCGGGGCGATGCTTTTCTCAATGCTGGGGCCGGTCACCAAATGCTCGCGGGCTTCGGGGTCCAGGCGCTTGCGCAACTCGGCCCAGAAGGCGTCGTCAGACCATTGCTCGACCTTGTCGGTCAAGGGCACTTGCAGGTAATAGCGGCTGCGCGTGGCGCTGCGCTGTGAGCACAGGGCAAAGCCGCGGGTGCTGTTGGCGTAGATCAATTCATGGTGCACAGGGGGTGTGTCGGACAACACGCCCAACCAGCCAAAGGGGTAGACCTTTTCAAACTCTTTGATTGCGCCTTTGGGGGCACTGGCGCGGCAGACGCCATGAAAGCCATCGCAGCCCGCGATGAAGTCGCATTCGATGGTATGCAGCTGGCCATTTTTTTCGTAGGTGACGCGGGGCTTGGCAGTGTCGAACTCGTGCACCTGCACATTCTGGGCTTCGTAGACCGTGGGCAGACCTTCTGCCTGGCGCGTGTCCATCAGGTCGCGGGTGACTTCGGTCTGGCCGTACACCATGACTTTTTTGCCGCCCGTGAGATGGTCCATGTCGATGCGGTGGCGTGCGCCTTTGAACAAGAGGTCAAAGCCTGTGTGCACCAAGCCTTCTTTGTGCATGCGCTGGCCCACGCCTGCCTCGTCCAGCAGGTCCATGGTCACTTGCTCCAGCACACCCGCGCGGATGCGCGAAAGCACATAGTCGGGGCTTTGGCGCTCGACGATGATGGCGTCAATGCCGGCCTTGAACAGCAATTGGCCGAGCAACAGGCCGGAGGGGCCTGCGCCAACAATGGCCACTTGGGTGCGGGTGGTGCTCATGGGTGTCTCCTGGAGTCTGTCTGTGCAATGCCCGCAAGCTTAGGGGGCAGGCTCAAGGGCAGAAGGGCATGGCATTCGAGTTTGTGCGATGAAAAGATGATTTGTGCGATGATCGCGCAAATCATTCTGCCGTTGAGGCAGCTTCCCACTAAAACCCAAAAGCCTTCGTTGCATTTTTTTGTGGGAGCGAGCCCCCGCTCGCGAATGGTGGTGATCCCGCTGCAGTCATTCGCGAGCAGGGGCTCGCTCCTACTTCACTCCGATTCACATGACAATTGCCAAAGCTGACTATATCGAGGGACTGGCCAAGGGCCTGGCTGTGCTGGAGGCGTTTGACACCGAGCGCCAGCGCTTGAACGCCACGCTGGCCGCGCAGCGCACGGGCATCACTCGGGCGGCGGCACGGCGGCATTTGCTCACCTTGGCCGAGTTGGGTTATCTGGAGACCGATGGTTCGCACTACTGGTTGTCGCCACGGGTGCTGCGTTTGGCAGGCAGCTACATGGCCACCTCGCGCCTGCCACGCACGCTGCAGCCCACACTCAACCGCCTGGCGGCACAAACGCAGGCGGCTTTCAGCGCGGTGGTTCTGGACCACGACGAGTGCGTGATCGTGGCCCGCAGTGCAGGCGTGGCCGAACCGGTGCGGCACCTGGCCTATGGTCTGCACCTGGGTGCACGCTTGCCCGCGCACGCCACCTCCACCGGGCGGGTTTTGCTGGCCAGTTTGCCCAAGGCCGATTTCACGGCCTGGCTCAAAGGCCGGGAGTTGGCCCGCATCACGCCGCAAACCGAGGTGAATGCCGCCCGATTCAAGGCGTTGGTCGAGCAGGTGCGGCAGGCTGACCATTGCCTAGCCCGCGATGGCCACGAGCTGGGCATCCACGCGCTGGCGGTGCCCTTGCGCAACATGCAGGGCCAGACCCTGGCCGCGCTGAATGTGGTGGGCACGGCGGATCAGTTGAGCGACGCCTCTGTGCAGCGCAAGTGGCTGCCATTGCTGCAGGATGCAGCGCGGGAGTTGCGGCCTTTGCTGTGATGGTGCAGTGCGTGGTTTAGCGCGCATTCGGCCGCAGGGGCGGCCTCCCACGAAGACCGATGTGTCGACGGCAGAGGGCGCTTTGTGGGAGCGAGCCCCTGCTCGCGAATGGCTGCAGTGGTTTAGCACGCATTCGGTTGCAGGGGCGGCCTCCCACGAAGACCGATGTGTCGACGGCAGAGGGCGCTTTGTGGGAGCGAGCCCCTGCTCGCGAATGGCTGCAGTGGTTTAGCGCGCATTCGGCCGCAGGGGCGGCCTCCCACGAAGACCGATGTGTCGACGGCAGAGGGCGCTTTGTGGGAGCGAGCCCCTGCTCGCGAATGGCTGCAGTGGTTTAGCACGCATTCGGCCGCAGGGGCGGCCTCCCACACCGCTTGTCGGCTCAAACGCCCAAATGCTGTTCCAGCACGCTGGGGTCGTCCAGCAGGATTTGCGATGAGCCCTCAAACACCACCTGGCCTTTGACCAGGATGATGTTGCGGTCGGTGATCTGGGTGACGTGTTTCCAGTTTTTGTCGACGATGATCGAGCTGATGCCGCTGGCCTTGATCAGGCTGCAGATGCGCCAGATGTCGCGGGCGATCAGCGGGGCCAGGCCTTCGGTGGCTTCGTCGAGGATGAGCACGTCGGGGTTGGTCATGAGGGCGCGGCCGATGGTGAGCATCTGTTGCTCGCCGCCCGACAGTTGCTGCCCGCCGTGGCCCAGGCGTTCTTTCAGGCGCGGGAAGGTCTCCAGCACGCGCTCGTAGGTCCAGTCGCGTTGGCCTCGGCTGCCGGCACGGGCGGCCATTTTCAGGTTCTCCACCACGCTCAGGTTGCCGAAAATGCCCCGGCCTTCGGGCACATAGGCAATGCCCAGTTGCGCCACTTCAAACGTGGGGCGGCCGTTCATGCGCTGGCCCTTGATGTCCACCGTGCCCGAGCGCGGTGGCACGATGCCCATGATGGATTTGAGCAGGGTGCTTTTGCCCATGCCGTTGCGGCCCATGAGGCCGATCGTCTCGCCCCGGCCGACAGAAAAGTTCACGCCGCGCAGGATGTGGCTGGCGCCGTAGTAGGTGTTCAGGTCTTGGGCCTGGATCAACAAATCGCTCATCTCAATGTTCCTCACCCAAGTACGCCGCTTGCACACCCGCATCGGCGCGCACGGCCGCTGGCGTATCGCTCGCAATCACCTGTCCGTTGACCATCACCGTCAGGTGGTCGGCCAGGGTGAACACGGCGTCCATGTCGTGCTCGACCAGCAAAATCGCGTGGTCTTTTTTGAGGCGCAGCAGCAGCTGCACCATGCGCTCGGCCTCGGCCTGGCCCATGCCGGCCAGCGGTTCATCGAGCAGCAGCACGCGGGGCTCGGTGGCCAGGGTCATGGCGATTTCGAGCTGGCGTTGCTCGCCATGGCTGGTGGCCCCGGCCAAGGCCTGGCGGCGGTCTTGCAGGCCCGCGAGTTCAATGGCGCGTTCGGCCCGCGCGTTGACGGCCTGCATGCGGGCGGCTGTCTGCACCCAACCCAGCGGGTTGAAGGGCGAAGGCTGCACACGCGATTGCGCAGACAAGCGCACGTTGTCCCACACGCTGAAGGTGCTGAAGATGTTGGTCTTTTGATAGCTGCGGCCCAAGCCGTGGCGCGAAATTTTCTCGGGGGTCCAACCGGTGATGGGGTGCTCGCCCAAGGTGATGCTGCCGCTGGTGGGGGGCAGGTCGCCTGAGAGCAGGTTGGTCAGTGTGGACTTGCCCGCGCCGTTGGGGCCAATGACGGCGTGGATGTGGCCGAGCCACAAATCCAGCGACACGTCGTTGACGGCTGCCAGACCGCCAAAGCGTTTGGTCAAACCACGGGCGGACAGCAAAGCTTGGCGATCAGTCATGGCCCGCCTCCTTGGCTGTTTGGCTGCCGAAAACCCGGTTGATCAGGCCCAAAATGCCTTTGGGTGCAAAGATGATCAAAGCCACGATGAACAGACCCATCCACATTTGCCAGTGCTTGCCGGTTTTGAAGCTGCCCACATCGGGCAGGTCTTTGAAGACATGCAGCAAATACTCAAAGCTGAAGGCCCCCACAATGGCGCCCGCGAAATTGCCCATGCCACCCAAAATCACCATCATGATGGCGTGGGCGCTCATGTGAAAGCCCATGAGCTCGGGGTTCACAAACCCGGTTTGCGCGGCCCACAAATAACCCGCCAGGCCCGCCAAGGCCCCGGCCAGCGTGAAGGCGGCGAGCTTGTGGCTGAAGGTGTTGAAACCCAGGGCCCGCATGCGGTGCTCGTTGACCCGGATGCCCGACAGCGCCCGGCCAAAGGGGCTCCAGAGCAGGCGGCGCAAAAACACATACACCGCCAGCAAACAGCCCAGCGTGAAGTAATAAAACACCCGCTTGTTTTCCAGGTCGATCACGCCTGCATCGGGTCGGAAGTTCAGGAACAAACCGTCCGAGCCGCCCAGGGCCTTGTTGTCAAAAAAGATGTAGAAAATCATCTGCGCGAAAGCCATGGTCACCATGATGAAGTAGATGCCATGCGTGCGCACCACCAAAAAGCCGATGACCAAAGCCGCCAGGGCAGAGCCGCCCACGGCCAACGGCAAGCTGGCCAGCAGGCTGATGGGTTCGTTTTGTGGTGTGACAAACGCCAGCACATAACCGGCCAGGCCAAAGTAGGCCGCATGGCCCAGCGACACCAGGCCCGTGACGCCTTGCAGCAAATCGAGGCTCATGGCCAGGATGGCCAGGATCATCATGCGCACGACCATGGCCGTGTAGAAATCGGTGCCTACAAAGGGGAAGACGGCAAGCGCCAAAAAGCCCAGCAACATCACCAGCTGGATGCTGCGCGGCAGGGTTTCGAGGTGAATTTGGGGCATGCTCATGTGGAACTCTTTTTCATTGCTTGAACAGGCCTTCGGGTTTGTAGAGCAGCACGGCGGCCATCAGCACATACACCAGCATGCCCGAGGCCTGGGGCAGCAGCACCTTGCCAAAAGTGTCGACCAGGCCCACCAGCAAGGCAGCGATCAAGGCGCCCCGCACCGAGCCGATGCCGCCAATGACCACCACCACAAAGCACATGATCAAGACCTGTGAGCCCATATTGGGGTAAACGCTCGACACAGGCGCGGCGATCATGCCCGCGATGGAGGCCAGGCCAATGCCCAAGGCAAACACCACCGAGTGGATAAGTTTGATGTTGATGCCCAAGGACTCGGTCATCTCGCGGTTGAAAGCACCCGCACGGATCTTCATGCCCAGACGGGTTTTGGAGATCAGCAAATACAAGCCCAAAGCCAGCACCAGACATACGCCCGACATGAACAGGCGGTAGACCGGATAGGAAAGATTCTCGGTCAAGGGGATGGACGCGGCCAGCAGCTCGGGCACGGGCAGGCCGTGCACATCGTCACCCCAGATCATGGAGCGCAGTTCTTCAAACACGTAAATCAGGCCAAACGTGAGCAGCACCTGGTCCAAGTGGTCGCGGTGGTAGAAGTGGCGAAACAGCAAGCGTTCAATCAATAAGCCAAAAGCCACCGACAAAGCCGTGCCCACCACGATGGCCAGCGCAAAGCTGCCCAGCTGCGCGGCCAAGGACCAGGCCAGGTAAGCGCCCAGCATGTAAAAGCTGCCATGTGCCAGGTTGACCACACCCATGATGCCGAAGATCAGCGTCAGGCCAGCGGCCAGCATGAACAGCAGCAGCCCGTACTGGACGCTGTTGAGCAGCTGGATCAAGAAATTCACAAAGTCCATCGGGGATCACACTTTGAATGGAGGAGGGTGGCCGAAGCCTGGAGGATGCGCACCATTGAAAACGGCGGACCGAAATCCGCCGTGGCACGGCTGGCAAGCACAGGTGTTGGGGCAAGCCCCAGCGCCCGTTGCCTGCAGTTTACATGCGGCAACCTGCGCCAGAGTCGGCCAACGCCTTGGCAGCGATGCCGATGACCTTGTTCTCTTTGTTAGACACTTCACGCAGGTAAATGTCTTGCACCGGGTTGTGTGACTTGCTCATGGTCCACTTGCCACGCGGGCTGTCGATCACGGCGGCCTCCATGGCCTTGATCATGGTGGCCTTCTGGCTCACATCGCCCTTGACCGCGTTGGCCCCTTGCACCAGCAGCAAGCCTGTGTCGTAGCCTTGCACGGCGTACACGTCGGGCTGCATCTTGAAGGTCTTGGCGTAGTTCAGGCGGAATTCCTTGTTGCGCTTGGTTTCGATGCCGTCGCCGTAGTGCAGGGCTGTCAAAACGCCGTCGGCCGCCGGACCTGCGGCGTCCAGCACGCCTTCGGTCAGGAAGCCAGAGCCATACAAGGGAATCTTGCCTTTGAGGCCCGCAGCGGCATAGTCCTTGAGGAACTTGGCCGCGCCGCCACCGGCAAAGAAGCAGGCCACGGCGTCGGGCTTGAGTGCGGCGATTTCGGTCAGCAGCGCCTGGAACTCGACGTTGGGGAAGGGCAGACCCAGCTCCTTGACGATGGTGCCGCCCGCTTTGGTATAGCTCTCTTTGAAGCCCTCAAAGGCTTCGTCGCCTGCGGCGTATTTCCAGGTGATCCACACCGCCTTTTTGTGGCCGCGCTTGACCATGGCTTCACCCAGCGCCATGGTGGGCTGGCTGTTGGAGAAACTGGTGCGGAACACGTTGGGGGCGCACTGGGCGCGGGTGGCGACGTGCACGCCCGCGTTGGGAATCAGGCTGATCACGCCGCTCTCACGGGCCACGCGGTGGATGCCCATTTGCACGCCCGAGTGCACGGTGCCGATCAGCACATCAACCTTGTCGCGTTGCACAAGTTTGTTGGCGTTTTCAATCGCTTTGGAAGGCTCGGACTCGTCGTCCACCTTGAACCATTCGATCTCGCGGCCACCGAGCTTGCCGCCTTGCTCGTTGATGGCCATGCGCACGCCGTTTTCAATGGCCACGCCCAGCTGGGCAAATGTGCCGGTGTAGGGCAACATGAAACCGACGCGGATCTTGCCGGACTGGGCGAGTGCGCTTTGGGGGATCAAAAGGCCGGAAGAGGTGGCGCCCAACAGGGCTGCGCCTTGGGTCAAAACGGAACGTCGGGATGTCATGTGTGTCTCCAATGATGCAAACCGGCTGGCTGCACTGTGCGGTCAACCGATCAAACCATTATGTGGCACCCCGACAGCGCATTTCCTAGGGGAAAGTCCTGAGCCCCAACCGCCGTTCAGCAGCCGCGTGAGTTTCGTTGGGGGCGGCCAGGCGTTCAGCCTTGCATGCGCAAGTTGAATTGCCTGACGCCCAGTTCGTCCATTTGACGTTGCTCGTGTTTTTCCTGGTCGCGTCGCACGGCCTGCAGGTCTTGCTCTTCCAGTGCCCGCATTTTTTGAAGTTCCATCTCGGCCACCAAGCGTTTTTTGCGCAAGCTGGTCACCAGGGCCTCCGCTTTGCTGATGTCGAGCACCACACGGTGCTGCAGGTTCAGCAGTTGGGCCATGAACTGGCGCTGGTTCATGCTCGCTTGCATGCCCATGACTTCGGTTTGAGTCTGTTGCTCCTTGATCCGGTATTCGTCATACAGGCGGCACAGGCGTTGGTGGCTGGCCTGGAGCTGGTCGACGCGAGCGACTGCCGCCGCCAGCTCGGTTTGGATTTGGGTGACGTCGTCACTGGCTTTTTTGACCAGGGCGGGCCAGCAATTTCGGGCTTGACGCACAGGATGCTCCTTTCGTTCAGCCAGCCATCAGGGACTGGAGTTCGTGACGGGTGGAGGCCACATCCATGTTGGTGTGCATGTCTTGTTGCAGAAACTTTTCCATGCTTTGCCGCAAACGGATGGCCTGGTCGAGTTCGGCGTTGCTGCCGGCCTCGTAGGCGCCGACCTGGATCAGGTCCTGGTTCTGTTGGTACAGCGACCACAGGCGTCTGAAGCGGTTCGATTGCTTGAGGTCTTCGGGGCTGAGCAGGTTTTGCATGACCCGAGAAATCGAGCCGTTCAGGTCAATCGCCGGGTAGTGGGCGGCATCGGCCAGTTTGCGCGAGAGCATGACTTGCCCGTCGAGCGAGGCGCGGGCGATGTCCACGATCGGGTCGTTGGCGTCGTCGCCCTCGGCCAGCACGGTGTAGATGGCGGTGATCGAGCCAAAGCCATGGCGGCCGACACCTGCGCGTTCGATCAGGTTGGGCAGCAGCGCAAACACCGAAGGCGGGTAACCCTTGGCAGTCGGCGGTTCGCCCACGGCCAGGCCGATTTCGCGTTGGGCATGGGCCACGCGGGTCAGGCTGTCGACCAGCATCAGGACGTTTTTGCCCTGGTCACGGAAGTATTCGGCGATCACATGCGTCATGTGGGTGGCTTTGAGGCGCAGCACGGGTGACACGTTGGCGGGTGCGGCCACCAGCACCGATTTGGCCAGACCTTCCGGGCCCAGGGTTTCTTCGATGAAGGCCTGCACTTCGCGGCCCCGCTCGCCGATCAGGCCGATCACGACCACGTCGGCTTCGGTGAATCGGGTCATCATGCCCAGCAGCACGCTTTTGCCCACACCTGAGCCGGCCACCAGGCCCAGACGCTGGCCGCGCCCGATGGTCAGCACGCCGTTGATGGCCTTGACGCCGACATCGAGGATCTGGTGGATGGGGCCGCGCTCCATCGGGTTGAGCGGGCGGCCCAGCAGGCTCAGCACATCGGGGCAGTCGGGTGCGGGTTTGCCGTCCAGCGGCTGGCCACGCCCGTCGATGATGCGGCCCAGCAAGTCGGGGCCGAGCTGGACGTTGGACGAATGGTTGAGCACCGTGACCCGTGCGCCCGGGCCGATGCCGTTGGGCTCGGTGAAGGGCATGAGGTAGAGGGTGTCGTCGTTGAAGCCCACGACTTCGGCCTCCACCCGGTGGCCAAATTGGCCCACGACTTCGCAGCAGGCGCCCAGCGGTGCCATCAGTCCCCGGGTTTCCAGCCGCATGCCCACCAGCCGCACCAGGGTGCCGTTGCGCTGTGGCTCGGGGGCGTGCAGTTCACCGATCAGCTGGCTGACCTCGGCGTCAAAATCCATCATGGTGTGTCGTCGTCCGGGTTGGCTGCGGGTTTGATTTCGGTGTCTTCGACATCGACCACCTGGCGTTGCCAGTCACGCACCGGGGTTTCGGCAGGCAAGGCTTCGGCCCGGTCCTTGACCAAGGAAGACTGCTGCATCCAGGCCTCGGGCTGGGCCAGCAAGCGACGGGCCAAGGGCTCCAGACGTGTTTCGATCAGGTCTTGCACCACGCTGTCTTGCACGCGCACCCGCACGCTGCCCGGGCGCAGCAAGGCGTCGGCTTCGAGCTGCATGTGCTTGGTCACGGATTCGCCCATGGCGGTCAGGCGCTGCAGGTCTTCGGGGTTGACGCTGACGTGGACAGGCTCGACCGCGTGGTCGAGCTGCTGAATGCATTGCTGAATCAGGTTGTGGATGGCTTGGCCCGAGAGTTGAAGCTCGGCCCGCACCAGTTGTTCGGCCAAGTGCAAAGACAGCCGCTTGAGGGGTTCAAAAAACCGTTGCGGGTCCTGGCTGATGCTGCGCAACTCGATGCCCAAGTGGCGCATCAGCTCGCGCTCTTTGCTGCGTTCATTTTCAAATTCGGTGCGCACCAGCGCTTGCCCTTCCAGCAGGCCGCGCTGGTAGGCCTCATCGCGCAACTGGGTTAAAGCCGCTTCTGTCCAGGGCGATTCCGGCTCGGCCGTGGGCGCAGCCTCTTGCGCTGCTGCCGCATCGGCGGGTACTTCTGTGGCCGCTTCGTTGGCGTCGGGTTCGGCAGCTTCGGTCAGCAAGCCTTCGGTGGGTTCGGCTTTGTCGGCCACGCGCCATGGACCAAACGAACGGGCCGTGGCCTCGTCCCATTGGGTGCGCAGAAAACGGGGGGCCTCGGCCTTGCTGTTGAGCAAGGGGTTGGGGCTCCAGGGGGCAGGCTTTTCGTTCAGGTCAGACAAAGCCATCGCCGCCTCCTGCCAACACCAGCTCGCCCGCATCGGACAGCTTGCGTGCCAGGCGCATGACGTTCTTCTGCGCTTCTTCCACTTCGGTGATGCGCAGCGGGCCTTTGCTTTCCATGTCGTCCACGAACATGACGCGGGCACGGGCCGACATGTTGTCGAGGAACTTGTCCTTGACGAAGTCGGGTGCGCCTTTGAGGGCGACCATCAGCAAATCGGGTTCGGCCGTGCGCATGATGGCCTGGATGCCGCGGTTGTCCACGCCCACCAGGTTTTCGAAGGTGAACATGTTGTCCTGGATCTTCTGCATCAACTCGCCGTCGATTTGCGACAGGCCGGCCATGATGGAGGATTCGAGCTCGACCTTGACCGAGTTCATGATCTGGGCTGCCGCCTTGACGCCGCCGAAGCTGGACGATTTGGACGAAGAGTTCGTGGCGAACTGCTTCATCATGATCTGCTCCAGCTCTTCCATGGCGGAGGGCTGCACCGTCTCCAGGCTGGCAATGCGCTGGATGATTTCGGGGCGCGACTCACCCGGCAGGAAGTTCAGCACGTCGGCAGCCACGGTGTATTCGAGGACCGACAAGATGATGGCCACCACCTGGGGGTGTTCGCCGCGGATCATCTCGGCAATCGAGCGGGCGTCCATCCATTTCAGGATTTCCAGGCCCTTGCTGCCCTGGCCGGGCATGATGCGGCTGAGCACCGATGCGGCCTTGTCTTCGCCCAAGGCGCGTTTGAGCACTTTTTCGACATAGTCGCCCGTGCCCAGGCCCAGGCTGGTTTGCTTCTTGAGCATGGTGACAAACTCGTCCAGGACGATGTTCACCGCCTCTTGTGACAAATCCGACACCGAGACCATGGCAGCACCCAGCGACTGCACTTCCTTGGGGTTCATGAAGCGGATGATCTCGGAGGCTTGTTGCTCGCCCAGCAGCAGCATCAGCACCGCAGCACGTTGTGTGCTGGTCAACTCGGCCAATTCCTTGGCCAATTCTTCAGTCATCGGGATGGAGCCATCGCCCAGCAGGGCGGGCGCAGCGTCCTTGCCGTCTTTGGGCTTGTCGGCTTTGGCGTCTTTGTCGTCAGGTTTCTTGGTGGCCATGGTGTTTGTTCCTCAATAGCTTCAGCTGGACTTGATCATGCCCTTGAGCACGTTGGCCACGCGACCGGAGTCTTCGGCCACCAGCATGCGGATGAGCGCCACTTTATCGTCATAGGTATTGGCGGTGTCCAGCATGTCCATGGAGATGCTCGATTTCTTGGGCTTGAGCTTGGCCTTGATTTCTTCCAGGCTCTCGCCTTCGCCGATCTGGATCATGCGCATGTCGTCTTCGCTCAACTCGCCATCGCTCAGAGCGGCCTTGGCCTGGTCGGCATCGGTGGCAGCGTCGCTGGCGTACATGTTGCGCATGATGGGGCGCACCACGATCAGCATGAACACGATGAAGCTGATGGCCAGCAAGCCGCCTTTGATGCCGGTTTGCACCGCATCTTCCAGGTACCACGGAATGGTCTCCAGTGCTGTCGCAGGCTCGAACTTGGCGGGCACCACCGAGACGTTGTCGCCGCGCTGCTGGTCGTAACCCACCACGCCGCGCACCACTTGCAACATTTGCTCCAGCTCTTGGGGAGTGTAGGCCACTGTGGTTGGTGCGTTGGGAGCCACTGGGGCGTCCTTGGCGGGTGGCGGTGCGGGGCGTTCGTTCACGACCACCGCCACGCTGACTTTCATGATGCCGCCTGTGGCGTTGCGCACATGGCGCACGGTGCGGTCCAGCTCGAAATTGCGGGTGGATCGGCTGCTGAGTTTGCTGCCGGACTCACCCTGACCTTTGTTGGCGTCCACCTGGGTGGCGTTGGTGGTCGTGGGGTCTGCGGGGGGCGTGTTGGCCAATGCCCCGGGAATGCCTTCGGCGGCCCGGCTGGCAGCGCGGTCTTCGGCCAGCACTTCAGAGCGGGTGCGGGGGCCTTTGTCTCGGTTGTCAAAGTCTTCGGTCGTGCTCTCGATCTGGGTGAAATCCAGCGTCAGGTTCACTTGCGAGCGCACATTGGCTTCGCCCACCATGGGGGCCAGAATTTGCATGATGCGGTTGCGGTAGACCTCTTCAAGTTGCTGCTTGTGCTGCTCTTGTGCCGAGGTCAAGCCCAATTTTTGTTCGGTGGCCGACTCGGTCATGAGCTTGCCCACGTTGTCCACCACGGTCACATGGTCGGGTGCCAGATAAGGCACGCTGGAGGACACCAAGTGCACGATCGCCTGCACCTGCGAAGCGGACACGGCGCGGCCGGGGTAGGGGGCCAAAACCACAGAGGCTTTGGGTGGTGTGCGGTCCCGCACGAACACGCTTTGCTTGGGTGTGGCCAGGTGCACGCGGGCGCTTTGCACGCTGCCAATTTGCATGATGCTGCGGGCCAGTTCCTGCTCCATGGCCGCGTTCACTTTGACCTGCTCCATGAATTGGCTGGTGGTCATGGACGACTGTTCTTTCAAGCCGTCCAGACCGGTCGCTCCGGCCTTGGGCAAGCCTTGAGAGGCCAGAAAAATCCGCGCTTCGTGAAAGCGCTGGCTGGGCACGGTGAGCTGGCCTGTCGCGGGGTCGATCTTGGGTTTGAAGTCAGCAGTTTTGAGTGACTCAAAAGCTTTTTGCTGGTCGGCTTCCTGCAGCCCGGGCATCACGGGGCGGTAGGGGGTGGCCTGCATCCAGGCGTAAACCAGACCAAAGATGACCAACACGGCCAGCATGATGATCAGCGGCAGCACTTTGCGAACGGCCGGTTGGTTGATCACGGTCTTGAAGGTGTCGGCCATGCCCTGAGTGCGCCAGGGGCTGAGCATGCCGCCTGCGCCTGCGCCTGCGCCATTGGCTGCACCGTTGGCACCTTGGGCGGTGGTCAACGCCGTGCCGCCCGAAGCATTGGCGGGCGTGGTGGCAGGGGTGTTGTTGGACGCTGGGGGCGCGGTCATCACGCCAGTGTTCATCGAAGCGGTTGCTGTGGCCATGTTTGTTCTTCTTCAGTTGAGAGGGTCAGACCGGCATGTTCAGAATTTCTTCGTAGGCCTTGAGCACTTTGTTGCGCACTTGCAAGGTGGCTTCAAAGGCCAACGAAGATTTCTGCATGCCCAGCACCACGTCGGTCAGCGCGATGTTTTCGCCACGGTCAAAGGCGGCACGCATTTCAGCGGATTGGACTTGCAGGTTGTTGACCTGCCCGAGCGCACCCGAGACCAGATCGGAGAAACCTGTTTTCTGGACACCGCCTGCGCTGCCGCCCAGTTCGGTCGCGCCGGGCATGCCCGCGGTTTTGCCAGAGGCTTCGGCCTGGTGGCTGCGCAGGGTTTGCAGCATCGACTGGATGCTGGCAGGAGAGATGGCTTTGTCGATCATGCGTGTCTCCGTCAATAGGCCGCGTTGGCCATGCCCAAGCCGTGCTCACGCAGTTGGGCCAATTTGTAGCGCAAGGTGCGCGGGCTGATGCCCAGGCGCTTGGCGGCTTCCGTCTTGCTGGGGGTGCTGGCCAAGGTGGCCATGATCACCTGGTGCTCGTTCATGCGGGCGGCGCTGTGCAGGTCGGTGGGCACTTCGGCGTGCAAGCTGGGAGCCTCGTCGGTGATGACCGGCGCTTGCAAACCGAAGGTGTGCTTGGCGGCGTTCATGAAGTCATCGAAACCCGCCACAGGCTGGGCTGGGGCCGCAGGTTCAGCGTTCACCGACGCCTGCGCTGGGGCAGGTGCGGGCGTCGAAGTTGTTGCGGGGGCGCTGGCGGTCAGCCAGTCGTCAAACATCAGGTGTGCGGGGGTGACCACGTGGTCGGTGCACAACACCATGGCGCGGCGCATCACGTTTTCCAGCTCGCGCACATTGCCGGGCCAGGGGTATTGCAGCAGCTGCATCTGCGCCTGCGGGTGCAGCTGCCAAGGTTTCTTGTCGTGCTGCAGCAGGCACTGCATGGCCAAAGGAATGATGTCGCCGGGGCGCTCGGCCAGGGGCAACAAGCGCATGCGGAAAGTGGCAATGCGGTAGTACAGGTCCTCGCGGAACTCGCGCTCGGCGATGGCTTTTTTCAGGTCCTTGTTGGTGGCGGCCACGATGCGCACATTCAAGGGGATCACAGTTTGGCCGCCCAGGCGGGTGAGTTGGCGCTCTTGCAGCACGCGCAGCAGCTTGCTTTGCAGGTGCATGGGCATCTCGCCAATTTCGTCCAGGAACAAGGTCCCGCCCTGGGCTTGTTCGAACAAACCTTTTTGGTCGCGGTGGGCACCCGTGAAAGCGCCTTTCTCATGACCGAACAGCATGTCTTCGATCAGATTTTCCGGCATGGCCGCACAGTTCAGCGCAACAAACGGGCCGTGTGCGCGGCCCGAGGCCTCATGCAGCACGCGGGCCAAGACTTCCTTGCCCGAGCCTGTGGGGCCCACCAGCAAGGCAGTCACATCGGCCTGGGCCACTTTTTGCGCCAAGGCCAGCAGGTGCTGGCTGGCAGGGTCCACAAACACCACATTGCGCACAGGCTGTGGCGACAAACGGTGGGTGCTGGGGTTGATCTGGTTGTGCAGCCGCTGCCATGAGGCCGTGCGCACGTCTTGTGCGGCCAGCACCGTCAAGGCGCCAGCTTGGGTGGCTTCCACAGCCAGGTCCAGCTCGTGTCGATCGACGCGGCAGACCACGGGGGTGCTCAAACCGGCCTCTTGCAAAAGTTGTTGAACCGCCTTGAGCCTTGTTGCGTCGAGTGTCAGGTGCAAGACCACCATGGCTGCGTCCGCAGCGTGGGTGAGCAGGTTGTCGAGCGTGGTGACGGGCATCACAGCCCAGCCGCTCACCTGCAAGGCATGGCTGTGCTCAGGGCTCAGGGCTGCTTCGGGGTCCAGCCAGAGGGCCAGAGGGGTGGAAACGGGGTGTGACTTCACGGTGTTGGTCTCATGTTCAGATGAAACCTACCAAGCAACCCTTGTGCCAGATTTAAATGGATTTAAAAAGCGTTGAAAAAACGAAAAGTGAATACTTTAATATTTTCAATCCGCATGCGATTTTGACACTGGGCTTGACGAAAGATTGACAGCGGCAGCCCTGAACAGTTGTCAAACCCGCCGCTCCCCGTCATACCCGCCAGTCCCCGTCATGCCCGCCACTCATCGTCATACCCGCGCATGCGGGTATCCATGGCTGCCGCGGGCATGGACCCCGGATCAAGTCCGGGGTGACGCTGTTGTGTCATATCCGCAAAATTTGTTGCACACGCAAAAGACGTCATGCCTAAAGAGATGTCATACCCGCGCATGCGGGTATCCATGGCTGCCGGAGGCATGGAGCTCGGATCAAGTCGGGCGTGCCCCTGCTTTGTCATACCCGCGAGGCGGCTATCCACACCACGCCAAATCAGGCCAAGGTCTTGTCTTTGGCGCCAAAAAGCATGCAAAACTGCCCATCCACACGCAGTACCTCCATCGCAGGCAGCAGCCGCGACTGAAAGCCCATGGCCCTGCAGGCATAAGGTACCGACGGGATGTGGGTGATGGCGAAATGCCGGCATTGCCAGCAATTCGGCCCACGTTCTGGCGATTGATTGGGTGGAGTGATCAAGAAACTTTGATACGAATGCTGTGACTCATCGGTGTTGAGTCATGCGATTGGTCATAGTAGGGCGTTAACCTTGCAACAGCTTCAGTACCGATTGCTGGTCCATATTGGCTTGCGCCAATACAGCGGTGGCAGCTTGTTGAATGATCTGTGTTTTGGCCAGTTCACTGCTGGCCTGCGCGTAATCAGCATCCAGAATCCTGCTTCGTGATTCTGTGGTGTTCAAGGACACATTCGTTAAGTTGTCGCCTGCATAATTCAAGCGATTAATGACCGCACCAAACGTAGCGCGTTCGTCGTTGATCCGGTTCATTGCCACATCAATGCGCGCAATGGCCGTACTCGCATTGGCGGCTGAAGTGATACTGGTGTCGTGCAGTTTTGCGTCACCGCTGAAAACTTTGGTCGAGACATCTGCAGCCGCAGTATCAGCAACGCCAGCTGCAGTCATGGGAATGGAAAAATCCTTGAATTGAGCGCTGATGGTTTGACTGGAATTCGCGCCAACCTGGAACTTGACGTTCCGAAGTTCGGATCCCGCTGTGGCGGGGGCTGCCACGGTACCGCCAGTGCCTATTGCTGCTGTTCCAGTTGTGGTGTTGTTGAGGATGGTCATGCCGTTCCACTGGGCATTCTGTGAAATCCGGTTGATCTCCTGCATCAATTGGCTGTATTCCAGATTGAGTGATGTCCGATCAGAGCTGGTGTACGTGTCGTTTCCGGCTTGCACAGCCAACTCGCGCATGCGTTGCAGCATGTTGGTCACTTCGATCAGTGCACCTTCAGCTGTTTGCAGCAGTGAAATGCCATCGTTGGCATTGCGTACTGCTTGATCCAGACCTTTCACTTGAGCCGTCATGCGTGAGGAGATGGCCAAGCCCGCCGCATCGTCTGCAGCACTGTTGATTCGCTTGCCTGTAGACAATTGCTCCATGGCTGCAGCCACAGATTTGCTGTTGGCGTTCAGAGCCGTTTGGGACACCAAAGATTTGATGTTGGTGTTGATTACTGTCATGGGTAAATCTCCTAGCGGAAGTTGTCGCTGTCGAAAAACCGTCGACTTTTGAGGGTCTGAGGTTCATTTCAAGTTGAACAGCAAGCCCCGTGCCAGCTTTTCCGTGTTTATTTTGGGGTCAGCAGGCTCAGCACAGACCTGGGTAATTGGTTGGCTTGAGCGATCATGGCGTTGCTGACCTCTTGGCGTATTTTTTGAGCTGCCAACTGCGCTGATTCGATGGCGTAATCCGCATCCATGATGCGCGAGTGCGATGATGACCATTGCGTCATCATTTCTTGCAAATTGTCGCTGGCACTGACAAATCGCGATACCCATGCGCCGTAATTGACGGCATATTCATTGACCTTTTCAAGAGCCGCATCGAGTTGACCCAACGCTGCGTTTGCGCCGTCGGTTGTTTCAATCTGACTGCTGGCAGTGCCTAATGTGACTGTGTCTGCTGGAGTTGCAGTCATGTTCAAGCTTTGGGGTGCTAGCCCAAGTGCCGAAGACATCACGATGCTTGTGTTTTCACTGTAAGGGGCGTTGGTCATGACTGTAGCTGGCGGTTCTGTCCAGGTTCCATTGGCGCTGAACGAGCCGTTTCCAATGACCATCACAACCAGGTTTTCAGTCACCGTATCGATCGCGATCTTTTCAAGGTATTGACCGCTCGCGTGCCCATCGCCACTGTGGCGGAGCGTCATGCCGTTGTAGTGGTTAACAAGATGTAGTGTGCTGATGTTATAGCCCGTGGTGGGCGGCAATAAACTGCCGTCATAGCTTGCGCCGGCAGCAAAAGCATTGCCGGTATTCATGATCTGGTTATTGGCTGCAGCCGCTGAGGTGATGCCTTTGGCCGACCAAACAGGATCTGTGTTTGTGAGAATAGGGGTTCCGAGTAAATGTTTGCCATCTGTGGTGAAAATCTGGATGTCATCGTCTGCACTAAATGAATCCAGGCTGATGGTCACATCGCTGAATCCCTTGGGGATATAGCCCAGTGATGTCAGGCCTGAGCTGAAGTTTTTGCTGGATGACGTCAGCACATTGTTGATAGGAGACGTATTCCCTATGGGAATGGGGGCGACTACCGGCTGAGGCTCGGGTGGTGCCAGTGGTGTCCGTTCAAAGACCTGCGTTTGTCGACTGATGCGGTCAATTTCGTCGTTCAGTGCCTGAAATTCATGGTTAAGTGCCGTTCGGTCTGACGCAGCCAATGTATTCGTAGCCGATTGAACGGCCAATTCGCGCATCCGGCACAACAAGCCCGTGATATTTTGCAGACCACCTTCGGCAACTTGCGCCAAACTGATGCCGTTAGAGATGTCCTGAATCAGACGGTTTGAAGCGGTGACGGCCGTTGTCATGCGTGCGCCGATGGCTAACCCTGCGGCATCGTCTTGGGCAGCGTTAACCCTCGTGCCTGTGGACAAGCGCATCATGGACTGCGCATGCAATCGACCCGCATTTTGTTGGGCTGCTCGTGCGACCAACGAGAGTACATTGGTATTGAGCGTGGCCATAGGAACGCCCTTTATGAACAGTCTAAGCGCTTATCTATCCGATCACGTACTCATTTGTACCCCTCAGCGGATGCGATCTTGGGTTTGTTGTTGAATGAACTCATTCACTGATTTCAGCTCTTCCTGGATCATTTGATCGTCAGGGAATCTGGAGGCTGCAAAGTCCAGGACAACCCAAGCATCGTCCAGCTTGTTCTGGCACCGAGCAACTCGGGCCAGGTGCAGCCAAGTCTGGGCTGTGGTGTTAGGGCTTTGTACCTCTACGAGTTGGATCAGTAATTCTTCAGCGCGAGCCCAGTCCTGCAAAACTTCTGCCAGCAAACAGCTGATGACGAGTAAGTCTTCGCTGTCTGGATTCAACGCCAGGGCAGCTTCGCAGATGGCAGTAGCCAAAGGCATCCTGCCTTGCGCGACCATGGTTGAGACGGCTTCACGTATTTGTGCTGGGGAAAGCCGGTGGACTTCTCCAACGGTCAACTCAAGAGGTGCTGACAAGGGCGAGGCCGATTCGAGCGAGTGTAGTTTCAGTGCGAGTGACATGCTTTTCTCCAAGATGGGGACAAATGGTGTGGGGGTACTGATTCAATCGACAGCAGAAAGCGTTTGATCAGAAAAAGGCAGCAACTCTGCGTGCTCTTCCAGCAAGACGACATCTGACGGAAACTTGATCAAGGCGGCTTTGGCTAAATTCAAGGCTTGTACGGTTGACCCTAAGCAGCGTAAAACGCGTATTTCGTGTCGGTATGTTTCTGCAGTAACCGACTCTCCTTGCAAATAGTGCAAGCGGGTAAGCAGTGCATGAGCTTTGAACCAGTCTTGTGAAACCTCTGCGACCAGTGCACTCATGACTAAAACGGACTCATCGTTTGGATGGATCACTCTGGCCAGATCGGTCATTTCACTGGCCATGGCCAGTTCTCCTTGAGCAATCAACACTGAAACCGTCTCACGGATGGTTTCGGGATCCAAGGGGCGCTCGGCAACCGGCAACGCCAGTTCGGGCGTGAATGGCCGAGTCTCAGAGTGTTGAACAGTGCTTTCCATTCGAAGTCCTTTATAGATTGACCCTTTGAAGCGCCGAGTCGATCTGCTTGTCAGAGCGGCGGAAATTTGCCACTTGCCGGCAGTTCCAGCATCCAAGCAAAGTGCATGCCAGGTAAAAATTGAACTTTTGAGGCCGAAATGGTCTGTGAAAAGCTGGTATCGGTCTTGCTTACATCACGGGCAACGGCGAGGCTTTGCCATAGCACCGACACACCATAGGAGTTCTCACATGCAAATCAATCAGGCGCAGGCCCCGGCTGATGGCAGGGTTTTTGGATACATGAATTTTCAAGAGCCCCGTGCGGGACATGTTCTTGAAGGCGAATCGCTCAGGCCCTTGTTGATCGGGTCTGCATCGTTTGGTTTGCCCAGTGATTTGGAGATTGGTGCGGATGGTGACTTGGCACTGGCCCATTTGTTGAAGCAAGTAGACAAAACCAAGAAGCGCACCATTTGGTTGGTCAACAACTGCCTGCGCATTGACCATTTACAAAAGATATTGAACGCGGCCAGTGCGTGTTCAAGGGTGATTAATTTGCTTTGTGATGAGCAACCTAATTTTCAGGCGCTCCACAACACCAAGGCGGTCGACTCCCTCCTCGACGATGATCGTTTGTACACCGTCACATTCGACACGCCCAAGGTGCAAGCTGAACTGGCCAGTCAACTGATTGACACAGAAAATTTTGTGGGCTGGAAGCCTGTGCTGGGGTTAAGCCTGGAGCCGCAAGCAGTTGAGCATTTGCGTCACCTTTACCGGGAGTTGACCAACCATCTGAATCAAAAGGCGGTCGGGCGCATGACCCGTGTCAGCTCTTCCCATCTTTTCTTGTCCAACGCTTTGGTCAATTCGGTTTTTGCCAACCCGCTGAACGCGTTATCGGATTACAAGGATCTGTACAAAAACAAACCTGTCCTGATTGTGGCCACTGGCCCTTCATTGAACAAGCAACTGCCACTGTTGGCAAAGCACAAGGACCTTTTTGTCATCATTGCAGCCGATCCTGCTGTGCCTATCCTCAAGCAATATGGTGTGGTGCCTCAGTTTGTGGTCTCCATTGACCCGAAAAAGCGGCCCTATTGGCAACACAATGAACTTGATCCAAGCACCACTTTTGTCATCGAAATTGGTTGTTGCCCTGACGTGGCATGGTCGAGCAATCACAAATACCTGGTGACAAGCTGCCACAAAGATGTTTTCAGGCTTTTGACGGATTTGGGCGCTGCGCCTTCTTATTTGCTAACAGGTGGCTCGGTGACAACCACGGCTTTCAGTCTGGCACAGCACATGGGAGCCAATCCGATCATTTTGATTGGTCAGGACCTGGCTTGGACCGATGGCAAGGACCATGCGGATGGGTATGTCAGCCAATACAGCCGCGAACAGCTGGAGGCCCGACATGCCAAGGGTTTTGAAATCGAAGGCTACGACGGCAAACCGGTGCGAACCGAGCGTCAGCTGCTGTATTACAAGACCTGGTTTGAGCAACGCATTGCAGTTATGCCCGACCGATTGATTGTGAACGCCACGGAGGGGGGGGCTCGCATCGAGGGCGCTGCGCATGTGCCATTCGAAAGCGTTTGTCGGGAGATTCAGGCCAGCCGATTAGGCGTGACTCAGCCTGACCCCGCTCGTCCTTGGGCTCCGGACTTTGCCTATTTGGCTTTGTTGGCGGATCGCTTGCGGGGTCTGAAGAGTGAGATCGAACAACTTGAAAGCGAATTGAACAAGGGCATCAAGTTGATCGACACAATCAAGAAAACTCCCAAGAAATCGGTGATTCGCCAGATTGAGCAGATCAACCGGCTGTTGCTTGATGGCAGTTGGCAAGTCAAAACCGTTGTCGAAATGATGGGGCAGTCAGTGGTGGTCGCCACCGAGCAAAAAGTCTTGTTGGACGATGAGGTCAGCGCCAACATCAAGGGGGTGTATGGCGGATACAAATCAGTCTACAAGTCTGCACTGCATGGTGCGCAGCAGGGGAAAGAATTGCTGAGTCGTTTGATGCAGCTTTGTGATGACCTGGTGCAAGGGCAGCAAATGGATCACCAATTGCTGCAGAAGTACGGATTTAATCGATGGTTGGCAGATGGTACAAAGAACGAACTTGCCGCTTAAGTGAGTGCGCTGAGCCATTGGCGTCCGATTGCATCCTGGGTGTAATGCTGTGCGATAAGAGCTTGTGCCTCGCTGACTTGTTCAAAATATGCATCCGGTGCATGCATGAATATTGAAAATTCGGGCGTGCGCAGTGATGCAAAATACTTGCGAAACGGTAGGTACGACTCGAGTTCGTCTGCAGCAACAGGCAACCCCAGGGCAAGTGCAGTCAGTAAACGGTTTGAGCTAGCCCCGGATTTGCGTTTGGAGTGGAGTCCTGTTGGAATCCAGCATACGTCAGATATCGACGCGACGGCGACCATGTCTGACAAACTCCAAGGCACGACGCATATTTCCAGGTCAGCCAGATGTGGTTGATCCAGCATGCGTGCATATTTCTCAGACAGAGGATACGCATTTGTCATTGCGATGAGTCGAGTAGGCTCCGATATCACCAAGTCATTGCATAAAAATTCGAGCAAATAAGGCAGATTGGTCGAGTGACCGATCCAGAGCGCGGTCTTGACTTGCTGTTGGCATGCCCTCGGTGGCACGATCGGAACCTCGATGGGGTCCTCAATAACTTTAATTTGCCCCTTGTAAAAAGGACGAATCAAATGGGCTAATCGTGTTGAGGGGCAAATTACCAGATCGGCGCCGATCAGGGCCATCCTGTAAAAATGGTCTGCAGCAGTTTCTGTTTCTAGATGATGATCTGTATAGTCAATCACAATCCGTGCGCCACGTTTGCGTGCTGTACTAATGTGCTTGAGCCAGCGTTGCGGCCGTCCAGTGTCTGACGTGAAATCAAGCTTGCCAACGATCAGCGTAGATGCAGTTGAATCATGTTGAGCGTCGCCAAAGGTGGTTTCGCAATCATTATCTTTGAGGGTGTGCATGCATACCGCAGCCCTCAATCGAATCGATGCCAAGTTACTTTTCTTGAGATCTTCAAGATCGGCGGAGGTGTTAGGCAAAAGCCATTCAACTGAGATTGTGTCCATGGCTGTTCGGCACCGACATAGATCTTGATTGTTTTGATGAGCTCCGATTAAGCTGGTTTGTGACCGGTGATACGCATATCACGCGGCTCGCGGAGCTTAAATTGAGCCGGCTCTTGTGCCAAATTAACCAGGCCGGCTTGGTACATCAATGTCGCCAAAGAGCGTGGGGTGTATCCCCAGCGATGAATCATCAGAGGGTCTTTCCAGCCAGGATCCCCATAAAAAACCCACATGCTACGCTGGCCTTCACGACCGCCGAGTGCAGCGGCATCGGGGTCTTTCAAAAACTCCTGGGCAGCACTGATCAGGTTGGGGCATTCAAGAATCATCTTTCCCCCTGGCTTGAGTACCCGAGTCCACTCCTTCAGGATGCTGACCACCTCCCATTGCCAGAAGTGCTCGATCACATGGACAGCTAATATTTCATCAGCGAAATCATTCTCGAATACCGATAGGTCATGCAAATCGCATATCACGTCTGGGCGTTTGCCTGCACGTGCTTCCACAACATCGACGTTTATATAGCCATCCAAAATCTTATCGCCACAACCGAGATTCATGCGAACCATTGACTGCTTAAGATCTTGTGTGTTTAAGGGTTGAGCTTCTTGAACGGTTTGCACGCAATGGCTCCTGATTGTTTTGTTGATAAATGCTGCTGTGAAGAGCGGTAACAGCTGGGTTCTGGCTTTTTAAAGTAACTACGCGCTGGCTTTGTAAGGCTGTCGCTGCAGGCAGTATTGCATCCTGTCTCGGGCGTCAAACCATTCTTGCGAAAAATCAGCATTTTGGTATTCATGAAAGTACGGCCCGCCGACGGTCCAGTGCACGTTCTTGACGTCTGCTGGAGGCTCATCGTATTCACCGACCAGCCAATTCCAGCGCACATCCAGCTCGCCAATGTCTTCGTCTTTCAACCAAGTGAATCGGTGCAGATTCAGGGGTTCTGTTGTGTTGACGAATGTCGGCGTAACCATTCGGTTGGCTGGGTGAGCACAATTCCATAACACCACCGATGACCAGTTTTTGCGCGGGTATTTGTATTGCACGGTGTTCAGGTATTTCAAACCATCGCGTGGTTCATAGCTGTGTTTGACTACGTAGGCGGCTTTTCCGGGTTGCTCATCCAGCACTTTTAGCATTTCAGCAATGTCTGTGCGCAGCAGCATGTCGCAATCAAAAAATATGCCTATGCCTTCGTAATGACACAGATAAGGCACTAGAAAGCGGGAGAAAGAGAATTCGTTCGACTGCCGAGGGTCGCGAGGACGGGTGTAAACACCTTTGAGGTTGGCCAGATTGACCGGCACGATGGCCACCGGCCTGCTGCTGTAGCGGTAAATCGATGCCGCCATGGTGTGCCAAGCGACGCTTTCCACTGCGTCGTAGCCGATGAAAACCTTGATGACTTCTGGGTGCATATCGTCCTCGCTGAGCTGTTTCAGTGCCGTATAAGACGGCAGAACTTTGCCGCCTTGTTGCGGCAAATACTTCAAAGCAAAAAGCGATCCAGGTTTCCGGCTAATTCAGGTAGGTGAGCCCTGTTTATCGGAGCAGTGCCAGCACAAATGCGGGTTGCTGGTTTGCTTGGGCCAGCATGGCAGTGCCTGCTTGTCTGACGATTTGTGCTCTGGCCAGCTCGGAGGTGGTTTGGGCGTAGTCGGTATCGACAATTCGGCTGCGTGAGGCTGCCGTGTTGGTCGCGATGTTGGTCAGATTGTCGGCCGCATAGGTGAGGCGGTTGATCTTTGCACCCAAATCGGATCTGAAGGCGTCCAAGGCCGATATCGCATCGTCAATGTGCGTGATGCTTGTAGTGGCTGTGGCGCTGGTGGTGCTCGCCACAGCAGTGGCAAAGCTGGTGCCAGAGTTGAGATCTTTGAAGGTGACAGTCACTTGGTCGCTCGTGCTTCCGTCGACACCAATCTGGTAGGCAACAGAGCCTGCGTCTGCTCCGATCAACGCCACACCATTCCATGTGGTTTTGTCAGAGATGCGTGTGATTTCTGTCTGAAGGCTGGAAAACTCGCTTTGAAGCGCTGTCTTATCGCTGGTTGAATTGGTGCCGTTGGTGGCTTGAACAGAAAGCTCACGCATGCGAATGAGCAGATTCGTGATGCCCTCTGCAGCTCCTTCTGCAGTCTGGATCATGCTGATGCCGTCATTGGCGTTGCGCACAGCCTGGTTAAGACTGCGGATTTGAGTCGCCATTTTGTTACCGATGGCCAGGCCAGCTGCATCATCTGCAGCGCTGTTGATGCGCCTGCCAGTAGACAGACGCTCCATGGCCGTGCCAAGACTTTTTTCGCTGACCTTCAAGGCCTGACTGGCGACAAGTGCTTTGATGTTGCTGTTAACCACAGACATCTGTTTCTCCTGGGTTGCAAAAACGGGTCATCGTGACAGGTGCAGATCTTTGGGCTTTATGGCTTAAGGATCTGGCAGACCGCTTATTGCAAAAGCGAGAGGACCGAGGAGGGTGACTGGTTAGCCTGCGCCAGCATCGCAGTTGCAGCCTGCTGGATGATCTGGGTTCGCGCCAATTCAGTCGTGGTGGCCGCATAGTCGGTGTCCACAATTCGACTGCGCGATGCAGCGGTATTGTTGGCTACATTCGTCAGGTTGTCAGCGGCATAAGTCAGTCGATTAACCATGGCGCCCAGGGATGAGCGGTAAGCGTCGACTGCAGAAATGGCGTTGTCCACATGGGTGATGGAGCTTGCTGCTGTTGCAGCAGTCGATACACTGCCACCGCTCACATCAGACATTCCATTCAGGGATGAATTGACGTCTTTAAAGTCGATGCTGACGGTATCTGCAGAGTCAGCGCCAACTTGAAATGTGTAAGTCGTTGCGCTGGCTGCGACGGTCATACCGTTCCATGTGGTTTTGTCAGAGATACGGGCAATTTCTGTGGCCAGTTGGTCGAATTCAGTGTCCAGAGCAACGCGGTCTGCGCTGGAATTTGTTCCGTTGACAGACTGCACCGCCAACTCCCGCATGCGTTGCAACATGCCGGTCACCTCCGTCAAAGCACCCTCAACGGTTTGTACCATCGATATGGCATCGTTGGCATTGCGCACTGCCTGCTGCATCCCACGCACCTGAGCCGTCATCTTGTTACCGATGGCCAGACCCGCCGCATCGTCCGCTGCACTGTTGACCCGTTTGCCAGTAGAAAGCTGAGCCATGGCTTTGCTCAAGCTGCGGTTATTTACCGCCAGCGCTTGTTGCGCCACAAGAGACTTGACGTTGGTATTGATGGCGGTCATGAGGGACTCCGGTATTTAGAAATGGATGAATTCAGGTGAAAACTCAGAGAATTCAAATCACTGCTGTAGCAGAGAGAGAACCGAAGACGGCGATTGGTTGGCCTGCGCCAGCATTGCTGTCGCAGCCTGTTGAATGATTTGTGTACGGGCCAGTTCGGTCGTGGCGGCCGCATAGTCCGTGTCTAAGATGCGGCTGCGAGATGCTGCGGTGTTGGTGGACACGTTGGTCAAGTTGTCCGCTGCATAGTTGAGTCGGTTGACTACTGCACCCAGGGTGGAGCGGTAGGCGTCCACAGTCGAGATAGCTTGGTCGAGTTCCACAATGGCGCTGGTGGCACTCACTGCAGTTTCAAGTCCTTCTGAAGCCGCCGAGACGATGCCGCCTAGAGAAGAGACGTTTTGAAATGTGACGGTGACTGAGTCGGTTGCTGCAGGACCTGCTTGAAAATCTACAGAGGCTGCAGCAGAACCCAAAATCGCCATGCCGTTCCAGGTCGTTTTGTTGGAGATCCTTGAAATTTCGGAGTTCAATTGGTCGAATTCAGCATCGAGGGAGGTGCGATCGGCGCTGCTGTTGGTCCCGTTGACCGACTGAACAGCCAATTCACGCATGCGCTGCAGCATGTTGGTGACTTCGTTCAAGGCTCCTTCCGCTGTTTGCACCATGGAGATGGCGTCATTGGCGTTACGCACAGCTTGGTTCAAACCACGAATCTGTGCCGTCATTTTGTTGCTGATGGCCAGGCCCGCCGCATCGTCCGCTGCGCTGTTGATGCGCTTGCCGGTGGACAATTGCTCCATGGTCTTGGTTAGACCACGGTTGTTCACGGTCAATGCCTGCTGAGCAATGAGTGATTTGACGTTGGTATTGATGGCGGTCATGGCATGCTCCAAAAATTAGAGATTTAAGTCGTTAATAAAGTGACCAAGCAATCAGATCATTGCTGGAGCAATGAAAGCACCGAGGACGGCGATTGATTGGCCTGCGCCAGCATCGCGGTGGCAGCCTGCTGAATGATCTGCGTACGGGCAAGCTCCGTTGTGGCAGCAGCGTAATCGGTGTCCAAGATGCGGCTGCGTGAAGCTGCTGTATTGGTGGAAACGTTGGTCAGGTTGTCTGCTGCATAGGTCAGACGGTTGACCATGGCACCGAGTGTGGACCGGTACGCGTCAATGGTGGAGATCGCATTGTCCAGGTTGGTGATGGCACTTGTTGCTGCGCTGACATCCGCAACCCCGATTGCTGCAGCCGAGGTAACAGTACTGCCAGACTGATCAATATCAACAAAGCTGACGGTCACAGTATCAGACCCGCCAGGCCCCACTTGGAACGCGTAGCTGCCAGCGTTGGCACCACCAACGGCCATGCCGTTCCAGGTGGTTTTGTCAGAGATACGGGTGATTTCGGCAGCGAGTTGATCGTATTCAGCGTCCAGCGAGGCCCGGTCAGCTGTGCTGTTGGTGCCGTTCACAGACTGTACTGCCAACTCACGCATGCGCTGCATCATGTTGGTGACTTCATTCAACGCACCTTCAGCGGTTTGAATCATGGAGATGGCGTCGTTGGCATTTCGCACAGCTTGGTTCAAGCCACGGACCTGCGCCGTCATTTTGTTGCTGATCGCCAAGCCAGCGGCATCGTCTGCTGCGCTGTTGATGCGCTTGCCGGTAGACAGTTGTTCCATGGTCTTGCTCAGACCACGGTTGTTCACGTTCAGGGACTGCTGAGCGATGAGTGATTTGACGTTGGTGTTGATGGCTGTCATGGCTGGCTCCGGAATTCAATAAATGGGTTCGGTGTTCAGTGATGTGTGAATTTCAAATCACTGCTGGAGCAGTGACAACACCGATGACGGCGATTGGTTGGCTTGTGCCAACATCGCTGTGGCGGCCTGTTGAATAATCTGCGTACGGGCCAGTTCTGTTGTGGCTGCGGCGTAATCGGTGTCCAAAATTCGGCTGCGCGATGCGGCCGTGTTGGTGGCCACATTGGTCAAGTTGTCTGCTGCGTAGTTCAGTCGGTTTACCACAGCACCCAAGGTAGAACGGTAGGCGTCGACAGTAGAGATGGCTTGATCCAGATCAGTGATGGCAGCCGTTGCACTGGCCACAGCCCCTACGCCTCCAGCAGAGATATTGGTCATGCCACCCAGTTGAGAGATGTCCGCGAAGGTCACGATGACGGAGTCTGAAGCCGCAGGACCCACCTGGAATGTTGTGATACCAGACGTCGCTGATGCACCATTACCCATGATGTCCATGCCGTTCCACGTCGTCTTGTCAGAAATGCGGGAAATTTCGGCAAACAATTGGTCGTATTCAGCATCCAGCGAGGTGCGATCTGCGCTGCTGTTGGTCCCGTTGACAGACTGAACAGCCAGTTCACGCATGCGCTGCAGCATGTTGGTGACTTCGTTCAGGGCGCCTTCAGCGGTCTGGATCATCGAAATGGCATCATTGCCGTTACGCACAGCTTGATTCAACCCACGAATCTGTGCCGTCATCTTGTTGCTGATCGACAAGCCTGCAGCATCGTCTGCTGCACTATTGATGCGCTTGCCGGTGGACAGTTGCTCCATGGTCTTGGTCAGCCCACGGTTGTTCACGGTCAAGGCTTGCTGTGCAATGAGCGATTTAACGTTGGTGTTGATGGCGGTCATGGTTGGACTCCTGATGACACAAAATGTTTATGGAAGACATTCCAGGGCAAGTTGAATAATTTCACTTGCATGGTTGATGAATCGACCGATCATTTCAAAACTTTAAGTACAACGACAAATAATTTGATCTTCAGGACTTTTCGTCGAGCAGCATGCCTTTGACTTGCTCAATGTTGTGCGCCACGCGCAGCAAGGTCTCGTCCGGTATTTGTCGAATCACCTCTCCGGTCTCAACGTTTTTGACCTGGATGACGGTGCGATCAATCGCTTTGTCAATTGAAAAATTCAGTTGACGGCCGTGACTTTTCATTTGCTCGTTTAGCCGTTCGATGGCTTCTTGCAGGTTCTTCTGCATTTGCTTGGGATCAAACTGGAGGTCGGTCTTTTCGGGTAAAACCAGTTTGACCTCTGGCGCTGCGGCAGTTTCTTTGACACCTTTTATGGCATTTGCAGGCACAGCTGGCGCTGGCCTCAACTGCTGTGGCTCTGATGCTCGTGTGATATCGGTGCTCATAGTGAGATCCTTTCAAGGCCTTCTCTTCTTGTGAGAACGCACGATCACCCAAGTGACGGGTGAATCGCGGAGAAGGACATAAAAGGTATCGGACCGATACGATCAAACTTGAGGAATATCTTTAAGAATTATTTTTTTATTCATCAAAGTATCATTGAAATTGAATAACTTAAATTTTTTTAATTAAGAAATAAATTTACTTATTTGTATAAGAGGCCATCATGCCCTCAAAGCTGCTTTTCATGCTCTCGCGCATGCTGTTGCTGTTGCCCACGATGCTGTCCATCAGTGCGAACTGTTTCATGTAACGTTCCAGCAAAGCTGTCATGCGCTCTTCCAGTTTTTCTAAATCCACCTTGTACACATCGACTTTTTTGGTGGCATTGGTTGTTTGTTCTGTCAGCAGACTGGTGGAACGCAGCATTTCGTCGATCTCACGGACGGCAGTGCCAGCCAAGCCAGCCGAGTCGGTGCTGTAGACGCTCAGGTCGTTTGTATTGGCGGTGAATAGCGTAACCACTTCTGTGGGGTATTGGCTGAAGGCGCTGTTCAGCTTGGTTTCGTCCAACTGAAGCTTGCCATTGCGATCAAAACTCAGACCTACCTGCCACGCGGCATTGATGTTGGCATTTTCAGGATCAGTCAGGTTAACGGTATCGGTGTAAAGCGTGAAATCTCCCGTGATCATGCTTCGCACTTGTGATTTGATGCTTTGAAGCAGACTGTCTCCAGCCAAGGCACCGCCAAATTCTTCAACATCGCTGCTGCGGTCGTTGAGGATCTTGACGCTTTCTGAGAAATTGTTGTATGCCGTGACCAACGCTTGGATGTTGGCTTTGACAGTGCTGATTTCAGGCGTGAGACTGACACGCGCGGAGCCAGAAGTCGTTGTGTAGAGGCTGAGCGTGATACCTTCCAGTGCTTCGTCAACGGTGTTGCTGGACGAGGTGATATCGATGCCATTGATGCTCAACATCGCATCTTGAGCACTTTGCAGGGCGGTGGTTTGAAAAGTCAGATCAGCGCTTGCACTGCTGACGGTGAAATCATTGTCGGCACCTTCCTCGCCCGTAAAAACCAGAGTGTAGGCGCCCCCGGTGTTGATCAGCTGAGCGCTGATGCCCGTGGTAGACGTTTGCGCATTCACTGCAGTGACCACGCCTTCAGGCGTGGCGGTACTGATCTCAATGTCTGTGGATATGCCGCCTACTGTGAAAGTCAGGTTAAAAGTTGAGCCAGAATTGAACGTTGTGCCCGAAGCGATGGAATTACTCGCCCACCGCGTGGCTTGCGCCAATTGGGTGACCTCGATGTTATAAACACCGGCCGTTGCGCTGGAGTCTGTTGAGATGCCTATGGCGCTGGTTTGGCTGTTGGTCGCTGTTAAAGTGGAAAAATCTCTGGCATCGTTCAAGGCCTTGAAAGCCGTTTGCAACTCTGACAGCGCGAATTTGAGTGCGCCATAGCCAGAAATTTTGGCTTCTGTTTGCTTGATCTTGGTGTCGATACGCTCTTTTCTGGGTACTCGCTCGGCCTCAACCAAACTTTCGGCGAGTGCTTTGACATCGACGCCGGAACCAGCACCCAAAGCAGAGATAAGGTTAGTAGAAGCCATAGTCAGGTGCTCAATCTCAATCGTTAAGCGCGAACTTGCGCTACGTCTTCATAGGTATCGGCGCAAGCCACAAAAACTGAAGTAGGAAAAAGCTCAGCCCCGGATGAAGTCAAACAGCGACAGACCTGAGATCTTTTGAAAACTTCCCATGGCAGCCTCCAGAGACATCATTTCCTTATTCATCCGCGTCACCGCCTCGGCATAGTCCAAGTCCTCAATCTCTGACAGGGTGGATTTGATGCGCAAAGTGGTCTCGTCCAGCACATCGAGTTGCGCTTGCACAACCGACTGGTCCGACCCGTTTTGTGCTTGAGCAAGCGTCAAGTTGTTGTGCATTTGGGTGATATCCGCTACACCTTGCTGAATTTTTTGCGTTTGACTGGCATCGATGCTTTCGATCATCTGGTCAAGTGCATCAAAAAAACCGACACTTGTGCTGGGTTGGTTGGGGCTGTCACGCACTACGCGGCTGAAAACATCGGTGCCCGCTCGGGTAAATTGCACCGTACGCTCCACGCCGGCGGGGATGCGGGTCTGCGTCTGGTCACCTTGGTAGATCACATTGCCGCTGGCGTCTTCGGCAAAGGCGGGGGTGTTCACGCGGGTGCCTGAGAACAAGTAGTTGCCGCTGTCATCGCGTGTGTTACCCAGGCTCAGCAGTTGGTCACGCAGGGCTTTCATTTCCATGCCAATGGCCTTGCGATCATCAGGCGCTAGTGTGTCGGTGGCCGCCTGCAAGCCAAGCTCTTTCATCCGAATCAGAATATCGTTGGATGATGACAGGGCAGTTTCCTCGGCGGTGTACCGGCGCATGGCCACCTGGAGCGTACGCATGTGGCTGTCTTGGCGCTGCACTTCGCCCTTGAGACGTTGGATCGCTGCGGCTTGGTCGGGAGCGTCACTGGGCGAAAGAATTTGTTTGCCTACTGCCAATTGGGCCTGGGTCGTCGCAAGTTTGTTCTGAATGGTGCTCATGCGCTCGGTGGCGCGGTCAAACAGGAATGAGGTGGAGATTTTCATAAGGGCTCCGTTCAGCGCACTTGCAAGATGGCGTCAAACAAGGCCATGGCCGTTTGCATGACTTTGGCGTTGGCTTGGTAGGCTTGCTGAAAGCGCACCAAAGCCGAAGCTTCCTCGTCCAGGCTGACGCCCGAAATACCATCGCGGGCCTCTTGTGCTTGCTGATAGACCACACTCAGGGCTTGCTCGGCAATGGCCGCTTGTCTTGCAACGCTACCGACTTGGTTGACGCGTTCAATGTAGGCCTCGGTCATGGTCAACCCACCCGGCATGATGGCTTCATCCTCCAGTGCGACCAAACGCAGCATAGCCTCGTTGTTGCCGATACCGTCTTTGTTACCGTCGATGGTAAAGACATCACCGGCTCTGGGCGCAGTCGAAAATTCGAGCTTCAAGCCCCGGTAGCTCAGCGTGGGCGTGGTGGAGTTGGTGTTGGCTTGCAAGCTGCGTTCTGCCACAACAGTGTCCGTTGTGGTGTCCACAATTTTGTATTGCGTATCCGAGGTGAAAGTGACCTGCAGTGGCGAGGCTCGCAGCGATTGTTTCATGCTGCTTTCGATGCCTGTGAATTGGCCACTGACCTTGGCGCTGCTGGCCGCGCCGCTGCGATCTGTCACAAAAATCAACAGATCGTCTTTGGCAACACCTTGAATGGCAATGCGGGTATCAAAGCCCAGACGGCTCAAATCCGCGGGTGTGCCGTTGCTGCCCATACCCAGACGAATGTCATCGGTGGTGTTGTTGATCGGGCGTGACAACACCAATCGCCCGGCCGATTCACTGGCCGTGATGCCGGTCGTGGCTGTTTCCGTGTTGAGCCAATTGACCACCGAGCTCAGGGTCAGCGGCCCTGCCAGCGCAGGCAGTGGCTTCCCGTTGAGCGTGAGTGCGCCTGCTGCGATGCCTGCAGAGGAGGACACAAAGGTGTTGCCCGTCAGCACGGCCGGAGTTTTTTGTGGCGCCAGCAAATCACCTGTGGTGGTGTTGAACTGCTGGATCCAGCCCACTTCGGCTTTTGCTCCCATGAAGATATCCATCTCCAGGTAGGTTGATGCACCGCTGGCGTTGAGGTTGGCGCTACTGTAAGTGGCGCCCGCTTCCATGCCGTTGCCGGACTTGATGAGCAAGGCCTGTTCGTCAGCAGTCAAGGCTTGACCCAGAATGTGACGACCGTCGCGTGTCAGTACTTGAAAAGACTGGTTGGCAGTCGGGTTCTGGAGAGTCAGGGACAGATTATTTATGCCAGCGGTCGCCACGCCCAGGCTGGCAAAAGGCTGGCTGCTGGTGGTAGAGACGGTGACGGAGCCGATTTGCGGCATCTGCGCCAACGCCAAGTCACCCTGCAAAGAAGTTGGGCCGGCAAATCCAGGCGTTTCGTAGCTCACGCGGGCCTGCGCTGTGCCGCTGTTCAATGGGTTGTCAATGACCCTGAACTGTCCGGCGGCAGCGACCCGATTGGCATCTTGCACCATCATTTGCATGCCTGCGGCCTGAAGGGGTTTGTCTGCACTGAAGCTGAACAAATCACCACCCAGGAGACCTTCAGCGTCCACGCCTTCGCGGTGAACGGCGTTGATTTCACGGGCCATGACCTCGGCTAAGTCGTTCAAGGAGTTGGAGGCGGGATTCAAAACCTGATCACGAAAATTCATGACGCCGCCGATCTTGCCGCTGCTGATACCCGGCATGGTTTCGGGTTGGCCGTAAGCGTCGATGATGAATTCGAGTTTGTTGCTGTCGATGCTGGATTGGGAAACGCTGATGGCTCGGGAGGTGGTCTTTTGAACCAGGATGCCTTGATCCAAAGTGTCGCCCACGCTGACCAGAACGGCTCCGTTGTCCTCAAACCGGGTTTTCACTGCGATCAATCCAGACAATTCACGCAGCAAGCGATCACGTTGATCCAGCAATTCAGAAGGCTGATTTGACGCACTGCTGTGCTTGACCATTTGCTTATTCAGCAAGCCCAATTGCTGGGTCAAAGAGTTGATTTGACCCACATCGGTTTCAACCGATTGGCGTGTTTCGTTGTCGAGCAGGTCGAATTGGCCCGCCAATTGTCGAAAACGTGCAGCCAGACCATCTGCATCGCGCAAAAATGTGCTCCGCGAAACGATCGACGCGGGATCGCTGGCCAGGTCCCTGGCAGATTCGAAGAACAGGTTCATCGCGGTGGTCAGGCCAATGCTTTCATCGCCCATGACATCGATCAAGCGATTGACATAAGAGAGCAGGGGCTTTTGACTTTGCAGGTCGCTGTTGCTGTTGCGCAGGTTGGACTCGACAAAGGCGTCGTACTGACGCTGTACCGCATCAAAGCGGGCACCGGTGCCCAGGTAGCTGCCGCCCATCTGACGTGGCTGGTTTGAGGCCAGTGAAACGTCTTGCCGTGTATAGCCCTCGGTGTTGACGTTGGCGATGTTGTTAGAGACAGTGGCCAGCGCACGTTGGTAAGCGTTGACGCCCGAGCTGCCAATGCTGAGCATGTCACTCATGGCTTAACCTCCGGGGTGATCCGGTCGAGTTTGTAGCCCGTCGTGCGATCGAGTTGGTAGGCCTTGATGGCTTCCGGTTTGAGCGGCATGGCTTCGCGCGGTGGGTTCAGCGGCATGGCCCGGGCTTCGGTTGGGCGCAGTTGCAGGGCGTCTTGTGTACTCAGGCCTTGTGCCAGCGTCATTTGGCGCTCCATCATGTCGGCCAGGCCCATGCCGCCACGCTTGACCATTTGCAGCGAGACTTCCTTGTCCATCAGGTCCTGGTACATGTCCATGTTGCCGCCGTCCACCAGATCGCTTTTTTCGATCGACTCGCGCATGGTTTTCATCATTTGCTGGATGAAATAGGCTTCGAACTGCTCAGAGGTCTGGCGGATGGCTTTGGACGGGTCTTGCGCCGCCTCACCTTTCAAACGCGTGAGGGCGTTGAAGTCCAGGTAGGTGCTGGAAGAGGTGTTGGTGGACAAGTCGCTCATGGGGAGGCTCTTTAGATCACGATCAGTTCGGCACGCAAGCTGCCCGAACTTTTGAGGGCTTCGAGGATGGCGATCAGGGCTGAAGGCGTGGCACCGACCTGGTTCACCGCATCGACCACTTGGCGCAAGTCCACACCGGGCTGGAACAGGAACATCGGGTTTTTGGGCTCGGACACGGCGATGTCGGCGTTTTGTACCGCTGCGGTTTGGCCGCGCGAGAGGGCATTGGGCTGCGAGATTTCGTTGGTGGCGGCAATCGCCACAGAGATGGTGCCGTGCGCTACAGCAGCGGCTGTGACACGCACATTGCGGCTGATGACCACGGTGCCGGTGCGCGAGTTGACAACCACCCGGGCAGGCGGTTCGCCAGGCACCACGTCGAGGTTTTCCACCATGCTCATGAAGGCCACTCGCTGCGACATGTCGCTGGGGGCCTTGATGGCGAAAGACATGCCGTCCAGTGCCTGAGCGGTGCCTTGACCGAAGTTTTTGTTGATGGCGTTGACGATGGCGGTGGTGGTGGTGAAGTCCGATTCGCGCACGTTCATGACCACATGGTCGGCTCTGTCAAAAGGGGTGTCGACGATGCGCTCGACCGTGGCACCGCCTGGGATGCGGGCAGAGGTGGGCACGCCAATGCTGACCTTGGAGCCGGCTGCGCTGGTTTCCACGCCAGTGGCTGTCAAGGCGCCTTGGGCCAGGCTGTAGATCTCGCCGTCAACACCGCGCAGGCTGGTGAGCAGCAAGTTGCCGCCGCGCAGGCTGGTGGCTTTGCCGATGGCGGACACGTTCACGTCGATTTTCTGGCCAGGCTTGGCAAAGCCTGGCAACTCGGCCGTGACCATCACGGCGGCCACGTTTTTGATGTCGATCTTGCCGCTGGTGGCGTTTTGTTCAAAGTCGGACAGCGGGCCATCGATGCCCACACCCAAGCGCGCCAGCATGGCCTTCATGCTTTGGGCGGTGAAGGAGACATCGGCACCGTCGCCTGTGCCTTGCAAGCCGACCACTAGGCCGTAGCCAATGAGTTGGTTGGTCCGACCGGCTGCGACCGAGGCCAGATCCTTGACGCGGTCTGCCCAGGCCGAGCCGGAGAGACCGAGCCACAAGATGAGGGCGAAGAGGGTGGATTTCATGGGTTTTCCCGCGTGCCTGTGATTTAGAAAGGCCAGAACTTCATCAGGGCGTTGGTGCCCCAGCCGGCTTTGGCGGCGTTGGCCATGTCACCCGTGCCTCGGTAGGCGATCTGGGCATTGGCCAGGCGGCGCGACTGCACAGTGTTGTTGGGCGAGATGTCTTCGGGGCGGATGATGCCGCTGACCTGGATGATCTCCGCGCCTTCGGTCAGGGCCAGTTGTTTTTCGCCACGCACCATCAGGTTGCCGTTGGCCAATACTTCGACCACGGTCACAGACACGTCGCCGATCAGGCTGGCTTGTTGGTCAGCTTCACCACCGCCTACGCTTTCGATGTTGGCTTTACTCAAGTCCACGCCGCCCATGATGCCGTCCAGGCGGGTGCCCAAAATTTTGGTAGGTAGACGCATACGCTGAGCCCGTGCGTTCAAACCATCGGGGGCACTGGCCACCGAGGGAATGATGTCGTTCTTGGCGGCACGTTTGACACTGCCGCTTTGGGTACGGCCAGCCTGGGTGGATTCATTGAGCAACACGGTGATGACATCGCCCACGTTGTAGGCGCGAACCCGGCCAAACCAGTTGTCGCTTTGACGGCCGTTGTAAATGGCGCCTGTGGCCATTTTGGGTTTTTCGACAGCGACCGGCAGCACCGGTGCGAATTGGGGGGAATGGGCCATGGGTGCATTGGGCGAAGCGCAGCCGCTCAAACCCAGCACCAAAGCGAAGCCAGACAGGCAGGACAGTGACAGTGTTTTGTTCATGGTGCCCTGCTTACATGTTGTTGTTCAGGAAGCGCAGCATGCCGTCCACGGCCGAGATGGCTTTGGAGTTGATTTCATAAGCACGCTGGGTCTCGATCATGTTGACCATCTCTTCCACCACATTCACGTTGGACGCTTCCAGGGCTCCTTGCATGATTTGTCCGACACCGGCCACGCCGGGCTGACCCACCTGGGGTGCACCGCTGGCGGTGGTCTCTTTCATCAGGTTCTGACCAAGCGATTGCAGACCGGCCGGGTTGGCAAAGCGGGCGATCTGGATCTGGCCGATCACTTGGCTGCCGCCTCCAGCTGCGGTTTCGACCGAGACCGTACCGTCCTGGCCGACGGTGATGCTGGCCACGTTGGGGGGGATGGTGATGGCGGGCTGCAGGGGTGCGCCGTTGGCCGTGACCAATTGGCCGGTGGCCGAGAGTTTGAAGCCACCGTCACGGGTGTAGGCCGTGGTGCCATCGGACTGGGCAATCTGGAAAAAACCTTCACCTTGAACGGCCAGATCCAGTGCGTTTTTGGTGGTGACCAAGCTGCCTTGGCTGTGGGTTTTCTCGGTCGACACAATGCGCACACCGGTGCCCAGCATCAGGCCCGTGGGGGCCTGCGCATCGGCGCCGACCTGAGCCCCGGGTTGGCGCAGGTTTTGGTAGAGCATGTCTTCGAACGAGGCCCGGTCGCGCTTGAAGCCGGTGGTGTTGACGTTGGCCAGGTTGTTGGAGATGACCGACATGCGCGTTTGTTGTGCGTCCAGGCCGGTTTTGGCAATCCACATTGATGCGTCCATGGGGGGCTCCTGTCAGTGGTTAGGCGGTTTTCATCATGGAAGCACCCGACTCGTCGAGCGATTTGGTTTCCTTGATGATGCGAATTTGGGTTTCGAAGCTGCGCGATTGGTCGATCAGCCGGGTCATGGCCTCTATGGCGCTGACGTTGCTGCCTTCCAGGGCTTGGGGAATCACGCGGGGCGGGGTGTTGCCGGCGGGGATGTCGGCGCCGTCAGCTTGGCCGTCGAGTTTGAACAAGCCGTCTTGGCGGCGTCCCAGCTTCACATCGCTGGCATCACGCAGACGCAGCTGGTCGATGAAGACCGAAGGTGCAGCACCGGCTTGTGTTGGGTCTTTGGCGTAAACGGAGCCATCGGGGTTGATGGACACCATCATGCCCGGGGGCACGGCGATGGGGCCGCCCTCACCGAGCACCAGATGACCGGATCCGTTTTCCAGCTGCCCCTGTGCGTTGACTTTCAGGTCGCCCCGGCGCGTGAAAGCCAGATCGCCGTTGGGCGCTTGCACGGCCAATACGGCTTTGCCGGCCAGAGCCATGTCCATGGGGCGACCGGTGGCCATGACGGGGCCGGGGTCAAGACGGATCAAGTCGCGGGCTACGGCCTGTGCCTGAAAGCGCGAGTCAAAACCCGGGCCTTCCACCTTGACCGATTGCAGGGCCACGTCGTAGCTGTTTTTGAAGCCGATCGTGGACACGTTGGCCAGTTCATTGACCAGCACCTGGCGGGCTGTTGCCTGCTCCTTGATGGTGGCATTGGATGTGAAGACAAGGCGGTCCATGGTGTTTTTCTCAGAGGTTCAGGCGTGTTGTGATCAGTGCATCAAGAACGGATGTTGATGATGGCGCTGGTCATGGTGCTGCTGGTCTCGATCGCTTTGGCGTTGGCCTGGAAGTTCCGCTGGGCGGTGATCAGGTCCACCAGCTCTTGCGTCAAGTCCACGTTGGCACGTTCGGTGGCACCGGCACGGATCGAGCCGAAACCGGCCGAACCGGCTTCACCGATCTTGGCGACGCCGGATGTAGCAGATGACAAATAACTTGCATCACCCACCTGGCGCAGACCGGAAGGGCTGGAAAAATTGGCCAACACGATCTTGCCCAATGAGACTTGTGAGCCGTTCGAGTAAGTCGCATTGACCAGACCGTCCACGCCGATATTCAGACCCATCAATTCGCCTTCGGGCGCGCCGTCCTGGGACTGCGAGAGCACCGCGAATGCACTGGAGTATTGGGTGGATTTGGTGAAGTCAATCGACATGGTCAAGGCACCCTTACCACCCGCCAGGAAGGCTGTTTCAAAGGGCATGTCGGTCAACGGCGAGATGGGTTTGCCCGTGAGATCAAAGCTCAACTCGCCGCGGTCGAGGTAAACAGGCCACCATTCGGTTTGGGTGGATAGCCCGGAGGCGTCTTCTGTTTGAATACCGTTCTTGACAAATTGCAATGCACCGTTTTCGGTGAATTGGGTCAATTTTTTCCATTCACTGGTGGAGCCGAATTGCATTTCGGTGTTGGCCAATCCCCAGTCGGCAGAGCCGGTGACCTGGATGGCTGAGTTTTCTCCGGTTGTACCTGTTGTGAAGACAAACTGTTTGGATTTGGCATCGAAGTTGACGGCGACACCCGAGACGATTCGGCCCGTGGATGGATCGACCTTGCCGTTGATGTTGTCTTGCAAGGCTTTGGCAAAACTGTCGATGTTGGTGTACGTGGTGGGGAATGGAAGCTCCACCTTGAAGGCATAACCGTCGACGGAGACAAAGAAGTCCTTGTTGGCCGATGTGGTGCTGATGCTCTTGGTGGTGTTGATGGTCATGCTCTCACCCCGCAAAACCGCTGGTTCGCTGGGCTTGCCGCGTAAAGCTTCGTTGGTCGATGCGTCGACCTTGAGGCCGGCACCGGTCAAGCCCATCACCCGGATGGCGTTGGCGTCTGTGGTGGTGACCTCAATGCTGGAGCCATCGCCAGTGGTGCCCGAAGCGATGGAGAACCTGGCGGTGTCAGGGTCAAAAGCGACGGTGATGCCAAAACGGGCATTTTTGATGGCAGCCGTGGTTGCCGTCGCTGGTGTGTCAGCCAGAGAGCCGAGTGCGTTGTTGATGGCAATTTCAACGTTGCGGGCCAGTACCTCGGGATCCTGGTCGCCGGCTTTCATGGTGTAGGTGATGGTTTGAGCGGTCGCAGCAGCATCCACTTTGATGTCGAAACTCAAGGTGCCGCTGACGGCGTTGACCAATGCGCCATTCGCGAAGCCGGACGATGTCAGGGCGGTACCAATAGCCGAAGCGGGAGAGGACCGACGAATGTCAGTCAATTGGTCCAGCGAATACATTTCGGTGGTGCCCGAGCTGGGGACCACACGGGGGTCGCTCTTGGGCAGCACATCGCCGTATTTGTTGACAAACAATGCCCCGCCCACTTTGTCGGTCGCTTGCTGCAGAGCCGGTTTGACCTGGGTGTCGCCCACAAAAAAGTAGGTTTGCCATTTGGAGCTGGGGGGCGTTTGATCCTGGCTGGCGTTTTGGGTTTTGGCGTAATACACCGTGGCCAGGTAGCCGTTGCCACCGCTGTCGTACACCGTCAAAGCCGTGCTTTTGTTGTAGGTGCTGGGATTGCTTCGGTCAAAGTCGGCTGTGATCACGGCGGAGTCGGCAGGCAGGTTCAAGCCCAGCTGAATCTTGGTGGTTTCGACCGCCTCGCCCGAGGTCTTTGGCGGGATGGTCAAGGCATTGAGGTCGGTCAAGTCGGCCTTGCCGGAAGAGTCCACCGACGCTGCCATCAAACGCTGCCCTGTGGAGTTGACCACGTTGTTTTGGTCGTTCAGGGTGAAGGAGCCGTTACGGGTGTAGATGTCTTGCAGACCATCTGGCGTCTTGAGCGGGAAAAAGCCATCACCCGTGATGGCCAGGTCCAGCGAGTTGCCAGATGTGGAGATGTTGCCCTGGCTGAATTCCTGGCTCACTTGCTTCAGGGAGACGCCCTGACCGATGTTGCTGGACGACTTTTGTAGAGGCGATGTGGAGAAGATGTCACCAAAGTCAGCTCGCGAGCGCTTGAAGCCCGAGGTGCCTACGTTGGCAATGTTGTTGGAAGTGACGGCCAGCTGCGCGGTGGCAGAGTTCAGTCCGGTGAGCGAGGTGTAGAACGACATGCTGGGTGGCTCCTGTGAATCTGGGGAAGATGGGTGCAGGTCAGAGACCCACGCGTTTGACGTCGGTCAGCAAAATGGTCTTGCCGCCATCGACTTCGACGCTGACGCTGCCGTCCGACGGATTGGTCACGATGGACTTGACGGTGGACAGTGCGTTGACCGCAACTTTGCTGGTGTTGCCGTTGATCACGGCTTGCGCTGTCAGGCGATACAAGCCCGCTGGGGCAGGGTTACCCATAGCGTCTTTGCCATCCCATTGCACAGGTGTGGTGCCCGGCATTTGAGGCCCGGCAATGAGCTCTTGGACCAAATTGCCTCTGGCGTCATGCACATTGATTTGTATGCCCGCTGCGCCTTCAGGCAGATCGATGCTGGCGTCGATGGTGCCGCCTTGCGTCAGCTGCGTCAGCGAATCGCTGATGGCCACTTTTTTGCCGATCAGTGAGGCGCTGTTGAGCATGCGTTCGCCTGACATAGCGGTCACGAAGGTGTCCAGCGAGGTTTGCATGTTGGTCAGAGCTTCAAGTTGCGAGAACTGGGCCAGCTGGGCCACGAAGGCTTCGTTCTTGACGGGCTCCAGTGGGTTCTGGTTTTGCAACTGGGCGGTGAACAGGGTCAGGAAGTCCTGTTTGCCCATTTCCTCTCGGGATTTGGATTTGCCCTGGTCTTTCACGTCTTCATAACGCGTGACGTTCTTGAGCAGGCTGGAAGAGCTGACGGTGTCGGTGGCCATGAGGTACTTTCGGATCAGGCTTTGGTGATGTCCAGCGTGCGCATCATGAGTTGACGCGCCGTGTTGATCACTTCCACGTTGTTTTGATAGGAGCGGGCAGCGGCCATCATCTCCACCATTTCGGTGACTTCGCTCACGTTGGACTGGTAGACATAGCCTTGCTCGTCAGCCAGGGGGTTCTTGGGGTCGGACACGCGCCTCGGTGGGGCCGCGTCATCTGCCATGCGGTCGATCTTCACGCCGCCCACATAAGCGGCACCGGCGTTGGTCATTTGCTCTTCCACCAGCGCTTTGAATACGGGGCGTTTGGCTCGGAAGGCGTCTTTTTCTGTGCCTGCAACCGTACCCGCGTTGGCCAGGTTGGAGGCGGTGGCGTTCATGCGGGTGAGTTGCGCATTCAGCGCGGTCCCGGCGATGCCAAAAATGTTGTCCATGCTCATGCTCAATCTCCTCGCAGGGCTTTGCGCACGCTGCTGACCCGGTTTTCCAAAAACTGCAAGGTGGCCTGGTAGTCGGCGGCCGCTTTGCCGTACTGGGCCTGTTCGACGCTCATTTCAACGGTGTTGCCGTCGAACGAGGTGTTGAAAGGCGTGCGGTAGCGCATGCCATCGTGGCCCATGTCCTCGCCTGCACCGAAGTGCCCGGCGTTGGTGGCCACCATGGCCGTATCTCGTTGTTGTGCCGCACTCATCACGGCCTTGAAATCGATGTCGCGGGCCTTGTAGTGCGGGGTGTCGGCGTTGGCAATGTTTTGCGCCAACACTTCCAGGCGGCGGCTTTTGACTTGCAAAGCCTGTTCATGCACGCCCAGTGCTTGGTTCAACAAATTCATTTCGACTCCTGTGCTACGAAAGGGTGGCGATGATCTCGGTGCGTCGATCTTTTGACGTTGTCCACTCAAGTTGAGCGGGTTCGTGTCGAGAGCTGCAAAACTTGTGCCAAGTTTTTCTGTCACCTTTTGGGGGGTCTGCTCAAGGCAAAGCACGGCCTTTGTCCATGGGGGGGCGGCAAAGTTTGGTTTGGGGCGGCAAGGGTTTGCCGGTGGGCCGGTTTTGACCGATGGCCCAGGTTGGTCCTGTTTTTGCTTGGTTTCATGCAACTCACCCGAATGTCAAAACTTCTACACCGATATGAAACACGCTTTGCAAATGCTGTGCCGCCTGCTGGATCTGCTGATCGCCCGGGGTCTTTTGCTGGGTTTGGTGGTGTGGCTCTTCAGTGCGCCATCTTTCGCAGCCAACCCGGGCAAGCCTGGGGGGCCTTCGGCTTCGCCTCAGGAGGTCTTGCAGTCGTCGGTGAAAAACTGGGTGGCCCAGTCGCGAAAAGTGCCTGCCGATCAGGTGTCATTGGCCCCGATGGATGCCCGCGTCAAAGTGCGTGCCTGTGACAAGCCGCTGAACATGGATTTGCCATTTGCGAGCGCCGAGACGGTTCGTGTGCGCTGTGAGCGGCCGGTTTGGCAGCAGTTTGTTCGTGTCAGCGGAGTGGGCAAAGCGCCCGAAATTCAGGCGCAAGCCAAGCCAGAAACCCCGGCCGAGCCTGCCAAGCGCTGGGTTTTGGTGGCCAGCGTGCCATTGAAGCGCGGCATGATGCTCAATGAAACTCATGTTCAACGTGTTCAGGTCGATGCTTCTGTCATGCCTGTCAATGTGCTGGAACAGGCGTCTGAAGTGCTGCATGCCGAAGTGGTGCGGGATGTGAGGTCAGGTGCGCCCTTGCGCAGCCACGATATTCGGCCGACGGTGCTGGTCAAAAGAGGCCAGATGGTCCTGATCTCGGTCGGTCAGCCGCAGGGTTTTCAGATTTCTGCCCGGGTGGAGGCATTGCAGGATGGGCGTTTTGGTGAGCAGATCAAGCTCAAAAACCGGGATTCTGGCCGTGAATTGATCGGTCGGGTGCAGGGCCCTAACCAGGTGATGGGTTTGTAAGGTCCAATGACCCAGCGCTTTTGAGGCTGAAATTTGAAAAGTTTATATTTCTGACTCAAGTTCTAGAATCTCGTGCCGATTCAGTATTCGAGCAGGGTCTCAGCTCCTTGACCAGAGACCAGAAAAGAGAACCAAATGACCGATCCCATCTCTCATTTTGGCCGCAAGGCCCAAATAGAATCTGCCAACCGCCAGGCGGTTGCCAAGGGTGAGCCACGGGCTTCTTCGCCTGCTTCCGATGGAGTCAGGCCATTGGCCCCTCCCGCCACGGACGAGTTGCGATTGAGCAAAATCGCCCAAGAAGCTCTGCAAGAGCCCGAGTTTGACCGTGCCAAGGTGGAGGCCATCAAGACCGCCATCCAGCAAGGTCAGTACCCCCTGGATTCGCGTCGGATTGCCGAAAACTTTGTGGCGATCGAGAAAATGATCAAAGGCTGAAGATTTCATGAACCAGACGATCCGACCTGATGTCACCGGTCACATCATGGAGGCCGCCTTGAAGGCTGTGCCGGATGATGCGGCACGTCTGGCGGACATTTTGGCGTTGGAGTTCGAAGCTCTGAAAACCCGCGATCTGGCGGCTTTTGAAGCCATTCAGGAAGAAAAAACCTTGCTTTTGCAGCGGCTCGTGACTTTGGCTGAGTGGGCCATCAGCCAGGACCCTGTGCCCGTGCTGTGGCAACAGGTTCAAGACAGTTTGCAGCAGAGCAAGCAGGACCACCTGCGCAACATTCAGCTCTTGCAGCGTCAACTTCAGGCTGTCAAGGGCACTTTGCAGGCCTTGCAAGGTGAGTCATCGGCACCCACCGTGGATTTGTACGACCGCATGGGTCAAATCGCCCGCCGCCCAGGCACCTGGGGTGCTCAGCTGGCTTGAAGGCCCATTTCACCAAGGTGCAAGCCGCACCTCAAGGCGAAACAGTCGAAGACCTGGGCATCAGCCCACTCAGCGGGGCTTTTTCTCATCGCCAGGGCGCATGCCCTTGAGCCAATACACCCACGACAAAATGACCGCCACCGCCGTGTACATCTCGGGCGGTATTTCGGCGTCCAGGTCCACCCGGCTGAGCAGGGCCAGCAATTGCGGGTCTTGGGCCACATAAACCCCGTGTTTCAAAGCTTCTTCGATGATCTTCTGAGCCAGATCGTCTTGCCCCTTGGCGCTGATGACCGGGGTTTTGCGGGCCCCGTATTCCAGCGCGAGGGCTTCCTTGAGTGGGGCTTTCATGTTTGCACGTCCAGCAGGCTGCCCGCGTCTGGCGGGGCATAGGGCATGGGCGCTTGCGGCCCTTGACCATGGATGATCTGCAACCGTGTCATGTGCAGCCCCGCGCTGTCGAGTTCTTGCTCCAGGTTCGTCGCCATGGCCTGGGCTCTTTGCGCCACATCTTCGCGTTCGGCCCACATGACCATGTCCACCTCGGTTTGCTCGCTGATGCGGGTTTGCAGCCAGACTTCGCCCAGATCGCGGTTGCGGGTGTGCAGGTGGATGACCAAAGGCGGTTTGTCCTGTCCGGGCTGACGCCTTCCGCGCACCAAACGCAGGGCTACGGGTTCGGCATCGGCAAAGGGCAGCATCATCGAGAACACCCATTCGCGCCCGTTCAGGCTGTCACTGGCGAGCAGTTGCCGCGACTCGATGTCGTCGAGGCTGTCGCTCAGCAAGCTGTCCTTGTCGGTGGCGCCGTTGCGCAGCAGCTGGCGCAACACGCTTTTCAAGTCCATCAGCCCGCCGCCCAGGCCTTGCGTGAGCAGGTTTTCCGTCATGAAGCCGCTGCGGTGGATGGCTTGCTGCAGCTTTTCGGGGGTGAGTTGGGCCATGCTGGGGCGCAATTTCAGCCATTGCTGCAAAGCGCCCAGCTCAGGTGCCGAGGCGCTCAGGCCTTGCAGCAGGCTGTCGAGCACACCCGGGCGCAGCAATTGCGCCAAGGCTTGCATGTCAGGGGGTCTGAAGCCCAGCTGTTCCATTCTGCCAGGCAGGCTGGCTTGGGCGGCAGGAGAGGGCGCAGCCGGAGCTTGCGCTGGCGCTGCTTGCAGGGGGCGCAGCAAGATGCTGCCATTGGCCAGCACGTGCACCCTGAACAAGGCGGTGTCACCCGCCGCCAGCCGCAGTCCTGCCGGCAGGTCTTTGGGCAGGTCGATGGCTGCCCCGGCCTGCCCGGGTTGCGGGCCTTGCAGCATCAGGCGCAGCGCGCCGATTTTGGATTCGAGGGTGCCTTGCACCACTTGGCCATCCCGCAAACCCAGCTCGGCAGCGGTTTTTTCGATGACCAGCGGCAGCTTGCCCTCCAGGTAAATGGTGGGCGTTTTGGGGCTGAGGTGGGCGGTTTCAGCCCCCGTGATCATGCGAACCCCAGCCTGCTGGCGGTCAAGGAAAGCGCACCCAACGGCGCTTGTCGGGGCCGGAGGCTTGTGCGGGCTCGGCAGGCTCGGTCGATGTCTGAAACAGGGCCGCCGTTTGTGGGTACTGCAACAGGATTTGCTGGCGCAGGGCCTCATGCGAGGGCAGCATCAGCACCGTCCCGGGCCGCACGGGGTAGGTGCGGCCCCTCGGAAAAATCCGCGGGTTGGCTTTGGCCAGTGCTTGGCGCATGAACTCGTCGTTCAGGATCAGCCCCGGCAAGCCGCGCCGGATGACGGCGTCGATGCTCTCGCCTTTTTGCACCGTGATGCTGGCCCCAGCGCTTGTGCCATCGTGGGCCTGGGTGGCCCCCGATGGGCTGGCTGCGCTTGCCGCGTCTCTCAGCGGTGTGCTCAAAACCTTGAGGGCCGAGGCCGCAGCCGCCGAGGTTTCGGCGGCTTTGACCACCGAGACACCGAAGGCGGCGACAGCGCCGCACAGCAGCCAGGTCGCCAACTGCAGGGCGGCCTGGTCACGTTTGGCGGGGGTGTCGGGCAGGGCGGTCATAGTCAGTGCTGGCATGGGGTGGTGGCGCATCGCGTCAGATCAAAGATTCAGGTCAGGCAGAGCCAGTTTAAAGCGGCAGGGCCATCCAATGCCCTTGTGCGGACAAAGCCGGGCCGGCCAGCTGCTGCAGCTCGGTGCGTTCGGCGCCGACTTTGACCACTTGGGCCAGCGCGAGGTGCTGGGCGGCACCGGGCTCCAGCATCTGGCTGGGAATGTGGCTGGGGTTCACCAGCAGAACACGGTCGCCCGCCCGCAGCCCGCTTTCAAAGCCGGCTTGCAGTTGCAGCCCTTCCTGGCCGCTGCGGCGCACATGGAATTGCACCGGTTCGCATTCGGAGCGCTTGTCTAGTTGTTTGACCCAGGCTTGCATCTGCTGCTGCATTTGTTCCTTGAGGCGGTGGAGCCAGGCGCTGGGGTTTTGGCTGGCGGCCTGGGGGTCGATCGTGATGACTTGTTCGATTTGCCAGCGCGGCTCGATCGGCCCTTGGCTGGTGTGGCGCTCACCCAAGGTGAAGCTCAGGGTCCAGCGCCAGTCGTGTTCGTTCTGGTTCAGGGCATGCCAAGCCTGACGCATGCTCAAGCCTGCCGCAGCCGCATGGGGCTTGAGCACCAGCTCGGCGGTCCAGCCAGTCGGGCTTTCACTGGGGCCCGTCAGGGCCCGCATGTAGGCGTTCTCGGGTGGCGTGGCCTTGTGCTGGGCACGCCAGCGCTGCGAGGCCTGCATCTGTTGCGTCCACGATTGGCTGGCGATGTGCATCAAGGATTGGCTGGCGAATTGTTGTGCGCCCGCAAAGCCCTGTTCCACCCGGGTTTGGAGCACCAAGGGCAAGCGCCAGGGGCGTGGCGGGGCCTTGCACTCGGTGGCCTGGGTCCGGGCTTCACGCCAGCCCCAGGGCAGCACTTCGGCGCTGACCTGTGGGGCGGCATCCTGCTCGTCTTGCAGATAGGACAGCACGCGCACACCCCGCACCTGGGCCTCCGATTGGAAGTGGGCGCTTTCGTGGAGTGCCCCTTTGTCATCGATCCAGGCTGTGCTGAGCACGCGCGTGGGGCGATCGATGGTGGCTTGCAAAATCGCCTGGCGGATCGCTTCGAGCTGGGCTTCGTGCTGCTTGGCTGAGGTCGAGCGGGCAGTCCGGCTGGCCATGGAGACCTGGGGCTTGTCCAGCTGGCGCGCCTCGGACGGGTTGGCCGCAGCGCTTTGCGCTTGCGCCCCGAGCGCTGCAGCGCACAAAAAACCCACGGCCAGCCCTTGGCCCAGGCGCATGACTTTGGCCGCAGGGCGGACGATGTGCTGCATGGACGCGCGCATGGACTTGGAGAGGGCCGGTGAGGTGAGCATGGTGTCAGCGGCGGCGTGCGGCCAATTGGCTCAGGTACAAGGTGCGCAGATCGCGCACCACATGCTGGTCGAGCGACAGGGTGGTTTCATAGGTGTCTTCACCCACAGGCGCGATGCTGACCAGCACCGCACCGTAGATCACACCTTCGACCTTGGCGCGGAACGTGTCGCTCATGACGGTCATGTCGGCCACGGTGGTGGTCGCATCGAGTTGCTGGCCATAGACCTGCTCGGTGAGTGAGCGGTAGGCGTCCAGCTTGGACGCACGAATGGCCAACAGGCGTTGTTGGGCGGGGTTCTTGTGATTTTGCACGCTGATCACGGCATAGCCTGTGGCGACCAGGGTTTCGCGCTTTTCAACCATGGGCGTGATCATGGAAGCGGGCGCAGCAGCCCCCGGTGTCTGGGCGTGCAGGGGGACCGTTTCACAACCGGTCAAAGCCACCAGAGTGAGCAGCGCGAACGCCAAGGGTCGGTTGAAGGTCATCTTAAAACTCCAGAGGCAAGCCCGGCGCGTCCCGAAGTGGTTGGCTCGGCTGATTTGTCTTGACTGGAGTATCGGCAGCACCCGGGAAGTCTTGAGCGCAAAACGCCTGTTGCTCGGGCCGGTCGGCACGGCTGGGACGTGTCAAAAATCAGACGATATTGTTAAATTTGTCTGTTTGTTCTCTAAAGTAATCATTTATTTTTGCCAAAAGTGTCATAAGTGATTTATAAACTCGATATTGACATTTAAAACGAATTGACAGGGTTGGTGCTCGCGCTCACAGCGGGTTTCAAGCCCGCCAACATCACCCACCACCACCTGGTCATTTGCGGATGAAACCCCACGCCAAACCCCTCATCATCGGTGACAGCCAGGCCACTTTGTTCCTGCGTGAGTTGATCAAAACGCTGTCGGCCTCGTCCTCGACGGCACTGATCACCGGTGAAAGTGGTACTGGCAAGGAGCTGGTGGCGCAGGCGCTGCACATGCAAGGACCACGAGCCGCCGGGCCTTTTGTGCCGATCAACTGTGGTGCGATTCCCCGCGAATTGATCGAAAGTGAGTTGTTCGGCCACCGCAAAGGCAGCTTCACCGGGGCCTTTTCGGACCGCTTGGGGCGTTTCGAGTTGGCCCATGGCGGCACGCTGTTTCTGGATGAAATCGGCGATCTGCCCATGGACATGCAGGTCAAGTTGCTGCGCGTCTTGCAAGAGCGCTGCATCCTGCCCGTGGGCGCGTCCAAAGAGGTGCCCATCGATGTGCGCGTGGTGGCCGCCACCCACAAAAAACTGGAAGCCGAGGTCGAGGCCGGGCGCTTCAGGGAAGACTTGTACTACCGCATCAATGTGTTGCCGGTCGTCACCACACCGCTGCGCGAGCGCCCCGCCGACGTGGCCGCCTTGTTGAATTTTTATGCCGACAAGCACGCTTTGCCCAACGCCAAGGCGGTGCGCTTTTCACCCGAGATGATGCAGCTGCTGCAGGCCTATGCCTGGCCTGGCAATGTGCGCGAGTTGTCCAACCTGGTGGACCGTTTCTCCACTTTGTACCCAGCGCAGTTGTTGCAAGTTCAGACCGTGCCCGCTTGCATGATGCCGCTGGGCCTGGCGGCTCTGCAGGCCGAGTGGCTGGCTCAGAACGGCCTGACGGCCGCCAACGCCTTCCCGCCTTCGCTCAGCGCATCGACAGGTGTGTCCCAGGTGGTGCCTGCGGCACCGCAGGCGCAAGCCAGCTCGCCTTTTGAGGACGAGAACGATCCAATGGCCCATTTGTTGGCGGGCTCTGGCTCTTCTGTGGGGCTGCCTGCCAAGGTCTTCAATCCTGCACCCCTGTCGGCCTCCAACGACGAAATCAACGAGGTGGAGCAAGCCATCTTGCTGGCCCAAGGCATTCAGACCTTGCCGCCAGAGGGCATGTCGCTCAAGCAGCATTTGGTCGAAGTCGAGCGCAGCCTGATCGAGCAGGCGCTGGCCCGCACCCAAGGCAATGTGTCACAAACGGCCAAGTTGCTGCAACTGCAAAGAACCACGCTGATCGAGAAGATCAACAAGTACGAGTTGCGCGGCGTCGCTTGAAGGGCTGAGGCGGCTCGGTCTCAGGTCAGGCACCTGGGGCAGCAGGGCGTGGCGTTCAGAAAGGTGGCTTGATCACTTTGGCGCAGGTGCCCTTGATCAGCTTGACGGTGCGGCCGTCTTGCAGACTCAGGGATTGCACAAAACTGCCTGTTTTGCGGTCCACCACAAACTCTTCGCCTGTGATCATCACGCCAAAGCGCTGGAACATGGCTGGCCGATAAATTTTCAGACGCGTGCCCATCAAGCTGAGTGTGCCCGCTCGGCTTTCGGAGATGGCAATCTTGCCTTGGTACCAGCCCGAATTTTTCTCGAAGTCCACCTGGGCCATGGTGATTCTGGAAGGTTCGTTTTCCTTGATGCCCAGGGCCAGTTGCCCGTCCAGATCCAGCTCCAGTTCGCAAATCAGATCGATCACGCCCTTGTTGCCACCGGGCATGCTCTCGCTGGTCAACTCGGGCGGCGCGGTGGTGTCGCCCATGAGGTGCACCAGCCCCCAGATGCCGCCCATCACCAGAAGGCCGATGACAATGCCGATGGCGATATTTTTCAACATGGATGAACCTCTTGCAGGGGGTGATACGGGCTAAGGTGATCCGTCATCATAGGTGAAGTGGTGCAGCGTCAGTCCAGCGCCCATCACTGGTTGAGCACGGTGATGCTGACACGGCGGTTCCTGGGGTCGGCCGGGTTGCCGGGCACCTTCGGGTTGGTGTCGGCCACACCCTCAATGCGTGAGAACCGGTCGGCACTGATGCCCTGTGATTGCATGAACTGGCGCGTGGCATCGGCCCGCTCGGTCGACAAGGACCAGTTGTTGCGCATGCTCTCGGGCGGGAAGCCGGTGCTGTCGGTGTGTCCGCGAATGGCCAGTTTGTTGGGCAGGGGCCTGAGGGATTTGGTCACCTCGGTCATCAAGGCCGCAGCTTTGGCGCCCATCTCCGAGCCGCCTGAGCCGTACATGGCGAAGTCGGCCTTGTCGATCACCTCGATGCGCAAGCCTTCCTTGTCGCGGGTGATGCTGACCTGGTCCTTGATTTTTTCGAACTGTTTGCTTTCCGACAGCTTTTGCTTGATCTCTTTTTCCAGCTTGTCGAAGTTTTCCTTGTCTTGCTTCTGGCCAGGCGAGCCGGTGCCGCCGCCTTGACCCGGCGAGCCGGAACCACTGTCTTTGCCGGGGTCTTGCTCGGAGGGGCCGTCCTTGTTGTTTTCTTCCTTGGACGAGCCAAAACTCTCGGCCGGGCCGCCTTGGGCCTGCGGCGTCAAGCGCTCGAGCATGGCGGTTTGTTTGGCGGTGAAAGGAAAACCGTCGGTGTCGATGATGGATTTGCCCCCGAACAAACCGTTGGAGCCCGCCAACTCGCCAAACACGATCTGGCTGTGAGAGGCCGGCCGGAAATAGTCGGCCACACTCTTGCGTTTGTCTTCGTTGCTGGCGCCCAGGAGCCACATCAGCAAGAAGAAGGCCATCATGGCCGTCATCATGTCGGCCAGGGCGATTTTCCAGGCACCACCGTGCGCACCCGCATGACCATCTTCGACGATGATCTTGCGAATGATGGGGCGCATCGCCTCCGCAGCAGCGGCCGCTGCTGCGGCTTCGGCCGCAGCAGCCGCCTCGTCGGGCGCTGCAGGGGCTGCTTTGTCTGCCTCGGCCATCAGGAGCCTCGCATGCCGTCAAAGACTTCGGAGAAGCTCGGTTGGCTGTGGTGCGCAATGCAGGCGCGTGCCGACTCGATGACCAGCGGCTGGGGGTAGCCCTTGAGGTTGGCCACGATCATTTCGCGGATCACGTCGAAGGCTTGTGCGTCTTCGTTGATGATTTGGGTGAGGCGCCCGGCAAAGGGCTCGAACATGCCGTAAGCCAAGAACACGCCCATCAGCGTGCCCACCAGCGCGGCACCGATCAGCGCACCCAGCACAGGTGGCGGTTGGTCGATCGCACCCATGGTTTTCACCACACCCAACACGCAGGCCACGATACCCAGAGCGGGCAAACCACCGGCAATACCGGCCAGGGCGGCAGGTGCCAGCAAGGCTTCGTGGTGGTGCACCTTGATGGCTTTTTTCATCAGGTCGTCCAGGGCGTCGGCATCCAGGTTGCCCTGCGAGATCACCATCAAGCGCAGCGGGTCACAAATCATCTGGACGATCGAGTGGTCTTTGGCCAGCTTGGGGAATTCGCCAAAAATCGGGCTGGAGTCGGGGTTTTCCACGTGGGATTCGAGGGCCACCACGCCTTCTTTTTTCATCACGGTTTGCAGTTTGCCAATCAGCAGCATCAGGGCCAGGTAGTCGGCCTGGTGCCACTTGGGGCCCTTGATGCATTGGCCGATGCCGCCCATCGCGGCCTTGAACACAGGAAAACTGTTGGCCACCAAAGAAGCGCCGATGGCCGAGCCTCCGATGATGATGAATTCGAAAGGTGCGGCCTTGATGATGGGGGCCATCTTGCCGCCAGCGAGGATGTACCCGCCAAAAACCGCGCCAAACACAACCGCTAAACCGACAAAGAAAAACATGGTGGCCCTTTAAAGCTAGACAATGCACCAAACGCCGATGCACCAACCCACTGTCCATTGAAAAATGAAGTCCATCAGATTGCCCAGCAAGAGGACGGGCAAACCCAGATACAGCGCCCCCCAGGCCCAACCCGAAGCCGTCAGGCGGGCTTTGGGGATGTCATGGCCCAGGATGGTGTGGTCTTTGGGGGATGACGCGCTCATTTTTTCCATGGACACCTGTGTGCATCGGACACAAATGGGGTATCTTGAGTGAATTTAAAAATTTTGCCTATTATGACGATATGGATGTGAAGTGGGAGCTTTTGCCAAAGGCCGAGTGGGAAGCCTTCCATACGGCGCAGCAGGGGGCTTTGCAGCAAGCCTGGGGTTATGGCGAGGCCTTGACGGCATTGGGTGTAGGCGTGCAGCGGGCCATGGTCTGGGAAGAGGGCCGACTGTTGGCCATTGCCCAGTTCATGTGCAAGCGCGTGCTGGGCTATATCTCTTTGGCTTCGTGCACGCGGGGCCCTGTTTTTCTGCCGGATGTCACGGCCGCTCAACGGGCGCAGATCTACAAGCGCTTGCGCCAATCCTTGCCGTTGCCGCGCTTGAAAGTGGCTTTGTTTTCGCCCGATCGCACAGCGGATCAGGTGGACCCGGCAGAGACGAAGGGCATGTCGCGCGTGATGACCGGTTATGCCACCGTGCTGCTGGATTTGACGCTGCCGCTGGCCACCCTGAAAGCCCAGCTGGATGGCAAATGGCGCAACCGCTTGAACAAGGCGCTCTTGAATGACAAGCTCCGGGTTCATGTGCAAGCGAGCCGCAAGCGCTGCGAATGGCTGCTGGCGCAGGAGCAGGCCCAACGGGAGGCGAAAAAGTTCCATGGCTTGCCCACCGATTTTGTGCAGGCTTACATCGCTGCTGCAGCAGACCCCCGTCAGGCCTTTGTGGTGGCCTATGCCGAGCTGGGCAAGAACACCGTTGCGGGCATGTTGTTTTTGATCCATGGCCGGGTGGCCAGTTACCATATGGGCTGGGCTGACGAAGAAGGCCGGCAGCTCAATGCCCACAACGCCTTGTTGTGGCAGGCCATGGTTGACTTGCAAGGCCAGGGCGTGGCGGTGCTCGATCTGGGGGGCGTCAATACCCACGATTTGCCCGGCATCTCGCGCTTCAAATTGGGCACAGGCGGCCGCGCCGTGACACTTGCGGGGACTTATTTTTAAGAACGAACATGAATTTGCCAGGGTTTTCAATGCGTGCTTTTCTTCGCTGTGGTTTGTGCTGTGTGGGCTTGCTGGGCGGCTTGGCCCCGGTGTCGGCTTGGGCCTGGACCCGCATCGGTGAAACCCCTGAAGTGACGCTGTACGTCAACCGCAACTCCATCGAACGGGCGGACACCATTCGCCGTGTTTGGGAAATGCAGGACCTCAAGACCCCTGACGCCGAAGGCGTGCGTTCCAGACGCTACCTGAACGAGTACGACTGCAACTACAAAATGCACCGCATGGGACAGATGACCAGTTTTGCCGGTCCCAAGATGACGGGCGAGAAAGTCGCCGTCGTCAACGAGATGGGGTACTGGCGAAAAATACCGCCCAATGGCGTTTTCGTGCTGACCTACATTGCGGTGTGCATCGAGTGAGCGCACGCTGAAATCCCGTTGTCCAGGGGCCGTTCAGGGCTTGGCGGCCGTTGTGGCGGGGCCGCCGGACGCCGCATTCGGGGTGCTCTCTCCAGGCTTTGGCGCGGTGTAACGCGGGAACTGCACCGCCCGTTCGCGTGAGGCGCTGGCGTTGTTCTTTTGTACCGTCTCGAGGTAACGCTCTTTTTGCAAGGTCACCAAGGCTTCGACATCGCGCTTGAGGCCGTCGACATTGCCCACGGCCGATTTGAGCGACTTGACTTCGTTGCCCAAGGACTGGACCGCATTGGCCTGGGTTTGCAGTTTGGCATTGATCCCCTGCACCTGGCGCATCACCGAGTCGCTGGTGGCTGCGACTTGTTTGGCGGTTTCGCTGGGCACTTTTTGAACCAGACTTTCCGATTGCTTGAGCGAGGCGTCAATGCGGCCCTCGATCTGGCCTTGTGATTTGGTCAGGGCCATTTGCTGGGCGGCCAGTTCTTTCACGCTTTGGTTGACCCCTTCGAGGGACTCCATGCCCGCGTTGAGTTCGACCACGCGTTTGCCTACGGCGATCAGCATGGCATCGAGCTGGTTGATGCGGCTGACCATCCGTACGCCCATGATCAGGAAGAAGATCAGGCTGATGACCAGCACCCCGCCGGTGATGGCCAGCAGCAGGCGAGCCTTTTTATGCCCGGCTTCGGTGAGCTCTTTGAAATCGGCTGTGGTTTGTCGCAGCTGACTGCTGACGTTGGCTGCCGCTTCGGCCGACTTGGTGGCCAGTTCTGCCGAGTCCAGAACCACTTGTGCCAGGGACTGGTACTGCTGGTAAGCGCGTTGGTCTACCGTGATGCCTGCATGCTGGGGTGGGGTGGGCGGGGTGGGGGCTGCGGCATTGGCGTGGGCCGGTGCGGGAGTCGGCTCAACCTTGGGGCTGGGGTGTTCGTTGGTGGTCAATGGCGTGGTGCTCACCGCAGCCGCTGTGGCTTCCATGGACTCTGCCGAAGCCATGTCTTGCGGTTCGGCGGCGGGTGTAAAGGTGTTCTCGCTCATGGTTTTTTTCCTCGGGCTTGAAAAGGAGGCTTCAGTCTTTGGAGTTGCTCACCCAAAAGTGCGTTGCGTGATCTCAGTTGTGCCAAACGGTTTCTTACCGGGCTGTCCTGTTCCCACAAGGCGGCTTCGTCCAGCACAGGGGGTGTGGGTGGAGTCTGAGGTGTTTCAGGTGGACGGACTGCTGGAGGGGCTTCAGGGCTGTCCGCCTGAACAGACGTTTTCAGTCGGGCTTTGGTACGGGGCTTGGGCGGCGTGCGTGGGCCGGTTTTGGCCGCAGAGGTGACAACTTTGGCCACCGGCTGCGTGTTTGCCGGGTCATCCACCTTGACTTTGTCCGAAGACTCTTTGACGGTCGGCGCCTTGCGGGTCGTGCGCTCGGCCACATTGGAGCCTGCCTGCATCTTGACGGCGTGGGGTGATTCGTTGCGCAGGACTGTGTTCTTTTTCATCGGTGTGCTTCCATGGCTCAGGTCGGGCTCTTGAGCAACTCTTGCAAGCCACGCGTAGGCCGCACCCAGCTTCTGGGGATGCCAGGGCGCTTGGAGGCCTCGTAGCCTTGGTTCAATTCGCTGAAGGGGCCCGAGACGATGACGAAATGGGCCAGCTTTTCACCGGGACGGTAGGCCGCGATGATCTGGGCGTCCTTCAAGGCGGGGTGTTTGCGTTGGATGTCCAGGACCTTTTCGTAGCTGCTGGCCGTACCGTGCTGCAGCAGGAAGCTGCTGGGGTCCAGTTGTTTGAGCCAGGCCTGGCCTGGCGCGGTGGCTTCCGGCGGCTCGATGGCGGGCGCGGGTGGCGTCACGGCCATGGGGGCTGGCGGGGGGGCCTCGGGTGGCGTGGCGGTCGGGGAGGCAGCGGGGAGGGCGGCCGCCAATTGCGGGCTGGTGAGCGGCGCTGCCGCGACGGGCTTGGCCGATTTCAAACCAAAGGCTTCGGGTTGAATCCACAGCATCATCAGTGTGGACATGACCAGCGCAAAGGCGATGCCCAGCGCCAGCTTGCTGTTGTGTCGCAGCCATTGGGGCGCATGGCGCAGGCGCTGCCCGGCTTGCTGCCATGAGCGGACGGCAGCGGCACCACGTTGCTGAAAAGTGTTGATCTGGTTTTGCAGGGAAGACGTGCTTGGCTTGTCCGCTTCCGTGCTGGGCTGACCGGCGCTCAGGACCGGGGCCTGAAAGGGCACGTCCAGCTCAGGGGGGCGCTGCTGGCGCTGGATGCGCTGAACCAATTGCTGCACGGCATGGAAGTGCCCCTCGTGGCGTGCCAAGTCGAGTGCGGCCTGGGCCTGGTCTTCGGTGGGCGCTTCGATGTCCCAGCGCAGGATTTTTCGGCCAAAGGCCGACAACGGTGATTTTTGGGCATTGGCGTGGCCCGACATCAGCAAGATGGCCCGGATGTTCGCGCCCGGGAAGTTCTGGATCAGGCGGGCGAGCAATTGGATTTCGCTCTCGGGCAGGGTTTGCGCGTCGTGCACCAGCCAGATTTGGGCCTGGTGGGTGGTGGACGGGGCCTTGACCGCTTGGTTGAGCGATTGGCTGGCCAGCACCTCGTTGAAGCGGCCCAGCAAGGAGTCGGTATTGGCCGGGAAGTAGACCTCGATGCGATGGTCCGGGGCTTGTTGGCGCAAGCGTGCCAGCAGCAGGTTCACATAGTGGTCGAGCAAGGCCTCAAACGGGCAGTAGAGCGCCAGGCTCAGGCCTTCGTGGGCCACGGCGTTGGCGCAGCCGTCGATCCGCATGCGGTCGGCCGCGCGGAAGACGCAGTGGTTCAAGACAGCGTTGTCGGGATGGATCTGGATGTTCATGCGCGGGCTCCCGCCTTTTCAAGTCGGCTGCCGTCCGGGTTGAACAGCATGCTGGGCGGGACTTTGACTCGGGGTTTGGCTTGCGGTGGGTTCATGGGCGATGCTGCCTCCAGGCTGAAGACGTAGGCAATCACCTGGGCCACGGCGTGGTAGAGGTCTTCGGGGACTTGTTGCTCGACTTCGGTGGTGAAGTAAATGGCACGGGCCAGTGGCGCGGCTTCGAACAGGTGCACGCCACGGGCCTTGGCTTCTTCGCGGATGAGGGCCGCCATGTGGTCCGAGCCCTTGGCCACCATGATGGGCGCGCCGTCGCCCGTGGGGTCGTACTCGAGCGCCACCGCAAAGTGTTCCGGGTTGGTGATCACCACGTCGGCGTCTTTGATGCGGGCCATCATGCGCGAGTTGGCCATCTCGCGCTGGCGGCGGCGAATCTGGGCCTTGACCTCGGGGCTGCCTTCCATTTGTTTGTATTCGTCCTTGACCTCTTGCTTGGTCATGCGCATGCGCTTGTTGAACGAATATTTCTGGTACGGAACATCGATCAGGGCGATGACGGCCAGACTCAAGGCCACCCACAAGGCCGATTTCATGAGCATCACACCCGCCGCAGCGAGGGCGGGTTCGAGGCCCATCTGGCCCATGCGGATCAGGTCGTCCATATTGGACATGAGCGACCACCACAGCACGGCCGAGACGAGCGTGAACTTGAGGATGGCTTTGCCCAGCTCGACCGCGGCATGGGTGCCAAATATGCGTTGGAGTCCGCTGATCAGGCTGAGTTTGGAGCCCTTGGGGGCCACGGCCTTGAGCGAAAACAGATAACCCCCGGTCACGCCCGAGGCCACGATGGCCGCAATCACGGTGAAGACCATGATGGGCATGACGGTGACAAAGGACGAGAGCATTTGATCGCCAAAGTGCGCGGGCAGCAGCAGAGGCTTGTTGATGGTGGTGCGGTCAAATACAAAACCATTGGCAAACACGGTGGCCATGCGCGAGACGAGCCAGCCACCGGTCATCAACAGCATCATGAGTGCGCCGATCACGATGACGGCGGCGGGCAATTCGGTGGAACGAGCCACCTGGCCGTCTTCCCGCGCCTTGCTCAGCTTTCTGGCTGTCGGTTCTTCGGTTTTGTCCTGTCCTGTGGCTTCAGACATGTGGCACCCCCAACACGTCGCGCACCACGGTGAAGCCCTGGACCCACAACCATTCGATGCGGGCGCCAATGCTCTCCATGGAGATGATCAAGATCAAAAAGCCCGCAATGATCATGGCGGGGAAGCCCACGGCAAAAATATTCAGGCTGGGCGCCGCGCGCGTCACCACGCCCAAACCGATGTTGATGAACAGCAGCGAGACCATCACCGGCAAAGCCATCAGGACTGCGCCGAGGAACACCATGGAGCTCCACTGCAAAACACGGCCGTAGACGTTCTGGTTGAGGATGGAAGTGCCAATCGGCAGGGTGTTGAAAGACTCGGAGATCAGACCCAGCATGATGGCGTGACCACCAAAGCCAACGAAGATCAGGGTCGACATGACGATCATCAGCTGGGAGATCACGGGCACGTTGCCCATGTTGGGGTCCATCATATTGGCCATGGACAGGCCCATGGCCGCCGCGATGCTTTGACCGCCCACGACCATGGCGGCCACCACCACCTGGAGGATGAGGCCCATGACCGAGCCGATCATGATCTGGTTGAACACCTCCACCAAACCGGGGGCGGTGGACGGGTCGATGACTGGCCAGCTGTGCAAGGGGTAGACCAGCCAGGCTAAAACCAGGGCCATGAGGATGCGCAAGCGCAGGTTGAAGGCGTTGACCGAAAAAATCGGGGCCGTGATCATCAAGGCCGAGATGCGCAGCATCGGCCACAGAAAGGTGTAGAACCTTTCGACGATGTCTGCTGCGAGGAAATTCATGGCCGTTGTGTCCGGTTTCAGGAGAACAGGGCCGGAATGCGCTGGAAGATGCTGCGCGTGAAGTCGATCAGCGTGACCAGTTGCCAGCTGCCGAAGATCAGCAAGGCCAGGGCCAGCGCGATCAGTTTGGGAATGAAGCTGAGCGTCATCTCGTTGATCGAGGTGGCCGCCTGGATGATGCCGATGATCAAACCCACAGCCAATGCGACCGCGAGCAAAGGTGCGCACACCAGCACGGCGGTCCACAGGGCATGCCGCCCCAAATCAATGACCATTGCGGTATCCATGGTCTGCTCCTTTAAGGCATGGCAAAGCTGGCGGCCAGGGAGCCCATGATCAGGCTCCAGCCGTCAACCAGCACAAACAACATCAGCTTGAAAGGCATCGAAATCATCATGGGCGAGAGCATCATCATGCCCATGGACATCAAGACGCTGGCCACGATCAAGTCGATGACAACGAAGGGGATGTAAATCAGGAAACCGATGGTGAATGCGCTTTTCAGCTCGGAGGTGAGGAAGGCCGGCACCAGCGTCATGAAGGGTACATCCTGCGAGCTGGCCACGCCTTTGTTACGGGCGATCTCCATGAACATGGCGATGTCGTCTTCACGGGTTTGCAAGAGCATGAAGGCGCGGATCGGTTTTTCGGCTGCGGCCAGGGCTTTGTCGAACGACATCCCCTGGTTCATGTAGGGCAGCAGGGCGTTTTGGTAGACGTCGTTCAGCACGGGCGACATCACAAACAGGGTCAGGAAAAGCGACAAGCCGACGATGACCATGTTGGGTGGGGTCTGGCCAGTGCCCAAGGCCTGGCGCAGGATGGACATGACGATCACGATGCGCACGAAAGCGGTCATCATGAGCAGCAGCGACGGCAGCACCGACAGGGTGGTCATCAAGGCCAGCAACTGCAGCGTGATGCTGTACTGCGTGCCTTTGCCCGTGTTGGTGCTGGTGATGGCCGGCATGTCGGGGGCGGCCTGCGCCAAGATGGGCAGCAGCCCCAACAAAACCGTGAGGATCAGGCCAATGTGGAAAGAGCGCTTCATGGTCGGGGTGTTTCAGAGGCGGTGGCCAGCGAAGCGTCAGAAGCGTCAGGCCAGGGAGTCAATACGGTCATTTGTTGGGCGGTCACGCCCACGAGGATTTCACGGTTGTCGACCCGGATCAGCATGATTTTTTGACGCGTGCCGACCGACAGGGTTTCCAGGGTTTGCAGGCGCTGTGTGCTTTTGCGCAGCAGTGAAGAGCCGTTTTGCAGTTTGCGCAGCGTCCACAAAAGCGTCAGCAGCAAACCGATGACGAAAATGAAGCTGAACAGGTATTGCAGCCAGTCTCCCAATGTCCATACCGAGTTCATGCCCAGGCCGCTCCGGGTCAGAGGTTGTCGAGTCGTTCGGAGGCGGGCACCACGCGCGTCAGGCGGATGCCATAGCGGTCGTTGACCAACACCACTTCGCCTTGGGCCACCACGGTGTTGTTCACCAGCAGGTTCAGGGGTTCGCCTGCGATGCGGTCGAGCTCGACCACGCTGCCCTGGGTCAGGCGCATCAAGTCGCGGATTTTGATCACGGCACGGCCCACCTCGATGGACAGGGTGACGGGGATGTTTTGCAGCACATCGCCGTGGATTTGGCCTTTGTCGGCAGCTTCTGTGCTGGATTCGGCGGTGGGGGTCAGTTCGCTCATGGGCGCTCCTCGATAGGGGGTCAGGCTTGGGTGTTGGGGCTGATGGCTTGGACGATCTTGACCGCCACCTGGCTGCCCAGGGCACCCACTTCAACATCGTAGACCGGCATGTCCTGAATCAGCGCTCTGGCCGATTCGGGCTTTTTGAATGGCAAAACATCGCCAGCTTGCATGGACTGCAGTTGCTGGAGCGACAGCTGGAGCTTGCCCAGCAGGATCTGGATTTCCAGGTCCGCGTCCTTCACGGCATCGGCCAGCTGGCTGCGCCAGACTTTGTCGGATTCTTCGTTGCCGTCCCCGGTTTGCACGCGGCTGCGCAGCAAGTCGCGCACGGGCTTGAGCGCCACATAGGGGATCACCATGTCAATGAAACCGGCCCCTTGGGCGGTGGCATCGGACTCAAAGCGGCTGAGCACGACCAGGTCGTTCTCATCGGCAATCTGGGCGAATTGGGGGTTGATTTCGGAGCTCACATGCTCGAAATCGATGGCCGCCACGGGCGACCAGGCCTCTTTGAAGGACCGAAAGAAGACCTGCAAAATGATTTTGATGATGCGGGTTTCGGTCGGTGTGAACAGCCGACCCGGGGGCAGCTGGCCCACGCCGCGGCCAAAACCGCCAAAGAAACTGTCCAGCGAGCTGAAGACCACGGTCGGCTCGATCACCACCATGGCATAGCCACGCAAAGGCGCCATGCGGATGATGTTCACCGACAAGGGCGCTTTCAGGTCCTTGATGTAGTCGCTGAAGCGAACGATCTGGGCGCGGCTGGGGTTGATGCGGGGGCTGGTGCGCAGCACTTCGAGCATGCCCAAGCGGAACATGCGGATGAAGCGCTCGTTGATCATGTCCAGCGAGGAGACGTTCACCCCCAGGCTGCTGTCTTCTGCCGCCAGATCGTGCTTGCGCACCTGGGCGTCCAGGTTGTAGCCCGTGTCGACGTCCAGACTGCCGTCGCTGATACTGGCCGACAGAGCGGCCAGTTCATCCGGGGACAACAAGGGTTGGTTTTCAGCCATGGTCAGGGTTTCTTTTCAAGGGCTCGCGGGCTCACTGCACCACAAAGCTGGTGAAGAACACCTCTTCGATGCCACCGAAATCTTCGTATTTCTGCAAGACCCCGTTCATTTCTTCGCGGATCTTGGCGGCCAGTTCCTTGCGGAACTCGGGCTTGGCCAGGTCGGCCTCGGTCATCTGGCGCATCACATCCAGGGCGACCGAGCGCAGGGCGAATTCATGCTTCTTGGCATTCTTGAAAACCCGTTCGTCGTAGTGCGTCATGATGGCCAGGTTCAACTGGATCACTTTGCGGGTGTTGGTCAGGTTGGAGACCAGGGGCTTTTCCAACTCCATGTAGCTGTTTTCAAAGCGCTGCAGTTCAGGCGATTCCTTGGCCTTCTTTTGGGGCGCGGCCTCGCTCGCTGCCGCTTTGCTGTCGGCAGCACCGGCTTCCATGTTTTTCAGGGCCTGCTCGGCAGCGGCGGTGTCTTTCTTGTCGAAGAAGCCTGTGACGAACATCGTTCCCACGGCCGTGCCGACCAACAGCAAGATGGCCACCAGGGCGATCACCACAATTTTGATCAGAGGCGATTTTTTCTTGCCTTCAACTTCAATTTCTTCGTCTGCCATGTTGATTCCTTGATTGATTGCGTGTCAAACCAGCACATCCCAGCCGTCTTGTCCCATTTTCATGCGCGGGGCGTTGACGGCAGGGGTGGTCGTGGATTCTGAAGCGTTGACGCCGGTATTTATCGATTTTGACATTTGTCCGGGTGTCGACTCTCCGCCACGTTGTCGGGTTTGCCCGTCACCTACCTGCATGGAAGCAACATCCATGCCCATTTGATTGAGCGTCTCTTTGAGTTTGGCCATGCCGTCTTGCAGCAGTTCTCGCGTCATGGCTTGCGGAGCTGTGAAAACCGCATCCAGCTCACCGCTGCGCATGCGCATCTCGACCTCGATGTGGCCCAAGGTGGCGGGCCGAAGCGAGAGTTTGAGGTGCCATTGCCCTTTTTCGATCTCGGACAGGATGCGCTGGCCCACCGCCTGACCCATTTTTTCAGCCAGGTTCTGCACGTTTTCGCTGCGTTGTGCCAAGGCAGCGTCGGGTGCGGAAGCGTTGGCATCGGCGTTCTGGGCGTCCTGGCGGGCTGCAGCCGCCGGGTCCAGGCGGTGTGAGCCATGGCCAGACAAAGGTGTGGGGGCGGCGCCCGGAGTGGCCGAAGCAGCTCCTTCAGCCATGCTCTGGCTCAGGCTCTCCAGCAGCTCGGGGCTGGCCACCTCGCTCAGATCCAGTTCGCTCAAAGCCACAGCGCTGGGGGTGCTCACGTTTTCCTTGGGCTGGGCGGGGGCGAGGCCATGGCGCAGCATCCAGATGGCTGCCGGGGGGGGCGGGGGCATCATCTGGAGAGACACTTTCGTTGCATCGGGGGCCGCTTCAGCGCTGGGGCTGGTGATGCGGGCTTTTTCGGTGGCTTGGCTCATGGCCCACAGGGCAGCGCTGTTCAAGCCGTTGACCAATGCGGGCGTGTCGGGCTTGAGCGTTGCACCTGTTTTCATGGGTTCACCGGGTAAGCTGGCGGCAGCATCAGTCGCAAGAGTCTTTGAGGGTAAGTCCAAAGTATTTATTAATGGGGCTTGTGGCAAGCCCGTATCCAAGCCCTTGATGCCCTTAATACCCTTGATGCCCTCGATGTCCTCGATGTCCTCGATGCCCTCGATGCCCTCGATCCCCTCGATCCCCTCGATCCCCATGGGGCCGCCTGAGGCGCCCAGGCCGTTGACTTGCTCAGGTCGCGCCAGTGGGGGCGTGACAGGCGCTGTGCCCATGAGCCATTGCACTGCGGTTTCGTCAAGACCTTGCGACCTTGCAAAGGCTTCGAGGCTTTGTTCGTCGGGGGCGGTGGTGTCTGCGGTGATCACATTCAGGTGGGGGCCCAGATGAATGGCTTTGAGCGCATCTCCCCCGAACGTGGTGCCGAAGCCGGGCAGCATGGCCGTGCCATCGGCCAAGGTTTGCCCGGAAGGGGTCGAAGACATCTCTTTCAGCGGGCCCATGACGACCGACATCACCTGGCCGAATTCGGTGCTGTCCCGGGGGGCGGCAGACTCGTTCTTGGGTCCGAAATCGTTCGGGGCACTGCTGGAGGCGCGGCTGGCGGTGTCTGTCAGGGCGAAGGTCATGGGCGTGGCGTCTGGTCAGGGGTTTCACGGTTGGATCTGGCGCAGACGCAGCGGCCATTTTTTGCCGTTTGCGCCTGTGATCACCTGATTGAGCAAGTTGCGCACCAGCTTTGCAGGTGAACGCAGCCGGATTCGAGGGCGTGGTGTCGGTTGGTGTGGCATGCACCTTGCTTCGTGGTGTTGAAACTTTTACACCCCGACCCTCTGTTCACTCTGTCAGCGCCCATTTTCAAATGACCACATTGACCCTGTCAGCCATCCGACAGAACTTTGCCCGCTTCGATATGGCGGGTTTGGGTTTGCCCGCATTGGTCCTGTTGATCATGGCGATGTTGGTGGTGCCGCTGCCGCCCTTGCTGCTGGACATCCTTTTTACTTTCAACATCATGATCGGCCTGGTGGTGATCATGATCGCCATCGGCACCCGCAAGCCGCTGGAGTTTTCGTCTTTCCCCTCGGTTTTGCTGTTTGCCACCATGCTGCGTCTGGCCTTGAACGTGGCCTCGACCCGTGTGGTGCTGGTCAACGGCCACGAAGGCCCGGAAGCGGCCGGCAAGGTGATCGCGGCGTTCGGCGAGTTCGTGATCGGCGGCAACTATGTGGTGGGTTTCATCATCTTCGTGATCTTGATGATCGTGAACTTCTTTGTGGTGACCAAGGGTGCCGGCCGTGTCTCCGAGGTCAATGCCCGTTTCACCCTGGACGCGATGCCCGGCAAACAAATGTCGATCGACGCCGACCTGAACGCCGGGGTGATCGACCAGGAAACCGCCAAAAAACGCCGCGAGGAGCTGGCGCAGGAATCGGACTTCTTCGGCTCCATGGACGGTGCCTCCAAGTTCGTCAGCGGCGACGCCATGGCGGGCCTGCTGATTTTGATCATCAACATCGTGGGTGGTCTGGCGATTGGCATCGGACAGCACAACCTGTCTGTGGGCGATGCCAGCCGCATTTATGTGCTGCTGACCATTGGTGACGGTCTGGTCGCACAAATCCCTTCTTTGTTCTTGTCGCTGGCCACCGCCATCATCGTGACCCGGGTGACCACCTCCGAGTCGATGACCGAGCAGGCCACCACGCAGCTGTCGAACGTGCCGGCCCTGTTTATTGCGGCCGGTATCTTGACCATTTTGGGCTTGGTGCCGGGCATGCCGCATCTGGTCTTTTTGACCCTAGCGGCCGCTACGGCCGGGGTGGCTTTCATGGTCATGCGCAAACAAATGCTGCTGGAGCAAAGCTCGGCCGCTCCGGCTTTGCCCGTGAACGAAGCCCCCAAAGAGCTGGACTGGGACGATGTGGAGCAGGTGGATTTGATCGGTCTGGAGATCGGTTATGGCCTGATTCCGCTGGTCAACGTCGAGTCGGGTGGTCAGCTGATGACCCGCGTGAAGGGCGTGCGCAAGAAACTCTCGGCTGAGTTGGGCTTTCTGGTGCAACCTGTCCGCATCCGCGATGCGCTCAATCTGGAGCCCGACGCTTACCACATTGTTTTGAATGGTGTGGTGCGCGGCCGTGGCGAAGTCAAGGTTGGCCGCGAGTTGGCCATCAACCCGGGCAAGGTGTACGGCAAAGTCGAAGGGCAGGCGACCAAAGAGCCCGCCTTCGGCCTGGAGGCTGTCTGGATCGAGCCCGCCTGGCGCGACCAGGCCCGGGCGCTGGGCTACACCGTGGTGGACCCCAGCACCGCCATTGCGACCCACATGAACAAGGTCTTGCGCGACAACGCCTCCGAACTGATGAGCCACGACGAAGCCCAGAAGCTGCTGGACAAACTGGCCGCCAAATCCCCCAAGCTGGTGGAAGAGCTGGTGCCTGCCAAACTGTCCTTGGGCGTGGTCACACGCACCTTGCAAAACCTGCTGCAGGAATCGGTGCCGATCCGTGACATGCGCACCGTCGTGGAAGCCCTGACCGAAGTCTGTGGCCGCACGCAAGACCCCGACCAATTGACCCAATTGGTCCGCCCCAAGCTGGGCCGCATGATCGTGCAAAGCCTGACCGAGAACCGCGACACCTTGTCGGTCCTGACGTTGGACCCTCAGCTGGAGCAGCTGCTGCACAACGTGTTGCAGCAAAACACCAACTCGGCCGGCATGGTGCTGGAGCCAGGTCTGGCCGAAAGCCTGTTTGCCGCGTTGCGCGAGAGCGCCCGGGCCACCGAAGAGCAGGGGCTGCCCGCGGTGCTCGTGGTCTCTCCCGCCATTCGGCCCTGGATGTCCCGTGCCGTGCGTTACCGCGTGAACGACCTCACGGTGCTGTCCTACAGCGAAATTCCGGACGATCAGGCCGTCAAGGTGATCAACACCGTGCAAGCCGATCCGCGCAGCAACCCTTCTGTTACCCAAGCCTGATAAATCATGGAACTCAAACGCATCATCGCCCGTGACAGCCGCTCAGCCAACGAGAAAGCCATTCAGATGTATGGCCCCGATGTGCTGATCATTTCAAGCCAAAGGGTCGACCAGCAGACCGAACTGATCGTGGCGGTCGACGTAGCCAGCGAAGCGGAGCAGCCCCCAGCCAACGCGCCGTCTGCGCTCACATCCCCGGCGCAGGATGTGTCCTTTCAGGCGCACAAAGACGCGTCTTTGCCTTTTGCCGAGGTGTTTCAAAACGCAAATTTACAGGCCGCCACAGACCTTGCGCAAGAGGACACGGCGCAAGAAGCCGCCGACCTGGATTTGCAGACGGCACAGGAAGCTTTTCGTGCACGCAGCCTGCCTGCCCAGCCTCAGGCTGTGGTCACGCCGCCCCCGGCGCCGGGCGAGGCCGCCCTGCACCCAGCGGATATTCAGGCGGCGCGTTATGAACAGCAACGCAGCCAGGAAATCGTCGAAATGCTGCGCCAGGAAATGTCGGCTTTGCGCAAAGAGTTCGCCTTGTCGCGCCAAATGCAACCTTGGCAAGCCGCGCAGGGCTTGTCGCCCGACATCCAGAAGTTGACCCTGGCCATGCAGGAAGTGGGCATGCCAGTGGCCCTGCGCAGTTTGCTGACCGACAGCATCCAGGGCCTGGAAACCCTGGGGGAGGCCTGGCCTGTGGTCGAAGGCCTCTTGACCGACGCCATCAGCCGCCCGGCCATGAAGGTGCCCGATGTGGGCGTGCATGCCTTGTGCGGGCCTTCGGGCGCGGGCAAAACTTCGATGCTGGGCCGATTGGCCTACGCCGCAGCCCAAGCGCACGGCGCTGAAAAGCAGGTCATGATCAGTTACGGCGACCAGCGCCCCGGTGCCTGGTCGCAAATCCAGTTGCTGGCTTCGCAAGCGGGCGCCGCGTGCTATCGCGCCGCTGACCTGGCCATGCTGCAGACCTTGCTCGACGAGCTGCAAGGCAAAACGATCTGGATCGACACGCCCGGCACCGATTTTGCAGTCCACGCACAGCAGTTGAAACAGTCTTTTTCGGCCCTGGGCATCCATGCGGTCTTGCCTGTTGATGCTACAGTGACCAGTGTGCAAAAAATCCTCCAGAATTCAGACATGCGCTGGGCTTCCCTGATGCTCACCAAATTGGACGAAGCGGCCTACCCATGGCCTTTGATCAAGGGTCTTTGCGACCAGCCCTTGGCCGTCTCCTGCATGGCCGAAGACAGCAAAATCAACGCGCCACCCCTGCGCTTTGGCGCCGAGCGTCTGGTTGGTCTGGCCATGACGCCCTTGCAGGCCTTGTTGCCCGAGATCGTGCATGTGCAAGCCGCTGCCCAGCCTGCCAAGGCCGCGCGCAAACCCCGTGTCAAAAAAGAGGTGGCCTTGGCCCCTGAAGTTCAACCCAAGACCCGTGCCGTCAGGCCACGGGCTGTGACGGCCAAGTCGTCTGCCAAAGCTGTTCATGGATAAAAAAAGTTTCCCCCAAGTCATCGGTGTCGCCAGCGGCAAAGGGGGGGCCGGTAAAACCACCGTGTCGATCAATTTGGCTGTGGCTTTGGCCATGCGCGGCCACAAGGTGATGCTGCTGGACGCCGACCTGGGCATGGCCAATGCGCAGATCGCGCTGGGAGCGCATGCGCCTTTCAACATCAGCCATGTGCTCAACGGCAGCAAAACCTTGCAAGAGGTGCTGATCACGACCGCGCAGGGCGTGCGGCTGGTCCCCGGTGCTTCCGGTTTGCGCGACATTGCCGCGCTCGATTCGGCGCAAATTGCCACCATGATCCATGCGTTTGACACCTTGGACGAACCCGTCGATTACCTGGTCGTGGATGTCGCAGCGGGCATTGCGCCTGCCGTGTTGGAGTTCATGGCCGCTTGTCAGCGCCGCTTTGTGGTGGTGTGCGACCAGCCGTCCTCGATCGCCGACGCTTATGGTTTGATCAAGGTCATGGCCACCGAGCAGTCCCTGGACGAGATTTACCTGATTCCCAACATGGTCGGCAGTGCCCATGAAGGACGCCAGCTGTACAGGCGCCTGAACGATGTGTGTACCCGTTTTCTGGGGGTGTCCATCCGTTACTTGAACGCCATCGAGGGCGATGAGTTGGTGCTGCAGGCCTTGCGCAAATACCAGTCGGTGCTCGATTACGCGCCCGGCAGTGCCGCTGCGCGGGATTTCCGTGCGCTGGCCGAAGCGGTGACCCAATTGCCACCGATCCAATCGGCATCCGGGCGGATGCAGTTTTTCATGGAGCGCATGCTCCGTGTTCCAGTGGGTGGGTGAGGCGCATGAGCAGCAACGTCTCCTTGTACGAAGAGGTCGGTAACCGGCACGAATCGCTGATCCTGGCACACATGCCCATGGTCAAGCGGGTGGCTGTGCACCTGAAGGCCCGTTTGCCGCCATTCATGGAGCTGGATGAGCTGGTTCAGGTGGGCATGGTCGGTCTGATCGAGGCCGCCCGGTCTTTTGACCCCACCAAGGGTTTTGAATTCGAGCATTTCGCACTCAGCCGGGTGCGCGGGGCCATCCTGGACGAAGTGCGCAGGCAATCTTTTCTGCCGCGCTCGGCCGTGGCGTTCAACAAAAACGAGAACGAAGCCGTGCACGTTTTGGCCGCCGAGCTCGGGCGTGCCCCCACCCAGGCCGAATTGGCCTTGTACATGGGCAAGGACATCGAGGAATTCCACAAAGAGCGGGGACAGGCCAAGCGTTTTGAGACCTTCTCGATGGAAGTGGTCAACGACGAGGTCATGAGCATGCCTGGCGACAGCGCCATGCAGCCCGAGGTCATGGTGGAGGAGGCCGAGTTCATGGAGGCCGTGGTCCAGGCCATTGACCAGTTGCCTGAGCGCGAGCGCATGGTCATGTCGCTTTATTACGTCGAAGAACTCAATCTCAAGGAGATTGGCGAGGTTTTGGGGGTCAGCGAGTCCAGGGTGAGTCAAATTCTTTCGACAGTGGTGAAGAAGTTGCGGCAAAATCTGCAAATCTCTTAAAACCATTCAAAACTCCCATGCTCAGTATTTTCAATCGCAACAATCCGGCTGACGAGATGAAGCGCGCCGTGGCGGCGTTTGAAAAAGTGGTGTCTTTGGACTCTGACTCGCGCGAAGCACGGAGTCTGCGGATGCGCATGGGCATGCTTTGTCGCGCACATCTGGACAAGACATTCATTGCCGGGGCTGAACAGACCGCGGCTTGGCAGGAGTTGGCCAGTCTGTCGATCGCAGCTGGCAAGCCCGTGCCAGAACTGCCTGTGCCTTCGAAATTTCAGAAAATACGCGCTGGTGAGTCCGATATTTACGCTTATTTGCCCGAAGAATATGTGACTGAGGCTTTCGCGATGGGTGCGCGGTACCAAAAAATGGAATTGTCTGCACAAAAAGCCATTGAAGCCATGCAGGCCTTGGCCAATCAAATCAGCTATTACGATTTGCGTCTGCAAGAACCCTTTCAGGTCTTGAGTTTCCTGCGTGACGAGCTGGCGGCTGAAGAGGGATCGCAAGCCAAGGCGGATGGCGCAGATCAAAACGAAACCCCTTCAGGTAGTCCCGGCGGGGTTTGATCCCGATGGAAGCCTTGGTCAACGCCCTGATGGCGATCGGCTTGCTGCTGATCCTGATACTGGTCATCTACCTGATTGACCGTGTCAATGCGATTGAAAAAGAAACCCGCAAGGTGATGACGTCCATTCATGAAAAGTCGGCGCGTGTTGCGACCCCGTTCATGGGCTTGTCTTCCAAAAAACTGTGGGATGCCATGACTGGTCGTGCAACTGAGGGGCTCGATGCCGAAGCCATTGCCGAGTTGCGAAGCCAGTACCAGGTGGTGCTGTCCAAGCACATGGAGGCGCTTTACCAAGAGGGTTTCAAGGACGGGCAGCTTGGCTTGTCTGGCGAGCCCAAAAATACCAAGCAAATCTCCACCTCCAAGGGGCTGGTGGAGTCATGGATTCCATCGGCCCAGGCCAACGCTTTGTACCAATGCGGCTTGAATGCATCGCAAACCCCGGAGGCAGATTGGGCTCCTATACGAGCCTCCATGGATGAAGCCGGACAATTCTTGCTCAGTAAAACCTTGTTGGACACCAGCAGCCCTTTGTCTGACTGGCTGATGCCATCTCTGAATCCTGCGGATACCACAGCCCAGAATTCACAAGCTGTTGGCGCTCCCGCAGTGGAGCCCGAAGTGTCGCCCGGTTCTGCGCTGAGGTGAAATAAAGCAAGTTGCAGGGTGGGTCCGGACTCAAGTTTTCCGGGATTCCGCCGATTCCTCTGTTACTGACGTAGTAAAGGGGTTTTTTCATGCGTGCTTATTCCAAATTTGCTGAAAGTTACGGTTCTGTCCAGGTCACCACAGGGGTGGCCACAGCGGACAACATTCAGTTGATTCAGATGCTGTTTGATGGTTTGTTGGAGAGTCTGGCGACGGCATCGGGCCACATCCAGAACAAGGCCATTGAGGAAAAATCCAAGGCTCTGGCGCGTGCAGGTCGCATTGTGGTGGGTTTGCAAGGTGCGCTGGATTTCGAACGCGGCGGTGAGTTGGCTCAAAACCTGAACGAGTTGTACGCCTACATTACGCGTCGACTGTTCCACATCAACGCATACAACGACTTGACAGCCCTCGAAGAAGTCAAAACCCTGATCAGGGACATTTCGCAAGCTTGGCAAACCTTGCCCAGTCTCTTGGCAGACACTGGCCGCAAGACGAATTACGCGAACTGATGGCACAAGGCTCGGGCATGGCCGATTGGTCTGCCCGACAGGGATCGAACCTGTGACCCACAGCTTAGAAGGCTGTTGCTCTATCCAACTGAGCTACGGGCAGAAGTGTCAAACAATCCAGAAACACAAAAGGCCCTGACGGGCCTTTTTTTGTGAGTTTGCCTGAAAACAGACTTTGGAATCTTCTTGTGGCTGAGCCATCAAGAAATGGTCGGAGCGGCGGGATTCGAACTCGCGACCCTCTGCTCCCAAAGCAGATGCGCTACCAGGCTGCGCTACGCTCCGACTGCGCATATTCTAACCCCCAAATGGCCTGTTTCGGGGCATGGCCTTCAAAAAAGTCCGCTGGTCATGCGCAAGACCCACCGCCAGCGCGCTGACGGGGAATTGCCTTGAGCGTCAGGCTCTGGAAGGACGCCAATCCAGTGAAAACGGCCTGCACAGCAGGCCGTTTTTCCGGGGGCTGATGGGTTTTCAGCTGCCGCGTGTCACGGGCATGTTGACATCGCCGGGCAAGCTCAACTGCTTGGCCAATTCCAGCTTGGCCAGCGAGTTGCGATGCACCTCGTCTGGACCGTCGGCCAGGCGCAGGGTGCGCTGGTGGGCGTAGGCATAGGCCAGCGGGAAGTCTTGTGAAACCCCACCACCGCCGTGCGCTTGAATGGCCCAGTCGATGATCTGGCAAGCCATGTTGGGCGCCACGATCTTGATCATGGCGATCTCGGCCTTGGCCACCTTGTTGCCCACGGTGTCCATCATGTAGGCGGCTTTGAGCGTGAGCAGTCGGGCTTGCTCGATCATGCAGCGCGACTCGGCGATGCGCTCTTGCCACACGGTCTGACGGGCCACTTCGCGGCCAAAAGCTACACGCTCATTCAGGCGTTTGCACATCAGCTCGAGGGCCCGCTCGGCAATGCCAATCGAGCGCATGCAGTGGTGAATGCGGCCAGGTCCGAGGCGACCTTGGGCGATTTCGAAGCCACGGCCTTCGCCCAGCAAGATGTTCTCGGCCGGCACACGCACGTTTTTGAGCACAACTTCCATGTGGCCGTGCGGGGCGTCGTCGTAGCCAAACACCGAGAGGGCACGCACCACGGTGATGCCCGGCGCGTTGGCGGGCACCACGATCATGGATTGCTGCTCGTGACGGCCTGCGTCGGGGTTGGTCTTGCCCATCACGATGTAGACCGCGCAGCGTGGGTCACCCGCGCCGGACGACCACCACTTGCGGCCGTTGATCACGTACTCGTTGCCTTCGCGGCGGATTTCGCACTCGATGTTGGTGGCGTCGGACGAAGCCACATCGGGCTCGGTCATCAAAAAGGCCGAGCGGATCTCGCCGCGCAGCAAGGGTTCCAGCCACTGGTCCTTGAGTTCTTCGCTGGCGTAACGCTCCAGGGTTTCCATGTTGCCCGTATCAGGTGCCGAGCAATTGAAGACCTCGGCGGCAAAAGGCACACGCCCCATGATTTCGCACATGGGCGCGTATTCCAGGTTGGACAGGCCTTGTGGTGCCCGCTTGGACTTGGGCAAAAACAGGTTCCACAGGCCGGCGGCTTGGGCCTTGGGCTTGAGTTCCTCGACGATTTTGGTCGGCACCCAGGCGTTGCCTTTGGCGCGGTTTTCGGCGATCTCTGCAAAGAACCTCGCCTCGTTGGGGTAGATGTGCTCGTCCATGAAGGCGAGCAAGCGGGCCTGCATGTCTTTGACCTTGGGGGTGTATTCAAAATCCATGGTCTCTCTCCTAGGGTTGGGATTCGGTTCTTAAAAATGGGGTCACGCTTGGCGGGCAAAGCGCCAGGCCAACTCGGCCATGGGGCGGGCCCCTGCGCCTGAAGTTTTGGCTTGTTCGCTGGACGCAGTACCGTCTTCGACGCGTTTGGCAATGCCTTGCAAGATGGCCGCGATGCGGAACATGTTGTAGGCCAGGTAAAAATTCCAGTCTTTGGCCAAAGCCTCGGGCGTGGTGAAACCGGTGCGCTTGCAATAGCGGCGGATGTATTCGGCTTCAGAGGGAATGCCCAGCGCGGCCAGATCGAGCCCGCCAATGCCGCGGAAGGTACCCGGGCTGATGTGCCAGGCCATGCAGTGGTAGCTGAAGTCGGCCAGCGGGTGGCCCAGGGTGGACAGCTCCCAGTCGAGTACCGCCAGCACGCGGGCTTCGGTGGGGTGGAACATCAGGTTGTCGAGGCGGTAGTCGCCATGCACGATGCCGACCAAAGACTCGTCCTTGGCGCTGTCCGGGATGTTTTTAGGCAGCCATTCGATCAGCTGGTCCATCTCGGGGATGGGCTGGGTGATGGAGGCGGCGTATTGTTTGCTCCAGCGGCCAATCTGGCGCTCGATGTAGTTGCCGGGTTTGCCGTAGCTGGCCAGGCCTTGCTTGGCAAAGTCGACTTTGTGCAACGCCGCCAGCACACGGTTCATCTCGTCGTAAATTTCTCCGCGCTCAGCTGGGGTCATGCCCGGCAGAGACTGGTCCCACAGCACGCGGCCTTGCACGAACTCCATGACATAAAACGCACGGCCAATCACCGACTCGTCGTCGCACAGCACATGCATCTGGGCCACGGGCACGTCGGTGCCGTGCAAGCCTTGCATCACGGCGAACTCGCGTTCGATGGCATGGGCCGAGGGCAGCAGCTTGGCCACTGGGCCGGGTTTGGCCCGCATCACGTATTGGCGTGAAGGGGTGATCAGCTTGTAGGTGGGGTTCGATTGGCCGCCCTTGAACATTTCCACGCTCAAGGGGCCTGCAAAGCCGGGTAGCTTGGCCGTGAGCCAGCTTTCCAAGGCCGGGATGTCGAATGTGTGGGTGCCGGTGACAGGCCGGGTCCCCACGAAATGATCAAAAGCACTCATGGGGTGACCCGTCGAAAATCAAGGGCCGCTGCAGTCAGCGGTGAGATGGAAAAACTGTGGCGCGTCAGTGGTCCGCGTTCACGATCAGCAGCAATGCGTCGCGATCGAGCACAACCAAGCCACCGGGCTCGATGCGGATGATTTGCTCGCGCTCCATCTGCTTGAGTTCCTGGTTGACCCGCTGGCGCGATGCACCCAGCAGCTGGGCCAGTTCTTCCTGGGCCAGTTGCAAGCTGATGCGAATCGCTTTGGCGTCCGACAAACTGGGCACGCCGTAGCTGCGCAGCAAGTGGTTGAGCTGTTTGGCCAGCCGGGCCCGCAAGGGCAGGGTGTTGAGGTCTTCCACCAAGCCGTAAAGCTGGCGAATGCGGCGCGACTGCAGGCGCAGCATGGCTTCGTAAAATTCGACGTGCTGCGACAGGATTTTCTTGAAGTCGGCCTTGGCCACGTTGAGCGTGGTCGTGTCGCCGTGTGCATAACAATCGTGCGTGCGGCGGTCCCCGTCGAAGATCGACACATCGCCAAACCAGATGCCCGGCTCCACATAGGTCAAGGTGATCTGCTTGCCCGACACCGAGGTCGAGCTCACGCGGACTGCGCCCTTGGCACAGGCAATCCATTGCTCGGGCGGGTCTCCCCGTGCCGCGAGCATGTCGCCGTCCTTGAAACGTTTGACGTAAGCGCATCGAAGTATGTCGTGACGAAGTGAAGGTGAAAGGGTTGAGAACCAGCGACCACCATTGATCGCCTCTCTTTCCTCCATTGTCAGAATCGGTTCGTCCATGCTCTGTCCTTTGAGTGACTGGGAATCGTTTTTTTGTCGCCTGGGGGACCAGTCGCTTTATTCGTATTCGGGTTTTTGCTTGTTCAGGAATGCAGAAATGCCGATGCCCGCATTGGCGTGGTGCAGGTTTTTCACAAAGTGGTCGCGCTCACGCGCCAGTTGCGCATTGAGGCTGCTGCCGTCGGTATCGCCCAGCAATTCCTTGATGCTGGCCAGCGCATTGGGAGCGCGGGCGTTGAGCTGTTCGCTCAGTTGCAAAGCCTGCTGCAGGGCTTGTCCGGCATCCACCAGTCGATTCACCACGCCCAGCTGCTGCAAACGTTCTGCGCCGATGCGCTCGCCGCACATCAGCAGCTCGGTGGCCAGTTGGCGCGGCACAGCGCGCGACAGACTCCAGCTGCCCCCGCCATCGGGCGACAAGGCAATCGAGCTGTAGGCCATCACGAACACGCTGTTGCGGGCGGCCACGATCATGTCGCAAGCCAATGCCAGCGAAAAACCGGCGCCGGCCGCAGGACCTTCCACCGCCGCAATCACCGGTTTGGGGAAGGTCCGGATGGCTTCGATCCAGTTGTGCATGCCTTCGATGCTTTGCGCTTGGTGTTCGGGTGGCAACTGGCGGTTGTTTTGCAGGCGCTGCAAATTGCCACCTGCGCTGAAGATGCCGTTGGCCCCGGTGATCACCACGCTGCGCACATCGGCGCTGGATTCGGCCACGCTCAAGGCTTCGACGCCTGCGGCGTACATCTCGGGGCCGAGGGCGTTGCGAAACTCCGGGTTGCTGAGGGTCAAAACCAGGGTCTGGCCTTCGCTGGTGCTGAGCAATTGGGCGGTCATGGGCGTCCTTGGTGTGGGGGCAGGTCAGTCTTCGGTGTGCATCAACGACAGGCCAATGGCCCCACGGCGGCGCAACCAGGGGCTGGGGCGATAGCGTGGGTCACCATAGACCGTTTGCAGGTTGAACAGCACTTCCAGCACATTGGTCGGGCCATAACGGTTGCCCATGGCCAATGGCCCCAAGGGGTAAGCCAAGCCCAACGTGACAGCCGTTTCCAGGTCTTGCGGGGTGCAGATGCGCTGCTGGCAAATGTCGGAGGCGATGTTCACGATGGTGGCCACCACGCGCTGGGTGACAAAACCGCCGCTGTCGCGGATCACCGATACGGCCTTGCCGTCGCGGGCAAACAGGGCGTGCGCAGCATCGCGCATGTCGGCGCGGGTGGCAGGGTTGGTGGCCAGCACGCGGCGTTTGGTGGCGGCGTCGTCGATCAGCATGTCGATGCCCACCGTGCGGGCTGGGTCCAGGCGTTCGACCACGGCCACCGTGGTGATGTCAAAACCCAAGGGGGCCACCAGGGTCAGCGCCTCGGGCGATGGGGAGGCACCGGTTTCGATTTTGGCGCCCAGGTCCTTGAGCAGCTGCAGCAGCTCCATGCGGCGTGCCGCGCGGGGCGAGACCCAAACGGGCGGGATGTTGTCGACCACAGGCACAGGCGGCTCGGCAGGCACTTGGGCCACACCGTCGACGTATTTGTAGAAACCATCGCCGACCTTTTTGCCGACCACACCACCGGCCAGGCGCTGGGCCGTGATCACATTGGGGCGGTAGCGTGGCTCTTCGTAATACTGGTGGTAGATCGCTTCGATCACATGGTGCGAAACATCGAGCGCTGTCAAGTCAAACAACTCGAACGGGCCGAGTTTGAAACCCACCTGGTCGCGCAGGATGCGGTCGATGGTGGCGAAATCGGCAATGCCCTCGCTCACGATGCGCAGCGCTTCGGTGCTGTAGCCACGGCCCGCGTGGTTGACGATGAAGCCGGGGGTGTCTTGTGCTTGCACGGGCGTGTGGCCCATCTGACGTGCAAACTCGGACAGGCGCTGGCACACGGCCGGATCGGTTTTCAGGCCCGCGATCACCTCGACCACTTTCATGAGCGGCACGGGGTTGAAGAAGTGGTAACCGGCAAACTGGCCAGGGCGCTGCAAGGCGGCGGCAATGGCCGTGACCGAGAGCGATGAGGTGTTGGTCACCAGCACGGCGCTGGGGGCCAGCACTTTTTCCAGATCACTGAACAGGCTTTTCTTGATCTCGAGCTTTTCCACAATGGCCTCGACCACCAGCTCGCAGCCCGCCAGGTCTTGCAGCGTGGCAGCGCCCAGCAGGCGGCTTTTGTGGCCAGCCACAGCTTCGGCCGTCAGGCGGCCTTTTTCCTGCAGCTTGTCCCACTGCTGAAACACCGCGTCGCGGGCTTTGGCGATGGCTTCGGCCTGCGTGTCGTACAGCCAGACCTGGCTGCCTGCTTGTGCGGCGATTTGGGCGATGCCCCGGCCCATGGCGCCGGCGCCGATGATGGCCACTTTGGAGAATGCAAGGGTCATAAAAAAGAAGTCTTAAAGGGATTCAATATGGCATCTAACAATTGCCGCCAGCGGTTTGCAGATTCCGGCTTGTACAGCAGAAGAACACCCAAGATTATGGCCTGAGTTCACCCACCAAAAGGTGTGGGCGTACAGGCTCAGCGACGCACTTGCAGGGCGCCGGGATTGACGATGTTGGTGGGGGTGCCTTTGATGAAATTCACCACGTTGTCGAACGCGGCACCGAAATACAGTTCGTAATTGTTCTTTTCGACATAACCGATGTGCGGTGTGCAAATGCAGTTTTCCAGGCGGAGCAGGGCCGAGCCTTGCAAAATGGGCTCGGATTCGAAAACGTCGATGGCTGCCAAGCCGGGGCGACCGCGGTTCAAGGCACCGATCAGTGCGTTGGGTTCGATCAATTCGGCGCGCGAGGTGTTCACAAACAAGGCGGTAGGCTTCATTCGACCCAGGTCATCGCCTGTGACCAGGCCCTGGGTGGCTTCGTTGAAGCGCAAATGCAGCGACAACACATCGGATTCTTCAAAAAAGGCAACGCGACTGCTGGCGGCCCTGTGGCCATGCTGGACGGCCCGCGTGCGAGACTCGTCGCTGCCCCAAACCATGACATCCATGCCAAAGGCCTTGCCGTATCCGGCCACCAGCTGACCAATCTGGCCGTATCCCCAAATGCCCAGCGTTTTGCCGCGCAGCACGGTGCCCAGTCCGAAATTGGCGGGCATGGAGCCGGCCTTCAGGCCCGATTGCTGCCAGGCGCCGTGTTTCAGGTTGCCGATGTACTGAGGCAGTCGACGGGCCGCGGCCATGATCAAGGCCCAGGTCAGCTCGGCGGGCGCGACCGGAGAGCCGACACCTTCGGCCACGGCCACGCCGCGTTCTGTGCAGGCGGCCAGATCGATGTGCCCACCCACCCGGCCTGTCTGGGCAATCAGCTTCAAGCGCGGCAGTTTTTCGATCAGGGCCCGCGTGAGCTGGGTGCGTTCGCGGATCAGCACGATGATGTCTGCGTCTTTCAAACGCACAGACAGCTGCCCGATGCCCTTGACGGTGTTGGTGTAGACCTTGGCCGGGAAGTTCTCGAGTTTGACTGCGCAGTCGAGTTTGCGCACTGCATCTTGGTAGTCGTCAAGGATCACAATGTTCATCCCTCCATTGTGCCTTGACGAGGCGACCCCTTCAGGTCAGCCGGACGGCATTGGAGGTCAAATGCGGGCCTGTGCGGCTTCCAGTGCGGCCAGGCGGTCCAGTTCAGCGCAGACATCGGCCATGCGTCCCGAAATCACCATGCGTCCGGCACCTTTGACCCGTTGATCGCTGTCGGTCACCCGCACAACGCGCAGGGCGGGTGTGGCCACAGTTGGGGTGCGTTGCGGCTGGGGCGCGTTTCGCGCTGCCAGAGGCCCGCACGCTGGCTGGCGTGTGGCCCAGACCGGCCGCAAATAGGCCTTGCTGCGTTGCGGTTTGACCGCAACAGGTGATGCACGGTGGAGACTGGAGAGGCCTTGAAAAAGACCCGAAAAAGCAAGCAGAGCGATTCCCATGTGAAACCTTTCAAAAGCATGGAGGTTGGACACAGGCAGGATTGCTGAAGAAGCCTGTTGCATCAGGGCTGGCAGAACCATGCTGCCAGCGCCCGCCACCTGATGCAACAAGCAGGTGCTTTACATCAGGAGGGTGTTGCGGATCAGGCCCACGGCCAAGCCTTCGATGTCGAAGGGCTCTTCGGGGTTGACCACGATCGTGGGGTAGTCGGGGTTTTCGGGCAAAAGCTCGATGCCTCCGCTGGTCTTGCGAAGCCGCTTGACGGTGACTTCATCGCCCAGCCGTGCCACCACAATTTGCCCGTTGCGGACTTCTTTGGTGGATTTCACGGCCAGCAGGTCGCCGTCCATGATGCCTGCGTCCCGCATGGACATGCCGCGAACGCGCAGCAAGTAATCGGGTGGCTCGGCAAACAAGCTGCTTTCAATTTGATAGGTCCGGTCCACATGCTCTTGCGCCAAAATGGGAGAACCGGCTGCAACACGGCCGACCAGCGGCAAACTCAATTGACCCAAGCCGGGCAGGGTGAGGCTGAACAAGTCGGACGGTGCCCGCAAAGCGCTGCGGTTGCTGCCTTTGAGGCGGATGCCGCGCGATGTGCCGCTGACCAGCTCGATGGCGCCTTTGCGGGCCAAGGCCTTGAGGTGTTCTTCAGCCGCGTTCGCCGACTTGAAGCCCAGCACGCTGGCGATTTCGGCACGCGTGGGTGGGGCACCGGTGTTGGCGATGGTGTTCTGGATCAGTTCCAGAATTTCCTGCTGCCGGGCGGTGAGTTTGGGGCTGTCGGACATGGCGGTCTCCTTGTAGGAAATGGATGAAGCTGTTGTTTCATCCAGTGACTGTATTTTTAACCAGTTTTTAGGGCTGTGCAAGTGGTAGACGCAAAAAAAAATCAAAAAATCGTGGTTTTGGGCACAGGGGGCACCATTGCCGGCACGGCCGCGAGCGCCGCAGACCACACGGCGTACACCGCCGGACAGCTGGGGGTGCAGCAGCTGCTGGACGCGGTGCCGGGCCTGGGTGATGCCCTGCAAGGCGATCAGCTGGTGTGCGAGCAAGTGGCGCAGCTCGACAGCAAGGACATGGACCACGCCACCTGGCAGGTCTTGGCGCAGCGTGGTGTCCACTGGCTCGCGCAGGCGGACGTGGGGGGCATCGTCATCACGCATGGCACCGACACGCTGGAAGAAACCGCCTGGTTCTTGCAAATGCTGCTGCACACCCACAAACCGGTGGTGCTGACCTGCGCGATGCGCCCGGCCACGGCGCTCTCGCCCGATGGGCCACAAAATGTGCTGGACGCCATGGCTGTGGTGCGCGACCCGATGGCTCGGGGGGTGTTGGCCGTTTGTGCGGGGCGCATCCACAGCGCCCGTGACGTGCAAAAAGTCCATCCTTACCGCTTGGACGCTTTCAGCTCGGGCGAGGCAGGACCGCGCGGCTGGGTGGAGCAAGGCGTTGTGCGTTGGACAGACCCGGACGCTTGGCCAGTGGCGCATGCTCATGCCCAGCTGGCGCTTGGGCAGCCTGCTGCCGATTGGCCTTGGGTCGAGGTCGTGCCCAGCCATGCCGGTGCCGACGCCAGGCAAGTGGATGCCTTGGTGGCTGCAGGTGTGAAGGGGCTGGTGGTGGCGGGCACTGGCAACGGCACGGTGCACCAGGCCCTGTGGGTGGCGCTCGCCCGAGCGCAGGACCAAGGTGTGGCCGTGCGCGTGGCCACCCGCTGCGCCGAAGGCCAGATCGTGGGGCAACCCGCTTTGCAGACAGCCCCACGAGGTCTGAACGCCTACAAGGCGCGGGTGAGCTTGATGCTGGATTTGATGGGCCAGGTCTGACCTCGCCCTGAAAACACAAAGCCCCGCAGGGCGGGGCTTTGTGGGGGTGGCTGAGCTGAAGAATCAGCTCGCCAGCGCCTCGAAAGCACGGGCGGTGATGTCTTCCACGCTGCCTGTGCCTTGAATGGCGCGGTATTTGGGGGCGGCGGCGGGGTCTTGTTTGGCCCAGCCAGAGTAGTAGTCCACCAGTGGGCGAGTCTGGGCGCTGTAAACATCCAGACGCTTCTTCACGGTTTCTTCCTGGTCGTCGGCACGTTGCACCAAGGGCTCGCCAGTCAGGTCGTCGACACCAGCCACCTTGGGCGGGTTGAATTTGACATGGTAAGTGCGGCCAGAGGCGGGGTGGGAGCGGCGGCCGCTCATGCGTTCGATGATGGCATCAAAGGGCACGTCGATTTCGAGCACGTAGTCGAGTTTGACGCCTGCGGCCTTCATGGCATCGGCTTGGGGGATGGTGCGGGGGAAACCGTCAAACAGGAAGCCATTGGCGCAGTCGGCCTGGGCGATGCGTTCCTTGACCAGGTTGATGATCAGGTCATCGCTGACCAGGCCACCGGACTCCATGACGGCTTTGGCTTGCAGGCCCAGGGGGGTGCCGGCCTTGACGGCAGCGCGCAGCATGTCGCCTGTGGAGATTTGGGGGATGTTGTATTTCTGGCAGATGAAAGTGGCTTGCGTGCCTTTGCCGGCGCCGGGTGCGCCCAACAGAATCAGTCTCATGGGAAGGTCCTTATCGTTAGAAATGGTGTCGGCGGGGCGGGCTCCATGACCGCTGCCGGATTGTTTTTGAGAATATCACGCCAGGCTCAAAGTTGGCTTACGACGCCTACCCTGGTTTTCAATTCAGCCGATCAGGCTGCGCACACGCGCCAGGTCTTGTGGCGTGTCGACGCCGGGGCCGGGGGCTTCGGGCGTCACATGCACCGCGATCCGGTGGCCATGCCACAGGGCGCGCAGTTGCTCGAGCGACTCCATGGTTTCAATCGGGGCGGGCGGCAAGGTGGGAAACAGCGCCAGAAAACCGGCCCGGTAAGCGTAAATGCCAATGTGGCGCAGCGGCGCTGGGCTGGGCAAGGCCTTGAAGCCCGAGTCCGACTGGCCCTCGCGCCACCAGGGAATGGGGGCCCGGCTGAAATACAGCGCCATCTGGCGGGCATCCATGACCACTTTGACCACATTGGGGTTGGTGAATTCTTCGACCGAGCCGATAGCGTGGGCGGCCGTGCTCATGCTGGCATCGGGCCGCTCGCTCAGCACGCGGGCCACCTCGTTGATGAGCGCGGGGGGTATCAGGGGTTCGTCGCCCTGCACATTGACCACCACCGCGTCATCGGGCAGGCCCAGCAGCTGACAGGCTTCGGCCAAGCGGTCGCTGCCGCTCAGGTGGTCTTGACGGGTCAACAGGGCCTGCACGCCGTGGGTCGTACAGGCGGCCACGATCCGTTCGTCGTCTGCAGCCACCACCACTTGGCTGGCCTCAGACTGCAGGGCCCGTTGCGCCACGCGCACCACCATGGGCAATCCGCCGATATCGGCCAAGGGTTTGTCGGGCAGGCGGCTGGACGCCATGCGGGCAGGAATCACCACGGTGAAGCCGCGTGGTGCTGGGGCATCTGTCATGGTCAATTGTCAGAGCGCTGGACGCAGTGCGGCCAGTCGGTCAATTTCTTCGTCACTCAGGGTGCGGGCTTCGTTTTCCAGCAGGATCGGGATGCCCTTGCGCACCGGGTAGGCCAAGCGGGCGCTGCGCGAGAGCAGTTCCTGGCGTTCACGGTCGAAGTTGAGCGGGCCTTTGGTGACCGGGCAAACCAGCAGTTCAAGCAATTTGGTGTCCATGCCGCCAATGATAACGGGACCATGGTCCGCTGTGGGGCGGTACAGGGGGGCGTCAGTGCTGCAAAAGCGCGTCCAGGCGCGCATCCAGGGCTGCCCAAAAATCATTTTCGGGTGTGACCACCAAGGGCACGGCCAGCGCACCGGGTTCATGAGGCCAGAGTTTGGCGGCGTCCTTCTCGGTGCACAGCCAGGTGCGGTCGGGTCGGGCTTGCCAGTCCTGGTAGTCGTGGTGGTCGGGCAGGGCGGTGGTGGTGGCGAGGCTCAGGCCCGATTGGCGCAGCATCTGGAAAAAAGCCTCTGGCCGAGCCAGTCCGGCCACGGCATGCAAGGGGCGCTTGCTCAGTTCGCTCAGCGCCATGCGCTGGCCCGTCGCGGTGATGGCGTGGTCTGCCAGCTGGCGTGTGGCTTGGTATAGGGTGGGCTGGTCCTTATCTGACGCATGAGCCGAACGGGTCGGCCCCGTGTGCAGCACCCAATCGACCCGGCGCGGCCAGGCTTCGCGCAGGGGCCCTGCCGGCAGCAACCAGCCGTTGCCCGTGCCGCGTTCGTCCATCACGCATATTTCGAGGTCGCGGGCCAAGGCCAGGTGCTGCAAGCCATCGTCGCAAATCAGCACTTGCACCCCCGGGTGCGCTTGCAACAAGCCCAGTGCCGCATCAGCCCGGGCCCGCGCCACCCAAACGGGCACGCCCGTGGCTTGGTGGATCAGCAAGGGTTCGTCTCCCACGTCCAGTGGGTGGCTGTCGTGCGTCACGGCCCGCGCGTCATGCGTTCGGCGTCCATGCCCGCGTGAGATCACCCCGACCTGCAATCCCCTGGAGCGCAAGTGCTTGGCCAAGGCGATGGTCACAGGCGTTTTACCTGCACCGCCCGCCACCACATTGCCCACCACGATGACCAGAGCTGGGACGCGCCGGCTTTTGAACAGGCCCCAGGCGTAGGCCATGCGCCGCAGCCCCATGAGTGCGCCATACAAGGCCGCCAGCGGGCACAAGGCCCAGGCGAGTGGACCACGCCGCAACCAGATGCGGGGCAAAAGCTGGTGGAGGTAGGCAGACAGGCCCATGCCGATCAGGAGCCCGGCACTTCGGCCGACTGGGCAGCAAAGATGATTTTGGATAAGCCACTGCGGCGTGCCGCCTCCATGGCGTGGATGACGCTTTGGTGCGAGGCAGCAGCGTCGGCGCTGATCACCAGCATCGCGTCTTTGTCGGCCAGCGGGGTCAACACCGCCACCAGAGCGCCCACCGAGCTGGCGCCTACGGGCGATTTGTTGATGGCGTACTGTCCTTGCGCGCTGATGGTCAGCACAATCTGGCGAGGCCGCTGGCTGGACGCGCTGGCATCGGCCACGGGCAGGTTCAGCTGGATCTCGGTCAGCCTCGACCAGGTGGTGGTGAGCATCAAAAAGATCAGCACCACCAAGAGCACGTCAATGAACGGGATCAGGTTGATCTCGGGCTCGGGGGAGGGGCGTGAGGTCTTGAAGTTCACAGCCAGCCTTCAGGTGCGCGCACGGCTCAGGTAACGGGCAAAGTGCTCGGCGGCCACTTCCATGGCCAGCACATGGCGGTCCACCACCGCGCGAAAGTAGCGCCAGAACATCAGCGCCGGAATGGCCACGATCAAGCCAAAAGCGGTGTTGTAAAGCGCCACCGAAATGCCGTGGGCCAACAAGGCGGGCTGGTTGTTGGCCGCGGTGTGCGCGCCAAAAATCTCGATCATGCCGACCACGGTGCCCAGCAAGCCCAGCAAAGGGGCCGCCGAGGCGATGGTGGCCAGCGCAGGCAGGTAGCGCTCCAGCCCTTGGGCAGCCAGACGGCCCGCCATTTGCATCTGGGCCTGGATGTCTTCGCTGGTCGCTTGCGGGTTGGCTTGCAGGCATCGCAGTCCGCTGGCCAGCACCTGCCCCATGGCTCCGGCTTTGTCCAGGGCCTGGATCATTTCGGGCAAGGGCACACCGCGTTGTGAGGCCTCGATGGTTTGCGTCAGGATGTTGGGGGGCATGACCTTGGCAGCTTGCAATTGCAAGGAGCGCTCCAGGATCAAGGCCAAGGCCACAATGGAACACAAAATCAGGGGCCAGATGGGCCAACCGGCGGCTTGTATGATGGACAGCAAGAAAAAACCTTCCCGTTGATGGCGTCGCGAACGGGCTGATTATCGGCCAATGCCCGCGCTGCCCTGCAAACAGGGGCCGGATGTTGGGATTTCTGTGGATAACTTTGTGAAGAACTTGGCCTGTCGCGCTGTTCAGCATACTCAGGTATATATTAATTCTCAAAAATTCGTCCGGCTATTTTTAAAATACTCAACAAAATCAATGGCTTACGATGGCCTTACTGTTGCATTTGCACCGCACGCGTCAAAAGCTGCATCGGGCTTGGCTTGTGGAGTACTTGGGCTGAACAGATCAGGGTTTGCCGCCTGAAATGCCCGTGAAACGCTGATAAAACCTCAATCCCATGCCCTTGAACGACGATCTGAAGCCGCGCGCGTGGACAGTTTCCGCGCTGTGCCGCGCCATCGCTGACACGCTGGACGCCCAGTTCAACCCCGTCACTGTGCGCGGCGAGATTTCGGGTTTTTCGCGGGCCGCCAGCGGGCATTGTTATTTTTCGCTCAAGGACGACACGGGCCAGATCCGCTGCGCCATGTTCCGGCGTGCGGCCAGTTTGATGGACTTTGCCCCGCGCGACGGCGAATTGGTCGAGGTACGGGGCCGTTTGGGCGTGTACGAAGCCCGGGGTGATCTGCAGCTGATCGTTGAATCCATGGAGCGCGCAGGGCAAGGCGCCTTGTTTGAGCAGTTTTTGCGTCTGAAGGCCAAGCTCGAAGCCGAAGGCCTGTTCGACCCCGTGCACAAACGCGCACTGCCCGACCAGCCCCGTGCCATTGGGGTGGTCACGTCATTGGGCGCAGCCGCCTGGCACGATGTGGTGACCGCCTTGCAGCGGCGCGTGCCCCACATCCCGGTGCTGATGGCCCCGGCCTTGGTGCAAGGCGCAGGCGCGGCCGCCACGCTGGCGCAGGCCTTGCAAAGCATTTACGCCCTGACGGCCGAAGACAACCCGCTGTGCCCGCCCGTGGACGTGATTTTGTTGGTGCGCGGCGGCGGCTCGATGGAGGACCTGTGGTCCTTCAACGACGAAAACCTGGCCAGATTGATCGCCCAAAGCCCGGTGCCGCTCATTTGCGGTGTGGGCCACGAGACGGATTTCACCATCGCCGACTTTGTGGCCGACGTGCGTGCCCCCACGCCCACGGCCGCAGCCGAGATGGCCGCGACCGACCGGAGTGTGGGTCTGGAAGCCCTGTCGGTGCTGGAGCAGCGCCTCGGCCGGGGGCTGCTGCGACAGCAGGACCGCCAAGCGCAACGTTTGGATGCGGTGGCGGCACGCCTGGGGGTGGGTTTGGTCCGTCAGCAAGAGCGGCAGGGGCAGCGCCTGAACGCCATCGCCACCCGTTTGGGTCGCCCGCAAGCCCTGCTGGGCCAGCACCGCCAGTGGCTGGACCGCTTGGCACACCGTTTGCAAGCGGGCGTGCAAAGCCCATTGACGGACCGAGCGCACCAGTTGGAGCGCTTGAACGACCGACTGCGCTTCAACCTGGGCCAGCAAGTGCCGCAACGCGCCCAGCGGCTGGAGCGTGCCGCTTTGCGTCTGTCATCGGTGGACCCGCGTCAGGTGCTCGAGCGGGGTTACGCCTGGCTGAGCGATGCGCATGGCCAGGCCCTGACCCACGCCGCCCAGTTTCAGCCAGGCCAGGCGGTTCGGGCGACGCTGGCTGATGGCGAAGTGCCCTTGAAAGTACAAGGCTGAACGGTTGTTTTTGAAGGAGGTCGCCCCTGCAGCCGAATGCTTGCATGGGTTGAGGCTGATTTGGCGGATGCGGGTAAGCCGTCATGGGTCGGGGCCTGGGCACCTCATGAGGGAGTACCCAAAATCGGCGCCCAGGCCCCGGCCCATGACGGCGATGGGCAGCGTGAGCTCTTCAAAATCGGTTTCTGGGTATCAGCCCACGACGGCAATAGCCGGGTTGACACTGTTTTCAGTGACCTGCCGCTCCAAAGGGCGATCAGGCAACCCCTAAAATGCATGGGTCTACCTTCAACCTGCAACAACAAAAGGACACCTTCATGGAACACACCTTGCCCGCACTGCCTTATGCGATCGACGCTTTGGCCCCTCACTACAGCCAGGAAACTCTCGAATTCCACCACGGCAAGCACCACAACGCTTATGTGGTGAACCTGAACAACCTGCAAAAAGGCACTGAATTCGAGAGCATGTCCCTCGAAGAGATCATCAAGAAGTCCAGCGGCGGCATCTATAACAACTCGGCCCAGATCTGGAACCACACCTTCTTCTGGAACTGCATGAAGCCCAACGGCGGCGGTGAGCCCACAGGCCCATTGGCAGCCGCCATCAACGCCAAGTTCGGCAGCTACGCCGCTTTCAAGGAAGCTTTCGTCAAGAGCGCTGTAGGCAACTTCGGCTCCGGCTGGACATGGCTGGTCAAGAAAGCCGACGGTTCGGTGGACATCGTCAACATGGGCGCCGCTGGCACTCCACTGACCACGGGCGACACCGCTTTGTTGACCGTGGACGTGTGGGAACACGCTTACTACATCGACTACCGCAACATGCGCCCTAAGTTCGTCGAGACCTTCCTCGACAAGCTGGTAAACTGGTCTTTCGCTGAGAAGAACTTCGGCTGATCGAAGTTTTCTCCAAGTCAAAAAGCCCGCTGATGCGGGCTTTTTGCATTTTTCAGAAGAGCTGTCGGACCTGAAGGTACCGATCTACAAAATATGTGCGAAATCCGACTGAGCTGAGCGTGGGCTGGGGCCGGGCACCGATTTTGGGTACTCCCTCATGAGGTGCCCGGCCCCAGCCCATGTTCAGCGGTGCCCGAAGCACCCAGCACCCAGTGGAGTAAGCGGAGTCAGCGGATCATCATCCCGCCATCTGCCACGATGGTCTGCCCCGTCACATACTGCCCGGCCGGGCTGGCCAGGAACACCGCCACACCGCCAATGTCGTCGGGCTCGCCCATGCGGCGCAGCGGCGTCTCCTTGTTGTACTTGGCACTCAACACCGGGTCCTCGTGCAGCGCTTTGGCAAAGTCGGTCTTGATCAGGCCCGGTGCGATGCAGTTCACCCGAATATTGTCCGGGCCCCATTCCACCGCCAGGTTGCGCGCCAACTGCATGTCGGCCGCCTTGGAAATGTTGTACGCCCCAATGATGGCCGAGCCGTGCAGGCCGCCAATCGACGAGACGATCACGATGGCGCCGTCCTTCTTGGCCTTCATGTCCGGGTAGACCATGTTGCACAGCCAGGTGTTGGACAGCACGTTGTTGCGCATGACCTTGTCGAAGACCTCGTCGCTCATGCCCGTGGTGGGGCCGTAATAGGGGTTGGTGGCCGCGTTGCACACCAGGATGTCGATCGGGCCCCAAGCCGCGCGGGTCTGGGCGATCAGGTTTTGCAGTTGTTCTTTGCTGGAGATGCTGGCGGCAATCGCCATGGCTTCGCCGCCTGCGGCCTGGATTTCCTTGGCCACCACTTCGCAGGCGTCCTGCTTGCGGCTGGACACCACCACCCTGGCGCCTTGCCGGGCCAGTTGGTGCGCGATGGATCGGCCAATGCCCCGGCTGGAGCCAGTGACGATGGCGACTTTGCCTTTCAGGTTGAACAACGACATGAAACGGTCTCCTTGTTGAATGCTGGGCAGTCTGCCCGGTTGAGGTGTCCGTGTCTGTCCTTCGGGTGTCACCCGAACAGGAAATGCGCCCCGCTTGCGACACAATGGGGCCCATGGAACAAGTTGATGCTGTCGTGATCGGGGCTGGCGTGGTCGGCCTTGCTGTGGGGCGGGCGCTGGCGTTGTCAGGCCGCGAGGTGATGGTGCTCGAATCAGAGAACGCCATTGGCACGGGCACCAGCTCGCGCAACAGCGAGGTCATCCACGCGGGCATTTACTACCCGGCAGGCTCGCTCAAGGCGCGGCTGTGCGTGCAGGGTAAGCAAATGCTGTATGCCTATTGCGCCGAGCGCGGTGTGGCGCACCAGCGCTTGGGCAAGCTGATCGTGGCCACCAGCCCCGAGCAAGTGCTGGCGCTCGACGGCATCATGGCCAAGGCCGCCGCCAACGGCGTGCACGACCTGCAAAAACTCAGCGCCGCCGAGGCCCAGGCACTGGAGCCCGCGCTGGCCTGCGAAGCCGCGCTGCTCTCGCCCAGCACGGGTGTCATAGACAGCCACGGCCTGATGCTCGCCCTGCAAGGCGACATGGAAAACGCGGGTGGCCTGCTGGCGCTGGTTTCGCCCGTGCAGCACATCGGTCTCAAGCATGGCACCGCCACGCACCCGATCCGTGTGACCACGCAGGACGGCACCGAGCTGGCTTGCCAAGTGCTGGTCAACGCCGCAGGCCTGAACGCTGTGGCGCTGGCGCGGGGTATGGACGGGCTGGACCACAGCTTGCTGCCGCAAGCCCTTCCCCTGGCCTACTTCGCCAAAGGTAATTACTTCACGCTGGCGGGCAAGGCACCGTTTTCGCGGCTGATCTATCCCGTGCCCGAAGCGGCGGGCTTGGGCGTGCACCTCACGCTCGATCTTGGGGGGCAGGCCAAGTTCGGGCCTGACGTGCAGTGGGTGGATGACCCGGCCGATCTGCAAGTCGACCCGCGCCGGGGCGACGCTTTTTATGCCGAGGTGCGCAAATACTGGCCCGCCTTGCAAGACGGTGCCTTGCAGCCGGGTTATGCGGGCATGCGTCCCAAGATCAATGCTCCGCACGAAGCAGCGGCCGACTTCATGATCCAGGGCCCGGCCGAGCACGGCATGCCCGGTCTGGTGAACCTGCTGGGCATCGAGTCGCCGGGTTTGACCAGCTCTTTGGCCATCGCTGAAGAGGTCTGCGCACGCCTGGCTTGATGCTTTTGGGACAGCGTGGCGTGCCAGGGCGCGCCTATCATCGAGCGCATGCATCCATTCGACGAAGCCATTGACCTGCGCACCTCTGCCCTTGCGGACGCACCCCACGAATTCACAGGCGCGACCCATCCCGCCTATGCCAACATGGTCGGGCCCTTTGGGGGCACCACCGCTGCGCAGCTGTTGCAGTCGGCCATGCTGCACCCCGATCGCCTGGGTGAGCCTGTGGCCTTGACCGTCAATTTCGCCGCCCCGGTGGCCGATGGCGACATCCGTTTTGTGGCGCGGCCCGTGCGCACCAACCGCTCGACCCAGCACTGGATCATCGAAGCCCACCAGGCCGAAGGCGTGGTGGCCACCGCTACCGCAGTCTTCGCGGTGCGGCGCGAGACCTGGTCGGATGTCGAGGCGGTGATGCCCGCCAACGTGCCCGCGCCCGATGCCGTGCCCCGCATGCCTGTGAAAGGCATGCCCGCCTGGCCGCAGCGCTACGACATGCGCTTTGTCGAAGGCGCTTTCCCCTCGGCCTTTGACGAACAGGAGCAAACCCACTCGCGCTCCACCCTGTGGGTGCGCGATGAGCCTGAGCGGGCCATGGACTTTGCCTCGCTGGCGGCCATCAGCGACAGCTTTTTCCCGCGCATCTACATCCGTCGCCGCCGCCGGGCCATGATCGGGACGGTGTCACTGACCACCTATTTCCACGCCGACAGCGCCTTGCTGGCGCAGGTGGGCACGCGCCATGTGCTGGGCGTGGCCAAGGCGCTGAATTACCGCCACGGATATTTTGACCAGACGGGCGAGCTGTGGAGCCCCCAAGGCCAGCTGCTGGCGAGCACGCACCAGCTGGTGTATTTCAAGGACTGAGCGCTCAGCCGCTGCGCCCTCTGTCGGTGCGAGGATCTTGACGGCTGGATTATTTGCATCTACATTAAATCAATGGATGCCAAGCTGAGTTGGGACGAAACCAAGAGGCAAATCAACCTGCGCAAGCATGGACTGGACTTTGCCTTGGCAGGGGTTGTTCTGGATTCCCGTTACAGGTTGGATATCCCGGTGGTCCGAGGCGCAGAGCCGCGGATCTTGTCCATCTCGTATGCGATGGGTTTTCTTGCGGTTCTGACGGTGGTCCATGTGGCGCGTGATGGGCTTTGCCGAGTCATCAGTTTCCGCCGTGCCAGCCGTGAAGAAAGAGAGGCGTACCTTGTCTGGATCGAAAACGAATGCGATGAGCCGTAAAGACGTGATCAAGGCTTTGAAAGTCAGCGAGCGCGAGGCCCCTTATGTGTGGGATGGCCAGGATGAGGACGACCGCCCTGCAACACCTGAAGAATTGGCGCAGGGTCTGGCGTTGGCTCGCAAGCGCGGCAGGCCAGCGGGCAGCGGCGTCAAGGAGCAGGTGGCCATTCGTCTGGACAAAGACATCCTGGAGGCCTTTCGCGCCCAAGGGCAGGGTTGGCAAACGCGCATCAACCAGGCCTTGAGGCGCTATCTGGCGGAACACCCGGTGCAACCGTGAGGCCCGCCATGGCCCTCATGGATTTCAGCGTTTCATCTGCTGCAGCGCACTCGCCACCTCGGTGACCAGCGCCGGGCCTTTGTAGATCAGCCCGGTGTAGATCTGCACCACGTTGGCCCCGGCCTCGATTTTGGAGATCGCGTCGTGCCCGCTCAGGATGCCGCCCACGCCGATGATGGGGAAGTCTTTGCCCAAGGCGGCGCGCAGGCCTCGGATCACGCGGTTGCTGCCTTCCAGCACGGGTGAGCCGGACAAGCCGCCCATTTCTTCGGCATGGGGCAGGCCACTCACGGCGTCGCGCGCCAGCGTGGTGTTGGTGGCGATCACGCCGTCCATGCCGTGTTTTTGCAGCGTGGCGGCGATCACGCCGACCTGGGTTTCGTCCAGATCGGGCGCGATTTTGAGGAACATGGGCACGCGGCGGCCGTGCTCGGCGGCCAACGCTTCCCGCCGCGCCACCAGAGCGCCCAGCAGGCCATCCAGCGCTTCGTCACTTTGCAGGGCGCGCAGGTTCTTGGTGTTGGGGCTGGAGATGTTCACCGTCACATAGTCGGCATGCGGGTACACGCCCGCCAGGGCGATGAGGTAATCGTCGGTGGCGTTTTCAATGGGTGTGGCGGCGTTTTTGCCGATGTTCAGCCCCAGCAATCGACCTTGCTGGCGGAATTTGGAGCGCTTGACGTTGGCGATGAAGGCGTCCAGCCCGTCGTTGTTGAAGCCCAGACGGTTGATCAGCGCGTTGGCCTCAGGCAGGCGGAACATGCGGGGCTTGGCGTTACCCGGCTGTGCTTTGGGCGTGACGGTGCCGACTTCGACAAAGCCAAAACCCATGGCGCCCAGGCCATCGATGCAGCGGGCGTTTTTGTCCAGGCCTGCCGCCAGGCCCACGCGGTTGGGAAATTGCAAGCCCGCCAGTGTGATGGGCTGGGCCACAAAGGGCTGGCGGTAAACCCGGTCGAGTGGGGTATTTTGCGTGCGGGCCAGGCCCTCGATGGTCAGTTCGTGCGCCTCTTCGGGGTCCATCTTGAACAAAAACGAGCGGGCGAGGGCGTAAGGGATCAGGGACATTGGATAATTCCGGGCTGGCGCAGAGGTCTGCGGCGTTTGAATCGGTTGCCCTGATTGTCGCAAACCCCGGCCTGTCTTTTTTCACCCCCAAACCGAGCCCCTTTCATGACCCAAGACGAACTCAAAGCCCTGGTGGGCCAAGCCGCCCTGAAATACGTTGTCCCTGGCGAGATCGTCGGCGTGGGCACGGGCTCGACGGTGAACAAATTCATCGACGCCTTGGCCACCATGAAAGACCAGATCAAGGGCGCGGTGTCCAGCTCCGAAGCCTCCACCGTGCGCCTGAAGGCCTTGGGCATTCCGGTGTTTGACAGCAACGAGGTCGAGAGCCTGTCGGTTTACATCGACGGCGCGGACGAGATCGACCACCAGGGCCACATGGTCAAGGGCGGCGGTGCGGCGCTGACCCGTGAAAAAATTGTGGCGGCGCAGTCCAAGCAGTTTGTCTGCATCGCCGACGAGAGCAAGCTGGTGGATGTGCTGGGCGCCTTCCCCTTGCCCGTGGAAGTGATCCCGATGGCCACGGCCCGCGTGATGCGCCAGTTCGCAGCCATGGGCGGAACGGCCGCTGTGCGCCTGAAAGACGGCCAGCCGCTCGTGACCGACAACGGGCAGCACATCGTGGATGTGAAAGGCCTGAAAATCACCGACCCGGTGGCGTTTGAAAACACCGTCAGCCAGTGGCCGGGTGTGGTGACGGTCGGCGTGTTTGCGCTGCAAAAAGCGCAGGTGTGTTTACTGGGCACGTCGACGGGTGTGAAGACGCTGACATTTTGAGTCCCGGCGTCCCAAGCTGAACGCGGCACCGCGATTCGGCCGCAGGGGCAGCCTCCCACAAAATGAAGAAGTTTGTGGGGGCGAGCCCCTGCTCGCGAATGCCTGTCAGCGTCTCAGGCTCGCCGCAGCAGCAGGCGCAGATCGGAGCCGATGCGCTCCACTGCATGAAATGCGAGCCGGACCGAGTCGCTCAGTGCCGTGAGCGCTGGCAAATTGGCCATCCCTTGGCCAGGGCCCAGCAGCTGGGGGGCCAGGTAGACCAAATACTCGTCCACCAGACCTTCGCGGATGAAGGAGCCGTTGAGCTTGTGGCCGGCTTCGACATGCAGCTCGTTGATCTCGCGCCGGGCCAGATCGCGCAGCATGGCGGCCAGATCCACCTTGCCGCCGGGGCCGGGCATGTCGATCACCCGGGCACCGCGTGCTGTCAGTGCCGCACGTTTGAGCGCATGCTCTGCGTTGGCAGGGTCGACTGCCGTGTAAATCCAGATCTGCCGCGCCTGATCGCCTGCGCCTTGGGTGTCCAGCAGTTGGGCGTTCAGCGGCATGTCGAGGCGGCTGTCCACCACCACCAGGTGCGGCTGGCGCGGGCTGTCCAGGCCGCGCACGTTCAGCTGCGGATCGTCTTCGAGCACGGTGCCGATGCCGGTCAGGATGGCGCAGGCACGAGCTCGCCAGGCATGGCCGTCGGCACGGGCTTCGGGGCTGGTGATCCACTGGCTTTGGCCGTTTGGCAGGGCGGTTTGTCCGTCCAGCGAGGCCGCCACCTTCATGCGCACCCAGGGCAGGCCCCGTTCCATGCGGCTGAAAAAGCCGATGTTCAGTTCGCGGGCCTGCACGGCGATGTTGTCCTGTACGTTCAGGATGTCGGTCTGAACGCCCGCCGCCGCCAAACGTGCCATGCCTTGGCCCGCCACTTGAGGGTTGGGGTCGGTCAGCGCTGCCACCACGCGGCCGATGCCCGCTGCGGCCAGCGCGTCGCAGCAAGGCCCGGTGCGGCCTTGGTGCGCGCAGGGCTCCAGCGTCACCCAGGCGGTGGCGCCTTGCACGCTGTGCCCGCGCTCGGCCGCGTCGCGCAGCGCCATGATTTCGGCGTGCGGGCCGCCTGCCCGCTGGGTGTGGCCTTGGCCCAGCACCGTGCCGTCGGCGGCGGTGATGACACAGCCCACGCGCGGGTTGGGCGAAGTCAGCCACAGGGCCTGGCGGGCCAACGCAAGGGCTTGGAGCATGGGGGATGGATCGGTCAAGAGCGGCACAACAGACAACAGTTCAGGGGTTCAGAAGGTGCAAGGCAAAGCGTACACGGACTAGGGGGAGGATACGCCAAGCCAGCCAGGCACAGCCGAGACGCTGCTGTGCCAGTCGATGAAATTGTCTGCGGCGGCCCATTGCACCCGCACGTGCAGGTCGAGCAGCGCCCCATCGCCACGGGGTGTGCTGCGTGCTTCACGCTGGTAGCGCATGCCTTGCACCTGCACGCTGGTCTGTGCCGCGCACCAAGCGATGCCCGTCCTGGCTTGGGCGTGCAGGCAATCCATGGCCTCTTGTGCCAGGTGTTGGGCCACCGTGTGCTGGCGGCTTTCGCTGGCGGTGTTCAGGGTCTTGAGGGTGAGCTGTGTGGCCCCCACCAGGCCAATGCCCAGAACCGCAGAGGCGATCAGGGCCTCGATCAGCGCCATGCCTTGCTGGGTTGGCCTTGTGCGGGTCACGGCGCGCCCTCACTCCAGCTGCCGTGGATGCGCTGCAGGCGTGTGGCATCGATGCCCAGCGGCCAGTTGAGGATGTAGGCATTGCGCCCATCGGCTTGCGCCAGCACCGTGCCCGATCGCCATTCGGGCAAGCCGGACTCCACGACCAGCTGGCCTTCGATGGTGCCCGCTTGCCAGCCCCGCATCTTGTCGTCGTTGCAGCCCGAATCGATCAAGACGCTGCCATGAATGCGCACGCCAGCGCCGATGCGCGGGCAGCGCTGGGCGCAGGCCTTGGCTGAAAACACCAGCAGGGCCGGATGATCCGTGCTGCCCACGTTGCCCTGCCAGTCGGCGGGGCTGTCGATCCAGTAAATCGTGCGCGGTGGGGTGCTTTGCGCGGTCAGGCCGTTGCGCTCTTGGGCGCTCGACCAAGCTTGCAGCTGTGCGTCGGTGATGTCGCCCAAGACACTTCGCCATGCAGCCCGTGTGCACGGGCTGCGCACGCTGGCCGAGCTGGGGCCGGTTTTGCTGCCCCCACCGGGCAAGCTGCTGGCGCTCAGGGCCAGGCAGGCATTTTTCTCCGCAGTGGAAATGCTGCCGTTGCGGTTGGTGTCCGCCACCCAATGCGTGAGCACTGCAGGGCCTTTGGCGCTGCTGGCGCAGCTTGGGCCTTGGCTGGTCAGCGGGCAAACCCGCAGATGGGCCGCTGCGGCTTCACTGACGCAGCCATTGAGCACGAGTGCAGCGGGCGCTGCCAGACTGGGTGCCGGGGCCAAGGTGGGGGCGAACACGCTTTCCCGCACCAGCGCCTGGCTCTGTTGCCCGCTGTGGCGGGCGCTGGCGTGCAGCGTGATCACATGTGGCGACAGGAGCAGGTCGCGCACGGCGATGGCGCTCAGCTGCGCTTGGGGCAGAGCCGGGTGCGGCGCCAGCGCCAAGGGGCTGCATTGCCACTGCCGGCCGCTCAAACCCACAGGGCAGTGGGTGGGGCTGTGCATCAGGTCCAGCGTGGGGGTGGCACTGAGCACGGCCTGCGCGCTGGCCAAAGCCGCTTCGGCCGCCAGCAGTGATTGCTTGGCTCGGGCATGGTTTTGGCTGGCCATTTGGTCCATCAACACGCTGCGCGCGCTGTAAAAACTGGTCAGGCTGGCCAGGATCACCAGACCGATGGCCACCAGCAGCGTGATGGCGCCGCGCTGTGGGTGCAAGTCGCGATGGCGGTTCATGGGCAAAACAGCGCTTGGTGGCTGGCCGGCAAGTCGTTGCGCAAATGCACGGTGTGCGACAGACTGACCTGCCGCGAGGCGTCGGTGGGCCATTGCGCGGTCAAGGCCATCTCAACGCGGCGGCGCAGCCAGCCTTGGTGCTGCTCGCAGTGCAGCTGCCAGCGCAACTCGGTGATCTGCAGGTTGGCGCTGTCGGTGATGGCCAGCCAGTCGCCGCTGGCGCTGCACGATCTTTTGGCATGCAGCGCTTGGCCCGTCAGACGAAAACCCATGCATTCGTTCTTGTCCTGCTCGCCGTTGTGGTTGCGGTCGTGGCTGAACTCGATCCTGTGGCCTTCGATGCTGAAGTCTTCCGGGCCATCGCAAAACGCGTCTTCGCACACTGTGGGTGAGCGGGTTTCCCAGGCGCTGGCGCTGTATTGGGCTTTGCGCAGTTCCCGCGCCATCCAGTCCATGGCCGAGCGCAGGTCGTGGTGCAAATGGCTGTCTTGCAAGGCCATGCGGTGGCCGCGCAGGTGGTTGGCCAGCAAGGCGCTGCCTGCGGCCAGCACGACCAAACCGACCGACAAGCCCACCAGCAGGCCCATCAGGGTTTCGCCGCTTTCGCCTCTGCTGCTCATGTGTTCAGCGGTCATGGCGTCACCGGCGCCAGCAGCGATGGGGGTCGCTGTCCAGGTGTTGACCTGCGCCGAACACGGCGGTGGCGCTGGCTTGCCAACGCAGGTGCAAAGGTGTGCAGTCACGGTCTGCGGCTTGCTTGTTCAAGGCGATGGCTTGCGCTGAATAGCCGTCAGGGGTGGCCTCGATCAGGCGTATCTGGTAATGCCCTTGAGGCGACTGGTCACTGGCCCAGCCCAGCGCGCTCAAGTTGTCGGCGTGGCTGTCGTGGCTGCTGCGCCAGCGGGCCTGGTCGATTTGAAGCTGAAGCAGCGCCGCTTGTCCGTCGCTGCGGCGGGCCTGTCGCTGTTGTTGCTGGTAAGTGGGCACGGCCAAGGCGGCGAGCAGGCCCATCAGGGCCACCACGATCAACAGCTCGGCCAAGGTCCAGCCGCTGCTGTGCTTGCTTGGGCGCCGTTTTGGCGGGCAGGTGCCCCTGGCGGCTGTGGGCATGTGTGCTCTCCTGTTGTTGGGTTTTATTGTGGTCTTATGTATTCATCTTGTACAGTGCATTCACCCGTGCGCCCAACCATGTGCCATCCATCTCCAAGCCCAGCTCAGACTCAGCCCAGCTTTCAAGCGCGGGGCTTTACCTTGCTGGAGGCTTTGGTGGTGTTGGCTTTGCTGGGCATTTTGGTGGGGATGGCCGCGCCCGCCATGTCGGCGCTGCGGGCCCGGCACCAGCTGCAGGCCATGGCAGAAGGCTTTCTGGACAGCCTGGTGCTGGCGCGCTCGGAGGCCTTGCGCCGACAGCAACGCATCAGCCTGTGTGCCCAAGCCCCCGGGGGTGGCTGTGACGCCGAGGGCCAATGGCAGCAAGGCTGGCTGGTGTTTGTGGATGGGAACGACAACGGCCTGCTGGATACCGGCGAGGCATTGATCGAGTCGCATGAAGCCCTGCCTGCAGGGACGAGTCTGGATGTGACCAGTACCGTGAAAACTTACTTCTCATATGGGCCCGAAGGTCGCAGCATGGGCACCAACGGGGCTTTCATGGCCGGGACGTGGCGCTTTTGCCGGGCCGGATTGCCTCAAGGTTGGCAGGTGGTGAGCAACGCTTTGGGCAAGCCCCGCATTGAAAAATACACACCGCAGCCCTGTCCATGAGCCTGGCGGCCCGGGCGAGGGCGCTGGCGGGATCAGCTTTGGACTTCGTCCACCAGGGTCTTGAAATCGTCGATGTCTTCGAAGTTGCGGTACACGCTGGCAAAGCGCACATAGGCTACTTTGTCGAGTTTTTTCAGCTCGCGCATGACCAGCTCGCCAATGCGGTGCGAAGCGACTTCGCGGATGCCCAGGTTCAGCAGTTTTTCTTCGATGCGCTCAATCGCGCCGTCGACCTGCTCGGTGCTCACGGGGCGTTTGCGCAGGGCCAGGTTCAGGCTGGCGCGCAGTTTCTCGCGTTGGTAGTCGATGCGTCGGCCGTCTTTTTTGACGATGGCCGGAAAGTTGACTTCCGGCTTTTCGTAGGTGGTGAAGCGCTTTTCACACGCCCCACATTGACGGCGACGCCGGATGAAATCCCCGTCCTCGGCCAGACGGGTCTCGACCACCTGGGTTTCGGGGTGAGCGCAAAACGGGCATTTCATCGCGCGGGCCGATCAGCCGTAGACCGGGAAGCGGCTGGTCAGCGCATGCACCTTGGCCCGCACCGCAGCCAGGTTGGCTTCGTCCAGCGGGTTGTCCAGCACGTCCGCAATCAGGTGGGCGGTGGCACGGGCTTCTTCGTCCTTGAAGCCGCGGGTGGTCATGGCCGGGGTGCCGATGCGCACGCCGCTGGTCACGAACGGCTTTTCGGGGTCGTTCGGGATGGCGTTTTTGTTGATCGTCATGTGGGCGCTGCCCAAAGCGGCTTCAGCCACTTTGCCGGTGATGCCCTTGGCCCGCAGGTCCACCAGCATGACGTGGCTCTGGGTGCCGCCGCTCACGATGCGCAAGCCGCGCTCGGTCAGGGTTTGGGCAATGATCTGCGCGTTTTTGACCACTTGGGCCTGGTAGGCCTTGAACTCAGGCGCCAGCGCTTCCTTGAAAGCCACGGCCTTGGCTGCGATCACGTGCATCAGCGGGCCGCCTTGCAGGCCGGGGAAGATGGCGCTGTTGATGGCTTTTTCGTGCTCGGCCTTCATCAAGATGATGCCCCCGCGCGGGCCGCGCAGACTCTTGTGGGTGGTGGAGGTGACCACGTCGGCGTGGGGCACAGGGTTGGGGTACTGGCCAGCGGCAATGAGGCCTGCGTAGTGGGCCATGTCGACCATGAAGATCGCGCCGACTTCCTTGGCCACTTTGGCAAAGCGGGCCCAGTCGATGTGCAGGCTGTAAGCCGAGGCGCCCGCAATGATCAGTTTGGGTTTGGTTTCGCGGGCTTTGGCTTCCATCGCGTCGTAGTCGATGGCTTCGTTCTTGTCGAGGCCGTAGCTCACCACGTTGAACCACTTGCCCGACATGTTCAGCGGCATGCCGTGGGTCAGGTGACCGCCTTCGGCCAGGCTCATGCCCATGATGGTGTCGCCGGGTTTCAGGAAAGCCAAAAACACCGCTTCGTTGGCCGACGCGCCGCAGTGCGGCTGCACGTTGGCGGCTTCGGCGCCAAAAATTTGCTTGATGCGGTCGATGGCCAGTTGCTCGGCCACGTCCACGTGCTCGCAGCCACCGTAGTAGCGCTTGCCGGGGTAGCCTTCGGCGTATTTGTTGGTCAGCTGGCTGCCTTGGGCGGCCATGACGGCGGGCGAGGCGTAGTTTTCGCTGGCAATCAGCTCGATGTGGTGTTCTTGACGGGCGGTCTCGGCCTGGATCGCGGCAAAGATCTCGGGGTCGGTTTGTTCAATCAGTGTGTTGCGGTGGTACATGGCAGTCCTTCAGATGATGGAACCTTGGCAGGCAACTTGTGACAAGTTCCCGACAAGGGCTGCCCAGGCGAACGGCGGATAACCCGTGTCTGGGTTCGATGGCCAGTTCCGGGCTGTGCGCTTCCCAGTGGTTCTGGGGTGGCCCCACGGCCACCGCGCTCCACGTCAGAGTGTTCCCGCCTGTTCTTTGAAAAGAGGGGGCTCCTATCGCCAGTCGCGCACCTCGTTAGTGTAGCCGAGCGCTATAGCCTTTCGGCCCGGGTCAGGCCCTGCTCACAGCCGTGCCGCAGGGGTCTTGGCCACCAGAGCGGCGGTGTTTTGTTTTTCGGTGACTTTTTCCAGCTGCTTTTGCTCGGCCAGGACGCGGTCAACGTATTGGCTTTCCATGGCCTGGCCGGAAGACGCGCCGTAAAGCGCCAGGGCTTCCTCCAGGCTGCTGGTTTGCTGCAGCAGGCTTTGCAAATGCCGAACGCCCACACGCACATTGGTCAGCGGGTCAAAGGCCGACAAGGGGCCGCCAAATTGGCCCAGGGCCTCGGCGTGGGCCTTGATTTCCAGCTGCATCAAGCCGACATTGCCTTGGCTGCCCGAGGCAAAAGGGTTGAAGCGGGACTCGATCGCCATGATGGCCAGGATCAGGCTGGGGGGCAGCTGGCTGCGCTCGCCCAGACTCCAGGCCTCGGCCACCATGGCCCCCAAAGGCTCACTCGAGACGCGGTACTTGCGGCTGAGCCAACGGGTCACGGCCGCTTGGTCGGGCGTCAGGTCGCTCAGGCTTTGCGTGGTCGAGCGGGTCGCTGCGTTGCTGGCCACAGGGGCTTCCACCGCCTCGGTTTGGCGGATTTGCAGCCAGCCCAGCAACATTTCGCTGGCCGCTGTTTGCAGACTGGGACGGGCCAAAAAGCCCAGGCTCACGATCACGACCACCAGGCCAAACAGGGCCAGGCTGTGGCGGGTGATTTCGATAAAACCTTCTCGGACATCGGTGGCCCAGGTCTGCAGACACAGACCGAGGCGAGACATGTTCAATGACGCTGTCATAGCACTTCCTCTCGTAGCCAACGCGGGTGACGAATGTCAGCCTGCGCGGGTGGGTGGTGTGGGGGACGGGGCCTGCAGCGCACCGGGGTGCACCAGCAGAACCGGCCAAAGGTGGCAGCGGTATCGGGTTATCCCTAATCTTGGGATGGGCGAATTCTAGGAATATTTAATATCAAGTCAACACTATCAAAAATTAAATTCATTTCATTTGATTATATAGAGCTGCTTGTGCGGCCGAAATCACAGGAGATTGCCGTGGATTGCGCTCAGAGGGCCGGGGCGGCCCAAATACCGGCGAAAATACGGGGTTGTCGTCCGGCCCGCTGCCCACTTTGTGGGCAGCGCCCGGCCCGATGCTGATGCCGTATTTGGCATGGACCGTGTTTTAAAGTTTTTACCGTGACTTCATCTTCAAAGCCTCTTGACCTCGCCGCGCTGGACTCCTTGACCGGGGGGGCTTTCCATGCCGCCACTTCAGGCGAGCGCAGCGCCCGTCTGCGCGAATGGCTCTCGACCGAACCCGCTGCCGACGCCCTGGCCGAGGTCTACCGCGAGATGGCCTCGCGCGACAAAGGCGCGGCCAAGCTCCTGAAGGAAAAGCTCGACGAGCTCAAGCGCCAGCATGGTCAGGACGCCTTGGCCAGCGACTGGGCGCAAAAAGCAGAGCAGATGCTGCAAGCCCCGCGCCTGAACATTGGCGACGCCATGGCCTGGCAGCGCGACGCTGCCAAAGCGGGCGCACCCCTCTCGCGCGAGCCCTTGGCCAGTTTGAAGCTGCGTTTGGCCGAAGTGGTCAAAGGCGTGGAAGACCTGCAGCACCAGGTGATGGTGCAGCGCGAAGCCGCCGTCTTGCTGGCGCAGCGCATCGAAGTGCTCTCGACCAAGCCCATGGCCGAGGCCCAAGCCGGTTTGGCGGGGGTGCAGGCCGATGTCGCCCAGTGGCAAGCCCAAGCTGGGCAGCTCAGCACCAACCCCGTCTGGCCCAGCGTGGATTTGAAGTTCCCGGCCCAGCTCGATGCCGCGCAGAGCCAGCTGCAGGCCGTCTGGCAAGGTTTTTCTGCCGCCTTGGCGCTGGCCCAGCAAGCCCAGGCCGATGCCACCGCCGCCTTGCCCTCGGTGCCCGTGTGGGCCGATGAAATCCGCCGTTTGCGCGGCGAGGTCGTGGCGGACGTTCAGTCCCCCGCCGCAATGCCTGCGCCTGGCGATGCCGCCAAAGAGCCCAAGCCTGCCAAACCCAAAATGGACGCGGCCCAGCGCCAGGCCCTGCGCGAGCAGGCCCTCAAGGCCGTGACCGACGTGCTGGAAGCGCTTGAAAAACAGATCACCGAGAGCGAGGGCGCCCCCTTGCCCGAGGGGGTCAACGCTTTGCGTGCGGCCCTCAAAACCCACGGCAGGAACCTGGACACCACCTTGGACGAGCGGGTGCACAAGGCCTTGACCGCAGCGGGTGACGCCGAAGGCTGGCAGCGCTGGCTGGCCGACCAGGTGCGCCAGACCCTGGTGGCCCAGGCTGAAGGCCTGCTTGACGCCGACAAGGCCCCCACCGTGGGCGGCCGCAAAATGCAGGACAAGCTGCGCCAATTGCGTGACAGCTGGAAGCAAACCGACCAAGGCGGCTTGCCCAACCATGCGCTGTGGAAGCGTTTCGATGCCGCTTGCAACGAAGCCTACAAAACCGTGCTGGCTTGGCTCGAGCAAATGAAAAAAGAGTCTGCCGACCACCGCGCCCAACGCGTGGCCCTGATGGACGAAGTCAAAGCCTGGACGGCGGCCAACGCCGATAGCGAAGACTGGCGTGCCCAGTTGCGTGCCCTGCACCAGTTCGCCGACCGCTGGCGCAATGCGGGCCACCTGAGTGAAAAAGCCTTTGGCGAAATGCAGTCGCAGTGGAAGGCGATTTTCAAAGCCGCTGCCGCCCGCCTCGAAGCCGCCCAGAAAGCCAGCGTCGAGCGCCGCCAGGCCCTGATCAACGAAGCCCGCGAGCTGGGCGCTGCGCCCGCTTTGCGTGTGGATGCCGTCAAGGCCTTGCAGCAGCGCTGGCAAGTCGAAGCCCAATCGGTCCCGTTGGACCGAAAGACCGAACAAAAACTCTGGGAAGTGTTCCGTGCGCCGCTGGACGAAGCTTTCCAGCGCAAAGGCACCGAGCGCCACGCCTCGGCCGCCCCCTTGACCGCCCGTGACCGCGCCGTGATCGACGCATCCAAAGCCCTGGACGAAGCCAATGCCGGTGGCGATGCCAGCAAGATCCGCGCGGCCATGGCTGCGCTCGATGCCGCCTTGCGTGGCCAGGCGCAGGAAGCACAGGCTGCCAAAGCTGCGGCAACCAGCGCAGCACCCGCAGTGGACCCAGCCTCTTCGCCCGCGCCTGCTGCTGCAGGCCTGCCCGCTGATGAAGCCGCATCGGCTGCTGAGCCGGGCGAGAGCGCGGCTGTTGCCGAGGGTGAAGCCCCTGCTGCGCCCGTCGCCCCGCCCAAACCCGCCAAGCCTGTTGTGGCGGTGCGGGGCGATGACCGCCCCGGCCAAAAGAAAACAGAAGCCGTTGCAGGTCGCGACGGACGCCGCGACGGCCGACCCGGCGAGCGCGGTGCGCGTCCCGGGGCTGACCGAGGCGCTGGTCGCCCAGGTGAGCGTGGCGGTGAGCGCTTTGGCGACCGCGGTGGTCGTGGCGAAGGCCGTGATGTCCGCGAGGACCGCGGTCCGCGTCTGGGCGATGCCGCTTTCCGTGCTCAGCGCGAAGCCATGGAGCGTGCCGAAATGTCGCTGCGCAAACTGGCCGCGCAAGCGCACGGCGAAACCCTGACCCGCTTGATGAGCGCCTGGCAAGAGCGCAAAGCCGAAGCATTGCCCAGCGCACAGGAATTGGGCCGCGCCATCAACGCCGCGACCCGTCAGACATGGGCGCAAGCCGTCAGCGCACCCGCCAAGGTGCCCGCTGCCACGGCTTTGTTGCGTCTGGAAATGGCAGCCGAAGTGCCCACCCCGGCCGACAGCTTGAACGAGCGCCGCGCTTTGCAATTGCAGCTGTTGACCCAGCGCAACCAGCCCGGCCCCCGCGAAACCTGGGCTCAGGATGTGGCGCAGGTGCTGTCCGGCCCGCACGAAGAGGCCACGGCACGCCGCCTGCAAAACGTCTTGAAGAACCTGCTGCGCGGCTGATCAGTCCGCTTCATGCAAAACAGCCGCTCTCGAGCGGCTGTTTTTTTGATCGGTACGGGTCTCTTGAAAAGAAAGCTGTTTTAAAGCCAATCGATGCGCTGTGAGGCGCCATCGCGCTGCAGCCTGAACACCTGCGCCCGCACAGGGGCGTGGTCCAGCGACCAGTCGCTCAGCACATGCCGTTGGGCGGTGCCCAGCACATGGTCAGCAGGGCGGTGGGTGTGGCCGTGAATCAGCCGATCCGCTTGGGCCTGGACCAGCCAGAACAGGCTCATCTCCGGGTCTGCGTCGGCAAAGGTCATGCCCTCGTGCTTTTGCGACTCGCTGAGCGCACGCAAACTGCGGGCAAACGCCTGACGCTCTTCCAAAGGCTTGGCCAAAAACGCCTGCTGCCATTCGGGGCTGCGCGCCTGCAGTCGGAAGGCTTGGTAAGGTTTGTCGTCCAGGCACAGCGCGTCGCCGTGGGTGAGCAACATGCGTTGGGTGCCCAGCGCGAGCAGAGTCGGGTCGGTCAGGGGCTGAACGCCACAACGGCCCAGGTAATCCGGGCCCACCAAAAAGTCGCGGTTGCCGGGCATGAAGGCGACATGGGCGCGCTGTGCGGTTTGGCGCAACACCTGGGCACATGCTTGCAAAAAGGGGTCGAGCGCAGCGGCATCGTCGCCCACCCAGACTTCAAACAAGTCCCCCAGAATCAGCACCGCATCGGCAGGCGTGCGGGCCATGTAGTCACGCCAGGCTTCAAAAGTGGCGGTCTCGGAGGCCTGCAAATGCAGGTCCGAGATCAGGTCCACGGTTTGCCATGTCGCTGGCGCGGTCAGCAAGCCGATGTTCGGCCGGGTGGTGCGCGGGTCCGACACGGCTCAGCCCATCACAGTGCGACGGCTTTTTCGATCACGACGTCCTCTTTGGGCACGTCACCGTGGCCGCCGCGGTTGCCGGTTTTCACGCCTTTGATCTGGTCGACCACTTCGGTGCCCTTGACCACTTTGCCGAACACGGCATAGCCCCAGCCTTGCATGGAGGGGGCGGTGTGGTTCAGGAAGTCGTTTTTGGCGACGTTGATGAAGAACTGCGCGGTGGCCGAGTGGGGCGCCGAAGTGCGGGCCATGGCCACGGTGTACTCGTCGTTTTTCAGGCCGTTGTTGGCTTCGTTCTCGATGGCCGCGTCGGTGGGTTTTTGGCTCATGCCGGGCTCGAAGCCGCCGCCCTGGATCATGAAGCCGGGGATCACGCGGTGAAAAATCGTGTTGTTGTAGTGGCCCTTGTTCACATAGGCCAGAAAGTTTTCGGTCGATTTGGGGGCTTTTTCAGCGTCCAGTTCGAGGGTGATGACGCCGTAGCCGGTGATGTGCAGTTCGACTTGTGGGTTGCTCATGGTGTTACTTCAACAAAGTGATGGATTGGATGACGACTGGCGTGCGGGGCACATCGGTCGGGAAAGGGCCGCCAGCGCCCGTAGGCGTGTTGCGGATTTTTTGGACCACGTCCATGCCGGACGTGACTTTGCCAAAAACGGTGTAGCCGAACAGCTGGGGGGCGTTCAGCAGTTGGGCGCGGGCCACGTTCTCGTAAACGCGGCCCTGGTATTGAAATTTGGCCACCGGGTCACCGTCGGGGATCGGGGTCGGGTCCAGAAAAGCGTTGTCCACCACGTTGATGAAAAACTGCGCGGTGGCCGATTGCGGGTCGTTGGTGCGGGCCATGGCCAGCGTGCCGGTGGTGTTTTTCAGGCCAGCGGCCAGGGCCTGTCGGCCTTCGTGCGGCACGGGTGCGCGGGTTTTCTTCTCTTTGTATTGCGCGTCATAGCCGCCGCCTTGCACCATGAAGCCCGCAATCACCCGGTGAAAAATCGTGCCGTCGTAGTGCTTGTCGTTCACATACTGCAAAAAGTTGGCCACGGTTTTGGGGGCTTTGTCGGCGTAGAGCTCGGCTTCGATGTCACCCATGGAGGTGCTGATGCGCACCTTGGTCACGCCGGATGTCTGGGCCTGGCTGGCCATGGGCAACGCCAAAACCAGTGTCAGGGCCAACGAGGTCAAAAAGCGGGAGCGTCGCATGGTGTTCTTCCAACGGGAGCAAGGTGAGGCGGCAGGTGGCGTGCGGGACGGCGCGTCGGTGGCGGCCTCAAGGCGCCGACGACTTGAGCAGTTGTTCGGCCGCCTGGCGTTTGCTGATCACGCGCGGCTGCGGGGCCGGTGCCCGGCTGGCTTTTTGGTAAGCCTCAATGGCCAGAGCAATGTAGACATCGCCCAGATTTTCCAGGGCCGTGCCGTAATCGGGTCGTGCGCGCACAGCGTCTTGCAACTGGGCCAGCGCCTCGGCATAGCGGTTTTGGCGGGCCAGCAGGGCGGCCAGGTTGTTGTGCGGTTCGGGCAGTTCGGGGAAGGACTGGGTCAAGGCTTGCAGGGTTTCCATCGCCTCGGCGGTCTGGCCCTGACCGTCTTGAATGCGGCTGAGCAAGAGGCGCATTTGCGGGTCGGTGGGGCGGGTCTTGAGGTATTCCTGCGCTTGCGCCTGGGCTTTGGACCATTCGGCCGCCCCGATCAGTCGGTTCACATCCTGGTAAACGTCCGCTTGGGCGCTCACGCTGGACAGCAGCAAAAGACTGGTCAATACGAACGAAAGTAGAGCTTGCATGCGCGCCAAAAGTGTTGAATTCGGGCTGCCAGGAACTGGGAGCAGGGCCCCCGTCGGGGATATACTGAAGGGTCATTGTAGCGGAGGGCACGCGGTCATCAGGCCGTTGGCGGGGGCTGTTGCCCAGCCGGGAAGCGGGGCTTTGGGCCTTGTTTCTATGTGTTGAGTTTCCTGAATTTCCCTGAGCCGATCAGATGCCGATGCCGGACACTGTCGTGTGGGTGGTTGTAATAAAAAAATCTTTGATCTGACATGAGTCTGCGCATCTTCAACACGCTGAGCCGTGCTGTCTCCGAGTTTTCTCCGGCCGAGCCCGGCCATGTGCGCATGTATGTCTGCGGCATGACGGTGTACGACCTGTGCCATCTGGGCCACGCCCGCTCGATGATCGCGTTCGATGTGGTGCAGCGTTGGCTCAAGGCCAGTGGCTACCGGGTCACGTATGTCCGCAACGTCACCGACATCGACGACAAAATCATCAAACGTGCCCTGGAAAACGGCGAAACCATCCGCGGTTTGACCGACCGCATGATCGAGGCGCTGCACCAGGACGCCGACGCCCTGGGTATCGAACGGCCTCAGCACGAGCCACGCGCCACCGACTACGTGCCGCAGATGCTCAGCATGATCGGCACGCTGGAGCAAAAAGGCCTGGCTTACCGTGCAGGCAATGGCGACGTGAATTATTCGGTGCGCAAGTTTGCGGGTTACGGCAAGTTGTCCGGCAAGTCACTCGATGAGCTGAACGCTGGCGAGCGCGTGGCGGTGGAGACGGACAAGCAAGACCCGCTGGACTTTGTGCTCTGGAAGAGCGCCAAACCCACCGAGCCCGAAGACGTTAAATGGGCCAGCCCCTTTGGCACGGGCCGCCCCGGCTGGCACATCGAGTGCTCGGCCATGGCTTGCGAGTTGCTGGGTCAGACCTTTGACATCCACGGCGGCGGTGCGGACCTGCAGTTTCCGCACCACGAAAACGAGATCGCCCAAAGCGAAGGCGCCAACGGCCAGCCCCTGGCGCGTTTCTGGATGCACAACGGCTTCATCAATGTGGACAACGAAAAGATGTCCAAGAGCCTGGGCAATTTCTTCACCATCCGCGATGTGCTCAAAGAGTTTGATGCCGAGACGGTGCGGTTTTTCATCGTGCGCAGCCATTACCGCAGTTCGCTCAATTACAGCGACGTGCACCTGAACGACGCCAAAGGCGCTTTGAAGCGCCTGTACACCGCGCTGCAGGCTGTGCCGCCAGCCGACGTGCAAATCGACTGGGCCGACCCCTTGGCCGCTCGCTTCAAAGCCGCCATGGACGAAGACTTTGGCACGCCCGAGGCGGTGGCTGTGCTGTTTGAGCTGGCGGGTGAAGTCAACCGCAGCGGCTCGGCCGAGCGTGCTGGCTTGCTCAAAGCCTTGGGCGGCTTGCTCGGTTTGCTGCAAACCAACCCCACGGTTTACCTGCAGGCGGGTGCAGGGCTGGATGAAGCGGCCATTCAGGCGCAGATCCAGGCCCGGGCCGACGCCAAAAAAGCCAAAAACTTTGCCGAAGCCGACCGCATCCGCAACGATTTGCTGGCGCAAGGCATTGTGCTCAAGGATTCTGCGGCTGGCACCACCTGGGAGGTGGCTCAGTGAGCGCAGCCACACCCGCGGTGACACCCGTCACCCCCGCTTATTGGGCCGAGGCCTGTGCGCACCTGGCCAAAAAAGACCGGGTCATGAAAAAACTCATCCCCCAGTTTGGCAACGCCATTCTGGAGACGCGGGGCGATGCTTTTGTCACTTTGGCGCGGTCCATCGTGGGCCAGCAAATCTCCGTGAAGGCGGCGCAGTCGGTTTGGGACCGCTTTTCGGTGCTCCCCAAACGGCTCACCCCGGCTGCCGTGCTCAAACTCAAGGTCGACGACATGCGGGCGGCCGGTTTGTCGGCCCGCAAGGTCGAATACCTGGTCGATTTGGCCATGCATTTCAGCTCGGGCACGGTGCACGTCAAGGCCTGGCAAGAGATGGACGACGAAGCCATCATCGACGAGTTGGTGGCGATCCGGGGCATTGGCCGCTGGACGGCCGAGATGTTCCTGATCTTCCACCTCATGCGGCCGAATGTGCTGCCGCTCGACGATGTGGGCTTGATCAACGGCATCAGCCGCAACTACTTTTCGGGTGAGCCGGTCAGCCGCAGCGATGCCCGTGAAGTGGCCCAGGCCTGGAGCCCCTTCGCCACGGTGGCGACTTGGTATATTTGGCGCTCGCTGGACCCCGTGCCCGTGGCGTATTGAAGGGCTGGACAGCGCGTCCAGCCGGAAACAGAACAGAGGAGCCCAACTTGGCCAAAAAGACATTTCTCGACTTTGAGCAACCCGTTGCCGAACTCGAAGCCAAGATCGAAGAGTTGCGTTACGTGCAGACCGAGTCGGCGGTGGACATCACCCTCGAAATCGACCAGCTGAGCAAGAAAAGCCAGCAACTGACCAAAGACATCTACAGCGATCTGACCCCCTGGCAGATCACCAAAATCGCCCGCCACCCCGAGCGCCCCTACACGCTGGACTACATCCACGGCATCTTCACCGACTTTGTCGAGATGCACGGCGACCGCCACTTTGCCGACGATTTGTCGATCGTGGGCGGCTTGGCCCGTTTCAATGGCCAGGCCTGCATGGTGCTCGGCCAGCAAAAAGGGCGCGACACGAAAGAGCGCACGCTGCGCAACTTTGGCATGAGCAAGCCTGAGGGCTACCGCAAAGCGCTGCGCCTCATGAAAACCGCCGAAAAGTTCAAGCTGCCCGTCTTCACCTTTGTGGACACGCCCGGCGCCTACCCCGGCATCGACGCCGAAGAGCGCGGCCAGTCCGAAGCCATTGGCCGCAACATTTTCGAGATGGCCCAGCTCGAAGTCCCGATCATCACCACCATCATTGGCGAAGGCGGCTCCGGCGGCGCATTGGCCATTTCGGTGGCCGATCAGGTGCTGATGCTGCAGTACTCGGTGTACTCGGTCATCAGCCCTGAAGGCTGCGCCTCGATTTTGTGGAAAACCAGCGACAAAGCCGAAGTGGCGGCCGATGCCCTGGGCATCACCGCACACCGCCTCAAGGCCTTGAACCTGGTCGACAAAATCGTCAACGAACCCGTGGGCGGTGCCCACCGGGACCCCGAGCAAATGGTGTCCTTCCTCAAACGCGCCTTGGGCGACGCCTGGCGTCAGGTGGCCGACCTCAAGCCCAAAGAGTTGCTGGAGCGCCGCTACGAGCGCCTGAACAGCTACGGCCGCTTCACCGACACCAAAGCGGGCAAATAAAACCGCAGGTGAGCCGTCAGGCTTCACACATGGCGCACACCTTTGAACAGGCCCTGGCTGATTTCAGCCCGGGCCTTCCTTTTGCCGTGGCGCTCAGCGGTGGCGCCGACTCGACCGCATTGCTTGTGGCCTGTGCACGGCGCTGGCCCGGGCAGGTGAGGGCGGTGCACATTCACCACGGCTTGCAAGCTGCTGCCGATGGTTTTGAGGCGCATTGCCGTGCGCTGTGCCTGGCGCTTGGGGTGCCACTGGCGGTGCGGCGCGTGCAAGCGGGCCATGCACCCGGCCAAAGCCCCGAAGATGCCGCCCGCCAAGCCCGTTATGCCGCGCTGGCCGAAGCGGTGCACAGCGAGTGGCCCGGGGTGCGCGATGTGGCCCTGGCCCAGCACGCCGACGACCAGGTGGAAACCTTGCTGATCGCGTTGTCGCGCGGCGCAGGCCTGCCCGGTCTGGCCAGCATGCCCGCGCATTGGCAGCGGCAGGGCCTGAACTGGCACCGCCCCTGCTTGGCTGTGCCGGGTGCCGCATTGCGTGAATGGCTTCACAGCCAGGGGCAAAGCTGGGTCGACGACCCCAGCAACACCGACGAGAAGTTCACCCGCAACCGCATCCGCGCCCGCGTCTTGCCCGCGCTGGCCGAGGCCTTGCCCGCTTTTCGTGAAACCTTCGCCCGCAGCGCCGCCCATGCCGCGCAGGCGCAAGAGGTGTTGAACGAAGTGGCGGCGCAAGACCTGGCGCAGGTGGGTGTGCCGCCGCGCATCCAGGCGCTGCAACAGCTCAGCCGCGCCCGCCAAGCGCTGGTGCTGCGCCACTGGCTGCGGCAACACCATGCCACCACGCCCAGCACCGCGCAGCTGCATGAACTGCTGGACCAGGTGGCAGCCTGCACCACCCGTGGACACCGCTTGCACCTGAAAGTGGGGCAGGGCTTTGTGGTTCGGGCAGGGACCTGTTTGTCTTATTTGGCTTGATGTGGCGTGCCTTCGGCGGGCATGGATACCCGCGTGCGCGGGTATGACAGGTTTGTTTTGTCGCCTCCGACTCTATCGGGGGCCCATGCCTTCGGCTGCGATGGATACCCGCGTGCGCGGGTATGACAGGTTTGCTTTGTCGCCCCCGACTCGATCGGGGGCCCATGCCTTCGGCTGCGATGGATACCCGCGTGCGCGGGTATGACCGGTTTGCTTTGTCGCCCCCGACTGGATCGGGGGCCCATGCCTTCGGCTGCGGTGAATACCCGCGTGCGCGGGTATGACCGATTTGCTTTGTCGCCCCCGACTTGATCGGGGGCCCATGCCTTCGGCTGCAAAGATTACCCGCGTCGTGGGCATGAGCAGAGCGGTTTGTCGGGTCATGGAGGCGTCAGCCCGGTTGGTACAATCGACTGGCTTTGCTGGGGCCTCAACCCCTTTTGACGTGGGCAGTGCTGTCTTGACTTCATTTCTTGAAACCAGCGCCTGCTTTCTCCTTCTTTTCAGAACTACACATGGCTTTGATCGTTCACAAATACGGCGGCACCTCGATGGGCTCGACCGAGCGCATCCGCAACGTCGCCAAGCGCGTGGCCAAATGGACGCGTGCTGGCCACCAGATTGTGGTGGTCCCCAGCGCCATGAGCGGCGAAACCAACCGCCTGCTCGGCCTGGCCAAAGAGTTGGCCCCCGCCAAACCCGGCACGGACTACCACCGCGAACTCGACATGCTGGCCTCCACGGGCGAGCAGGCTTCGTCGGCCTTGTTGGCCATTGCGCTACAAGCCGAAGGCCAGCCTTCGGTCAGCTACGCAGGCTGGCAAGTGCCCATCAAGACCAACAGCGCCTTCACCAAAGCCCGCATCGAATCGATCGATGACGTGCGCGTGCGTGGCGACCTTAACGCAGGCAAGGTCGTGATCATCACCGGCTTTCAGGGCGTGGACGAGAACGGCAACATCACCACCTTGGGCCGTGGCGGCTCGGACACCTCGGCCGTGGCTGTGGCTGCAGCCCTCAAGGCCGACGAATGCCTGATCTACACCGATGTGGACGGCGTCTACACCACCGACCCCCGCGTGGTGCCCGAAGCCCGGCGTCTGCACACCGTGAGTTTTGAAGAGATGCTCGAGATGGCGTCGCTCGGCTCCAAGGTTTTGCAAATCCGCTCGGTCGAATTTGCAGGCAAATACAAAGTGCCCATGCGTGTGCTGTCGAGCTTCACGCCCTGGGACATCGACATCAACGAAGAAGCCGCATCCGGCACCCTGATCACTTTTGAGGAAGACGAACAAATGGAACAAGCCGTCGTTTCCGGCATCGCTTTCAACCGCGACGAAGCCAAAATCTCCGTGCTGGGTGTGCCCGATAAGCCGGGCATTGCCTACCAGATCCTGGGCGCCGTGGCCGATGCCAACATTGAAGTGGACGTGATCATCCAGAACCTGAGCAAAGACGGCAAGACCGACTTCAGCTTCACCGTTCACCGCAACGACTACGCCAAGACCATCGACCTGCTCAAGGAAAAAGTGCTGCCCGCACTGGGCGCGGCAGAAGTTGCGGGTGACGCCAAGATCTGCAAAGTGTCCATCGTCGGCATCGGCATGCGCAGCCATGTGGGCGTGGCCAGCAAGATGTTCCGCAGCCTGAGCGAAGAGGGCATCAACATCCAGATGATCTCCACATCCGAAATCAAGACCTCGGTCGTGATCGATGAAAAATACATGGAATTGGCCGTGCGCGCACTGCACAAAGCCTTCGATCTGGATCAAGCCTAAGTTATAATTTGACCCACTGGAAACGTGACCGAGTGGCCGAAGGTGCTCCCCTGCTAAGGGAGTATGGGGTGTAGAGCCTCATCGAGGGTTCGAATCCCTCCGTTTCCGCCAAACAGCAAACCCCGCATCAGAGCAATCCGATGCGGGGTTTTGTTTTTGGCAATTTGATCATCAGTTTTGCAGTGCTCACCACCCGCTTTTCAGAGCGAATGGGCAGCAAATGGGTCAAGGTTTCATTTCTTTAAAACTAATTAAGAAACCAGAATCGAAACCTAAGAACATTTAAGACAGTTCTTGTCTGGCATGCGAGAAAATTGAGGCAATAAGTTTAAAAATTGCCAAAAATGAAATTCGCAAACAGTCGTTCTGAACGCTTTCGCCGTCTTCTCCAAGCCACGCACAAAGCCTCTCAATGGACCGTTTGGCTGGCTGTGCTCATCGCAGTGCAGGGCGCTCAGGCGCAAACGGCGGGTGCCGGGCAAAAGCCGCTGCGCTTTGTTGACCTGACCCAGGCCGATGTGCTGGCCTTGCCCGCTTTTGAAATTGGCGATGCCGATGCCAGCGCCACCACACCGCCAGTCACTGGCACGGCCTTGTCCGAGTTCATCGAAAAAGCGCTCGAGATCAGCCCCCAGCTGCAGCAAGTGCGCGCACAACTGGCCACGGCCGAAGCGGGTCGCAAAGTGGCGCGGGCCGACTTGTTGCCCAGCTTGTCGCTGCGCCGCGCCACGGGCCCCGAAAAATCGCGCAACGTGGGCGAAGCCGCAGACAAACACACCTACAGCCAAAACGCGATCCGCCTGACGCAGCCGCTGATCAACGCCACCTTGTTCAACGAGTTCCAAGGCAGTCGCCAGGCCGAAGCTTCGGCCCAATACCGTTTGCAGGCGGCCTACGACAACGTGGTCATGTCGGTTTTGCGTGCCACGGTCGACGTGGCCACTGCCCGCTTGGTGCTGGACTTTTCCAACATCCAGCTCGCGCAGCTGCAAAACATCCTGACCTACCTCGAAACCCGTGTCAGTGTGGGTGCGGCCAGCCCCTCTGACCTGGAGCGTGCCCGCACCCGCGTCTTGAACGCCCGCCAGACCCGCATCGAGCAGCAGGCCAATTACCGCAACGCCACCCTGGAGTTGACGCGCCTGACCAGCCTCACGCCGCAGGCCATTCGCTTGCCCGACACCGCGCGTTTCCCGGCCATCCCTGAGAGCTCGGCGCAGCTGCAAGCCTTGGCCATGGCCCAAAACCCCGAAATCCTGGCCCTCAAAAGCGATGTCGAAGCGCAGCAATCGCGCATCAAGGCCGAGATGTCCCGATACATGCCGGTGGTCGGCCTGAGTCTGGAGCGCGATGTGAGCAAAAACGTGCAAGGCACCAACGGCCCGCACACCGACACCCGTGCTTTGCTGGTCGTCAACTGGGCCACATCGCTCGGCGGCAAGGAGTGGTACCAGGCCGAGCAGGCCCGTGCCGAACTGCGTGCCCGTGAGGCCAAGCTCACCGACGAAAGCCAGCGCTTGGCGCAAGCACTCGAGGGCGACAACGCCCTGATGCAGTCGGCCACGCTGCGCATGCAAACCGCCCGGTTGGAACAAGCCTCCGCCAGCACCGTGGTCGAAGCGGTGGCCGAGCAGCTGCGCATTGGCCGCTTGGGCTCTTTGCTGGACGCACTGGACGCGAGCGAGCGCTACTTTCAGGCCCGTCAACGCTTGGCGCAATCCATCGGCCAAAACATCAAGGCGCATGCCCAGATCCTGCAGCGCACGGGTCAGCTGCGCGAACTGCAGCCCTGATCGCCCAGCCCACACAACACGACAGAAAAACCACCATGGCAGCAACCTCCGATTCCGGCGAAGCCTCTGACATCTTCTGGCCCGGCTACGTCGACGCCGTCACCAACCTGGCCATCAACCTGCTGTTCGTCATTGCCGTGATGAGCATCGTGGTGTTGGGTGCCACCTTGCAGTTGGCGCAAATGACCAAAAAGAAGGCCATTGAAGAAGCGCAGTCACAGCAAACCGCCACCTCAGCCTCGCACACGCAAGACAAGCAAAAAGGCGAGCAGCAAAAAGACGCCAATGCCCAAAGCAAGGACGAAACCGTCAGCCGCATGCAGCAAACCCTCAACGAGGTGCAGGCCAAGCTCGAGGTGACCCAAAAGAAGCTCGACGAAACCCAGCGCAAACTGGCTCAGACGCAAGACGTGCGCGAAGAGGTGGTTCATGCCAAAGACAACAAGCCCTCCGAACCCAAACAAGCCAACAAACTGCAAAGTCTGACGCAATCGGCCATCGTGGTGGTTTTCAGCCCCGATGTGGTCACCCTGTCTGCGGCCGAAGTCAATGACTTGATGGGCAAGCTGAAAAAAGTAAGTCCTTTGCAACAGGGCCGCTGGCAAATCACCGTCATCTCGCCCAAAGGCTTTTCCGAGGCGGCCCGCCTGTCTTTTTACCGTGCCAATGCCGTGCGCAACGCCTTGCTGGAAAACGGTGCGCCCAGCACCGCCATCGACCTGAAGATCCACGAAAGCACCCAGGCAGGTGCTGACAACACCAAGGTCTTGCTGCGGTGGACACCATGAAACCCAAGACCTTGACGGTTGATCAGCGCTTGCTGCTCGCTTTGGCTTTGCTGGTGTGCAGTGCCATGGTCTGGGCCATGGTCTCGCCCGTGGACCAGATCGTCCGTGCCGAAGGCCGCATCATCGCGGCGGGCCGCGCCCAGATCGTGCAGCACCTCGAAGGCGGCATCGTGCAGCAAATCCTGGTGCGCGAAGGGCAGGTCGTGTCTGCAGGCGATGTGCTCATGCGCCTGTCGGATGTGCAAGCCAACACCTCGGTGCAGCAAGGCCGATCGCGGCTGCACGCCCTGATGGCGCAGCAAGCCCGCCTCACGGCCGAGGCCCAGGGCCAGACCGAGCCGCAATTCGCGCCCGACATCCCCGAAGACATCCAGCGCGAAGCGCGCAATGCTTTCAAAGAGCGGCTGGCCCGCGTGCGCTCCGAGCGCGCCGTCATCAGCCAGCAGCACACCCAGCGCCAGGCCGAACTCAGCGAAGCGCGCAGCCGCATCGTGAGCACCCAGGTCGAACTGGACCTGGCCCGCAAACAGTCCACCCTGATGGACGTGCTGGCCAAGAAAGGCGCGGCGTCGCAGATGGAGTTGCTCGAATCGCAAAGCCGCACCCAGCGCCTGACCACCACGCTCAACGACATTCAGGCCTCCTTGCCGCGCCTGCAAGCGGCCGTGTCCGAGTTGTCCGCCCGGCTTGAAGAGTCGTCGGCCCGCTTCCGCGCCGAAGCACGAACCGAGTTGACGCAGGTCAGTGCCGAGTTGGCCAAGCTCAGCCTGGCTGTCGACGGCGACACCGACCGCCTGGACCGCACCGAAGTCCGCGCCCCCACCAGTGGCTACATCAACCGCCTGAACTTCAACACCATGGGTGGCGTCGTCAAGCCCGGCGAAGTGCTGCTCGAGATCACCCCCAACCAAGGCCCCGTGGCGGTAGAAGCCCGCGTGCGCCCCAACGACCGCGCCTCGCTGCGCCCGGGCCTGAGCACACGCGTGATGATCGGCGCCTACGACTACGCCATCTACGGCGCACTGAGCGGCCGTCTGGTCGAAGTCAGCGCCGACACCTTGCCCGACGAATCCGGCCAGCGCTATTACCGCGTGCTGATCCAGACCGACACCCCTTCGCAACGCATGGCCTCGCTGGCCATCTTGCCCGGCATGACCGCCCGCGCCGATGTGGTGCTGGGCCAGCGCAGTGTCATGACCTATTTGCTGTCACCCCTGCTGCGGTTCAAGCAACAGGCCTTCACAGAGCCCACCTGATTCACGGTGTTTTGAAGTTATCGAGGACAAGAAATGAAACGACTCCAACTCTATTACTGGTACATGGGCGTTCCGGTCGCGCTGGTGTTTTTGGGCACCCTGGTGTTCTGGGACGCCATCATCAGCACCGTCGAGGGCAATCCGCACCCGCAGATCAACTACATCATCTTCTTGTTGGTGGCCGTGGGTTGTTACCAGATGATGGCGCACGTGCGCCGCATCAACCAGGAAGGCAGCCTGTTTCGTCAATACCGCCTGATGGTGGACAGCGGTGTTCCCGACGAAGAGCTGGACGCCACCTTGTCCGACATCAGCAAAAAACACGACGTTGTCCCTTTGATGCAGCTCATCCAGGGCCTGCGCGGTAAACCACTCACACCGGTGCAGCATTCCGCCATCGAGTCGGAAATGGAACGCTTCACGGCCCGCCAGACCCGCCGACTGATGATGTCCCAGTTCATGGGCGGTCTCATGGTCGGCATGGGTCTGTTGGGCACCTTCATTGGCCTCTTGGGCGCTCTGGCCGAGATCGGCAAGCTCATCGGTTCCTTCAACTTGGGCGCTGGCATGGTCGACCCGGTGGCCGCCATCAGCGAACTGGTGGCGCGCCTCACGGCCCCCATGCAAGCCATGGGCGTGGCCTTCAGTGCGTCGCTCTTTGGCGTGCTGGGCTCGCTCATCATGGGCGTGCTGTCGGTGGGCGTGCGCAGCGCCTCCAGCGATCTGGTGTCCTTTGTGCACTCCGACACCTCGCTCATGCTCGACCTGGCGCAAGAAACCGATGCCAGCGGCCTTGACCTCAATCCTGTCGCCCAAGCCCTGGGCGAGTTGGCCGAACACTCACCTTTGTTGCGTGGCCTGGCCGTGGCGCTTGACCACTCCGAGCGCCGTGTGCGCGAAATGATGCGCGGCATGGGCACCCTCATGGCACGGCTGGAAACCAACAACCACGGCACCGGCAGCTTGATCGTGGAAATCAGCCAGCAAGCCGAACAGCAAGACCGCTTGCTCGCGCTTGTCTCGCAAATGCAAAGCAGCCAAAACGAGGTGGTCGAGCGGCAGGCTCAAATGGCCGACGCCCACACCCAGCTGGCCCGTCACCTGGGTGAACACATCCAGACCATGGACCGCGCTCTGGCCATGCAAAACCAGCAGCAAGCCGCACACGCGCAAGCCCAACAAGACCTGTGGGCCCGGCAAGCCGAGCTGCAGCAAAGCATCCTGCAGCAACAAAACCAGACGTTCGAAAAACTGCTGCAAGCCCAGCACACCGAATCGGCCTCGCAAATGCAGGCACAAAACACGCTGTGGCAAACCTACCTGGAGCAACAGCAAAACATGCTGCGCAACAAGGAAGAAACCCTCACGGGTCAAGCCCTGCTGGAGCGCCAAAACCGCAACAACCAATGGAATCAATGGGTTCAGGTGCAAGAAGCCGGTTTGCAAAAAATGGTGGACCACCTCTCGGGCACCCAGCGCGTGTTGACCGAATACACCAGCCATGCCGTGCGCTGGAGCGAACAGCTGCAGCTGGAGCAGCAACGCCAAGGCCAGGTGCACCAGGACGTGACCAAGCTCCTGCAAATCAACACCCAAGGCCAGCAAGCCGAACGCGAATCGAGCCAAGCCATGCTCGCCCGCATGGACGCCATGCTGCAAGAGGCTCAATTCCGCAACGAGCAAATCGTCACGCTGCTCAGCAGCCTGAGCGCCCAAGCCAAGCCTCAAAGCGCTTGAAAGTTTTTTATCAAACCCACTGAAGCCGATTGACCATGCCGAACACCCAGTCGACCCCAACCGCCGCCGCCAACAACACCGCCCCGAGCCAACCGGGGGCCGAACCTCGCTTGATCAGCGCGGTGTCGGCCGATGGTGCTTCGCCGCAATTCAAAATCCCGGTCAGCTCGCAAGCCATCCAATCGGTCGAATCGGTGGACCTGGACCTGGTGCTCACCACCACCACGGGCGAAAAAATCATCTTGCAGCAGGGCGCACTGCAAGCCGCCACCGCCCCTGACAGCAAGATCGTTTTTCAAAACGGCGACAGCATCACTGCAGCCGATCAAATAAAAAAACTGGGCGTGCTCAAGCCGGTAGAGGGCGGCAGCTTCCGCCTGAAATCCGGCGACGCCAGCCCCGCCGTCGCAGAACTGGTGACCGGTGACGGCTTTGGACTGGGCAAAGAGTTGCAAGACACCATGAGCCAGCTGACCGAAACCAGCAAACAGCTCGAAAAAGTGCTGCAAACCCTGAGCACCGCCACCCTGTCCAACACCGCCGACGACAGCAAACCCATCACCGCCGGGCCGGGCACCGGCACAGGCGTTCAGAAAATCACGCCCCAAAGCGAAAACAAGTTTGCATCGCCATCGCCAGGCTCGCCGCCGCAGCCGGAGGTGGAGAAGTTCACGAGCAACAACACGGATACCAACATCGTGCCTGCCAAAGTGTCTGTTTCGATGTTGGCTGCCAATCAGAATGGGGTCACATACCAAAATAACGCCCTGGGTAAAACAGAAGTGCGTCAATTTTTGGGCAAAACCACGGTTGAATTGACGATGACTGACAAGGCTCAGGCCCTAGAGTTTTCAGCAGGCAAAGTGGACAACCAATTGCTGCTGTCCGATGTGCCAAAAACCAATGCCCTGATCTTGAGCATCAACACCCAGCAGATCGGCTTCAAAATTCCTGACGGGCTCACCGTCAATGGACAAGCCATCAACGCAGGCACACCCCTGACGATCGACGTCAGTGGTATGGAAAACAACTCAGTGCCTTTGAACCTGCAATGGAACGAAGGCAGCTCTGCGGCCAGCAGTGATTTTCAGATGTCTGTGGCCTATGTGGGGCCTAATGGTCAGATCAACCTCAAAACCATCACCTTCACAGGCAAGGCTGAGTACGCCTATACCCTGGACGCTAATGGGGAGCCGCGTCAATTCATCGCCAGCCAAGCCGACAATCTGGTTGTGACGGCCAACGATGTCGACAACACCATCACCACTGGCAGTGGTAACGACACCATCAAAGGCAGCGACGGCGCCGACACCATCAACGGTGGCAGTGGCAAAGACACCGTGGACTACAGCGCATCCACCGCTGCGGTCAACGTCAACGTGAGCAGCGGTGCCGGCACGGGCGGCCAAGCCCAAGGCGACCAACTCAACAACATCGAAACCTTGACCGGCTCATCGGCCAGCGACACGCTGGACTTCAGTGGTGCCAGCACCGCCGTCACCGCCAACATGATCCAGGGCACCAGCAACCAAAAACTCAACGGCAGTGCGCAAGACCTGACCTTCAGCGGTTTCGAAAACGTGGTCGGCTCGTCCCAAAACGACACTTTTGTGGCCAGCAGCGCCGCCAACGACCTCAAAGGTGGTGTCGGTTCGGACACGGTGGATTACTCAAACTCCGCTGCGGTGGTCGTCAACTTGCACACCGGCGTAGGCCGTGACAACAACGCCGAAGGTGATACGTACAACAGCATTGAAAACCTCATCGGAGGCGCTGGCGACGACACTTTCTTCGCCAGCGATGCGGCCAACAGCTTCACGGGCAACGGTGGTAACAACCGAGTCAATTACGAACACTCCGACGCAGGCGTTACCATTAACCTGTCCACTGGTCAAGGCATTGGCGGCTTCGCAGAAGGCGACCGCTACGACACCATCCAGAACGCCACGGGATCGAATTTCAACGATACCTTTGTCGCCAACAACCAAGCCAACAACTTCGTGGGCGGGAATGGCACAGACACCGTCAGTTACGAAAATGCCACCGGTGCGATCACGGTGAACCTGCTGAACAACACTGGCAGCGGCTCCAATGCACAAGGCGACACCTATTCATCAATTGAAAATGCGGTGGGTGGTGCTGGCAACGACACCTTCATTTCAGGCACAGGTGCGAACAGGTTCGACGGTAAGGGCGGCAGCAACACCGTGAGCTACGCAGGATCCACTGAGGTGAAAGTCAACTTGGAAACTGGCGAAGTCAACGGAGGAAATGCGGTGGGTGACACCTTCGTCAGCATTCAAAACCTGACCGGGGGCGATGGCGCCGATGTACTTACGGGTGACAGTCAAGCCAACGCAATAAGTGGCGGCGTAGGCAATGACGCCTTGAATGGCGGCGCAGGCAACGACACCTTGAATGGCGGCACAGGCAACGACACCTTGGATGGCGGCACAGGCGATGACACCTTGATGGGTGGCTTGGGCGCCGATCGTTTCACGGGCGGTACGGGCAGCGACAGCGTGAGCTACGAAGACTCTTCCACCGGTGTGTCCATCGACTTGAACTTTAATGGGATCGGCACCAGCAGAGGTACCGGCCATGCCGAAGGTGACGTGATTGGCAGCGACATTGAAAAGGTCTTAGGATCAACCAAGGACGACACATTTTTCGGCACCCGCACCGGCGTGCTGCTCAACGGTGGTTCGGGTATGGACTCCATCGACTTCTCTGGCACCACCAGTGGTGTGACCCTCAACTTGGGCGAAAACACCCAGTTTGTGAGCATCGAGCGTGTGGTGGGCAGCAATGGCAGCGATAACTTGACGGCTAGCAACAACGGCTCTACGTTAGTGGCGCAAAACGGCAACGACACCCTCACGGGCGGCACTGGTGCAGACTTTTTCAACTTGGATACGGGCAACGACACTTTGGTGGGCGACGTGGCCAACGGCGGTGGGGGCAACGATAGCTTTGTGATCAGCCAATCCAAAGTCGGTGGCGGTGTGGTGAATTTGGACGGCGGATCGGGCATCGACACTTTGCGCGTCATCGCCGGCGCCACCTTGGATTTGAGCAGCCTCAACGCGAAAAACTTCGAAAAAATTGACTTGTGTGGCGATGGTGCAAGCACACAAGTCTCACTCTCCAAAACCGATATATTGGCGCTCGTGGACAGCGGCAGCAAAACACTCACCTTGCGCTTGGACAGCACGGATTCATACGTGATCGAACCAGAGATTGGTATCAGTGTGACCCAAGGACAATCGGTGAGTTTCTACACAGGGACTATCGCATCCACCAACTTGGTCGCCGAGGTCAAATTTGAATATGCATAAGCCCGCAGCGATCAGTCAATTTCCCATCCCCCCCGACCTCTCCAGCCTCAAGTCCTGGCTGGGCTTTGTGTTGCGTGGCCGTTTGGGTTGGCTCACTTTGTCCAGTTTCTTCATCAACCTGGGCGTGTTTGTGCCTTCGTTGTTTGGCATGCTGGTTTACGACAAGGTGGTTCACAACGGTGTGTTCGAAACGCTTTGGGCCTTGGCCATTGGCGTGGTCTTGTACTTGGCCATAGAGCTGTGTTTGCGTACTTTGCGTGTGCGCGACATCGAGCGTGTGGCCATGGCGGTCGACCAGTTGATTGACCAGCGCCTGTTTGCCGCTTTGCTGCAGCCCTCGGCCCGCAGCGGGGCGCAGCCGGGCATGGCGGCGCGGTTTCTCACGCTCTACCGTGATCTGGCTTCGGCACGCGATTTCTTTTCGTCGCAATATTTGCTGGCCATGGCCGATGTGCCGTTTTTAGTGCTGGTGTTGCTGGTCATTGGCCTGATCGCCTGGCCGCTTTTGATGGTGGTGTTGGTCTGGGTGGGTTTGTATGTGCTGGTGGGCCAGTGGCTCAAGGACCGCACGCTCGCGCAAACCCGCGACGTCAACACCGAGCAGGCCACCAAACTGGCCCTGCTGACGGACACCCTGTCGTCGCTGGACACCCTGCGCACCAGCCATGCCGGTAGCCGCATGCAGCAGCGCTTTGGGGCAACGTCGCTGCAACTGGCCCGCGCGTCGCGCAAGCTGCGTTTGTCGGTGGTGCTGCAAACGCACTGGCAAATGGCGGTGTCTTTGCTCAGCTATGTCAGCTTGCTGGTGGTGGGCGCGTACCTGATTTATGGCCAACACATCACCGTGGGTGCGCTCATTGCCGTGTCCATGCTCAGCGGGCGCACGCTGGGCACAGTGGGGCAGGTCTTGTTGGCTTTGGGCCGCTGGACCGAGTTGCGCCAGTCCATGAATCAGCTTGCCCCTTATTTGCAGGCCGCGCCGGGGCAGGGCGATGCACTGCCCGGCAGCAGCGCCAACAGCGCGGCCCCTAGCGCCTCCGCTGACAGCAGCAGCGCCGTCATCAATACCCTGCGCCGCCCCGCAGGCACGGTGCGCGGTCACATCGCCACACACCAGTTGGTGCACCGATACGCCAACGGCCAAACCGCGCTGCGTGAACTCAACCTCACCATCCAGCCCGGCGAGCGTGTGGGCCTATTGGGCCGCCCGGGCTCGGGCAAGTCCACCTTGCTGCGCATCCTGGCCGGGGCCATCCAGTCCATGCAAGGCGAGGTGCGGGTGGACCACGCCAAGCTGCACAGCATCGCCGCGCACGACCGCGTGACCTGGCTGGGCTTCAAGCCGCAAGAAGCGCCGCTGTTGGCGGGCACGCTCGAATCCAACATCCTGCTCAACCTGCCCGATGACGCCACACCCCAGGAGCGCATGGACGCACTGGCCCACGCCGTCTACATGTCAGCCCTGGACGCCGATTTGGCTTCGGGTGCCCTGCGGCTGGATTTGCCGGTCGAGGAATACGGTGCCAACCTCTCGGGCGGGCAGCGTCAAAAAGTGGCCCTGGCCCGCACGCTGGCCACCCGCCCGCGCTTGTTGTTGCTGGACGAACCCACCACCGGGTTGGACACCGAAACTGAAAAAACCATCGTTGAGCGCTTGGCCGGTTTGGCCGACGTGACCCTCATCGTTGTCACCCACAGCGCCGCCTTGCTGGCCATCACCCAGCGCTTGGTGGTGCTGGAACATGGCCAAGCGTTGGCCGACGGCCCCACCGCCAAGCTGTTGGTGGCCTGATTCATTAGAATCTTTGCTTGTTTTTAGAAAATTGCTATGCACATTGCTTTGCTTGAAGACGAAACCACCTTGGCTCAGGAAATTCAGGCCCTCCTGACCGGTGCCGGGCACACGGTCGAGCATTACGTGGATGGGCATCAAATCATGCGTGCCCTGCTCAAGGACACCTTTGACCTGTTCGTGCTCGACTGGCATGTGCCCGGCCCCAATGGGCTGGAAGTTCTGCAGCATGTTCGCCAAGCTCTCAAGTTGTCTACCCCCGTAGTCTTTTTGACCAGCAATAACGCCGAAGAGCAAATCGTTCAGGCCCTGGACGCCGGTGCCGACGATTACTGCGCCAAGCCTGTGCGCACGCACGAGTTCATGGCCCGCCTGGCCGCCTTGCAGCGCCGCATGGCCCCGCCCGCGGCCAACCCTCAGGGTGGCGAGTTGTTGCCCGGCTATGTGTTCGACCACATCGAGCGCATCGTTCGGGTGGACGGTGAGCCCGTGGTCCTGACCGAAAAAGAATACGAACTCAGCCGCCTGATGTTCGAAAACCCCGACCGCCCGATTGCCCGCAACCGCATCATGAAAGAAATCTGGGGCCGCGAAGAAGATGCACTTTCGCGCACGCTCGATGTCCACATTTCCTGGATTCGCCGCAAGCTCAACATCGGTGCCAACTCCGCCAAGGTCCGTCTGGTGGTGGTGCACGGCTTTGGCTACCGCCTCATGAAAATGGCCCCCTCCGAAGGGGAGGCCTCATGACCCACCTGCGCCGACCCCAAATCCTGCTGCGTTGCACCGTCTTGGCGCTGGCCCTGCTGGGCTCGGCCAGGGCCATGGCGCAAGCCGCACCCGATGCCGAGCATTTGCTCTACCAAATGCAGCCCGGTGACACCCTCACGGGCCTGGTGGCTCGGCACATGCAAGGCCCTGACGCCCTCAAGCAAGTGGTCGAAGCCAACCGTTTTACCAACATCCACCGCATTCCGGTGGGGCAAAAAATCAAGATTCCGCGCGGCCTGCTCAAGTTCACTCCCTCCAGCGCCACCGTCTCCCGCCTGAACTGCAAAACCGTGGTTCAGATCGAGGGCAACAACGCTGTGCCTATCAAAACCGGCTCGGTGCTGGAAGAGGGCGCCGTGGTCCGCATACCGGCCGGGTGCCAATTTGCTCTGACGCTGGAGGACGAGTCCACCGTGCGGCTCATGTCTGGCGCGGTGATTCAACTCAAAACCTTGCGCCGCAATGCGTTTGAAGCCTCACCCGAGGTCAAGATCGAGCTGCTCGATGGCCGCCTCGAAATCGACGTCCCCCGCAAGCGGCTCAGCACCGACGCACCCTTCCAGGTACTCACGCCCACCTCGGTGGCAGGTGTGCGCGGCACCGAGTTCCGGGTCGGCTTCGACGCCAAGCAGCGCAGAAGCCAGGTGGAGGTCAAGGTCGGTGCCGTGGGGGCAAGAGGACAGGCCGAAAGAACTGAAAAACGCGCGGGCACCGGCCAGGGCGTCGCCGTCATGGCCAATGGGCAATCGCTCGATGTAGAGACACTTTTGGCCCCGCCACGCTACGCCAGCTATGAGGCGCAGCCCGGCGGCAAAGATTGGTTGCTCAAGTTCGACGCAGTGCCGCAAGCTGAGCGCTTCATGTTGGTCACTGCCGATGATGCCAATTTCAGTGCCCTCCTGACCCAAGACCAACCCACGCAAGCCCGAGTCCTGGCCCCCGCACTGGGCACCAAGCCCGTGTTTTACCAGTGGGCCTCGATCTCCAACACGGGCCTCATGGGGCAGGCCACCGACTATGCGGTTTGCAAAGGCTACAAACGCCTGGAGCAGTGGCGCTGCAATGTGCCCTTCAACGTGAACGGCCTGATCAAGCCGCATTTGCTCTTCCAGAAAATCGATGCCCAAGGCCAAGTGTTTGAGCTGCTCAACGGCCCGGTGCAGGCGGTCGACAACAACGTGCTGGTGTTTCGCGGCCTGCCCTCGGGCGTTTACCGCTGGCGCATCGAGCACGAAATCTCCACCACCATGAGAGCCGGCATGAACGGCCAATTTGAGCTGGTGGCCATTCCCGGCGAGGACTGATGCGGTCTCCTTTGGCGGTTTGGGGCCAATTTTGGGCCCAACTCCGCCAAAAATCGTCCGGTCGGGACGAGCAACGCTTCTACCTCGAATGGTTGCTGGTGGCCATGCTGGCCCTCAGCACCCTCAGCCTGTTCACCGTCATGCAATGGGGCAAGTCCCCTGGGCACATCATTTACGACCAGTTTCACCGCTGGCGTGCGCCGCTGCCGGCCAACGACATCGTCATCATCGGCGTCGACGATGCCAGCCTGGAAGAGTTGGGCGGCTGGCCGCTCAAGCGCTTGGTCTATGCCGACCTGCTGCAAAAACTGGCCGATACCGGCAACGAACCCAAAGCCATTGGCTTTGACATCCTTTTCCCCGACCCCAGCCCCTACGATGAAGCGCTGGCCGCACAAATGCGTCGGCACAACAGTTACCTGTCGGTGGAGCAGCCCCGGCGCAGCGGTCTGGCCTCGGTGGCCATTCACAAACCGCAGGCCGCGCTGGCCAATGCCGCCAAAGGGTTGGCGCACATCAACGTCACCTTCGAAAGCGACGGCTTCTCTCGCGGGGCCTATTTGCAAGAGGGCGCTTTGCCTCATTTGTCGCTGGCTGTGTCGGGCATGCCCGCGCAGCGCTACCAGTCGCACGGTGGCTACCGCCGCTTCAACCTGGTGGACCCCGAAATCGGTTTCCCTATCGTCTCGCTGGCCGATGCCCTGTCCGATGACTTTCCTATTGAACTCCTCAAAGACAAATACATCCTGATCGGCTCGATCGCCCCCAGCTTGGGCGACCACTTTCCCACCATCTATTCGGGTCGCGAGGGCACCGGTACCCCCGGTGTGGTGCTGCACGCCAACTTGCTGCACGACATCTTGCGCGGCAGCCTCATCAGCCCCGTCCCCCTGTGGGCGCAGCTGGCTCTCAGCTTGTGGGCCTTGTTGTCGGTGCTGATCGCCCTCATGGTGCTCAGCCCTCTGGCTGAACTGGTGGTCACCGGCTTCACGGTCGTGTCGGCGCTGGTCGTCAGCTTTGTGCTGCTGCTGGCGGCCGATGTGTGGTTTGACCCAGGTCTTTGCATCCTGGCCATCGCGCTGGTCAAGCCCGCCTGGGCCTGGCGGCGCACCGAAATGATCGTGCGCTTCATGGGCGACCGTGCGGCCAAGCTCGAAAAAATCCAGCGTTCGCGCAAAAACCTGATTCAAGGCGGCCTGAAACTGCGCCACTTTGCCAGCGACACGGTGCTGCAATATTCGCGGCTGCTCGACAAGGCCATTGGCGCTTCCAGCGAAAGGCTGGAGTTTTTGAACCGCGTGGTGAGCGAAATACCCACCGCCGTGCTGGTGGCCGACGCCGAGCAACGCATCGTGCTCGTCAGCCCCCGCATGCGCGAGGGCATTCCCGCTGGCCTGCTGCAAACCGGCCAGCCGCTCTTGCCGCTCATGTTTTATCTGGGCATGCACAAAACCCAGGACCTCAGTCAGCTCACCGGGCAAGACCATTACGTGAGCGGTGTGGACACCAACGGCACCATCCGCTATTACATCTTCCGCGTGGCGCTGCTGCCGCAAAACGAAGACAACAGCTTGTGGATTTTTGCGCTGACCGACATCACCCAGATGCGCCAGTTTCAGGCACAACGTGAGCAAACCCTGCAACTGCTCTCGCATGATATGCGCACGCCGATTGCGTCCATCATCTCCCTCAGCCGCCAAAGCGGGGCAGAGCATGGCGGCAGTGTCAACTCGCAAACGGCGGCCAACATCTACCGCCACGCCGACACCTTGCTCAACATGATGGACGACTTCATTTTCTCCATCAAAGCCCAGGCGCAGGAATACCAACTGGTCGAAACCCTGGTCGACAGCGTGGTGGACGAAGCGATTTACCAAGTCAAAGACCTGGCCCAAAGCCGGCAGATGCGGCTGCTGCAAGCCTTTGACGACGAGCCCCAATTTGTGATGGCCGACCAGCGCCTGCTCACCCGCATGCTGGTGAACCTGCTGGTCAACGCCGTGCGCTACGGCCAGCACGGCTCCGACATCCACATCACCCTGAGCCACGACCCCGAAACTCTGGCACCGCAGGCAGCGGGCCAAGCAGCGCCAACGGGCCAAATGGTCCACATCGTCATGCAAAACACCGTGGGCGCCCCCGACGACGCCAACCGCCCCCGCCACATGGCCTCGCAAGGCTTTGGCCTGGGCCTGAGCTTCGTCAAGACCGTGGTGCGCAAACACCAAGGGCACATCCACCTGCACTTGCCCACCGAACCCGGCGCCACCGCCGAAGTCCGCCTGCAACTGCCCATGGCCAAACCCTTCTGGCAAACCTGATCCGCCCTGGGAGCCTGCATTGACCCTGTAGGAGCTTGCCCCCGCAAGCGAATCCCCGCAAACCAAAGCAGCTTGCCCATGACCCTGTGGGAGCTTGCCCCTGCAAGCGAATCCCCGCAGACCAAAGCAGATTGCCCATGACCCCGTGGGAGCTTGCCCCTGCAAGCGAATGCCAGCAAACCCCAATAGCTTGAATGCACAAAAAATTTCCCGAACGGTAAATAAGGATTGCACTCTGCACCATACCTGTCGATAATTTCCCGAACGGGAAATAATTTCAATGAACAACATCCAAACCACGGCACAACTCGGTGACGCACTCCGCACGGCCCGCAAGCGGTTGGGCTTGACGCAGCCCCAGCTGGCTTTGGCGGCTGGCGTAGGGGTGCGCTTCATCGTCGACCTGGAGTCGGGCAAACCCACAGTGCGACTCGAAAGCGTGCTGCGCGTGATCGATGCCTTGGGTGGAACGCTCCAACTCAGCGGCTTGGCATCATCCGCCCATGAAACCCAAGCTGAGGGCAAACACCATGGCGCATGAACTGGAAGTCTGGCTCTTTGCTGATCGCGTGGGCACCCTGAGCCTGGTGGATGGGCGTTTGCATTTCCGCTACCTTTCCGATTGGCTTTCGCGCCCGGGCGCGGTCAGCTTGTCACGCTCTTTGCCACTGCAAGACGCACCATTCGACGATCACCACTCGCGCCCCTTCTTTGCGGGTTTGCTGCCAGAAGGCCAACTCAGGCGGCTGATTGCGCAGCGATTTCAGGTGTCGACACAAAACGACTTTGCGCTGCTCGATCACATGGGTGGTGAGTGCGCCGGAGCCGTCACCTTGCTGGCGCCAGGGCAGCCCATGCCCGGTGCAGAACAAGCGGACGACGTTCAGTGGCTTACAGAAGACGAAATCGTGGCCCTGCTTGATGAACTGCCACAGCGCCCCATGCTGGCTGGCCAAGACGGCTTGCGGCTCTCATTGGCAGGGGCTCAGGACAAACTGCCCGTGGTGTTCGATGGTGTCCGAATGGGCTTGCCCAAAAACGGCACCCCCAGCTCGCACATTTTGAAGCCCGCCATACGCACCCTTGAGGATACCGTCAGCAACGAAGGCTTTTGCCTGGCGCTGGCCGATGCCATGCGGCTCCAGCCGGCCAAGTCACAGGTGCTTTCTGTGATGGGGCGACAGTTTCTGTTGGTCGAGCGATATGACCGGGTGAGCCATCCCCAAGGCCAGCGGCAGCGAATTCACCAAGAGGACTTTTGCCAAGCACTCGGCGTTGTGCCCGAAATGAAATACCAGAACGAAGGTGGTCCGGATCTGGCGCAATGCTTCGATCTGGTCAGGCGCGTCACGCGCCCCAGCGCCCCCCAGGTGCTGCGCCTGCTGGACTATGTGGTTTTTAACGCCCTGATTGGAAACCACGACGCGCACGCCAAGAATTTTTCCTTGCTCTATGCGGACAAGTCTGTGGTTTTGGCACCGTTTTACGACGTGCTGTCGACAGCGGTCTACCCGACGCTCACACCCAAGATGGCGATGAAGATCGGCAGCAAGTACAAGTTCAGCGAAGTTCAGGCGCGGCACTGGGCGCAGTTTGCAGATGCTGTAGGTCTGGGCAAAGCCCAGGCCAAAAAGCGAATTTTGGCCATGGCCAAGGCGATGCCGCGAGCAGCCCGAGAACTGCACTCCAGCCATTCACATGGCTTTGCAGACCATGCTGTCGTGGCCCAAATCGTGAACTTGATCGAGCAACGCTGTGCCCTCACAGAGCGAAGGCTCAATGAGCCTGACTTGTAGGTCAGCGGCTTCAGCCCTGACATGCCGTTGTGTCAAGACCCTGAATGTCGGACCTGAAGGTTCCGACCAACAACTACAACTGACTCCCCTGTAGGAGCTTGCCCCTGCAAGCGATAGCTCGGCAGCCCCCAGACCCATGATTGAGAATTCAACCCAGTCAATTCATTCAGGAGAATTTCATAATTAATACTTTAGAACTTTTAAAAGGTTCAAATAACTATTTAGGCATAGTTAAGAAACAAAACTGACGCCATCTCTGATAATTCACCCCGGCAAAGACTTTTTGACGTCTTTGGTATCGATTTTAGGGGTTTCAGATGAACGCAAGCAGTTACAAAACCGTATTTTCCAAACGCCTGGGCGCATTGGTGGCCGTGGGCGAGCACGCCACCAGCCAAGGCAAGGCCAACGGCGCATCGGGCCCCGGTGCCTCGGGTGCCAGTGAAGGTGCGGCTTCTGCCTTGGCGGGCATCGGCTACGTCGCGGCGCTCAGTGCCAGCTTTGCATTCGTCAGCTTGGCTTGGGCGGACCCGGCCACCAACGCACTGCCCACGGGTGGCACCGTGGTGCAGGGCGCGGCCAGCATGAGCCAGACGGCCAACCAACTCAACATTCAGCAAGCTACCCAACGCGCCGCCATCAACTGGCAAAGCTTCAACATCGGCGCAGCTGCCACAGTGAACGTGGCCCAGCCCAACGCACAAGCCGTCTTGCTCAACCGCGTGGTGGGCCAAAGCCCCAGCCAAATCTTTGGCAAGTTGCAGGCCAACGGCCATGTGATTTTGGTCAACCCCAACGGCGTGCTGTTTGGCAAAGACGGCAGCGTCAACGCAGGCGGCTTCACCGCATCCACCCTCAACATCTCTGACGCCAACTTCATGGCCGGCAACATGGTGTATGAGCGCAACGGCAGTACAGCCGGCATCGTCAACCAAGGCAGCATCACCGCAGCGCCCGGCGGCTACGTGGCCCTCCTGGGCGCCACCGTCAGCAACGAAGGCAGCATCACGACCAAAGGCGGCAGCGTGGTCGTGGGCGCAGGCGAAACCATCAAAGTGCCCGTCAGCGGCACAGGCCGCATCAAACTGGAACTGACCCCCGCCGCCATCAACGCCAGCGTGAGCAACAGCGGCAGCATCGTCACCGAAGGTGGCCAGGTCTACATGCAAGCCCTGGCCCTGAATCGGGCGGCGGCGCAAATTCTGCAAAGCGGCAGCATCGACACCACGGGCGAAAAGGGTGGGGACGTGCATGTTTTGGCCGACGGCGGGCACATTCGGGTGAAAGGTAGCGTCACAGCTAACAGCACCAACGGCACGGCCGGTGGCGACATCTACATTGGACGGGACAAGGACACGAATGTGTTGGCCGCCGTCGGCGACGCCAGTGGCGCGAAGCTCGAATCCCAAGGCGGATTTGTGGAAACGTCGGGTCGTTTTCTTGACATCAAAGGTACCCGCGTACTCGCAAAAGACTGGTTGTTGGATCCGTTCAACGTGATCATTAAAAGTGCCTCACCTGGAACCACATTCAACGCGACTCCAGGCCCCGAATACAACCTAAGCCCAACTACGGATGGCTCCGAGTTTTATGTCGAGGATATTGTTGCCAATTTGAATGCGAACGTACGTGTAACGATTCAAACAACCAATACACAACCTGGCGGTAATCCAGGTACTCAGGCTGGCAACATCACAGTTTTCGACAGCATCATCAAAAGTGAAGGCAACGAGGCCACCAGCCTAACCCTCAAAGCCCACAACGACATCATCATCAAAGAAGGCGTAAAGATCGAATCAACTCAAGGCAAGCTCAAAGTGGTCCTCAACAGCGACAGCGATGCCAATGATAGTGGCGCCATCATCATGCGCAGTGGCTCAAAAATCCTAACCAAGGGCGGCAGCATTGTGATGGGTGGTGGTGCCAACGCAGAGGGCTATGCTCAAGGGTCGGGCACACAAAAATATGGCGTCCAGCTCAACAACGTAACACTCGATACAACTACAACTACAACTACAACTTCAAGCGCTTCCGAAGCAGGAGACATCACCATCCGCGGTCGTACAACGGCGGCCGGTGGAGCCGGTGTCTATACAACCAATGCCATGGTCATCAAGGGCAAGAACATTTCGATCACTGGCCAAGCCGACTTCAATAACGCCTCATCTAATGGCCAAGGCATTTGGTTTGAGCGCAACAGTGTGGTTAGTGGTGATGTAGGCGGCACCAGAATCACTAGCGTCAATGGCGGAAACATCAGCCTGACTGGCGAAATTAAAGGTGGTGTGGGTAACGCTGTTCGCGTACAAGGCGGCAACGTGGGTTCTGCATTTTTGGTCAACAGTGCCGGAAGCACCACCATCAAAGGTACGCAGAGCAGAAATGAAAACAACACCAGCGACACGGTGTTGCTCTCGGGCACTCAAATTATTTCTGAAAAAACGCTGAGCATCGAGGCAAAAGCAGCCAACAGCAATTCTAGGGCGATTGCTTTGGTGCGAGAAGCGGGTGGTCTGAACAACAGTGGCTGGGAAGAGACTTACGGGTCTAACAACGGCAACCTTGAGATCAAGGCCAATCAAGGTGCGATAGTAATGAACTCGGCCACTGCCACAGTGTTATATGGCAAGAACATCATCATCGACAACACTGACAGTACATTCGATGGAACTGGATCCGTCGTTAATCAGGGCTATGGAACCTCCTCACTTGCAAGAGTGAAGCAGTTTTGGCATGGCGGCGCAGACATGGATGCTGCTGGCATCAACATCAATCACTCGGGGCTAAATTTACACAGCCCGAATATCCTTTCCAACTCAACGGCGGGCCTTCAAGTCGCAGCCGGTGGTTTTATAACGCTGGTGGGCTCGTCGAGCACAGGCGCAGGTCTGAATGTGCGCTCCAATCTCACTGGATCGGGCAACATCAAGCTGGTGGGTAGTTCGACAGCCGATGGTCAAGCTGGCGTGAACCTGATGGGCACCGTCAACAACACCAGCGATGGAGGATCAACAAAGATCATTGCCAAAAGCGGGGATGTCGTTTTTCACAACACGGCAAAAGTCTTGCACAAAGAAAGCAACACAAATGGTGAAGTTGTCGTAGCCTCCAAAACGGGCAACGTTCAAGTCCTTGGCGATGCTAACGGTCGGATTCAGAATAAGGGCAAAACCTACATCTACACAGGCGATACCACAGGCACTGGCAATTTGGCTCGTTTGCACAACAGTCTCGCAGACCTCAAGCTTCAATACCAAGGCAGCGGCACCATCAACACTAAGTTTCGCGTTGATTATGGCAACGGGGACCACAGTAACGGTTTGAACACCCCCACACCTGTGGCTCAAGTGTTGTTCCGTCAAATCAACAATTTGCCTCAGTTTCTTGTTTCGTTGGCTGATCAAACCAAGGTGTACGGTGAAGCAGACCCTACCCCAAACATCAATGATCTGAGCAAAGTCGAAGGTGCAAATAAATTCCGTTTGGTCACCACCGTTGAGCAACTGAGTCTTTCTCGCGAGGCTGGCGAAAACGTCAAAAACCGCGGTACTGATGGTTACAACTACTCGTTGAACAACCCGAATGCACTCAACGTGGGTTTTGCCAGCACCACACCAAGCCCCAAACTTCTCATCAAACCACGTGATGTCAACGTCGTGATCGTGGCCAATGACAAGACCTACGACGGTACGACCGTCGCCACTATCAAAGAGTTGGCTCTAAATGCGATCGATGGAAATACCGCTTCTGTCGTGGTCGCCGGTGACGCATCTGAAATGTTCAAAGCCACGGGTCTGTTTGATAACAAAAACGTGCGACGTGACGCAAATGGCAATGTGATTTCTCAAAATGTGAGCTTCGAAGCTTTGGCCACTGCCAACGAAGGCGTCTGGGGCAACTACAACATCACGAGTTCTAACCTGAATGTGCAGGCCAAAATCACGCCTAAAGATGCACAGGTGACAGCCAACAGTGCCACAAAAAATTACACCGGTCAGACACAGTCTGTGACAGGATTTACGGCAACCGGGTTGGTCAACGGCGAGACAGAGTCTGTGCTCAGGGACGTGGCTACCAAGCCCGGTACAGGTGTGGGTAAGGATCTTGGAGAATACGATCACGTGGTAGCGGGTAAAGCAAACAATTACAACCTTACGTTTGTGAAGGGACAGTTGAAAATTGCGCCCGCAAATTCCAATTCGTCCGTTCTGCCTCGCCCAGGCCCCGTTCCGACATTCGTAGACAATAATCAAAAATCCAGCCGCGTTTCCACAGTCGCCGGTTTCGGCACCAGCGGTGCCGCGACCGGTGTGCTGGATGACAAGGCCGTGACCGAGAGCCGCGAGGTGTGTTCTGACGTGTTCCCAGAAAATTGCGAATGTCAGCCCAGCGTGATCCCGAGCATCGAGATCTGCTTTGCGCCCAAGAGCGTGGCTGCCACCAAGGAAGAAAAATGAAGAAGTTTGTGATCCGTGACATCAGCTTGGCGACCCTGTTGGCTCTGGGTGCGCTGCCGGTGTGGGCGCAGCAAAGCCAGGCCCCGGGCGTGAACCCCGGTACGCTGCTGCGCAACATCGAGAGCCTGCAAGTGCCCGCCAAGCCAGCCGACAAGCCCGCCGCCACCGAGCAAAGTGACGATGCCGACCTCAAGCCCCTGGTCAAGCTGGCCCGGGTGGATGTGCGCGGTTTTGACACTTTGGCCCCAGCTTTCAAACTGTATTGGCAAGATGCCATCGGCAAGCCGGTGTCGGCCGAGGACTTGGCCAAGTTCAAGATCTGGGCCAACGATGAGGCCAAAGAGGGCGGCCTGTACGCCTTTGCCCAAACCGAGGCCGAGCCCGCAGACAACGCCGCCGACGGCGAGGTGCTGGTGGTGACTTTGGTGGCCCCCAAGATCAAGTCGGTGCGCATTTATGTGCCCGACGAAGAATTGGCCAAACGCTACGAGGCCCTGATCACCACCCGTTTTGCGGCCGACTTTGCCCCCGGCAGCTTTGTGGACCCGAACGGTCTGGACCAGCGCCTGGAAGCGGCCAGCTTTGATTTGCCCGTGAGCCTGGAAGTGGCCATTCGCTCGGCTGGCCCGAGCCTGGTGGACCTGGTGGTCAACGTGTCGGCTTTGCCCGCTACCCCCGGCCAAGTGAGCAATGGCGTGGTGCAGGTCAACAACTATGGCCTCAAAGCCTATGGCCGCCCGCAGCTGATGGGCTCGGTCTCGGTGGGGGGGTTCACGCCCAACGCGCTTTTTAATTTGACCACGCAGTTGTCTGAAGGCGTGCGCTACGGCCGCGCCGAATACGAAGCGCCGGTCGAGGCCTTTGCCGGACGCCTGAAGGCGTATGGCAGCCGCTCAGACAGCCACACGATTTTGGGCGGCGACACCGCCACCAAGTCGGTGTCGCAAGAGGTAGGCCTGGGCCTGACTCAAATGTGGGGCAGCCACAAGAGTTATGTCTTCAAGACCGTGACCGAGTTGGGCGGGCGTCAAACCATTGGCCGCCTGGCACTGGACAACTCAGAGACAAGCCGTGTCGAAGACAGCCAGCTGCGCCTGATTTGGTCGATGGACAACGAGCGCGTGGCCCGCGAACCGTCCAAGTTGGCGGTCACGCTGACGGCTGGTGAATACACCCGCTTGGGTGGATCGGAGGCGGCCAACGTAGAAACCGGGGGCTACGGCAAGATCAACGTGTCGGCCCGCGTGCAGCGCAACCTGAACCGCGAAGGCGATTGGCAGTGGGTTGGCCGTTTGCAGGCCCAAGCCGCGAGTCGCACGCTCGATGGTTACAACCGCATGTCTTTGGGTGGTGTGTATGGCGTGCGTGCTTACACTGCAGCAGACGGCGTGGGCGACCAAGGTGTCAGCGGCTCCCTGGAGCTGAACCGCCGCCTCTCGGGCAGCCAGTTGGTCGGCGTGTTTTACGACGCGGGCGTGATCCGACCCAACAAAGTGCATGTCGAAGGTGCTTTCAACACCACCTACAGCCTGCAGGCCTTGGGCGCACAGTGGTCGGGCAATGTGGGCCGCTGGTACTACAACCTGACTCTGGCCAAGGGCATTGGCGGCTACAAATTGGCAGAAGCCCCCGAACAAGTCACCGAATCCCCCCGCAACCCTTGGCGCTTGTCGGCAGCCCTGTCTTACTTGTTCTGACAGCGTTTCCCCCCAACCCCACCAGCCCGGCCAGTCCGGGCTTTTTCTTTTGTTGCGTCTTATCCGTACCGTATTTGTCGCACCTGTTTCGTATTAGTCATACCCGTCTCATATTTGTCATACCCGCGAATGCGGGTATCCATGACCGCCGAAGGCATAGACCCCCGATCAAGTCGGAGGTGCCCCCTCTTTGTGATACCCGCGGAATCGGGTATCCATGGGATTCGCTTCTTTAATTTGACTTTGTTGAATTAATTGAATTAACAGTTTTAAATGAATTTAATAGTGATTTTTCGAATCAAAATCACAATATAGTTTGCATTTTTGGCGGTTTCATCCTAGAATCAACAAAAAACGCGCTGAGTTGGCAAATTTGTCTATATATCAAGGCGTTCGGGCTGACCAAGGGCTGGGTTGGCGCTTGTTGATGTCGAATCTCCGATGAACGCAAACTGCTTTAAAACTGTTTTCTCAGAACGCTTGAGCTGCCTGGTCGCGGTGGGTGAGCACGCCTGCAGCCAAGGCAAGTCCTCGGGTGAGTCAGCCTTTGGCCGCTCTGCTTTTGGCGCTTCGGTGTTGGCCTCGGCGGGTGTGTTCATTGGGGCCTTGGTGTTGTCGCAGGTGTTTGTGGGCTTGGCTTGGGCGCAGCCCGCCGCCAATGCGCTGCCCACCGGCGGCACTGTGGTGCAAGGCGCGGCCAGCTTGGCCCAAAGCGCCAACCAGCTCAACATTACCCAATCCACACAGCGTGCGGCCATCAACTGGCAAAGCTTTGACATCGGTGCCAGTGCCAAAGTGAACGTGGTGCAACCCAACGCACAAGCGGTGCTGCTCAACCGCGTGGTGGGCCAAAGCCCCAGCCAAATCTTTGGCCAGCTGCAGGCCAATGGCCATGTGATTTTGGTCAACCCCAACGGCGTGCTGTTTGGCAAAGACGGCAGCGTCAATGCGGGCAGTTTCACGGCATCGACCTTGGGCATCACCGACGCCAACTTCATGGCGGGCAATATGGTGTACGAGCGCAACGGCAGCACAGCCGGGGTGGTCAACCAAGGCACGATCGAAGTCTCACCGGGCGGCTATGTGGCCTTGCTGGGTGCGAGCGTGAGCAACGAGGGCAAGATCATCGCGCCCAAGGGCGGTGTGGCCTTGGGCGCGGCAGAGACGATCAAGGTGCCGGTCACGGGCAGTGGCCGCATCAAGCTGGAGCTGACGGCGGGCGACATCAACGCCAGCGTTAAAAACAGCGGCGCCATCGTGTCGGAGGGCGGGCAGGTGTACATGCAGGCGCTGGCCCTGAACCGGGCGGCGGCGCAAATATTGCAAAGCGGGCGCATCGACACGACGGGAGAGCAGGGCGGTGCAGTCCACCTGCTGGCCGACGGTGGCACGATCAAGGTGGACGGCAGCATCACGGCCAACAGCACGGGCACGGACGACAAGGGCCAAGCACGCAAGGGCTGGGACATCGTCATCGGGCGGGATGAAGAGACGGGCACCTTGGCAGCCAGCACCGATGTGAGTGCTGCCAGGTTGCGAAGTATGGGTGGTTTTGTCGAAACTTCAGGTCACGTTTTGAATGTCGATAGTGCGCAAGTGATCGCCAAGGATTGGTTGCTCGACCCTGACAACATCGACATCACCGGTGATGCCATAGCGGCCACGTCAGGCTACTCCAAAATCAAGGCCAGCGACATTGCCACGGCGCTCAATGCAGGCACCAGCGTGACGGTCAGTACCACTGCGGGAACGCAAGTGAACCAGCCAGGGTACACAGACACAGCAGGCACCGGCGCGGGAACGGCGACTGCAGGTGATGGCAATATCTTGGTCAATGCCGCCATTGTTAAATCAGGCAGCAACAACGCCAGCCTGACCTTGCTGGCCGACAACGGCATCACCGTGAACCAGCGCATCGGTCGGGCTGCTGCAGACACCACCTCAAACGGCAAGCTGGATGTCGTCATGACAGCCAACGGCGGTGTCGAAGGCACCAGCAGCAAAGGCATCACGCTCAACAACGTGATTGACGCCAACGGTGGTCAAGTGACCTTGACGGGTACGTCAAAGGATACCTCTGGCGTTCAAACAGGACCCACCTACACCTACGGTGTCACCAACAACAGTCGTAGTGGCGTGGTGTTCAACACCGGGTCGGGCATCATCGCCGATAACTACCAGGTTACTGGCACGCACACGGTTGCTGCTGGCAACTCATTCGGTGTCAACGGCGTCTACATGAGCGGCGCAGTCACCTTCAAAGCCGCGGGCAACACCGACAGCAACATCACTGGTGTTAGCAATGCGCAAGGCAATTTTGGTGCGGGTGTGATGGTGTGGGATGGTGCATCGGTCAGGCTTGAAAACCAAGGGACTGGCATCACCACGCTGAAAGGTTCAAACACGAATACAGCGGGAGGTAACGGCATACGTATTGGCGCAAGCACTAATACGGCAACCATCAACGCGATTGGGCGGGTGACCCTTGGCCAGAAAGCGGCTGGTGTGAATGCTCCTGTATTTGTTCGCGGCGTCATCAACGCCAGCCAAAACACCTCCAGCCTAGGTGGACTGAGTATCTTGGGTCAAACAGGTACTGGCCTGAATACATCGGCCGTTCAAATCTGGGACACCAACATCAACGCTACCGGTATGGATGTGCTGCTTGATGGTGTCACGAACAACGGGACTGGGGTCTACATTCAAACCGCCCCCAACAACACTTGGACCACAAAGAACCTCACGGTCTCGGGTGTGGCCAATACCACGTCGGGGTCGAGTGGTGCGGGTGTGGTGGTCCAGCGGTACCCAGGGGTTTTGACGGTCAATGCCAGTGGCAACATTGCCATCGAAGGCAGTGTGCAAGGTACTGGCAGCGGCTCTGGCCTTTCTTTTGCGCAAAGCGGTTGGGGGCCTCAATCGCCTAGCTTGACGGCGACGGGTAACATCACCTTGCGGGGTAACAACCGTGCTTCGACAAGCAACACCAGCAATGCTGTCTCCATTGCGTCGGGCGTCCAAGTCAGCGCAAGCGGCAACATTGTCTTGCAAGCGGAAACCAATAACGCAGCGGCCACTGCCATTTATGCGAATTCGGCTGGTAATTTTGCTGACTGGGCTGCAGCATCAAATGCAGGGGCGGGTGCCCTGAACGGCAACATGTCGCTCAAATCCACATCTGGTGACGTGCTGATTCAATCGAATCAAGGCAGCATTGTTTTGAACAACCAGCTCACCAGCACGCTGGTCAATGGCACACAAACCACTTCAACTGATATTTCAGGCCGCAACATCACCATCGACAATACCGGCGCGGGGATGGCAACGGGTGCCGGGACTGCGGCCACCGGTACAGGTGGTACGCAGGGCGCCACCCTAGGATCGGGCAGCATTGATGCCGTCACGGGCGTCATCACACGCGGAACAGGCAAATCCACTTCCGGTACAGCGGGCGTCAGATTGGCCGATGGTCGTGCCATTACGGCCAAAAATAACATCAATATTTTTGGTGCAGGTACAACAGGTAACGGTGTTGAAATCAGCGGTGCTGCCGCGATGTCTGCGAACGTTGCTGGTTATACGGGCAATATCAATATCGCAGGTGAAAACACCACCAGTTCTGGTGCCGCCATCAATATCAGTAATGCTTCGTCAACGATTACAGCGCTTAACATTGCAACGTTGACATCCAGTGGAACTGGCTCTGGCACTTCTTTGGTTGCAGCAGGAAATATCACAGTGGGTGGTGAGTTGCAAGTGGAGAACCCTTCGTCGGGAACGATTTCCGGTGTGATCGGGGGCACGGGCATGCTACGAAAAAGAGGAGGTACTGGTGCGGGTACGCTGACACTGACCGGTGAAAACACATACACCGGAGGCACCACGGCCAATGGCGGCATGCTGCAGGTAGGTAATGGCGGAACCACAGGCACATTGGGTGTGGGCGGCGCTATTTCGGTAGGGGCAGCACTGAGTTTCAAGCGTTCCAATACGCTGGAAATTTCTCAAAACATCAGTGGTGTGGGGCAGATCAGCCAGATTGGGACTGGGACAACCATTCTTACCGGTACCAACAGCTACTCGGGTACAACGACCATCAGTTCGGGTGGACTTCAGATCGGTCATTCAGGAACAACGGGAACTTTGGGGGCAGGCACTGTCAGCGTCGCCAGTGGCGCGAACTTGTCATTCAAAAGATCGGACACATGGACCGTTGCCAATGCCATCAGTGGTGCAGGTAATTTGACGCAAGAGGGTACGGGAACCACTGTTTTGACTGGCGCCAACACTTACACGGGCACGACCACCATCAGTGCCGGTGCCTTGCAAATTGGTGATGGAGGAAGCAGTGGTGCATTGGGTTCGGGTGCTGTGGTTAACAATGCCAGCCTGATTTTTAATCGTTCAAACGCTTTGACAATCGCCAATGTGATCAGTGGCAGTGGTGGGCTGATTCAACAAGGTACCGGAACCACTGTTTTGTCTGCAGATAACAGCTATGGCGGCACCACGGTGGTGAGTGGTGGAACGCTCCAAGTGGGTAATGCGGGCACCACAGGCACGTTGGGTGCGGGCGCAGTCACGCTCAGCAACAACGCCAACTTGAGTTATGTGCGTTCGGCGGACACAATCATTGCGAACAGTATCTCCGGTGTCGGCAGTCTTTCCGCCAGCATCACGGGCGTGGGCAGTGATTTGACCATCGCTAATGCCGTCGCATTGACAGACGGGACAGTCAATTTGGCTGCAGATGGCCACCTGACAGTGACGCAAAGTTTGGGAACGACCAACGCCACCAGCAGCGCAATTGTCATGACATCGGGCAAAGCCATTCCGGCAGGCACGGCGAGCGGTGGAGACATCAGCTTTTCCGGCAGTGGCGCTGTGAGCGTCGGCACTGGTGGGCGTGCGACTTTGTACACGGGTTCGCTGGCTGGCAGTGCAGGTTTGGGTATTGTCGCGGGCAACAATCGCTATAACAGTGACGAACTTGCAAGCAACTACACGAGTGCATTGGGCACAGGCGTCTATGCGATCTATCGCGAAGCGCCGACGCTCTCGATCAACGTCAGCAATGCCAGCAAAACATACGACGGTGCCGCTTTTATTGGTGGAAATGGCTTCACGGAGTCAGGCGCGACGGGTCTCAAAAACGGCGACACCCTCTCGAGTGCCTTGTCTTCGGCGGCTTGGGGTGGTACAGCTCAAAATGCAGTGAATGCAGGGACTTACACACTGAGCGCCAGCGAGAGTGTTGCGGGCAAGAGCGCCTTGGGTTACGTCACCACCTATACATCCGGGACACTGAGCGTCAACAAAAAAGATGTCAGCCTGGCGAACATCACGGCCGCCAACAAGACTTATGACGGCAGCGATGCGGCCGCGATCACCGCAGGTTCGATCAGCACAGGCGTCGGTACAGAGACTTTGCTGATCAACGGCAGCGGCACGTTCTCGGACAAGAACGCTGCAGATGGAAAAACCGTGACGGTGGCCGATGTGACGGCCCTCACCAAAACCAATGGCACGGGCGACTGGAACAACTACAACCTGACCACCACCGGGGCCATGACCACCACGGCCAACATTACCAAAAAGGATGTCAGTCTGGCGAGCATCACGGCCGCCAACAAGGCCTACGACGGCAATGATGCGGCCACAATCACGGCAGGCAACATCAGCACGGGCGTGGGGTCTGAGACTTTGTTGATCAGCGGCAGCGGCACGTTCTCGAACAAGAACGCGGCCGATGGAAAAACGGTCACCGTGGCCGATGTGACCGCGTTGACCAAAACCAACGGCACAGGCGATTGGGGCAACTACAACCTGACCACCACCGGGTCCATGGCTACCACGGCGAACATTGCCAAAAAGGATGTGAGTCTGACGAGTATCACTGCAGCGAACAAGGTCTATGACGGCAGTGATGCAGCGACAATCACCGCAGGTTCGATCAACACGGGCGTCGGAACGGAGACTTTGTTCATCAGCGGCAGTGGTACGTTTTCGGACAAAAATGCCGACGTCAACAAGACGGTCACCGTGGCCGACGTGACGGCATTGACCAAAACCAATGGCACAGGCGACTGGAGTAACTACAACCTGATCACCACGGGTGCCAAAACCACCACGGCCACGATTGACAAAGCCACGCTCTCTGCGGCATTGACCGGGACTGTTGAAAAAGTCTATGACGGCACCACTGCGGCGTCCAATCTGGTCAATGCCAATTTCGCAGTCACGGGCTGGGTGGCGGGTGAGGGTGCCACGGTGTCGCAAACTGCAGCGAGTTACAGCAGCAAGAATGTGTCTGACAACATTGGCACTGGTGCGGTTTCAGCTGTTTTGTCGTCATCGCATTTCACGGCAGCAGCGGGCACTTTGCTGAGCAACTACGAGCTGCCAACGACGGCGAGTGGCAATGTGGGCAAGATCACGCCGGCTCCCCTGGTGGTCAAGGTCAATGATTCAGCTGCTTTTGTGACGATGAACGCCAGCCAAGCGACCGACAATGGTTTGAGCTACACCGGCTTTGTCAATGGCGAGAACGCGGCCAGTGCATTGACCGGGATCGGCACGCGCACCTACCTGCCAGCCAGCCAGACGCCTGTCGCAGGCACCTACACAGAGGCGTTTGGCTTGAGCACCACCCCGACAGCGCTGAACGGCAACTACACGGTCACGGTTCAGAAGGGTGATCTGACGGTGGTGCCTGCAGACAAGCTATTGATCACCATTGCAGGCAAGACGGAAACCTATGGTGTCTTGACGGCTGCCAATGCCGGTTTGAGTGCCAGCACGGTAACGGCCCAGTATTGTCTGACGTCCAACTGCTCCAGCAGCTTGGTGGACCTGACAGTGAGCAGGCTACCCGATGGCCGCTGGCAGGCGACGGATGCGACTGGAACATCGGTCACTTTCTCGACCCTGGTGGATACGACAGGAAAAATCTCGACGGGCGGTTTTGTCAATGCTGGCAACTACACCTACGACGCCAGCAACACGCTGCCGCCTTCGGGCACCAATTTCAATGGCCGTGTGGTCAATGGCGGTGTGCTGACGATTGACCCGAAAGCCGTGACTCTGGAGGCTTCCGGCGTGACCAAGACCTACGATGGCAGCATGGCTTTGGCTGGTCGCAGCGTGGATATCACCAACGCCATGAGTGGCGATCAGGTCTCGGCCTCTTCCAGTGGTGGCAGTTTCGTGGGTAAAAATGCTGGCACGCAGGGCTACACCCTGACTGGCTTGTCGCTGAGCGGTGCAGACAGCGCCAATTACTCGATTGCGACGCAGCTGAGTGGCAGTGATGGCCGCATTGATACCAGGTCTGTGATTTTGACTGCCGGGAGTGTGGTCAAGACTTATGACGGTAGCACGAGTTACGCAGTGACCCAAGCCGATCTGGATGCTTTGAGCCTTCAATTGGTGCCGGGCGATCGGGTGACCGCTGCACAGCTGGTATTCGCGGACAAGAATGTATCTCGTGCTGGCAATGGTACGGTGTTGTCAGATAAAACGGTCACATTGAACTCGGTGACTTTGAACGACGGCAACAGTGGTGGAAATTACAGCCTGACGTTGCAAGGCAATCAGACCAGCACGATCAACCCCAAAACTCTGCAAGCCGCAGGCGCTGTGGCTGACAAGGTGTACGACGGTACGCGTCTGGCGACATTGGGTGATTTGAGTGGCTCTGGTGTCGTGGCTGGAGATGTGGTGTCTTTCCAGGCCTCCAGCGCTTTGTTTGACAGTAAGAATGTTTTACGGGATGGCGGTGGTCAAGTGCTCGACAGGATGGTAACTGTGAGCGGTTTGACCCTTGGGGGGCCGCAAGCAGGGAACTATGACTTGTCTTCCGGTAGCTTCACAACACAGGCCAAAATTTTGCCGCTTGAACTCTATGTTGAAGCATCTGCTCAGAATAAAACGTATGACGGCACACGTGCGGCCAGCGGCACACTGGACATGACTGGTGTTCTCACTGGAGAGTCGGTGTCTTTGAATTGGGGGGCGGGGCAGTTTGCATCCAAGGATGTGGCGCGAGACGGCACAGGTCAGGTAACCGCTCAGACGGTTACATTTGCTGGGCTGCAACTTGCGGGGCCTGATGCGGACAATTACAGCCTGGCCTTAACCACTGCGACCACGACGGCCCGTATCACGCCCAAGTTGCTGAGCGTGTCGGGCACCCGGGTGGCCAACAAGACGCAAGACGGCACGACCCAGGCAGAGGCGTCTGCAGGAAGTCTGTCGGGTCTGGTCGGTGCCGAGATGCTGCAGGCTGTGGCGATGGCAAGCTTTGACAGTGCCAGTGCAGGCAGCAACAAAAACGTGACGGTGCGCTACAGCCTCGCCAATGGTTCCAATGGCGGCCTCGCAGGAAATTATGAGTTGATGGATGAGGTGTTTACAGCCAGCATCTTGGCGCAAGCTGGTGGCAATCCTGTACAACCTCTGGTGATTCCAGCCGAATCGACAGTACAAAGCTATTTGCGTTCGTCTGGTTCTTCTGCGACAGCAGTGACAACATCCAAGCCAGAGCTTGAAAGTCGCAACGAATGTTCTTCGCTCACGCCAGAGGATTGCGATTGCCAGCCATCCACTTTGAGTGGGGTTGATATTTGCATGGTGCCACTCAAGGTGGTGCGCGACAGGCCTGGTTTGCAGCTGGGCGTGACCTCTCTGAGAGATTGAGCATTTTTTTACTGTAAGGTCTGCAGATATCCCTCAAAAGAGGCGACTTCTATTCACTTTTTCGTTTTAGTGATTGAGGCATAAAATACGCATTTTTATGGCATTGATCGCATGAAACGCTTGGCGTGTCTGGTATTGGGCTTGGCATCCACATGGGGGTGGGCTCAGTCGCGCGACGCGCTGCTTGATTTTTCGCTTGTGGCGCCGCCAGCCATCGACCGTCACAAAATCGTGCAGCCGGTGGTTCAGTGGGTGGTCAAGCCGGAGGCCGCTGACCATTGCGCACAAATCCAGGAGCACGATGGTTTTGCTGTCTGGCAAGAGGGGTGTGTGTATTGGTCTCGCGCCCAGTCCACATGCACCATCGTGACCACGGGGCGCACCACCCATTCTCAAGTGGGGCGATTGTTCCTTTTGTGTCTGAGTGGCGGAGAGCCAGCATGATCGGTGGGTTCGAGTCATGGATTGTGGGTCTGATGGCTGTGCTGGTCGCCAGTCCAATGGCGCAAGCTCAGTCGGTCGATGTCAACGACATGCCCGATGCTGCTTTCGTCAAGCGTTTTCGCCCGCCCCTGGTGGACCGCATGCGGTTTGAGCCTTTGCCGCCAGATCAACGCATGCTCAACGAGCCCAAGGTCAAACTCTTGGCCCGCAAGGATGGGTATGAGTTCTGTTCGCGCATCACGGGGGTCCCGATCAGCCTGACTTCGCGCCCGATGGCTTGTGCATACTGGAACATCAAACGCCGCGAGTGCACCGTGGTCACGCCGGAGGTGACGGGCTTCAACTATGTGGGGCATGAACTGCGTCATTGTTTTGAGGGGGCTTTTCATGATTGAGAATCGCACCCGTCAGTTGAATGGGGTTCAGGCAGAGGGACGCCGGGCGTGTTTGCAATGGGCCTTGTCTGCGCTTGTGGCTGGCGCCGTGCCTGCAGCACTGGCACAAGACAGCAAGCCCCGCATGAAGGTGGGCTTCATTGCCCGCTATCAGCCTTACAGTTTTGTTCAGCCCGATGGCCGCTTGACCGGTTTTGATGTGGAAGTGGTCAAAGCCTTGCTGGAGGTGGCAGGCTACGAGCTTGAACCGGTGATGGACACCTTGACGCATCTGCGCACCAAGCTGCAAAACGGTGAGATCGCTTTCATCGGCAACCAGCTGCTGGTCACGCCAGAGAATCGCCGTTATTTTGATTTTGTGCGGTCTTACGCCACGATCCAGTTGGTAAGCGTCTTGCATGAAGACGACGACCGGGATTTTCTGAGCCTGGACGACTTTGTGGGCAAAAAATTGGGTGTTTTGGCCAATACCGGTATTGAAGACCAGGCCCGTGGGGCTTTGGGTAAGGCGGTGCATGCGTTCGAGCGGATCGAAGACGCCTTCAAGGCCCTGGCCGATCGCAAAATCGATGCGGTGTTGGAAGAGAACCTGATTGCCGAGTATTTCATCGACCGCGATGGTCTGCCTCTGAAAGTGGGGGTGCCTTTTGCATCGCCCATTCGCGTAGGGCTTGCGGTGCCCAAAGGCCACAAAGAGATGGAAAACCGCTTGACGCAGGCGGTGCAAAGTCTGGTGAAAGACAAAAACTTCAAAACCATCTCGAACCGCTGGTTTGGGTACGACGTCAGCCGCCCCCGGGTCTCGCACGCGGCCAGCACCTGAAGCCCCGCCTGTTTGTCATTTCTGTGGGAGGCTGCCCCAAGGCAGCACAGCGGTGTTTGTGGGAGGCTGCCCCTGCGGCCGAATGGTGGTGCGGCACAAACGCCCGAGCCAGACCACACATTCGCGAGCAGGGGCTCGCTCCCACGAAGACCTGCTCCTGCGCCTCGTTAAGATCGTGGGATGCCTTTATCTGTAGATTCTGATTTGACGGGTTTGCCCAGAGATGCCCAGAGCATTTTGAACTTGGCGGCCAAATCATTGTTCGATGTTTTTGCCCATGCCAGCGAGGGCATGCTGCTGGTGGACCGCTCGGGCTGTGTGGTCTGGATCAACGACCAGTACCGCCGTTATCTGCCCGCCTTGGGCTTTGCCAGCGAGCAGGACTTTGTGGGCCAGCCTGTGGGCGAGGTGATTCAAAACACGCAGATGCAGCGTGTGTTGGAGACCGGAAAACCCATTCTGATCGACCTGCTGACCAACAAGGCGGGGACCTTTGTGGTCAGTCGATTTCCGCTGCGTGACGATGCCGGTCAGGTGATTGGGGCTTTGGGTGTGGTGTTGTTTGACCAGGCGCAGTCAAATTTGCAGCCGTTCTTGGCCAAGTTTTCCTTGATGCAGCGCGAATTGGACGAAGCCCGCGACGCCTTGGCGGTTCAGCGGCGTGCGGGATTGGGTTTGCGCCAGGCGCGGCACAGTTTTGCCAGCTTCATTGGTGCCAGTGCGCCCGTGGTGGCGCTCAAGCGCCAAGCCAGAAGGGCGGCTCAGTCCAGCAGCCCGGTGTTGCTGTTGGGCGAAACGGGCACAGGCAAGGAGTTGCTGGCCCACGCGATCCATGCCGCGTCGCCGCGTGCCAAAGGCCCCTTGGTGAGCGTGAACATTGCCGCTGTGCCAGAGACTTTGCTCGAAGCCGAGTTTTTTGGTGTGGCCCCTGGCGCTTACACCGGGGCTGACCGCAAGGGGCGGGATGGCAAATTCAGGCTGGCAGATGGGGGCACCTTGTTTCTCGATGAGATTGGGGACATGCCCTTGGCTTTGCAGGCCAAGCTCTTGCGTGCCTTGCAAGAGGGTGAAATCGAACCTTTGGGTTCCAACCGCCTGGTGCCTTTTGATGCCCGTGTGATTGCGGCCACCTCGCGCGATTTGCCCAAGCTGGTGCAGGCTGGCCAGTTTCGGGAAGACTTGTTTTACCGCTTGAATGTGTTGCCTTTGCGGGTGCCGCCTTTGCGTGAGCGCGCCAGCGACATTCCTGCTTTGCTGGAGGTCTTGGCCGAAGATCTGGCTTTGCGCAGCGACTTGCCGCACCCGGAATTCAGTGCACAGGCGGTGGCCTTGTTGTCGGCCCAGCATTGGCGCGGCAATGTGCGCGAGTTGCGCAACGTGATCGAACAGCTTTTGCTGCGCAGCGAAACCGGCGTCATGGATGTCGCCGAGGTTGAGTGGGTGCTGCGTGAATCGGGGCTCAGCCAGATATCACCTGTGCCTGCCGATGTGGGCATGCGTTCACTGAAGGGCGAGATCGTGGAGGCCGACGACACACCGCTGCAGCCTTTGTCGGAACAGGTGCAGGCTTTGGAGCGTTCGGCTGTGGCCAAGGCCCTGGCCTTGACCGGCGGCAACAAAGTGGCAGCGGCCAAAATGTTGGGCGTGTCCCGTGCCAAGCTGTACCAGCGCCTTGCTTGATTTGTCTGAATTTCAGACAATTGTATTTTTATTGGTCATCTGAACTGTCTTTTAAAAATACACTCCATCTCGACCAATCGGGTACTCATGAAAAGTTCAATGCCGACAAGGACTTGGCGTGTGCCTGATAGCGGTGCGTGCTTGGCATAAGTTGTGCAAACGCACAGGGTGACAACCGTCAGTCCATTCCAACAGGAGACCTCCATGTTCCGTCGACACCTCATTTCTCTGGCCGCATTGGCCGTGTCCAGTGCCTTGATGCCCGCCGCCATGGCGCAGGGCAAAGACATCAAGATCGCCCACATTTACAGCAAAACCGGCCCGCTGGAAGCCTATGGCAAGCAAACCCAGACCGGGCTCATGATGGGCTTGAGCTATGCCACGGGCGGCACCATGGAGGTTGCAGGGCGCAAGCTGGTGGTCATTGAAAAGGACGACCAAGGCAAGCCCGACTTGGGCAAGAACCTGCTGGCCGCCGCTTATGGCGACGACAAGGTGGACTTGGCCGTCGGCCCCACGGGCTCGCCTGTGGCGCTGGCCATGCTGCCCGTGGCCGAAGAGTACAAAAAGATTTTGCTGGTCGAGCCGGCTGTGGCCGACTCGATCACGGGCGAGAAATGGAACAAATACATCTTCCGCACCGGCCGCAACAGCAGCCAGGACGCGATTGCCAACGCCGTAGCGGTTGACAAGGAAGGCGTGAGCATCGTCACCATGGCGCAGGATTCGGCCTTTGGCCGTGATGGTGTCAAGGCCTACAAGGACGCGATCAAGAAGGCCAAGATCGTGCACGAGGAGTACTTGCCGCCCGCCACCACCGACTTCACCGCCGGTGCCCAGCGCATGATCGACAAGCTCAAGGGCCAACCCGGCCGCAAGATCATCTTCATCATCTGGGCCGGTGGCAACCCGTTCAAGATCGCCGACATGGACTTGAAGCGCTACGGCATCGAGATCGCCACGGGCGGCAACATCCTGCCCGCCATGGTGGCCTACAAGCAGTTCCCCGGCATGGAGGGCGCGGCTTACTATTACTTCGGCATGCCCAAGAACCCTGTGAACGACGCCATGGTGGCCTCGCACTACCAGCAGTTCAAATCGCCACCTGACTTCTTCACCGCCGGTGGCTTCTCGGCTGCGATGGCTTTGGTGACGGCGCTGAAAAAGACCAACGGTGATACCAACACCAACAAGCTCATCAGCACCATGGAAGGCATGAGCTTTGACACGCCCAAGGGCAAGATGACCTTCCGCAAGGAAGACCACCAGGCCATGCAGAGCATGTACCACTTCAAGATCAAGGTCGATCCAGCGTTCGCCTGGGGCGTGCCCGAGCTGATCCGCGAGATCAAGCCCGAAGAAATGAACGTGCCCATCCGCAACAAACGCTGATCGGGTGTCCTGTAGGTCGGTGGCTTTAGCCCCGACATGGTGCCCAAGCGAAGGCGCTTGTCGGGGCTGAAGCCGCCGACCTACAAAAATCACTTTCATTCGCACTGGCGGGTTCGCCCATTTTTGAATTGATCTCATGCTTGAAACCCAAAACCTGACCGTGCGGTTTGGCGGTCATGTGGCGGTCAATGCGGTCTCGTGCCGCTTTGAACCCGGCACGCTGACCGCCATCGTTGGCCCCAACGGGGCAGGCAAAACCACTTACTTCAACCTGATCTCGGGGCAGTTGCCTGCGACCGATGGCACGGTGCACTTGAACGGGCGCGAGCTGACCGGCTTGCCCGCTTCGGCACGCACCCGTGCTGGCCTGGGCCGGGCGTTTCAGCTGACCAATTTGTTTCCGAACCTGTCGGTGCTGGAGAACGTGCGCCTGGCCGTGCAGGCCATGAAAGAGGGTGCCCACCGCCGCGGTTTGAACCTGTGGAGCATCTGGAGCGACCACGCGGCTTTGACCAACCGGGCTTTGGACATTCTGCAATCCGTGTCGATGACCGCGCAGCAGGATGCCCCGGTGTCCAGCTTGCCGCACGGCGACCAGCGCAAGCTGGAAGTGGCGCTCTTGATGGCACTGGAGCCTTCGGTCTACATGTTCGACGAGCCCACGGCGGGCATGAGCCACGACGAAGCGCCGGTGATCCTGGACCTGATCCGGCAGCTCAAAAAAGACAAGACCAAAACCATCTTGCTGGTCGAGCACAAGATGGACGTGGTCCGCGAGCTGGCCGACCGCATCATCGTGCTGCACAACGGCGCTTTGGTGGCCGATGGCGAGCCGAACGAGGTGATCGCGTCGCCCATCGTGCAAGAGGCCTACTTGGGCAAAGCCAGGGAGGCCGCATGAACGCGCCAAACATGGACAAGAATTTGCTGACGCTCGAAGGCGTGCACACGCACATCGGGGCTTACCACATCCTGCACGGCGTGGACTTGGTCGTGCCGCGTGGCGAGCTGACCATGCTCTTGGGGCGCAATGGCGCAGGCAAGACCACCACGCTGCGCACCATCATGGGTCTGTGGCAGGCCTCACAGGGGCGCATCAGCTTTGGCGGCGAAGACATCACGGCGCTGAACACGCCCGCGATTGCGCAAAAGAACATCGCCTATGTGCCTGAAAACATGGGCATCTTTTCCGATCTGACGGTCAAGGAGAACATGCTGCTGGCCGCTCGCAGCGCCAAGCACGCGGCGCAGATGGACGAAGCGCGGCTGCAGTGGATTTTCAAACTCTTCCCGGCAGTCGAAAAGTTCTGGAACCACCCGGCGGGCAAATTGTCTGGCGGACAAAAGCAGATGCTGGCCGTGTCGCGGGCCATTGTGGAGCCGCGCGATCTGCTGATCATCGACGAGCCCAGCAAGGGCCTGGCCCCGGCCATCATCCAGAACATGATCGACGCTTTTCAGCAACTCAAGGCCAGTGGCGTGACGATTTTGCTGGTGGAGCAAAACATCCACTTTGCGAAGCAACTGGGCGACTCCGTGGCCGTGATGGACAACGGCCGCGTGGTGCACGCAGGCCGCATGCAGGCGCTGGCCGAAGACGCGGCTTTGCAGCAATCCTTGTTGGGGCTGGCTTTATGAAGTTATTTCAAGATGTGGACATGCGTCCTTTGCTGCTGGTGCCGGTGCTGGCCTTGTTGGCCTTTCCCTTGATCGGCTCGGGCTCCACCTGGCTCACGCTGACCGTGGCCGGTCTGGCCATGGGCATGATCATTTTCATCATGGCCTCGGGCTTGACGCTGGTGTTTGGCCTGATGGACGTGCTGAACTTCGGCCACGGCCTGTTCATCGCGCTGGGCGCTTTTGTGGCCACCAGCGTGCTGGGCGTCATGGGCGACTGGACGGGCTCGGGCGAGTGGTGGCGCAACATGGTGGCGGTGCTGCCCGCCATGTTCATCGCCATGGCCGTGGCCGCTGCCGTGGGCCTGGCGTTTGAGCGCTTCATCGTGCGGCCTGTGTATGGCCAGCACCTCAAGCAGATCCTGATCACCATGGGCGGCATGATCATTGGCGAAGAACTCATCAAGGTCATCTGGGGGCCGCTGCAGATTGCTTTGCCTTTGCCTGAAGCCATGCGTGGCTCGGTGCTCTGGGGCGATGCGGCCATTGAAAAGTACCGCCTGCTGGCCGTGGCCGTGGGCCTGGCGGTGTTTGCCGCGCAAATGTGGGTGCTGGGCCGCACCAAGATCGGCTTGCTGATTCGCGCGGGCGTGCAAGACCGCGAGATGGTCGAGTCGCTCGGCTACCGCATCCGCCGCCTGTTTGTGGGCGTGTTCGTGGTGGGCAGTGCGCTGGCGGGTTTGGGCGGCGTCATGTGGGGCCTGTACCAGCAAAACGTGGTGCCGCAGATGGGCGCGCAGGTCAACGTGCTGATCTTCATCGTCATCATCATCGGCGGGCTGGGTTCCACGGGTGGGGCGCTGATCGGTGCCTTGCTGGTGGGCCTGATGGCCAACTACACCGGTTTTTTGGCCCCCAAGGTGGCGCTGTTTTCGAACATTGCGCTGATGGCAGCGATTTTGTTGTGGCGTCCGCAGGGGGTCTACCCCGTGGCCAACCGCTGAAGGGCTGGACATGTTGAACCGTTTGATTTCCAACGACCAGCCGCGCAGCCGTTTACTCGCAGCGGTGCTGGTTTTGATTTTGCTGGGCCTGGCCTTTGCTCCGTTTTTGTTTCCTGGCGTCAAAGCCTTGTCGGTCGCAGCCAAGGTGCTGATTTTTGTGGTGCTGGTGGTCGGCTTTGATTTGCTGCTGGGCTACACCGGCATCGTGAGTTTTGCTCACACCATGTTCTTTGGCATCGGGGCTTATGGCATCGCCATCTCGTCCAACACCTGGGGGCCGACCTGGGGTGCCATTGGCTTGGGCTTTGCGCTGTCGCTGGGCCTGACGCTCGCGCTCTCGCTGGCCATTGGCCTGTTTTCGCTGCGGGTGCGGGCCATCTTTTTCGCCATGATCACGCTGGCGGTGGCGGCAGCCTTCCAGACGCTGGCCTCGCAGCTGTCCGACTTCACTGGCGGCGAGGACGGCCTGAGCTTCAAGCTGCCTGAGGTCTTGTTGCCCAGCACCGAGTTCAGCGAGGAGCCATTTTTAGGCGTGTCCCTTGACGGGCGTTTGCTGTGCTATTACCTGCTCTTCGTGCTGGCTTTGGGCATGCTGCTGGCCATGCTGCGCATCGTCAACTCGCCGTTTGGCCGGGTGCTGCAGGCTATCCGCGAAAACGAGTTCCGTGCGGAGGCCATTGGCTACCGCGTGGTGGTGTACCGCACGCTGTCGAGCGTGCTGTCGGCCTTGTTTGCCTGTGTGGCCGGGGCCATGCTGGCACTTTGGCTGCGTTACAACGGGCCAGACACCTCGCTGAGCTTTGAAATCATGATGGATGTGCTGTTGATCGTGGTGATCGGCGGCATGGGCACGGTCTACGGCGCGGCGATTGGCTCGGTGCTGTTCTTGCTGGCGCAAAGCTATTTGCAAGACCTGTTGCGTCTGGCCAGCGAGGCGGCTGCGGCCTGGCCTTTGTTGTCGGCTTTGTTATCGCCTGACCGCTGGCTGCTGTGGCTGGGCTTGTTGTTCGTGCTGTCGGTGTATTACTTCCCGACCGGGGTGGTGGGGCGCTTGCGCGTGCGCGCGGCCCTCAAGCAGCGCGGCAAGCCAGGCGTTCAGGAGGCCGCATGAGTTTCACTTCCAACTACATCCGCTGCGCCGGGCTGGAAATCCATTACACCGACTGGGGCAAGGCCGACAAAGGCACGGTGATCGCCTGGCATGGCCTGGCCCGCACGGGCCGCGACATGGACGAGCTGGCCGCGCACCTGAGCCAGCGTGGCTGGCGCGTGATTTGTCCGGACACCGTGGGACGCGGTTTGTCGCAATGGAGCGCTGACCCGAAAAACGAGTACTGCCTGGCCTTTTACGCCCGCCTGGCGCGTGAGTTGATGGACGGCTTGCAATTGCGTGCCGTGCATTGGGTGGGCACCTCCATGGGGGGGGCGATCGGCACCGTGTGCGCGGGCGGCCTGGTGGAGCCCACGCTCAAACACCGCATCTTGAGCCTGACCCTGAACGACAACGCGCCGCAATTGGCGCAAGCGGCCATTGACCGCATCAAAGCCTATGCGGGCAGCCCGCCCAGCTTTGCGACGGTGACCGAACTGGAGGCTTTTTTGCGCCAGGTCTACAAGCCCTTTGGCTGGCTCAGCGATGCGCAATGGCGTCGGTTGACCGAGACTTCGGTGCGCCGCCTGCCGGATGGCCGCATCACGCCGCATTACGACCCGGCCATGGCGATGCAGCTGACGGCGCACACCAACGATTACCTGATTTGGGCGCACTACGACGCACTCAAACTGCCTGTGCTGCTGTTGCGCGGGGTGGAGTCGGATTTGGTGCTGCCCGAGACAGTGACCGAAATGCGCGTTCGCGGGCCGGGTGCGCTGGGCCTGCTGCGGCACATCGAGGTACCCGGCTGCGGTCATGCTCCGGCCTTGAATGTGCTGCAACAACTCGAGTGGGTGACGGAGTTCATTGAATCAGCTTGAGTGCCCATTCGCGAGCAGGGGCTCGCTCACACGACACGCAGGAATCAGGCTTTAGCGCCGTGCGCCAAGGCCCGTGCACGGCTGGCGGCCAAGGCTTTCTGGTCCGGTGCTGACAAATCCCAGCCCTGCATGTGTCCCAAGCTGATGTCGGCGAGTGCCTCGATCCACTGGGCGTGGTTGTTCAGGCAGGGGATGTAGCTGAAGCTTTCGCCGCCCGCATGCAGGAAGGCTTCTTGCGCTTCTTGCTGAATCTCCTCCAGTGTCTCCAGGCAGTCGCTGGTGAAGCCAGGGCAGATCACGTCGACTTTTTTCACGCCTTGCTGCGCCATGGCGATCAGCGTGGGCTCGGTGTAGGGCTCCAGCCACTTGGCCTTGCCAAAGCGTGACTGGAAGGTCAGTTTGTATTGGTCTTTGGACAGGCCCAGCGCCTCGGCCAGCAAGCGGCCGGTTTTCATGCATTCGCAGTGGTAGGGGTCACCCAGTTGAAGGGTGCGCTCGGGCACGCCGTGAAAGCTCATGACCAGTTGCTCGGCTTGACCATGGGCGGCCCAATGTGCCCGCACTGTTTGGGCCAGCGCGGCGATGTAGCGCGGGTCGTCGTGGTAGCGGTTGACAAAGCGCAGCTCGGGGATGAGCCGGGTTTTCAGGCCCCAGCGGTAAACCGCGTCGAACACGCTGGCCGTGGTCGTGCCGCTGTACTGCGGGTAGGCGGGCACGATCAGCACGCGCTGCACGCCTTCGGCCTTGAGGGCGCTCAGTTGCTCGGGGATGGACGGCTGGCCGTAGCGCATGGCGTAACGCACGGTGACGTGGTGACCACGCTCTTGCAAGGCAGTGCCCAGCGACTGGGCCTGTTGTTCGGTGAAGGCTTTCAGAGGCGAGCCCTGCTCGGTCCAGATGCTGGCGTATTTGGCCGCCGATTTGGCCGGGCGCACGCGCAAGATGATGCCGTGCAGGATCAACCACCAGATGGGTTTGGGGATCTCGACCACGCGGCTGTCGCCCAGAAACTCGGCCAGGTACTTGCGCAAGGCGGGGGCGGTGGGGGCGCTGGGCGTGCCCAGATTGCAATACAGCACCGCGGTGCGGGCGGCCTGACCATGCTGGAAGGAGGGTTCTTGTTGAAATGCCATGCGGTATTCTCCCACCACCATGATTGACATTTCCCGAATCAAAGCCATTACCCTGGATCTGGACGACACTTTGTGGCCCGTTTGGCCCACGATTGGCCGGGCCGAGGTGGTTTTACAGACCTGGCTGAGCGCCCATGCCCCCGGTGCGGCCGCGCTGTCGGCCGATGCCGAACTCAAAAAAGCCATCCGCGCCGAAATCAACGCCCGCCACGCCGACCGCGCGCACGATTTGTCGTTTCTCCGTCGGGAGTCGATCCGTGCCATGCTGCAGCAAGCCGGGGAGCCCGTGCACCTGGCCGAGGCGGCTTTTGAGGTGTTTTTTGCCGAACGCCAACGGGTCGATTTGTTTGACGATGCGCTGCCTGCGCTGGCATTCTGGAGCCAGCGCATGCCGGTGGTGGCGCTGTCGAATGGCAATGCCGATGTGCACCGGGTGGGCATTGGCCAGCACTTTCATGCCAGCGTGAGTGCCCAGTCGCTGGGCGTGGCCAAGCCGGACCTGCGTATTTTTGTGGCGGGTGCCGCAGCGGCGGGTGTGCAGCCGCATGAGGTGCTGCACATCGGCGACGATGCGCACGCTGACTGCGTGGGGGCTTTGGCCGCAGGCATGCAGGTCGCCTGGCTCAATCGCGAAGGCCACGACTGGACCCATGGCGACACCCGTCCACACCTGGAGGTGCGAGACTTGCACGCGCTGTGCGCCTGCTGGCACGATTACACAAACTCAGGAGAATGACATGACTTTGAAGATTTACGGCATTGGCGCATCCCGCGCTGCCCGCCCGATTTGGACCGCGCTGGAGCTGGGGGTGCCGTTTGAGCACATCCCCACCCCTTATGCCGCGGGTGCGACGCGCACGCCCGAGTTTTTGGCCATCAATCCCAATGGCCACATCCCGGCCCTGGTGGACGAGCGCCCTGAAGGCGTGGTCACTGTGTGGGAGAGCATGGCTTGTGCTTTGTACATCGCCCGCGTGCATGGCCAGGCTGATGGTCAGTCGATCACGCCCGCCACACCTCGCGAAGAAGCCGAAGCCCTGCGCTGGAGTTTCTGGACCGTCACCGAGCTGGAAAAAGACGCGCTCACCGTGCTGATGCACCGCATGGCCATGCCGGCAGACCAGCGCAAACCCGAGCTGGCTGAACAAGCGGAAAATCGCCTGAAAGTGCCGCTGGCTGTTTTGGAAAAACACCTGCAAACCCAAAACGCCCAAGGTCAGCACTTTCTGGCCGCCGACCGTTTCACCGTGGCTGACGTGTGCGTAGCCAGTGTGGCCAGCTGGATACGTCCGGCGGGTGCGCTGTTGGCGCAATACCCGGCGGTCTCAAGCTGGTTGCATGCCTGTGTTGAGCGCGACGCCCAAAAGCAGGCGCGTGCCATGAAGTGAGGTGTGTGCTTGGTGGCGCGTATTTCAGAACCGCCCCAGCGCCTGCATCTTCCACGCCAGCCACAGCTTGCGCAGTGGCGTGAGCGCGATGCGCTGGTGCAGCACCTGAAAGCCTGAGGCTTCGATTTCGCGCAACAGGGTGCGGTAGATGCTGGCCATCATGAGGCCGGGTTTTTGGGCGCGGCGGTCGGCCGCAGGCAGCAAGGCCAGGGCTTCCTCGTACAGGGCATGTGCACGGTCGGTCTGGAACTTCATCAGCGCTTTGAAATTGTCTGAATAGTCACGCTGCATCAGCGCGTTGGCTTTGACGCCAAAGCGCTGCTGCTCGTCCAGCGGCAAATAGATGCGTCCGCGCATGGCGTCTTCGCCCACGTCGCGGATAATGTTGGTCATCTGAAAGGCCAGGCCCAGCTTGTGGGCGTAAGCGGTGGTGGCCTCGTCGGTCTGGCCAAAAATACGGGCGGCGACTTCGCCCACCACGCCCGCCACGAGATGGCAGTATTGCGTCAGGCCCGCAAAGTCGAGGTAACGGGTCTGGTTCAGGTCCATCTGACAGCCGTCGATCACGGCCATCAGGTGGCGACTTTCGATGCCGAAGGTCGGGGCCAGGGGCATGAGGGCGTGCATGACCGGGTGGCTGGGCTGGCCTGCGTAGGCTTGCAGCACCTCTTTTTGCCACCAGGCGAGTTTGGTGGCGGCCACGCTGGGATCTTTGATCTCGTCGACCACATCGTCCACTTCGCGGCAAAACGCATAAAACGCGGTGATGGCCGCACGGCGCTCGGGCGGCAAAAACAGGAAGGCGTAATAGAAACTGCTGCCCGAGGCGGCGGCTTTTTGCTGGACGTAGTCTTGCGGGCTCATGGGCTGGGATTCTCGCACCGAAAGAAATGCCCCCGGGCGGGTGCCAGGTGGGATGTCAAGCGGGGGGCGTGCCGGTCAATTTCTGGAATTGCCGGTCCAGCACAGCACGGGTGCCCAAGCCCAGCGCGATGCGCCACAGCAGGGCGCGTATTTCCTGGCGCGGCATTTTGACGCGCTGGGTCAGCGCGGCAGGTCCGGCTTGGCGCAGCAGCGCGATGGTGCGCGCACCGATCAAGGCTGGCAGGGCGCTGGCCAGGCGCAGGCGCAGCGGTTGGAGGGCCAAGGCATAACGCATGCCCTCGGCCAGTTGCGCTTGGGTGTGGTCCAGCCAGGCGGTGTAGAGCGGGGCCAAGGCTTGCAAGGTGTCGGCATCGCCGGTTTTGGCAGCATGTGCCAGCACTTCCGGGGTCAGGCCCACATGCGCCAGGGTTTCTTCTGGCCAATAGCAGCGCCCGGCGGCCAGGTCGGCCCCGGCGTCGCGGATGATGTTCAGGCGCTGCAGGCCCATGCCGTAGGCACGGCCGATGCGCATCATCTCGGCCTGCGGCAGCAGGCTGTAGCCGGGCAGGTGGCGGCCGCACAGCTCGGTCCAGAACTCGCCAACGCAACCGGCCACCAGCCAGGTGTAGTCGCTCAGCTCGGCCTCGGTCTGCAAAGCGTGCAGGCCGGGGCCAAACCGGGCCATGTCCAGCTTTTGGCCGCGGGTGATGTGGCCCAGCACCTGGCGCACGCTGGCCTGGTCAGCGGGGTGCAGGGTGTGCAAAAGCGGCAGGCATTGGGGCAGGGCCTGCATCAGGGCGCGCTCGTTCGGGTCGGTTTGTTGTGCGGCAAAGGCCTGGGTCAGGCGCTGGAGTTCTGGGTGGTCCGAGGCCGAAGTGTCGGGTTTGGCGATGGCCCGTGTCATGAGTTCCAGCAAGACCTGCCGCTCGGCCAGGGGCAGGGCAGTGGTGTCGGCCACGGTGTCGGTGGCGCGGGCCAGCAGGTAGCCGATGCCCACAGGCGCTTGAAGGGCCGGGGGCAAGAGGCGGATGGTCAGGCCAAAAGAGCGGGAGACGCCTTGCAGGATGGTTTTTTGTGCAGAGTTCAGCCCGCTCGGCTGAGCGCTCGAAAATAAGGGGGTGTGGCGCATGGTCAATGCCTATTGTCGCTTGACACCGTCGGTGACTTTGAATAGATTACTAACCAGTCAGTCATTATCTTTTTCCGGAAACCCCATGCCCATCACCTGGTCACTCGCCAAGCGGCGAGTTTTTCATTTGTGCGCGAGCGCAGCTTTTTTGACAACTTTGGCAGCATGTTCCAAGCAAGAGGCTCCGCTGGAGCCCTTGCGGTCAGTCAAATTGATCACGGTGTCTGCGGGCGAATTGAACGTGTCGGGCGAGTATTCGGCCGAGGTGCGTGCGCGTGTGGAGTCGCGCCTGGGGTTTCAGGTCGCGGGCAAATTGGTGGAGCGCCCGGCGGAGCTGGGCCAGCGCGTGACGGCTGGTCAGTTGTTGGCCCGCATCGATGCGCAAGACTACCAATTGGCCGCTCAAGCCGCACAGGCCCAGGTGAGCGCGGCGCAAAGCCAGCGCGATTTGGCCGCAGCAGAATACAAACGCTTTGAGGCCTTGAAGGCACAAAACTTCATCAGCGGTGCCGAGCTGGAGCGCCGCGAGGCCAGCCTGAAAGCCGCCGATGCGGCGCTGAACCAGGCCAAAGCCCAGGCGCAGGCACAAGGCAACCAGGCGGGATACGCCCGTTTGACAGCCAGCCATGCCGGTGTGATCACGGCTGTGGAGGCTGAAGTGGGCCAGGTGGTGTCGGCGGGGCAGCCTGTTGTGCGTCTGGCGCATGACGGCCCGCGCGACGCGGTGTTTGCCGTTTCCGAGCAAACCGCTTTGGCCCTCAAGCCAGGGCAAAGTATGCAGGCCATCTTGGCCAGCACAGGCCAGCCGCTCAAGGGCAAAGTCCGTGAACTGGCCGCCAGCGCCGATCCGGTCACGCGCACCTATGCCGTCAAGCTGGCCTTAGAGGCATCCGAGCGCTTGCCATTGGGGGCCACCGTCCATGTGCTGGCGGCCGATTTGCCGGGCAGCCAGGCTGCGGTGATCAAGCTGCCGACCAGCGCCCTGCGGCAAGAAGGCGCCGGTACGGTGGTCTGGGTGCTGGACGAGGCGAGCATGACCGTCAACACCCAGGCGGTGCAGGTCGGCACGGTGGACGGCAACGCGGTGGTCATCACCGCGGGCCTGAAACCAGGGCAGAAAGTGGTGAGTGCGGGCGTGCATGTCTTGTCACCCGGCCAGAAGGTCACGGTGTACGGCGCTGCACCGATGGCTGCGCCCGCTGCCCCCGCTGCCGCTGCTTCAGTCCCACGGTGACCGCATGAGCAGCACCGACAACACCCGATTCAACCTCTCGCGCTGGGCGCTGGAGCACCCGGCCCTCACCCGCTACCTGATGGTGGTGCTCATGATGCTGGGCATGGCGTCTTATTTTCAGTTGGGGCAGGACGAAGACCCGCCCTTCACCTTCCGCGCCATGGTGGTGCGGGCCTACTGGCCGGGGGCCACCGCCGAGCAAGTGGCCGAACAGGTGACCGACAAGATCGAGCGCACCCTGCAGGAAGTGCCTTTTGCCGACAAGATCCGCAGCTATTCCAAGCCGGGTGAGGCGCAGATCATTTTCCAGATCAAGGACAACTCCAAGCCGGGTGATGTGCCTCAGGTTTGGTACACGGTGCGCAAAAAAATCGGGGACATGCGTGGCAGCTTGCCGCAGGGCGTGGTGGGCCCGTTTTTCAACGACGAATTTGGCGATGTGTACGGCGTCATTTACGCTTTAAGCGGTCAGGGCTTCACGGCGGCCGAGCTCAAGACCCAGGCCGACAGCCTGCGGCAGGATTTGCTGCGCGTGCCCGATGTGGCCAAAGTGGAGCTGTTCGGTGCCCAGGACGAAAAGGTGTTCGTCGAGGTGTCGCAAAAGAAGCTGGCGCAAATGGGCCTGGACATGGGCGCGGTGCTGGCCCAGCTGAACCAGCAAAACGCGGTCGAGTCGGCGGGCAGTTTGCAGTCACCGGTGGATGTGGTGCAGGTGCGTGTGGGCGGGCAGTTCCAGAGTCTGGCCGATCTGCAGGCCATGCCGATTCGCGGCGCTTCAGGTGCGCAAATCCGTTTGTCCGACATCGCCACCGTGACGCGTGGCTACATGGACCCGCCCTCGGTGAAGGTGCGCCACGACGGCCAGGAAGTGATTGCGCTGGGCGTATCCATGGCCAAGGGCGGCGACATCATCGCCTTGGGCCAATCCTTGCGGGGTGCGGTGGCTGCTGCACAGGCCAATTTGCCTGCGGGCATGAGCCTGACGCAGGTGCAGGACCAGCCCAGCGCCGTGTCCAACTCGGTCAACGAGTTCATCAAGGTACTGATTGAGGCGGTGGTGATCGTGCTGGCGGTGAGCTTTTTGGCGCTAGGCCTGCACAAGCGCCCCGGCCAGCACCCTTTGTGGCGGCGCTGGACGCTGGACATGCGGCCCGGTCTGGTGGTGGGCATCACCATCCCGCTGGTGCTGGCGGTCACCTTTTTGGCCATGCATTACTTTGGCATCGGCCTGCACAAAATTTCGCTGGGCTCACTCATCATTGCGCTAGGCTTGCTGGTGGACGACGCCATCATCGCGGTGGAGATGATGGTGCGCAAGATGGAAGAGGGCTACGACAAAGTGCGTGCCGCCACCTTTGCCTATGAGCTCACCGCCATGCCCATGCTCACGGGCACCTTGATCACGGCGGCGGGTTTCTTGCCCATTGGCATGGCCAAGTCCATGACGGGCGAGTACACCTTTGCGATTTTTGCGGTCACGGTGGTGGCGCTCTTGGTCAGCTGGGTGGCTTCGGTTTACTTCGTGCCCTATCTGGGGGCCTGGTTGCTCAAACCGCCAGCGCATGCCGTGTCGGCCGAGCACCTGGATTCGGCCGAGATGTTTGACACGCCGTTTTACCGGCACTTTCGCAACTGGGTGACCTGGTGCGTGACGCACCGCTGGAAGACGATTGGCATCACCGTGTTCTTGTTTGCGATGGGCATTGTGGGCATGGGCAAGGTGCAGCAGCAATTCTTCCCCGATTCCTCGCGTCCTGAAATCATGGTCGACTTGTGGCTGCCCGAGGGCTCGCCCTTCAAGGCCAGCGAAGACATGGCCAAACGGGTCGAGCAACGCCTGGCGCAAGAAGACGGCGTGAAGTCGGTCACGGCTTGGGTGGGCTCGGGTGTGCCGCGCTTTTATTTGCCACTGGACCAGGTCTTTCCCCAGACCAACGTGTCGCAGCTGATCGTCTTGCCCCATGATCTGAAAACCCGTGAAGTGCTGCGGGCCAAGCTGCCGACCTTGCTGGCGCAGGAGTTTCCCGAAGTGCGTGGGCGTGTGAAATTGCTGCCCAACGGCCCGCCCGTGCCTTACCCGGTGCAGTTTCGTGTGGTCGGGCCGGACCCCAAGGTCCTGCGCCTGAAGGCCGACGAAATCAAGGCACAAATGCGCCAAAACGCCAACACGCGCGGCGTGAATGACAACTGGAACGAGTCGGTCAAGTCGGTGCGGCTCGAAGTCGACCAGGCCAAGGCACGCGCCTTGGGCGTGACCAGCCAGTCGATTGCGCAGGCTTCGCGCACCTTGCTCAGCGGCTCCACCGTGGGCCAATACCGCGATGGCGACAAACTGATTGACATCGTGCTGCGCCAGCCTCTGGCCGAGCGCGACGCCTTGTCGGACCTGTCTCAGGCCTATGTGCCCACGGCTTCGGGCAAATCGATTCCGCTGCTGCAAATCGCCACCCCGGTGTTTGCCTGGGAGCCTGGGGTGATGTGGCGCGAGGGGCGGCAGTTCGCCATCACGGTGCAGTCTGACATCGCCGAAGGTTTGCAGGGGGCCACCGTGACGGCGCAGTTGCTGCCAGAGCTGAAAAAGATCGAAGCCAGCTGGCTGGGCCAGGGCTTGAGCGGCTACCGCATCGAGGTGGCGGGCGCGGTGGAGGAAAGCGCCAAAGGCTCGGCCTCCATTGCGGCAGGTGTGCCGGTCATGTTGTTCATCACTTTCACCTTGCTGATGCTGCAGCTGCAAAGCTTCAGCCGCGCGATGCTGGTGTTCTTGACCGGACCGCTGGGCATGGCCGGGGTGGCAGGCGCTTTGCTGGTGCTGAACCGGCCGTTTGGCTTTGTGGCCTTGCTCGGCGTGATCGCGCTCATGGGCATGATCCAGCGCAACTCGGTGATTCTGATCGACCAAATCGAGCAGGACCGGGCGGCGGGCGTGGTCCCCTGGCAGGCCATTGTGGAGTCGGCGGTGCGGCGTTTGCGCCCCATCGTGCTCACGGCCGCTGCTGCGGTGCTGGCCATGATTCCGCTGTCGCGCAGCATTTTCTGGGGCCCGATGGCGGTGGCCATCATGGGCGGTCTGATCCTCGCCACGGCGCTGACTTTGCTGGCGCTGCCGGCCATGTACGCGGCCTGGTTCAGAATTGAACGCCCAAATCAAGCCCATGCCTGAATTTGGCTTGTTGAAGCGGCTAAAATAGAAAGTTGACCGATTTCAAGCGGGCGGTCAGGTGCGTTAGGTGGCTTCTATGCCCAGTGACAAGCCTGACGCCCTTTTTGTTTGGACCTGCGCGGGTGGCGAAATTGGTAGACGCACCAGGTTTAGGTCCTGACGGTGGCAACACTGTGCGGGTTCGAGTCCCGCCCCGCGCACCAACCGACTTGTGGCCAAGGGGGCAACCCGGTGGCCTGAGAGACATTCAATTAACCGAGAACGACGATGACTGTGACTGTTGAAACCCTTGAAAAGCTGGAACGCAAGATCACCCTGACTGTGCCTGTGACGGCCATCCAGTCCGAAGTGGATGCACGCCTGAAGAAAATGGCCCGCACGGTCAAGATGGACGGTTTCCGTCCTGGCAAGGTGCCCATGAATGTGGTGGCCCAGCGCTATGGTTACTCGGTTCAGTATGAAGTTCTGAACGACAAAGTGGGCGAGGCTTTTGCTGTGGCCGCCAACGAAGCCAAACTGCGTGTGGCCGGTCAGCCCCGCATTTCTGAAAAAGAAGGCGCGCCAGAAGGCGAGCTGAACTTCGAAGCCATTTTTGAGGTGTACCCTGAAGTCAAGCTGGGCAATCTGGCTGACACCGAAGTGGAAAAACTGACGGCTGAAGTGTCTGAAGCCGCCATTGACAAGACCATCGACATCCTGCGCAAGCAGCGCCGCACCTTTGCCCAGCGCGCCCAAGACGCCGCTGCACAAGACGGCGACCGCGCCACCATCGACTTCGAAGGCAAGATCGACGGTGAAGTGTTCGCTGGCGGCAAAGCTGAAGACTTCCAGTTCATTTTGGGCGACGGCCAGATGCTCAAGGAATTCGAAGACGCCGTGCGCGGCATGAAGTCCGGCGAAAGCAAGACCTTCCCCTTGGCTTTCCCCGCTGATTACCACGGCCAAGACGTGGCTGGCAAAACAGCTGACTTCCTGGTCACGGTCAAGAAAATCGAAGCCGCCAACCTGCCTGAAGTCAACGAAGCCTTGGCCAAGTCCTTGGGCATTGCCGACGCCACGGTGGAAGGCCTGCGTGCCGACATCCGCAAAAACCTCGAGCGCGAAGTGAAATTCCGCCTGCTGGCCCGCAACAAACAAGCCGCTATGGACGCTTTGGTCGCCAAGGCCGAGCTGGATCTGCCCCAGGCCATCGTGCAAAACGAAATCGAGCGCCTGAAAGAGGGGGCCCGTGCCGATCTGAAGCAGCGCGGCATCAAGGACGCCGACAAGGCCCCGATCCCCGACGACATCTTCCGCCCCCAAGCCGAGCAGCGCGTGCGTCTGGGCCTGGTGGTGGCTGAAGTGGTGCGCGGCAACACCTTGCACGCCAAGCCCGAGCAGATTCAGGCTCACATCCAGGAGCTGGCCTCCAGCTACGAGCGTCCCGATGACGTGGTGCGTTGGTACAACAGCGATAACCAGCGCATGGCCGAAGTCGAGGCCGTGGTCATCGAGAGCAATGTGTCTGATTTCGTCCTGGCTCAGGCCAAGGTGGTCGAAAAAGCCATCACCTTTGAAGAGCTGATGGGTCAACAGGCCTGATCGGTCATTTGAATCCTTGAAATCCCTTGAGCATGGGGCTTGTGCCGGGCTTGCAGTCTGGCTCACAAGCCCCATCTCTTTGGTGGGGTTGAAAACCCGGTTAAAGTCATCCATGAATTTTCTGGAGAAAAGATGAGCGCACTGGACATCACAAATTTGGGCATGGTGCCCATGGTCATCGAGCAATCGGGCCGTGGCGAACGGGCCTATGACATCTACTCGCGGTTGCTCAAGGAGCGCGTGATCTTTTTGGTGGGTGAGGTCAACGACCACATGGCCAACCTGATCGTGGCCCAGTTGCTGTTTTTGGAGAGTGAAAACCCTGAAAAGGACATCTCGCTGTACATCAACTCCCCCGGTGGTTCGGTGAGCGCCGGCATGGCGATCTACGACACCATGAACTTCATCAAACCCGATGTGTCCACCCTGTGCAACGGCATGGCCGCCAGCATGGGCGCGTTTTTGCTGTCCTCGGGTGCCAAGGGCAAGCGTTTTGCGTTGCCCAACTCCAAGATCATGATTCACCAGCCTTTGGGCGGTGCGCGGGGTCAGGCCACCGAAATCGAGATCGCCGCCCGCGAGATCGTCAAGACCCGTGCCCAGTTGAACCGCATCCTGTCCGAGAACACCGGGCAGCCACTGGAGAAGATCGAGTTCGACACCGAGCGCGACTATTACCTCTCGGCCACCGAGTCCAAAGACTACGGTTTGATCGACGAAGTCATTTCCAAACGCGCTTGAGGGTGGCCGGGCTTTCCGGCACCTTGGCTGACGGCGTTGACCCCCAAAGGGTGAACGCCGTTTTTCTTTCGTTATCATTGACGAATTACGGATAGCGAGGCGACATTTATGGCCGATAAAAAAGGCTCAACCACTGAGAAAAACCTGTTCTGCTCTTTCTGCGGCAAGAGCCAGCACGAGGTCAAGAAGTTGATCGCAGGTCCGTCGGTGTTCATCTGCGACGAGTGCATTGATTTGTGCAACGACATCGTGCGCGATGAGTTGGCCACCACCACGGTGAGCGAAGGTGCCAAAGAGGGGCTGCCCACGCCGCTGGACATCAAGACCAATCTCGACAATTACGTGATCGGTCAGGAAAAAGCCAAGCGCAGTTTGGCCGTGGCGGTGTACAACCATTACAAGCGCCTCAAACACAAAGACGGGGCCAAGAAAGACGACGTCGAGCTGGCCAAAAGCAACATCTTGCTGATTGGCCCCACAGGCTCTGGCAAAACCTTGTTGGCCCAAACCATGGCTCGCATGCTGGATGTGCCTTTTGTCATGGCCGATGCCACCACCCTGACCGAAGCCGGTTATGTGGGCGAGGACGTGGAAAACATCGTGGCCAAGCTGCTGCAGACCTGCAATTACGACGTCGAGCGGGCCCAGCGCGGCATCGTCTACATCGACGAGATCGACAAGATCACCCGCAAGTCTGACAACCCTTCGATCACCCGCGACGTGTCGGGCGAGGGCGTGCAACAGGCCTTGCTCAAGCTGGTCGAGGGCACGATGGCCAGTGTGCCCCCGCAAGGCGGACGCAAGCACCCCAATCAGGACTTTTTGCAGATCGACACGACCAACATTCTGTTCATTTGTGGCGGCGCATTTGCTGGCCTGGAAAAAGTCATTGAAAACCGCACCGAATCGGGCGGCATTGGCTTTGGTGCCACGGTCAAAAGCAAAAAGCAGCGCTCCCTCACGGATGTTTTCAACGAAGTCGAGCCCGAAGACCTGATCAAGTTCGGTCTGATTCCTGAGCTGGTGGGGCGTTTGCCGGTGATCGCCACTTTGGCCGAGCTGACCGAAGAGGCTTTGGTGCAGATCCTCACCGAGCCCAAAAATGCGGTGGTCAAGCAGTTCACCAAACTGCTGGCCATGGAAGGCGTCGAGCTCGAAGTGCGTCCGAACGCACTGACGGCCATGGCCCGCAAAGCGCTGGCCCGCAAGACCGGTGCCCGAGGCCTGCGCTCCATCATGGAGCAGGCGCTGATCGACACCATGTTTGAATTGCCCAACCAGGCGAATGTCGAGAAAGTGGTGGTGGACGAGTCCGTCATCGACGACAACAAGCCCCCACTGCTGGTTTATCGCGAGTCGGCCAAGCAGGCCTGAACCACAGGTGCCCACCGCCATGAATACCCCTTCGCCTCTGTGGGTTGAAATCGCGGTGATTGCATCCATGTGCTTTGAATTGACCTGAGGGACACACCATGTCTGGACACACACCTTTGCCATCCACCCCGATCGAATTGCCCATGTTGCCGCTGCGCGACGTTGTGGTGTTTCCTCACATGGTGATTCCACTGTTTGTGGGTCGCCCCAAGAGCATCAAGGCGCTGGAGTCGGCCATGGCCGCAGAGCGCCGCATCATGCTGGTGGCCCAAAAAACCGCCGCCAAAGACGAGCCAGCCATCGACGACATGTTCGATGTGGGCTGCGTTTCGACCATTTTGCAGATGCTCAAATTGCCCGACGGCACGGTCAAAGTGCTGGTCGAAGGACAGCAGCGTGCGCAGGTGTTGTCCATTGTGGATGGCGAGGCCCACTTCGTGGCCACGGTCACCCCGGTGGAGCCTGCGGCCGAGCAGTCCGATGCCAGCAGCGAGATCGAGGCCTTGCGCCGAGCCGTGATGCAGCAGTTTGACCAATACGTCAAACTCAACAAGAAAATCCCACCGGAAATTCTCACCTCGATTTCCAGCATTGACGATGCCGGTCGCCTGGCCGATACCATCGCTGCACACCTGCCCTTGAAGCTGGAGAACAAGCAGCAAGTGCTGGACTTGTCCAACATCAAGGCCCGTCTGGAGAACCTGTTTGCCCAGTTGGAGCATGAAGTCGACATCCTGAATGTGGACAAGCGCATCCGTGGTCGCGTCAAGCGCCAGATGGAAAAGAATCAGCGCGACTTCTACCTGAACGAGCAGGTCAAAGCCATCCAGAAAGAGCTGGGCGAAGGGGAAGAGGGCGCGGACATCGAGGAAATCGAGAAGAAGATCAAGTCCGCCAAGATGTCAGCCGAGGCCCGCAAAAAGGCCGAGGGCGAGCTGAAAAAGCTCAAGCTCATGTCGCCCATGTCGGCCGAAGCGTCGGTGGTGCGCAACTACCTCGATGTGCTCACCGGATTGCCCTGGAGCAAGAAAACCAAACTCAAACACGACCTGGGCAATGCCGAGGACGTGCTGAACCAGGACCACTTTGGTCTCGACAAGGTCAAGGACCGAATTCTGGAATACCTCGCGGTCCAGCAACGTGTGGACAAGGTCAAGGCACCCATTCTGTGCCTGGTCGGGCCACCCGGCGTGGGCAAGACCTCGCTGGGCCAGTCCATTGCCAAGGCCACGGGTCGCAAATACGTGCGCATGGCGCTGGGCGGCATGCGCGACGAGGCCGAAATTCGCGGCCACCGCCGCACTTACATTGGGGCTTTGCCCGGCAAGGTGCTGCAAAACCTGAACAAGGTCGGCACCAAGAACCCCCTGTTCTTGCTGGACGAGATCGACAAGCTGGGCACGGACTTCCGGGGTGACCCTTCCAGCGCGTTGCTGGAGGTGCTGGACCCTGAGCAAAACCACACCTTTGGTGACCATTACGTCGAGGTCGATTTCGACCTGAGCGATGTGATGTTCGTGGCCACCTCCAACTCGATGAACATTCCTTCGGCCCTGCTGGATCGCATGGAAGTGATCCGCTTGTCGGGCTACACCGAAGACGAAAAGACCAGCATCGCCATGAAGTATTTGTTGCCCAAGCAAATGAGCAACAACGGCGTCAAGGAGTCCGAGTTGCTGGTCACCGAAGATGCGGTGCGCGACGTGGTGCGCTACTACACCCGCGAGGCGGGTGTGCGCTCGCTCGAGCGCGAGTTGGGCAAAATTTGCCGCAAGGTGGTCAAGGCCCTGCTGCTCAAGCAAATGAAGCCCCAGGTGGTGGTGAATGCCGATAACCTGAACGACTTTTTGGGCGTGCGCAAGTACACCTATGGCCGTGCAGAGCAAAAGAACCAGATCGGCCAGGTGGTCGGTTTGGCCTGGACCGAGGTGGGCGGCGATCTGCTGACCATCGAAGCCGCCTTGATGCCGGGCAAGGGCGTCATCACCCGCACCGGTTCGCTGGGCGATGTGATGAAGGAGTCCGTCGAAGCCGCGCGCACCGTGGTGCGCAGCCGTTCGCGCCTTTTGGGCATCAAGGACGAAGTCTTTGAGAAGAAAGACCTGCATATCCACGTGCCCGATGGCGCCACACCCAAAGACGGCCCCAGTGCCGGTGCCGCCATGACCACGGCCATGGTCTCGGCCATGACGGGTATTCCGGTGCGTGCCGATGTGGCCATGACCGGCGAGATCACCCTGCGTGGTGAGGTCACGGCCATTGGGGGGCTCAAGGAAAAGCTGTTGGCCGCTTTGCGCGGGGGCATCAAGACCGTGTTGATCCCCGAGGACAACGTGAAGGACCTGCAAGACATTCCCGGCAATGTCAAAAACGGTCTGGAAATCGTGCCCGTCAAGTGGATCGACCAGGTGCTGGATGTGGCTTTGGAAGCCAAACCCACGCCATTGAGCGACGAAGAGGTGGCGGCCGCAGCTTTGCCGGCTGTGACGGCCACGGCCAAAACCGAAGCCGTGAAACATTGATGCAAAATTTTCAGGCTGGCGCCAAAGTCAGCCTGAAATTGCATTACAATTTGACCATTCCAGTGAACAAGGCATACAATGCCAAGTTTTCTGAAATACGCGGGAATAGCTCAGTTGGTAGAGCGCAACCTTGCCAAGGTTGAGGTCGCGAGTTCGAGCCTCGTTTCCCGCTCCAAATACCGAAAGAAGTACCAACGTCTTTCAAAAATTTTTGATCTGCGGGAATAGCTCAGTTGGTAGAGCGCAACCTTGCCAAGGTTGAGGTCGCGAGTTCGAGCCTCGTTTCCCGCTCCAAACACATGAAAGACGTGTCAACATCTTTCAGCCCTATGGGAAGCTCCAGCTTCCCATTTTTGTCAGCGTGATTTTGATTCTGGCGCGATAGCAAAGCGGTTATGCAACGGATTGCAAATCCGTCTAGCCCAGTTCGACTCTGGGTCGCGCCTCCAAACAAAAAATGCCTCAGCGGTTCACACCCCTGAGGCATTTTTTATGCGACGCTGCCTTTTCAGTTGGCGCGAGCCACCCACACGGTCGCGCCTTCCGGGCCGTACAGCTCAGCGTGGGGCACATTTCGCGCCAGACGGAAGAAGTCGCCCGCCTTGAGGTGTTGAACCTCTTCACCGACGGTGAGCCAATATTCACCGCGAACCACATGGGCACTGACATCGAAAGGGTGGGTGTGGGTGTCAAGTCGGAGGTGGGGTTCCCACTCGCGGACGATGATCTCGTCAAACCCTTCTTCCAGGGATTGGGCTGTGAACGATGCCAATGTGGGGGAGTTCATGGGGGGCACCTCGCTGTTGAAAACCTGATCTTACGCAGTGACGCCATGCCCGGCAGTCGCCAAGCTGTCATCGGTCGGCCATGGGTTCAAGGGCTTACCAAACCGTGCCGGCGCAATAGACGACGGCCGGAAAGCTGCTGAGCCATGCCCAAAAAAAGCGGTTGAGACCAAAAAACCAGAACACCAAGAAATGGAAAAGAGAGGCTACACCGCAAAAGACCAGTGCCAGCCGGACATCGAGCAGCGCCAAAGGGAAGCAGCCCTCCCAGAGGGTGAAGGACCAGGCGCAAAGCCGGGCGACTTCGGGGTTTCGGAAAATGCTATTCTGCGCCAGGGGGCCATACACGCCAGTGTCCAGAAAAAGCGTCATGGCCTGACCCGAACGCCATTCCTCCCGCAGCAGTTTCACCCAGCCGGAGACAAAGTAAGAACTGACGGTTTGCAGGCTGATGTACCAGAACCCGGCTTGCCAACCCAGGGATTCATTGGCAATGGCACCCACCAGATGGGCCAGGAGCAAACCAGACAGGCCAACCAACGTCATGAAGTCGCTGCCGCCATTGAAGGCCCCGCGCCAGCGCAAAAGCAGCAGCAAAGCCATCACAAATAGCACGGCAGCACCTGCCAAGCCGACAAGGCCCAGCATCAAGCCGAGGGCTAAGACCAGGCGCAAGACGAGCATCGCGCGGTAGGGGCCAGGCTGGAGGAGCAGGGTCAGGCCTGACTTGAGCCATGCGTGCTGGGCGGGCAATTCCTGCGCCAGCATGGGCCAAAGGGTCACGCGGTCGAGCGAAGGCAGGCGCAGATACTCCAGGGTTTGGAGCACCAGGCTGAAGCCCAGCAGCACTTCAAATACGCGGACGGCGAGCGTCAGTTCCATGGGCGCAGCACCGGGGATTGCAGCATGCGTTCGCTGCTGGGGCTTCCGGGTAACTCCATGCGGACTTCGAACTGGTAGGCTGAAAGCCTGCCGATGGGGACGGACGCCAGCATGGCTTGATCGCCCCAGGAGCCGCCCTCAAGGGCTTGCCGGGCCAGTTGGCTGACCAGTTGGTAGGTGACGCGTTCACGGATATCGGCGCCTTCTGGCATGTCGTTGATGTCGTTGGCCAGGTGGTCCACCAGGTTTTGGTGTGTCAAGGCCAAATTGACCGCCGGGTTGTGCAAGAGGTGCCTGATTTGTCTGGGCAGGCGAGGGTAAACCAGTCCCCAGTCGCTCCAGTCGCCGGATTCGGTTTGACCGCGCACGTACAGCCGCGGTGCAGGGTTGATGCCGTGGTAGAACTTCCAGTTGGGGAAAAATGCCCGAAAGTAAAACAGCCAAGGCCCATCGATGACCCCCCAGCGTTTGCGCAGGGTGATCGCCAGCAAGGCGAAATAAGCCACAATCAGGAGGGTGGTGAAGTCCATGGGGGCAGTTTATCGCCAGTCGAAACGCCCCGGCCGTGCTGGCCGAGGGCAAGTGCAAAGCAGGGCCGAGGCGAAAAGGGGCCATTCTTGTGGCTTAATATCGTTTTGTATTTTTATCCGGAGCCACAGATGGGCAACAAAATCGTCACCGAAGCAGATCGTAAATTCACCCCCCCACTGCCTACATTGCCAGGCGTGACCCTGCGCACTGGCGGCCGTGGCCAGCGCGTGAGCCTGGAGCGCGGTGTCGCGACACGCAGCAAGAAAAACCCTGGCAAGCGCTCCAAAAAGGGCGGTTGAACCCGGTGCGCCCGGCGCTTTGCCGGGCCAGTGCACAGCCACTGATGTCCTCAGTGGCTTTTTTTTCGGTTTTGCGGGATCAAGGAGAGCTCCATGTTGATTTCTTATGGCGCCGTGTTGGCAGCGGGCATCATGCCGGTGGTGTGTGCGGGCATTGCCAAATCGGGCTTCAAGGGCTATGACAACAGCGACCCCCGAGCCTGGTTGGCCCGGCAAACCGGTTTCAGGGCCCGCGCCAATGCCGCGCAAGCCAATTGCTTCGAGGCGTTCCCTTTTTTTGCCGTCGGCGTCATCCTGGCTTTGCTCACAGGTGTTGACCCGGCCACGGTCGACGCGCTGGCCCTGTTCTTTGTTGCAGCACGGGTGGCGTATGTGTTTTTTTACGTTACCGACAAAGCCAAGTGGCGCACCATGGTCTGGTCGGCGGCCTACCTGACGGTGATCGCCTTATTCGCCTTGGCCATGCTGAATTTGCAGATGGATTGAGGCAGAAACACCGCGTTATCAAGGCACAATAAGCGCTCTGCCCCGGTGGTGAAACTGGTAGACACACCGGACTTAAAATCCGTTGCTTCCTGAAAAGGGGCGTGCCGGTTCGATTCCGGCTCGGGGCACCATTTGAGGAAAACATCATCATGAACCACGACAACGCACCGCTTGAGATTCACGTGCATGGTGATGTGCCGATCAAACCCGGCACCGACATCCAGGCGATCCAGGAGGCGCTCAAGCCCCTTTGGCACTACGCCGGGGCACGCAACCTGAGTGAGGGGGCCGTGAGCCTGTACGAAGAAGAGCCCGGCATCCGTTTTGATGCCAGTGCCCAGCGTCTGAACCTGTGCTGGACGGTGCGTGGCGACGATGACTTTCGCATGGTCATGGACGACCTGTGCATGAACCTCAACGAGTTGTCTGCAGCGGGCACGCAGATCGAGGTCACTTTTTACGACACCGAATTTGACGACGAGGACGAGGCCAGCGGCGCCGAGTCGCGTGACGATTTTGTGATGCTGTTTGTGGGGCCCGATCCTGGCGCCATCATGCAGGCCCAACGCGATTTGCTTGTGCACGACGTGGTCAACATGATGGAGCGTCATTTCGACGGCGCCGAGTTGTCCGGCGTGGTGTCTGAAATCGACAAGCTGTTCAGCCAGCGCTTTGACAGCCTGGTCAGCTCGCTCGACATCGGCAAACCGCCGCGTGGCCCGGGCGGCAGCAGCGGCCATGGCGGTGGTGGACGCCGCCCACGCCATTTGCACTGATCGGCTTGCAGCATGAACGCCCAAGGCCTTCGTTCTGCACTCAACCCGGGCGTGCGTTTGCGCGAGGTCTTGGGTTGGGCCATGTACGACTTCGCCAATTCGGGCTACTCCACCGTGGTCATCACAGCCGTGTTTGCCGCTTACTTCGTAGGCGGTGTGGCCAACGGTGCCGACTGGGCCACGTTGGCGTGGACATCGGGCTTGAGCCTATCCTATTTTGTCGTGATGCTGACCATGCCCGGTTTGGGCGCTTGGGCCGATCGGGTGGCGGGCAAAAAGCGAATGCTGATGTGGGTCACGGCGGGTTGTGTGCTCAGCACAGCGGCTTTGTCGCTGGTCGGGCCGGGCCAGGTGGCGCTGGGTTTGTTCATCCTGGTGCTGTCCAACACCTTTTTTTCGTATGGTGAGTCGCTCACGGCCTCGTTTTTGCCTGAATTGGCCAGGCCAGAGGCCATGGGCCGGATGAGCGGTTGGGGTTGGTCTTTGGGTTACATCGGCGGCATGCTCACGCTGGGTGTGTGCCTGGCGTATGTGTTGGCCGCGCAAGCCCGGGGCGAAACCGGTGCCCAGTTTGTGCCCGTGACCATGTGGATCACCGCGGCCGTTTACGGTGCAGCAGCCTTGGTCACTTTTGCTTTGTTGCGCGAGCACTCGCCGCCCCAGCCCAATGCCCCGGTGGTGACGGTGATGCAAAGTCTGCGCCGCTTGCGCCAGACGCTGCGCGAGGCCAGGCCCTACCGCGACTTCACTCGTCTCCTGGCTTGCGCGGTGGCCTACCAGGGCGGTGTGGCTGTGGCCATCACACTGGCGGCCATTTACGCCGAGCAGGTCATTGGCTTTCAGCCCCAGGAAACCATGGTGCTGATCTTTGTACTCAACCTGGCCGCTTTTGCCGGGGCCTTGTTGCTCGGTCACCTGCAAGACCGCATGGGCCACAAACTCACCTTGTCGCTGACCCTGGTCGGTTGGGTGCTCACTTGTTTCATCGCGGCCTTGTCAACCGACAAGGCCATGTTCTGGTGGGCGGCGGCGATTGCCGGTTTTTGCATGGGCTCGAGCCAGTCGTCGGGCCGGGCCATGGCGGGCTTGATGGTGCCGCCGCAGCGTTTGGGTGAGTTCTTTGGCTTGTGGACATTTGCCATTCGCTTGGCCAGCATTTTGGGGCCATTGACCTATGGCCTGATCACCTGGTTGAGCGACGGCAACCAGCGCCTGGCCATCGGTTCCACCTCGCTGCTGTTTGTGCTGGGCCTGGTGCTGCTGATGCCGGTGGACGTGGAGCGAGGACGGTTGGCGGCTCAAGCACAAGCTTGAATCAGCAGGCTCAGGTTTGCAGGGATGCTGGCACCGCTTGGCACAGGTGTGGCGGCAAGCCCAACCAGCGTTTCGCGGCGGCTTGCAGGCCTTTCAAGTCGCCTGTGGTGAACAAGTGCAGGCGCTGGGTTTCGGCGACAGGGCTTGCGTGCAAGAAGCCTGCGGCAGCCAGCAAGCGGCGGGTTTGCCGGGCCACGGGCTCGCCGGTGGAAACCAGCTGCACATCGGGGCCCACCAGCGTTCGCAATTCGTTCTGGACAAACACATAGTGGGTGCAGCCCAGCACCAGGGTGTCGATCTCTCCGGGGGCTGAGCCAAACCGTCCCATGGCTTGGGTATAGGTCTTGAGCAAGTGTGTGATGTGTTCTTGCGCGGCTGCAGCCTGGTCGGGCAGGGTGCTTTGCTCGATGGCCAGGGCCAGGCCGTTGCAGGCCTGCACCACAAATTGGGCCCCGTCCTGCACGCTGTCCAGCAGGCGAGCGAATTTGTCGCTGCCCACAGTCCCGCGTGTGGCGATCACGCCAATGCGACGGGTTTGGCTCAGCGCCAAGGCCGGTTTGAGCGCGGGCTCCACCCCCACCAGCGGCAGCGTCGGGTGCCGGCTGCGCAACTCGTGGATCGCCACGGCCGTGGCCGTGTTGCAGGCCACCACCAAAGCTTTGATGTGGTGTTGCGCCAGCAAATGCTCGGCAATCGCATGGCTGCGTTGGCTGATGAAGGCTTCGCTTTTTTCGCCGTAGGGCGCGTGTGCGTTGTCAGCGATGTAGACAAAGCGCTCGTGGGGCAGCTCTTTTTGCAAGGCCTGCAACACGCTCAGCCCGCCAATGCCGCTGTCAAACACGCCGATCGGACGCTGGTCGGTGGTCATCTGGGTGTGTGGCTCAGGCGGCTTGGAAAAAAGGCCGCTTGCGCGGCCTGAAATCCATCAACCGGCGTTGACGCCAATGCCTTTGAACTCGCCCGTGGCGATGCGCTTTTGCCATTCGGCGGGGCCGGTGATGTGGGCGCTGGTGCCGCCCGCATCGACCGCCACCGTCACGGGCATGTCCACGACGTCGAATTCGTAAATGGCTTCCATGCCCATGTCGGCAAAACCCACGACCTTGGCGTGTTTGATGGCTTTGGACACCAGGTAGGCCGCACCGCCCACGGCCATCAGGTAAGCGCTCTTGTGCTTCTTGATGGCTTCGATGGCGACGGGGCCGCGCTCGGCTTTGCCGATCATGGCGATCAGGCCAGTTTTGGCCAGCATCATTTCAGTGAAGCCGTCCATGCGGGTGGCGGTGGTGGGGCCTGCGGGGCCAACAGCCTCGTCGCCCACGGGGTCGACCGGGCCAACGTAGTAAATGACGCGGTTGGTGAAGTCCACGGGCAGTTTTTCGCCCTTGGCCAGCATGTCCTGGATGCGCTTGTGCGCGGCGTCGCGGCCGGTGAGCATCTTGCCGTTGAGCAGCAGGGTCTGGCCGGGTTTCCAGGCGGCGACTTGCTCAGGTGTCAGGGTGTTGAGGTCCACGCGCTGGCTCTTTTCGGTGTCGGCCGTCCAGCCCACGTTGGGCCAGAGGTCCAGCGACGGCGCTTCCAGATAGGTGGGGCCGGAGCCATCGAGCACGAAGTGTGCGTGGCGGGTGGCGGCGCAGTTGGGGATCATGGCCACGGGCTTGCTGGCCGCGTGGGTGGGGTACATCTTGATCTTGACGTCCAGCACGGTGGTCAAACCGCCCAGACCCTGTGCGCCAATGCCCAGGGCGTTGACCTTGTGGTACAGCTCCAGGCGCATTTCTTCGACTTGGTCGAGCTTTTCGCCTTTGCTGGATTTTTCGAGCAGCTGGTACATGTCCAGGTCGTCCATCAGGCTTTCCTTGGCCATGAGCACGGCTTTTTCGGCGGTGCCGCCGATGCCGATGCCCAGCATGCCGGGTGGGCACCAGCCCGCGCCCATGGTGGGCACGGTCTTCAACACCCAGTCGACGATGCTGTCGCCGGGGTTGAGCATGATCATCTTGGACTTGTTCTCGCTGCCACCGCCTTTGGCGGCCACAGTCACGTCCACCTTGTTGCCGGGCACGATCTTGGTGAAGATCACGGCGGGCGTGTTGTCCTTGGTGTTTTTGCGGTTGAAGTGCGGGTCAGACACCACCGACGCACGCAGCATGTTGTCGGGGTGGTTGTAGCCCCGGCGCACGCCTTCGTTGACCGCGTCTTCCAGGCTGACGGTGAAGCCGTCGAGCTTGACGTCCATGCCGATTTCGAGGAACACGTTGACGATGCCGGTGTCCTGGCAGATCGGGCGGTGGCCAGTCGCGCTCATCTTGCTGTTGGTCAGGATCTGGGCGATGGCGTCTTTGGCAGCGGGACTTTGCTCGCGCTCGTAGGCGCGGGCCAGGTGCTGGATGTAATCGGCGGGGTGGTAGTAGCTGATGTACTGCAGCGCAGCGGCAACGGATTCGATCAGGTCGGCTTGTTTGATCAGTGTGGTCATGGTGCTAGGGGTTCCGTGAAAATCAAAAATCGGTCGTTGTCAGGCACTGTGAGGCGCTTTGAGGTGCTTTGAGGTGCTCAGTGGGCCTTGTCGTGGTGCGACATCAGGCGGTCGGCATAGGCGATGGCAATGGCGCTGAGCAGGAAGGCCATGTGGATCAGGGTCTGCCACATCAGCACTTTTTCGTCGTAGTTGGCGGCGTTGATGAAGGTTTTGAGCAGGTGGATTGAGCTGATGCCGATGATGGCCGTGCCCAGCTTGACCTTGAGCACCGAGGCGTTCACATGGTCCAGCCACTCGGGTTGGTCCGGGTGGTCCTCCAGATTCAGGCGCGAAACAAAGGTTTCGTAACCGCCCACGATGACCATGATCAGCAGGTTGGAAATCATGACCACGTCGATCAGGGCCAACACGACCAGCATGATCACGGTTTCATTCAGCGCGGTGATGGGGGCATCGGCTTTGTAGCCAATGCTGCTGATCAAGGCCTGCAGGGCTTGCTGATTGCCAAAAGCCGCTTCGAGCAGGTGCACCAGTTCGACCCAAAAATGGAACACATACACCGCTTGCGCGGCGATCAGGCCCAGGTACAGGGGCAGTTGCAGCCAGCGGCTGGCGAAAATGAAATTGTTCAGCGGGCTCAAGGAATTTTTTTTCGACGGCGTGGGTTTGGACATGGTTTTCCTGTGTGGGAAGTCCGTGACTTCGGGCAAACCCGAATTCTAGGGCTTAGACGGGTCTTTCCGGCCGCAAAGCCTGCAAGTCTGCCGTCAGTCAGTGCTTTGTAAGAGCGAAAGCCGACATTTGCACCAGTTCCAAAAACGCCACGTCCTTGAGGAGACAAACCGATGAGTTCCACCATCTACCAACCCAGCGCCGACTTCGTCCAAAACGCCCATGTGTCCGGCATGGCCGCCTATGACGCGCTGTGCAAAGAAGCCGAAACCGACTACCAAGGCTACTGGGGCCGTTTGGCCAAAGAGCTGATCACCTGGAAGACGCCTTTCACCAAAGTGCTGGACGAGTCCAACGCACCATTTTTCAAGTGGTTTGAAGACGGCACCCTGAACGCCTCCTACAACTGCTTGGACCGCAACGTCGAGAAAGGCCTGGGCGACAAGACCGCCATCATCTTTGAAGCCGACGGCGGCGAAGTGACCAAGGTCACCTACAGCCAGTTGCTGGCCAAGACCTGCCAATACGCCAACGCCTTGAAGAGCCTGGGCATCAAAAAGGGCGACCGCGTCGTCATCTACATCTCCATGTCCATCGAAGGCGTGGCCGCCATGCAGGCCTGCGCTCGCATCGGTGCGACCCACTCGGTGGTGTTCGGTGGCTTCTCGGCCCAGTCCCTGCGCGACCGCATCGAAGACACGGGCGCTGTGGCCGTGATCACCGCCGACAACCAGGTGCGCGGCGGTAAGTTGCTGCCCCTCAAATCCATCGTGGACGAAGCCATCAACCTGGGCGGTTGCGGCTCGATCCAAAATGTCTTGGTCGTCAAGCGCTCGGGCGCTGACATCGCCATGACCGCTGGCCGCGACCTGTGGATGGCCGACTTGGCCGATAAGCAAGCCACCACCTGCGAGCCCGAGTGGGTCGGTGCCGAGCACCCCCTGTTCTTGCTCTACACCTCCGGCTCCACCGGCAAACCCAAAGGTGTGCAGCACAGCACAGGCGGCTACCTGCTGCACGCGGCGCTGACCACCAAGTGGACCTTCGACCTGAAGGCCGACGACGTGTTCTGGTGCACGGCCGACATCGGCTGGGTCACCGGCCACACCTACATCACCTACGGCCCCTTGGCTTTGGGCGGCACCGAGATCGTGTTCGAGGGCGTGCCCACGTACCCCGACGCTGGCCGCTTCTGGAAGATGATCCAAGACCACAAAGTCTCGATCTTCTACACCGCACCCACCGCCATCCGCTCGCTCATCAAGGCCGCGGAAGCCAACGACGCCGTGCATCCCAAGAGCTACAACCTCAGCAGCCTGCGCTTGTTGGGTTCGGTCGGCGAGCCGATCAACCCTGCGGCTTGGGAGTGGTATTACCAGCACGTGGGCGGCAGCAAGTGCCCCATCGTGGACACCTTCTGGCAAACCGAAACCGGTGGTCACATGATCACCCCGCTGCCGGGTGTGACGCCCATGGTGCCCGGTTCCTGCACCCTGCCGTTCCCCGGTATCCAGGCCGCCATCGTGGACGAAACCGGCAAAGACATGCCCAATGGCCAAGGCGGCATTTTGGTCGTGAAAAAGCCATGGCCTTCGATGATTCGCACCATCTGGGGTGACCCTGAGCGTTTCAAGAAGAGCTACTACCCTGAGGACTTCAAGGGCAAGTACTACCTGGCGGGCGACGGCGCGATCCGTGACGAGAAAACCGGCTACTTCACCATCACCGGCCGCATCGATGATGTGCTGAACGTCTCTGGCCACCGCATGGGCACGATGGAAATCGAATCGGCCTTGGTGAGCTGCACCGAGCTGGTGGCCGAAGCCGCGGTGGTGGGCCGCCCCGACGACACCACGGGCGAGGCGATTTGCGCCTTCGTGGTGCTCAAGCGTTCGCTGCCCAACACCGAAGAAGGCAAGGCCATCGCCAAGCAGTTGCGCGACCACATCGCCAAGGAAATTGGCCCCATCGCCAAGCCCAAGGACATCCGCTTCGGTGAGAACTTGCCCAAAACCCGTTCGGGCAAGATCATGCGCCGCCTGCTGCGCTCTCTGGCCAAAGGCGAGGAGATCACGCAAGACATCTCCACGCTGGAGAACCCCGCCATTCTGGGGCAGCTGGGTCAGGCTTACTGATCGGTCATGCCGGACTTGATCCGGCCCTGATGCAAAACGGCAGCTCTGGCTGCCGTTTTGCTTTTGTGGCTGTGCTTCAGTCGCCGAGCACCACGCCCTCGCGCCGGGGATCGGCCCCGCCAAACCAGCCCCTGGGCGTGCGCTCGATGGCCTGCAGGCCGCTGGTCATGTCCATTTCGCGCACCTCGTGGCGACGCGCCTGGAGGGCGTCCACGGTTCTGCGCTCAAAGCGCTGGGCTTCGAGCAAAGTGGGGCCGCCCAGCGAGCCGAAGTTGGGCAGGTCAATCGCTTGCTGCGCGTTCAGGCCCCAGTGCAGCGTGCCCGTGAGCAGCTTGGCGGTGTAGTGGATGATGAGCGCGCCCCCTGGGCTGCCGCCGCTCATGAGCAGTTGGCCCGTGGCTTTGTCAAACACCAGGGTGGGTGACATGGATGAGCGCGGACGTTTGCCGGGTTCGACCCGGTTGGCGATGGGGCGGCCCTGCGCGTCGGCAGGGGCCAGGCTGAAATCGGTCAGCTCGTTGTTGAGCAAAAAGCCGCCGGGGCGAGACGGGTCGGTGCTGACCATGCGGCGCGAGCCAAAAGCGGCTTCGATGGTGGTGGTCATGGCCACCGCCCGGCCTTGCGCATCGACCACGCTGATGTGGCTGGTGCCGTATTCGGTTTGCGTGGGCATGGGGGCGAAGCTGGTGGTTCGGCCACCGGGCTGGCCTGCGGGGGCGGTTTTCATGGCCTGGGTGCCGATCAGCTGGCTGCGTTCACGCAGGTAGTCGGGAGCCAGCAGGCTGCGCCAGTCACCAGCGGGTGCTTTCACAAAATCCGGGTCGGCCACGAACTGCGCCCGGTCGGCAAAGGCCAAGCGAGAGGCTTGGGTGTAACGGTGCAAAAAGTCGGGCGAGGGCAGGCCACCAGCCAACTCCGGGCCTTGCGACTGGGTGTGGCCCAGCATGCCCAAAATCTGGCCGATGGCGATCTGGCCCGAAGACGGTGGCGGGAAGCCGCAGATGCGGTAAGCCCGCGATGTGGCCGTGTGGTCAAAACACAGGGCCTCGCGCTCTTTGGGCTGATAACTTTTCAAGTCCTGCAGGCTCAAGGTGCCAGGGCGCGGCGCTTGCGCCGTGCGTGCCACGATGGCTTGGGCCACCCGCCCTTCGTGCAGGGCGCGGCCGCCCTCGTTAGCGATGCGGCGCAGCACATGGGCGTATTCGGGGTTGCGCAACACATGGCCCACAGGCCAGGCTTGACCTTGGGCGTTGTAGAAAAAGCGCAGGGCCAGCGGGTCTTTTTTCAGGTGTGGATCGGCTTGCAGCAGGGCGTGCAGACGGGGGCTGACCCGAAAACCTTGTTCGGCCAGTGTGATGGCGGGCGCGAACAACTGCGCCCAGGGCAGATGACCGTGTTGCCGGTGCGCCGCTTCGAGCATGCGCACCGCGCCGGGCACACCCACCGAATGGCCGCTTTGCACCGCATCGTCAAAGGGGATGGGTTTGCCCTGGTCCATGAACATGTCGCTGCGGGCACCTGCAGGGGCGGTTTCGCGCCCATCGTGCGCCGTTGCTCGTTTGCCATCAAAGTGCAGCAAAAACGCGCCGCCGCCAATGCCACTCGACTGTGGCTCCACCAGACCCAGCACCATTTGCACCGCGATGGCCGCGTCCAGGGCCGAGCCGCCTGCGCGCAGCACCTGGTGCCCCGCATCGGTCGCCAAGGGGTTGGCGGCGGCCACGGCCTGCCGCGCATAGGCCCAGCCGGGTTTGGCGTTGTTGCCGCTGGCGGCTTCGGGTTGTTCGGGCACGCTGTAGCGCCATGTGTTGGCGGGCGCTTGTGTCGTGGTCAAGCCCGTGGGCGGTGTGGCGCAAGCGCTCAAGAGCGCCAGCGCGATCAGGCTCAAAGCAAATGGGCGGTTCATGGTGTCTCCCTGTGCTGGCCATGTTAGCGGCAAGCGCAGCTTTGGCCCAGTGCGTCAGCGACCCCGTTGACCCAAAAAAACAGACCCCGCAGGGCCTGTTGTACAGCTGCTGAGACCTCAGCTCACTTGGGTGCCAAGCGAATCGCGCCATCCAAGCGAATGACTTCGCCGTTGAGCATGTCGTTTTCGATGATGTGCTTGGCCAATTTGGCGTAGTCCTGCGGGGTGCCCAAGCGGCTGGGGAAGGGCACGCCTGCGGCCAGCGCGTCTTGCACTTCTTGGGGCATGCCAAACAGCATGGGCGTGCCGAAGATGCCGGGGGCAATCGTCATGTTGCGGATGCCGTTGCGGGCCAGGTCACGGGCAATGGGCAGCGTCATGCCGACCACGCCGCCTTTGGAGGCGGCATAAGCGGCCTGGCCAATCTGGCCGTCGTAGGCCGCCACGCTGGCGGTGCTGATCAGCACGCCGCGCTCGCCAGTGGCCTCGGGCTCGTTCTTGCACATGGCCTCTGACGCCAGGCGGATCATGTTGAAGGTGCCGACCAGGTTGACCATGATGGTCTTGGTGTAAACGGCCAGGCTGTGCGCGCCGTTTTTGCCCACGGTCTTTTCTGCGGGGGCGATGCCTGCGCAGTTGATCAGGCCCATCAGCTTGCCCATGGACACGGCCTTGGCCACCACGGCCTGGCCGTCGGCCTCGTTGCTCACGTCGCATTTGACAAACGCGCCGCCGAGTTCTTTGGCGACAGCCTCGCCTTTTTCAGCCTGCATGTCGGCGATCACGACTTTGCCGCCGTTGGCCGCCAGCATGCGGGCCGTGCCTTCGCCCAGGCCCGATGCGCCGCCAGTGACGATGAAAACCTTGCCTTGAATGTCCATGTTTTTCTCCTGAATAGGGTTGACGTTACGTCAACGTCAATTATGCACAGATGGATGGCCTCTGAGGGTGTGCCCGCGCAGCGATTTCAGTCGGTTCGTACCGTGAAATCGGTACTCGACTACTGGCTTTGTTGGATGTACAAAGGCCCCCTGGTTTCCTAGCATGGCTTGGGTCAAGGGTCTCTGGCCCAACTTGCATCTGAACAGGAGAACGGCATGGCCTCAGACCTCACTTGGGACAAGAGCGAAACATCGATCTTGCAGACCGACGACAACTGGCGTCGAGCCAGCGAGTTGCTGGCCACGGCCGATATCCAGGTCGGGGGCAGCCGGCCCTGGGACATGCGGGTGCACCACCACGCCACGTTCGACCGCATCCTGACCCGCGGCAGTCTGGGACTGGGCGAGAGCTACACGGACGGCTGGTGGGATTGCGACCAGGTGGATGAGCTGATCACCCGCATCTTGCGGGCGCGGCTGGACGAGCAGGTGGGTCGGGCCGGTTGGTTGTGGGCATCACTCAAGGCGCGGCTGACCAATCTGCAGTCGCCGCACAGGGCCTGGCAGGTGGGAGAGGTGCATTACGACCTGGGCAACGATTTGTACGAAGCCATGCTGGACCCGTCCATGGCCTACAGCTGCGGCTACTGGCCTGTGGCCCAAAATCTGGCGCAGGCGCAAGAGGCCAAGCTCGACCTCATTTGCCAAAAGCTGCAGCTCCAACCGGGCATGACGCTGCTGGACATCGGTTGCGGCTGGGGCAGCCTGATGCTGTTTGCGGCCCGCCATTACCGCGTCAAGTGCGTGGGGCTGACGGTCTCGAAAGAGCAAGCCCGCCTAGGGGCTGAAAAAGCGCAGGATTTGCCTGTGCATTTCGAGTTGGCCGATTACCGGCAATTCAACCCCCATGGCGAGCAGCGCTTTGACCGCATTGCCTCGGTGGGCATGTTCGAGCATGTGGGTCGCAAAAACTACCGTGCTTATTTCGAGATGGCCCGGCGTTCTTTGCGAGACGATGGCTTGTTCCTGCTGCACACCATCGGCAAAAACCGGGCGGGGGCGGGGATTGACCCGTGGATTGAAAAATACATCTTCCCCAACGGGGTGCTGCCTTCGGCCTCCGAGATCGCGTATTACAGCGAGGAGCACTTTGTCATGGAAGACTGGCACAACTTTGGCGAAGACTATGACAAAACGCTGATGGCCTGGCATGCGCGTTTTGAGGCGGCCTGGCCGGGGTTGAAAGCACGCTACGGGGAGCGCTTTTACCGCATGTGGCGCTACTACCTGCTGTGCTGCGCAGGCACCTTCCGCGCCCGCGACAACCAGCTGTGGCAAGTGGTGCTGTCACCGGGCGGCAAGACCGGGGGCTACCGCAGGCCTTTGATGTGAGGATGGACCCGAGGCAGTGAGTCCGTGGCTCATTCCTTGTTGTTCATCTTGCGCACAAACATGCGCACAAAGAAGGCAGCCATCAGCAGCACGAACAGGATCACGGCCAAACTCATCAGGCCGTAGTCGGTGGAAAACAGGTCGGTCAAGAGTTTCATGGGGCTTCCTTTTGTTGGTTTTGACGTTTCACTGTGCTGCAAAAGCCCCGAAAAAGCGCTGACGAAAGTCAAGGTCTGGGCATGCGCCGTGCTCCAATGCGCCTTGTCCTTTTTTCTGGCGCAAAGCCCAGCCTGACATGACCAACTCGCCGATGTTTTCCTTGCCTGTGTCCGCCCGCATTTTTGGGGCTTTGGGAGCGCTCAGCGCCTGCACCAGCGTGGTGTTCAGCGCCGCGTTTGCCCATTTGCCCGTCTTTGCCGCAGGTGTGCCGACAGCGGTGCAAACCGCCTTGAGCCAGCATCAATTCCATTCGGTGGGCTTGCTGATCACGGGTTTGGCCATCGGGGTGTGCGGCGTGTCCCGCTGGAGTTTGGCTGCGGGTGGGCTGATGCTGGTGGGTTTGCTGTTGTTCAGCTTCAACCTGTATGCGCGGCATGTGCTGGGTTTTGACGCCTGGCGCGCGGCAGTGCCTTGGGGCGGGTCGGCTTGGATTTTGGCTTGGCTGAGTCTGGCGATCGCTTGCGTCAGGGGGCGTGTGGAGCCAGGTGGGGCGGCTTGAAGCCGAAGGTTTTGCCTATCGGTCCCATAAAAACTACTCATGAGTGAAAACCCTAGGTTGCATTATGATTGCGACCAATGAGTTTTCTCATTCGATAGTTTTTTTAAACCAACCCAAGGAAATGACCATGTCCTCTTTGATCAATACCCAAGTCCAGCCTTTCAAGACCCAGGCCTTTCACAACGGCAAGTTCGTGCAAGTGTCCAACGAAACCCTCAAGGGCGAGTGGTCCGTGCTGATTTTCATGCCCGCAGCCTTCACCTTCAACTGCCCCACCGAAATCGAAGACGCGGCCGACAACTACGCCGAGTTCCAGAAAGCCGGTGCCGAGGTTTACATCGTGACCACCGACACCCACTTCTCGCACAAAGTCTGGCACGAGACATCGCCAGCTGTGGGCAAGGCCAAGTTCCCCTTGGTTGGCGACCCCACACACCAGCTGACACGCGCTTTTGGCGTGCACATTGAAGAAGAAGGCCTGGCACTGCGCGGCACCTTCATCATCAACCCCGAAGGCATCATCAAGACCGCCGAAGTGCACTCCAACGAGATCGCCCGCGACGTGTCCGAGACCCTGCGCAAGCTCAAAGCCGCTCAGTACACCGCCGCCAACCCCGGCCAAGTGTGCCCCGCCAAGTGGAAAGAAGGCGCCAAGACTTTGGCGCCTTCCATCGACCTGGTCGGCAAGATCTAAATCTTGTCTCGGACGCCCTGATCACTCAGGGCGTTGGGTTCAGCGCATGCAGGCCACAAGTCCGCGTGTGCTGCGCCCAACGATTTCCCCCACTTTTTGTCCCCCAGACCTGCACCACAAGTGCGGGTCCGAGTTCACTGCACCCTGAAAACCGGAGAACACCATGCTCGACGACACCCTCAAAGTCCAATTGCAGCAATACCTGGCCCTGTTGCGCCAGCCGATTCGCCTGATCGCCTCGCTCGACGACAGCGAGACCGGTGTGGACATGAAGCAATTGCTGGAAACCATCGTGGGACTGTCCGACAAGGTGTCGCTGGACACGTCGGGCGATGACGCCCGCAAGCCTTCTTTTGTGGTGGCACGAGACGGCCAAAACACCGGGGTGCGATTTGCCGGTTTGCCGCTGGGTCACGAGTTCACTTCGCTGGTGTTGGCGCTGCTGTGGACCGGCGGCCACCCGCCCAAGGTCGAGCAAGACGTGATCGACAGCATCAAGGCCCTGGATGGCGACTTCAATTTCGAGGTCTACATGTCGCTCAGCTGCCACAACTGCCCCGACGTGGTGCAGGCGCTGTCGCTGATGGCCATCGTCAACCCCAAGGTGAAGACCGTGGTCATCGAAGGCGGCGCCTTCCAGGCCGAAGTCGAATCACGCCAGATCATGGCCGTGCCCATGGTGTTCCTGAACGGTCAAGTGTTCGGTTCGGGCCGCATGTCGGTCGAAGAAATCGTGGCCAAGCTCGACGCCAACGCCGGTGAGCGCGACGCGGCCAAGCTCAGTGCCAAAGACCCGTTTGACGTGTTGGTGGTGGGCGGTGGCCCGGCCGGTGCGGCTGCTGCGGTGTACGCGGCCCGCAAAGGCATCCGCGTGGGCGTGGCCGCCGAGCGTTTTGGTGGCCAGACCAACGACACCATGGCCATCGAAAACTACATTTCCGTGCTGGAAACCGATGGCCCCAAGTTTGCGGCAGCCCTGGAAGCGCAGGTGCGCCACTACGAGGTGGACATCATGAATCTGCAGCGCGCCGAAAAAATCATCCCCGCCAGCCAACCCGGCGGCCTGATTGAAGTGCAGATGGCCAATGGTGCGAGCCTCAAGGCCCGCTCGGTGATCCTGTCGACCGGTGCCCGTTGGCGCAATGTGAATGTGCCCGGCGAAGCCGAGTACAAGAACAAGGGCGTGGCTTATTGCCCGCACTGCGACGGTCCGCTGTTCAAGGGCAAGCGCACCGCCGTCATCGGTGGTGGCAACTCCGGCATCGAAGCGGCGATTGACCTGGCGGGTATCGTGGCCCACGTCACGGTGTTCGAATTTGCCGACCAGCTCAAAGCCGACGCGGTGCTGGTGAGCAAGCTCAAGAGCCTGCCCAACGTCACCGTGCACACCAACGCCCAAACCACCGAAATCACCGGAGCGGACGGCAAGGTCAACGGCATCCGTTACAAGGACCGCACCACGGGCGATGACCACTGGGTCGAGCTCGAAGGCGTGTTCGTGCAGATTGGCCTGGTGCCCAACACCGAGTTCCTCAAAGGCACTTTCGAGTTGAGCAAGTTCGGCGAGATCGTGGTGGACGCCAAGGGCCACACCAATGTGCCCGGCGTGTTTGCAGCCGGTGACTGCACCACCGTGCCTTACAAGCAGATCGTCATTGCTGCAGGCGAGGGCGCCAAGGCCGCACTCAGCGCCTTTGACCACCTGATCCGCTTGCCTGCTGTGGCCCAAGCCGAGGCAGCGGTCGAAGCGGTTTGAGTTCGGCAGCGCCCCTGATCAACCCGGCATCTTGGCCGGGTTTTTCATTTGGTCAGGATCAACTTGCCCTGCCGTGTGCTTTGCAGGCGGTAAGTGGCCCCCAGATGCTCAATGAGCACCAGGTTCTGGTCGCCCAGGACATCGCGGCTGTCCAGGGTTCGCGGGTTGGTGGACTTCACTTTGAGCCCTTGGTGGGCAACGGCAGGGGGCAGCTTTGGCGCATCCATCTCTTTGCAGGGTGGGGTGATGGACACAGAGGGCGTAGCGTTCATGGCCGCTGGCCCTCAGTGACAAAACCGATCCGGCTCAGCCCGGCGCGTTGGGCTGCCGTCATGGCCTGGGCCACATGCTCGTAGGGCACGTTTTTGTCGCCCCGGATGTAGAGCTGGGGTTGCGGCTCGCGGGCGGCTTGCTCGCGCAGGCGCTCTTGCAGGGCATCGGCGGCCACGGCCTGCTCGTCCAGAAAGAACCGGCCCTGGGCGTCCACCGACAGTTGCAGCTTGTCGGTTGGGGTCTGGTCGCGGCTGCTGCTGGCACGAGGCAGCGCCACTTTGACCGTGTGCTGGATGACGGGCATGGTGATGATGAAGATGATGAGCAGCACCAGCATCACGTCCACCAGGGGGGTCATGTTGATTTCGCTCATGACCTCATCGCTGTCTTCGCGGGCTTCAAAGGCCATGCTGACCTCCGTGGTGCTGAACACGGGCCCCGGTCACAAAGTAGGCATGCAGATCGTGCGCAAAGCGGTTCATGCGGGCGATGATGAACTTGTTGCCGCGCACCAGGGCGTTGTAGCCCAGCACGGCGGGAATGGCGACGGCCAGACCCAGTGCGGTCATGATCAGTGTCTCGCCCACCGGGCCGGCCACGGCGTCGAGGCTGACGTTGCCGCTGGCACTGATGCTCACCAGCGCGTGGTAAATGCCCCAGACGGTGCCAAACAGGCCCACGAAAGGCGCGGTCGAACCGATCGAGGCCAGAACGGCCAGGCCGTTTTGCAGGCGGCTGGTGCTGTCGTCGATGGCATTGCGCAGGCTGCGTGTGACCCAGTCGCTGATGTCCAGCCGGTCGTGCAGCTGCTTTTGGGTGGCCTGGTGGTGTTCGGTGGCTTCCTGGCCGACTTGGGCCAGGGTGTGGAACAGGTTGCCGGGCCGCTGGCTGAGCACCGACAGGCCTTCGGCCAGGCTGGTGGTGTGCCAGAACTGCTCGCTGCCCAGGGCGCTTTGCTTGTGGCGCCAGACGTCCAGCGCCTTGAGCACGATGACCACCCAGCTGATGACCGACATGGTCATCAGGACCATCAGGATCAGGTGGGTGACGGCGTCACCTTGCGCCCAGATGTGGGACAGGCCGAAAGAGGTGGGCATGAAATTACTCCTTGAAATGGGGGTCAGTCGAGAACAAAGCGGATGGGGACGTTGAACCACATGGCTTCGGGCTGGCCGGCGCGCTTTCCGGGCACATAGCGCCAGCGTTGCACCGTCTCCAGGGCGGCGTCATCCAGCCGCGGGTAGCCGCTGGTGGTTCGGATGTCGGCTTTTTCGGCGCGGCCTTCGGCATTGATGAAAACCCGCACGAGCACCGTGCCCTGTTCGCCCAGGCGGCGGCTCATGCGCGGATAAGCTGGCGGCGGGTTGTTCAAGTAGTCGGCGTCGCTGGATGGCAGCACCATGGCCTGGGCGACGGTCGGGGCCGGGCGTGCGCTGCCAGTGGTCACAGGGGTCGCAGCGGCGGTGGGTGATGTGGGGGCGGCATGGTTGGCGGGGGTGATCTCGCTGGGTCCGGTTTGGGGTTCCGGCGTCACGGTCTGCTGCACGGCAGGGCGCTGTGCAAGCGCTTGCGCTGGCCGGGTCGGTGTCGTCTGCACGGGCTGTGCAACGGCCACGGGAATTTCAGCCACCACGCTGGCCAAAATGACCGGGTCGCTGGCGCCCGGCAAGCTGGGGCTGGCCAGCGGGTGGACGACCAGCCAGACCACGCCGGCATGGGCCAGCAAAACGGCGCCACTGGTGCGCAGGACAGGTTTCATGTGCTGGCCCATTGGCGCAGGAGGTTGTGGTAGACGCCGGTCAGCGCAATGGTCTCGGTGGTTTCGCCCAGCTGGGCGCGCAGTTTGAGCAGGTTCATGTCCAGGTCGAACAGCAGGCGGCGTTGCTCGTCGCTGCGCACCATGCTTTCAATCCAGAAGAACGAGGCCAGTCGCACGCCGCGGGTGACCGGCGTGACTTCGTGCACGCTGGTGCCGGGGTAGAGCACCGCGTCGCCTGCGGCCAGCTTGATGCCCCGGCTGCCCCAGCTGTCCTGTACGCACAGCTCGCCGCCGTCGTAGTCTTGCGGCTCGCTCAGGAACAGGGTGCAGGAGATGTCGCTGCGCACCCATTCGCCGGTGCTGGCCGAGTGCATCACGGCGCCATCCACATGCGGACCGAAGGCATTGGTGTCGCCGCCGTAGCGGTTGAACAGCGGGTTGTAGATGCGCCGGGGCAGGGCGGCCGACAGGAACAGCGGTTCGCGTTGCAGGGCCTGGCGCACGAGCGCCTGCAACTGGCGTGACACCGCGCTGTCCTGGGCGAGTTGCTGGTTGGATTTGCGGGTGCGGGCCTGGCTGCCCGCACTGACGCGGCCATCGAGCCAGGGGGCGTCGCGGCCCAGCAGCTGGCGGGCCTGCGCGACCTCGTCGGGCGTCAGCAATTGTTTCAGTTGCAGCAGCATCCGTGTTGTCCTCAGAACAGGGTTTTCAGGCTCAGTTCCACGCGGCGTGACGCACCCGGCATGTAAAAGCCGCGGTACAGGCTGTCGGCGTAGAGTTGGTTGCCCAGGTTGGTGATGTTGAGCTTGAGCAGGGTGGCGTCGCTCAGGGTGTATTCGGCCATGGCGTCTACGGTGGTGAAGGCCGGTGCCGTGACATGGCGCGCGCCCTCGGGGTTTTGTTCGCTGCGGTGGTTCAGGCCAGCGCCCATGCGCCACTGCGGATGCAGGCGCCAGGTGGTCCAAAGGCTGGCACTGTGTTTGGGCGTGAGGGCGGAGCGGTCGCCTTGCACCTGGGCACCGCTGCCGTTGGCGCTCAGGGTCTGGTTGCTCACGTCGATGCGGGCCCTTGGAATCCAGGTGTGGTTGAAGAACACTTCCCACGCAGGTGTGATGCGACCTGCGAAGTTGAACTCCATACCGCTGGCGTGGCGCTGGCCGGACAGCAACATCTGGCTGGCTGCGCTGTCGGGGTCGGTGTTGCGCTCGTTGTATTTTTGGGAGTGGAAGAAGGCGATGCCGAGCAGCGTTTTCTTTTCGAACAGTTCGAATTTGCTGCCGATCTCGATGTTGCGGCTTTTCTCAGGTGAGGTGTTGGCGGTGCGGGCATTGTGGCTGCCTGCCGCAAAGCTGCCCAGGGCGAACTGGTAGGTGTCTCCCGAGGTGTTGTAAGAGGTGCCATAAGAGACGTAGTAAGTTGCGTCGTCTGCGGGCTGCCAGATGGCACCGATCCGTGGGCTCCAAAGTGTGTCATTGCGCTCGTTGCGTTTGCCGCTGGTGTCGGTGTATTGCGCCGAAAACCGGTCCGTGCGCAGCCCGACGATGACTTTGATCGCGCTTGTGAGGCTCAGGGTGTCCTGGGCATAAAGGCCAATGTTTCGAGCCCTGAAGTGGTTCAGAGCCACCGCGCGGGTGTCAGTGATCGATTGGCCATTGTTGGGGATGCCGACCGTGGTGCCCAGCAATGTGTAGCTGGGCAGACCTGCAGCAGCGCTGTTGTTACGCAGGGCTTTTTCATCGCTGTAGTCCACGCCGGCGATCAGGCTGTGCCTGTGGCCAAGGGCTTCAAAGCTGGTGGTGTAGTCGCTCTGGATTTGTGTCAGATCGCTTTCGGCGCGGCGGGCTTTGGGCGAGCGGGTCAGCGCGGTGCTGTTGCCGAGCGTGGACAAGGTGGTGATGTTGGTGAATCGGATGGCGCTGGCCAGCAGGTCGCGCTCGTCATGGCCGTGGCGAACAGTGGTCTTGAGTTCGCTGTCCTGGTCGAAGCGGCGCTTGTGGCTGAAGGTGCCGTAGCTGCTCTCGGTGCGCAGGTGGTCGCTGACCAGCCCGTAGTAGTTTTTGGCGGGCAGTGTGGGCACCAGGGTACCGATCGAGCCGCTCGCGCTGGTGATGGCGCTGCCGGTGTTGATCAGCCAGGGGTGGTTGTAAAGCGGGCGGCCCTTCGTTTCGAGGTGATACAGGCCCAGCGCATATTCGTCGCGCTCGCCAACGCCCCAGCGGTAGGTGCCGGCCACGCCTTTCTTGTCCACTTTGGCGCCCCAGTTGTCGGCCTGGTGGTCCATGACGTTCAGGCGCACGGCCGAACTCTCGCCCGTCTGCCGGTTGAAGTCACCGGTGATGCGGCGCGTGTGGCCGCTGCCTGCCATGACATTGATTTCGTTTTGGTCCATCAGGAAGGGCTGTTTGTTGACCTGGTTGACCACGCCACCGGTGGAGCCTTTGCCAAACAGCATGGAGGCCGAGCCCTTGAGCACTTCAACCCGGTCGAGGTTGAAGGTGTCGCGCTCGATCAGGGGGGCATCCCGCAGGCCATCGACGTAGATGTCTCCAGCCTGGCCGAGCGAGAAACCGCGCATGCGCACATCTTCTTCTCCGGTCTCGCCCGCCATGAAAGTGACGCCTGCAGTGGTCTTGAGAACTTCCCTGAAATCGTCCAGATTGCGCTCGTCCATGAGTTTTTCGGTCATCACCGTCACGGTCTGCGGGATGTCCTTGAGTGTCTGATTGCCTTTGGCAATGCCGGTTCTTGTCACCAGCAGCTTGTCTTTGGCGGCAGTGGCCGATTCCTGCGTGTCTCGAACGGTCACGGTCTTGAGGGTTTTTTCAGGTGCTTCCTGCGCGAGGACCTGCGCAGTGGTGCCGAGTGAGCCGGCCAGCATCATGGCGGCCAGGGGCAACAATTTGTTGGGGGTGGTGGGTGCGTTCATGGGGCGATAGCCTTGAAAAGTTGCTTTCACAGCAAAACGAAGACAAAGGCTGGCTATCACCCCATGCCGCGAGGCAGGGCGAATGGCTTGCTGAGGAGACGAAAGGAGGGCGGCAGGCACTGGCGCCTGCCGCAGGCGGGCTTTACTTGAAGCCGACGCGGTCGAGCATTTGCTGGACCTTGATCTGGTTCATGCCGACGGCGCTGATCGGAATCAGTTCGCTCTTGAAGCTGCCGCCGGTCATGGCCTTGAGGGCCGGATTGTCAAAACTCACGCCTTTGGCCACGGGCCATTCGTTGTTGCCGTTGGCAAAGTGGTTCTGGGCTGAGGGGCTGGCCAGGTATTCCAGGAACTTGATGGCGTTGTCAGCGTTTTTGGCGTTTTTAGCCACCGCGCCACCGGCCACGTTGACGTGCGTGCCCCAGCTGTTTTGGTTCGGAAAGACCACGCCGATCTTTTCGGTCACGGCCTTGTCGGCCGGATTGGTCGAGCGCATCAGGCGGGCGAGGTAATAGGTGTTGGTCACGGCCACGCCGCATTCGCCAGACGCCACCCCTTTGATCTGGTCGGTGTCACCGCCCTTGGGGCTGCGCGCCATGTTGTCCACCAGCCCTTTGAGCCAGACTTCGGCTTTTTGCGGACCCAGGTGCTCGGTCATGGCGCCGAACAGGCTCAGGTTGTAGGGGTGCGAGCCGCTGCGGATGCACAGGCTGCCTTTGAGCTTGGCGTCGGCCAGTTTTTCGTAGCTGTCCACATCGGTTTTGCTGAATTTGACTTTGTCGTACACGATCACGCGCGCCCGTGTGGACAGACCAAACCAGGCGGTGCCACCGTTGTCGGCAGGCTTGGCACGCAAGTGGGCGGGGATGGCGTCTTCCAGCAGTTTGGATTTGACGGGTTGGAACAAGCCGTCGACTTCAGCGCGCCACAGGCGCGAGGCGTCCACCAACAAGATCACGTCGGCAGGCGAGGCGGCGCCTTCTGCCTTGAGGCGAGCGAGAATACCGGCATCGTCCGCATCAACCCGGTTGATTTTGATGCCGGTGGCTTTGGTGAAGTCGCTGTACATGACTTCATCGGTCGGGTAGTGGCGGGCTGAATAGATGTTGAGCACTTTGTCTTGGGCCATGGCCGATGCGGCGCTCATCAGGCAAGCGATGCTCAAAAGGGATTTGGAAAATGTCATGGTGGTGTCGCGCTGGGTGTGTGTTGATGGCCAGAGTTTAATCCAAATGCGAATCATTATCAATAAGATTTGAGGAAAACATGCATTCATTGAAGGGCTTTGGCCAGCAGGCCAGTCAAAAATCCAACAACCAGGCTTGGCCCTTGGTCAAGCGGGTCGCCTGTGGGCTGGGACTCTTGGCAGCAGGGCTGTTGCTCGGTGCATGCAGCAGTTTGCAAACAGCGCCGCCAGTTGAGCCCGGCGTCCTGCCTGTGGCTGAGCGCCGCGAGTTGCGTCTCGGACTGGCCTTGGGCGGTGGTGCAGCCAGGGGGTTTGCCCATGTGGGCGTGATCCAGGTGCTGGAGGAGGCGGGGCTCAAGCCCAGTCATGTGGTGGGCACATCGGCCGGCAGCTTGGTGGCCTCCTTGTATGCCAGCGGCAAAAGCCCGCAGGAGTTGGTGCGTGTGGCCGAATCCATGCAGGAGGCCGAGATCACCGACTGGATGCTGCCGATTCTGAACCGGGGGGCCTTGCGCGGAGAGGCCTTGGCCAAGTATGTGAACACCCAGGTGGGCGGCAAAACGCTGGAACAGATGAAGATTCCGCTGGGCATCGTGGCCACCGACTTGAGCAGCGGGCAGGCGATCACGTTCCGAAGGGGCAATACCGGGGCCGCTGTGCGGGCGTCAAGTGCAGTGCCTGCGGTGTTCCAGCCCGTGCGCGTGGGTGAGCGGGAATATGTCGATGGCGGTCTGGTGGCCCCCGTGCCTGTGCGTCAGACCCGTGAGATGGGCGCCAACTTTGTGATCGCGGTGGACATTTCCAGCGACCCGGAGGGCAACCCTTATGGCGACACTTTCCAGATCCTGATGCAAACCTTCGCCATCATGGGCAAAAGCATCAACACCCTGGCGCTCAAAGAGGCCGATTGGGTGGTGCGTCCGGCTTTGTCAGGGGTCAAAAGTGCCGATTTCGGGGCACGCCAGCGGGCCATTGAAGCGGGCCGAGCTGCCATGCGGGCTGCGTTGCCTGCTCTGAAAGTGCGTTTGGCTCAGTTTGAAGAGGGGCGATGAGGGCTTTGGCCCGTGACAGCTGTTTGTCACACCCGCGAAGGCGGCTACCCACGGACGCTGAAGGATAAAAAAAGGGCTGATCTTGCGATCAGCCCTGGAAGGGATCCCTGTTTCCCAGACGAAATTCAAAGAGATCCGAGGAGACAACTTGCAGCGAACAGGCCTTTGCAAAACCTGTCCGCGTTGAAAAATCACTTCTTCTTGCCAGCCTTGGGGGCAGCAGTTTGTGTCACGGCGGCCAGGTTGGACTCGGCCAGATCGGTGGCTTGCTTGACGGCTTTTTGCACCGACTCAAAAGCGGTGTTGGCGGCAGTCACGGCACCCTTCATCATGGCCACAGCTTGCTCGGAGCCAGCGGGGGCGTTTTGGGCGGCGCTGTCCACCAAGCTGGCGAACTGCTTTTGTGCGGCAGCGGCCTGGGCTTCGAAAGCCTTGGTGAACTCGCTGTTGGTGCCCGAGGCGATGTCGTACAGGTGGCGGCTGTAAGCGGCGGTTTTTTCAGCCAAAGGCTGGAACAGGTTGGCTTGCATGGCCAACAGTTCCTGGGCGTCTTTCACGCTCAGGGCAGCTTGGGTGTTGTTGGCGGACTCGTCCAGGGCAGCCTTGGCCACGCTCAGGTTCAGTTCGACCATTTTTTCCACGCCTTCGAAGGCTTTGGCGGTCAGGCCAAACAGGGTTTCCAGGTTGGCTTTGTGCGAGGCGACGATTTGTTCAGCGGTCATCATGAGGATCTCCAGATCAAAAGATAAATGTGGTTTCAGGAAGACTGCGCCGTAACTGGCCGGGGCCGTACAACTATGTTGCAGTGCAGCATGGTTTGAATTTTAGGGTTTCCACGGGGTATTGCAAGGGGATGGACCTGCTGACGGCTCAGTTTAGAGAGGGTTTTCTAGAATCAAGGCCCCACCAGACCCCAGCATGCACGCCTACTACGCCGACCATTTCGTCCTGCCTTTGCCCGAAGGCCACCGCTTTCCGATGCGCAAATACAGCCGCCTGCGCGACCGCCTGACGCAAGAGCTGCCGGGCGTGGTCATGCGCGAAGCCCCAGCCGTGAGCGATGGCGAGCTGGCGCTGGTGCACACACCCACCTACATCCAGGGTGTGGCCACGGGCAGCCTCGAGGCGGCCTTGCAGCGCGAGATCGGTTTCCCCTGGAGTCCGGCCATGGCCGAGCGGGCGCGCCGCTCGGTCGGGGCCACGGTGGCTGCAGCGCGGGATGCGCTGGCCCAGGGCGTGGCGGGCAATCTGGCGGGCGGCACGCACCACGCCTATGCGCACAAGGGCGGGGGCTTTTGTGTGTTCAACGACATTGCCGTGACGGCCCGCCTGATGCAGGCCGAGGCCTGGCGGCACCACCGCCAAAAGATGAAGGTGGCGGTGATCGATCTGGACGTGCACCAGGGCAATGGCACGGCGCATATTTTTGCGGGCGACCCGAGCGTGTTCACCCTGTCGCTGCACGGCGAAAAGAACTTCCCCTTCCGCAAGGAGCCGAGCGATCTGGACGTCGGCCTGCCGGACGGCTGCACCGACGAGCCGTATCTGGCCGCGCTGCACCAGGCGCTGCAGACCCTGCAGGACCGCTTTGATCCGCAATTGGTGATTTACCTGGCCGGGGCCGACCCGCACGAGGGTGACCGGTTGGGGCGGCTGAAATTGACTGCCGACGGCATGCAGGCGCGAGACCGGGTGGTGATGGACTGGGCCTGGCAGCGCAGGCTGCCGGTGGTGCTGTGCATGGGCGGGGGCTACGGCCACGACATCGAGACCACGGTGCAGGTGCAAATGCAGACCTGGGATGTCGCTTTGGGCTACTGGCAACGCTGGCACAATCTCGGGCGATGAACACGCCTGCCAAACCCCAAGCCGACGCCCGCAGCAGCTACAAGGCGTTTCGCGCCATCAGCACCCGCTGGATGGACAACGACGTCTACGGCCATGTGAACAACGTGGTCTATTACAGCTGGTTCGACACCGCGGTGAACGCCACCCTGATCGAGCAAAGCGTGCTGGACATCCACGCGGGCTCGACCATCGGCCTGGTGGTGGAAACCCAGTGTTTTTACTTTGCGCCCTTGGCGTTCCCTCAAACCATCGACGCGGGCATTCGCGTGGCCAAGCTTGGCACGTCCAGCGTGCGCTACGAGGTGGGCTTGTTCGCGCAAGGCGAAGACCTCACCGCCGCCCGGGGCCACTTTGTGCATGTGTACGTGGACCGCGAGACCCGCCGCCCGGTGCCCCTGCCTGCCGCACTCAAAAATTTTCTGGAGACTTTGACATGAGCATTTCCCCCATCGGCCCGCAGGTCAGCACCCGCGTGAATGACCCGGCGAGCGTGGACGCCGCTATCCTGAGCCGCTTTTCAGCCCGCGCTTACTTGCCCAAAGCCGTCGACCGCGGCATCTTGCAAGAGGTGCTGAGCATTGCCGCCCGCGCCCCCAGCGGCACCAACACCCAGCCCTGGAAGGTCTATGTGCTGCAAGGCGCCAAGCGCGACGAGCTGGTGGCCAAGACCTGCGCGGCGCACGACGCCATCAGCGCCAACCCGGCATTGGCCTCTGATTACGCCGAGGCCTACGACTATTACCCCGAAAAATGGGTCAGCCCCTACATCGACCGCCGCCGCGAGTGCGGTTTTGGCCTGTACGGCGTGCTGGGCATTGGCAAGGGCGACAAGGCGCGCATGCACCAGCAGCACCAGCAGAACTTCCGCTTCTTCGACGCCCCTGTGGGCCTGATCTTCACCATCGACAAGGTGATGGGCCGGGGCAGCTTGCTGGACTACGGCATGTTCTTGCAAAGCATCATGGTCGCCGCCCGGTCGCGCGGCCTGCACACTTGCCCTCAGGCGGCGTGGAACGGCTTTTCCAAAATCATCCTGCCCCATGTGGGCGCGGGCGAGAACGAGATGGTGGTCTGCGGCATGGCGCTGGGCTATGCCGACGAGTCGGCGCTGGTCAACACCTTCCAGACCACCCGTGTGCCTGCCCAAGACTTCACCCACTGGGTGGACTGACGCTTCTATAAAGACAAGGGTCTGGTTTGGGATTCGACGCACTGGCGCTGCAACTGCTCAATGGCCTGAGCCACGCCACCACCTTGTTCTTGATGGCCTCCGGGTTGACGCTGATTTTTGGCGTGACCCGGATCGTCAACTTTGCGCATGGCAGCTTCTTCATGCTGGGCGCTTTGTGGTCGGCGCATGCGGTGACGAACTGGTGGCCCGACATGGCGGACAGCGCCTGGGGCTATGGCGCGGTGATCTTGATGGGCGCGTGTGTGGCCGCCTTGCTCGGGGCCGTGACCGAAGTCACGCTGCTCAAGCGCATGCGCCACGCGCCGCAGCTGTACCAACTGGTGGCCACCTTCGGCCTGACCCTGGCGTTGCACGACGCGATGCGCTGGTTCTTTGGCCCTGAAGAGGTGTTCGCGCCGCGCTTTCCCGGCCTCAAGGGCGCAGTCCAGCTGGGCGAGTCGTATTTCCCGACCTGGCAATTGTTCACCTTGGTGCTGGGGCCGCTGGTCTGGCTGGGCCTGCACCTTTTGCTCACGCGCACCCTGTGGGGGCAGCGCGTGAAGGCGGCCACACAAGACCGCGAGATGCTCGCCGCGCTGGGCGTGAACCCCGCGCCGCTCATGTTGGGTGTGGTGATGCTGGGCTGCGGCTTGGCGGGCTTGGCCGGGGCGCTGCAGCTGCCGCGCGAGCCCGCACATTTGCAAATGGACGTGAACGTGGTGGTCGAGACCTTTGTGGTGGTGGTCACGGGTGGGCTGGGCAGCATTGGCGGGGCTTTTGTGGCGGCGCTGCTGATCGGCGTGATCCACGCCTTGGGCCTGAGCTTTTTCCCGCAAGCGACCTTGGTGCTGGTGTTTTTGACCATGGCGGTGGTGCTGGTTTGGCGGCCGCAGGGCCTGGCCGGGTCGGCCGCCCATGCCGAGCAACGCGAAAGCGTGCCGGTGTTTGCGCTCTGGCCTGTGGCAGCCTGGGGACGGGCGCTGTTGGTGGCGGTCTTTGTGGGCTTGACGCTGCTGGCCTTGGGGCAGGGCGATTACGGCCGCAGCCTGGCCGAAGACGTGATGGTGATGATGCTGTTTGGCCTGAGCCTGCAGTGGATGATGGCTTTGGGCGGCCTGGTCAGCTTTGGCCACGCGGCGTTTTTTGCGCTGGGGGCCTATGGCGCAGCGCTGTCGCACCTGCACTGGGGTGCGAGTTTGCCAGCCGCTTTGGCCGCGGGTATGGCGCTGGCGCTGGCCGTGGCGGTGGCCTTTGGCGCTTTGGTGGTGCGCAGCAGCGGGGTGTATTTGGCCATGCTGTCGCTGGCGCTGGCACAAATGATTTGGGCGGGGGCCACGCAATGGGTGGATCTGACAGGGGGCGACAACGGCCTGATCGGCCTGCGTTTGATCGCCCCCGAGTCGCGTGCGCTGTGGGACGCGGCGCTGGGTATTTTCATGCTGTTGGTTTTGGCGGGCATGGCGCGTGTGGCCCGCTCCAGCCGGGGCGCGGCTTTGCAGGCTCTGCGCGACGCGCCGCTGCGGGCAGCGGCCAGCGGTTTACCGGTGCAGGCCTTGCGTTACCAGGTGTTCGTGGGCAGCGCCACTTTGGCGGGCCTGGCCGGGGGCTTGTGGGCGGCGTTCAAAGGGGCGGTGTTTCCCTCGGTGGCCTCCGTCGCCATGTCGGTGGACGCTTTGCTGGTAATTTTGCTGGGCGGGGTGCACCAGCTCTGGGGCTCGGCCGTGGGCAGTGCACTCTTGGTCTGGGGCGGGGCCGAGCTGGGGCAGGGTCTGGACTATTGGCGCGGTGTTTTGGGCTTGGTCATCATGCTCGTGATGGTGCTGGCCCCCAGTGGCGTGCTGGGTGGGCTGCAGATGCTGTTGGCCAGCTTTGCTTCCAAGAGGGGCCGCGCATGAGCCTTGGAACGGTTTTGCAGGTCAGCGGTCTGGCCAAGCACTTTGGCGGCGTGCGGGCGTTGGACGGTGTGGACTTCTCTGTGTCCGCAGGCCAGTGCGTGGCCCTGATTGGCCCCAACGGTGCGGGCAAGTCGACCTGTTTTGCCTGTCTGGCGGGCCAGCAGGTGCCCACGGCGGGTGAGGTGCTGTGGCAAGGCCAGTCGCTGTTGGGCAAGCCGCCCGCCGAGCGCCAGCGCCTGGGTGTGGCCCGCACCTTCCAGGTGGCGCAAACCTTTGAGGCGCTCACGGTGCTGCAAAACATCCAGCTGGTGCTGCGCAGCGCCCAGCCGCTTGCCTGGTGGGACCGGCTGGATCGCCGCCAACCCGAGCGGGCGCTGCGCCTGGCCGCGCAAGCGGGTTTGCAAGCCCAGGCCCACACCACCGTGGCCGATTTGCCTTATGGCGCGAAAAAACGCCTGGAGCTGGCCATGGCACTGGCGGGCTTGCCCGACGCAGTGCCTGGCTCCGGGGCAGACCAAGGTGCACACTCAGCCCCGTCATTGCTGCTGCTGGACGAGCCCGCTGCCGGGCTGGCGCTCGCGGAGCGGGCCGACATGATGGCGCTGGTGCGCCAGGTGGCCGCTCAAGGCGTGACGGTGCTCTACACCGAACACAACATGGACGCCGTGTTTGGCGTGGCCGATCGGGTGCTGGTGCTGATGCAAGGCCGCCTGGTGGCCGACGGCCTGCCCGAAGCGGTGGCGCAAGACCCGCAGGTGCGCGAGCGCTACCTGGGGCTCGACTTCGACATGAAAGGTTTGCGCGATGCTCACCGTTGAGGGTCTGAACGCCTGGTATGGCCAAGCCCAGGCCTTGTTCGACGTGAGCCTGTCGGTGGGCGAGGGCGAGCTGGTCGTCATTCAGGGCCTGAACGGCGCAGGCAAATCCACCTTGCTGCAAAGCCTGATCGGCATCGGCCCCCGGGCGCAAGGTCGCATCACCTGGCAAAACCAGCCCATCCAAACCTGGCCCGCGCACCGCCGCGCCCGGGCGGGTCTGGGTTTTGTCGCCGAAGACCGGCGTTTGTTCACGGCTTTGTCGGTGAAGGAAAACCTGTGGATCGCCGCAAGCTCGGGTTCCAGTGCTCAGGCCACGCCCGCGCAGCGTTTTGACCGTGTGATGGCCTTGTTTCCACAACTGCACACCATGCTGCAGCGTCCGGCCAGCCAAATGAGTGGGGGTGAGCAGCAAATGCTGGCGCTGGCCCGCACCCTGATGACGGGCCCGCGCCTTTTGCTGCTGGACGAGCCTTGCGAAGGCATTGCCCCGGTGCTGGTGGCCGCCATGCGCGACGCCTTGCTGCAACTGGCCCGCGAAGGCGTGGCCATGCTGGTGGCCGAGCAAAACAACATCCTGGCCCGGCACGCGCAGCGGGTGCTGGTGCTGACCAGTGGGCGGATGGACGGGGCGGCCTGATGCCCGCAGGCCCCCCAGCTGAGCGCAGCCGCATCAGGATGCGCTAGCTGGCCATCCCTTACACTGCCTGACAACGACGAGCGGCCCCAGCCGCCACAGACACACCATGATCATCACCAGCCTGCTTGACACCGACCTGTACAAATTCACCATGATGCAGGTCGTGCTGCACCAGTTCCCGGGTGCACAGGTCGAATACAAGTTCAAGTGCCGCAATCCCGGCGTGGCGCTGGCCCCGTTTGTCAATGAAATCCGGCAGGAAATCCGCTCCTTGTGCAGCCTGACCTTCAAGGAGTCGGAGCTGCAGTACCTGCGCTCGCTGCGTTTCATCAAGAGCGATTTTGTGGATTTTTTGGGGCTGTTCAAGCTGAATGAAAAATACATCCAGGTCACGGCGCTGCCTTCTGGCGAGATCGACATCACCATCCAGGGCCCTTGGCTGCACACCATCTTGTTCGAGATTCCGGTGCTGGCCATCGTGAACGAGGTGTATTTCCGCAACACCCAAAAAGTGCCCGACCTGATGGAAGGCCGCCGCCGTCTGGACACCAAGATCGCCCAACTGCAGGCCCCTGGCCTGGAAACCCTCAAGATAGCGGATTACGGCACCCGTCGCCGCTTTTCCCGCGCCTGGCACGAAGAGGTCTTGCGCGTGCTCTCGGCCCGTTTGGGCACGGGGCCTGAAGGGCAGTTTGCCGGCACCAGCAACGTGTATTACGCCCACCTGCTGGGCTTGACACCGCTGGGCACCATGGCGCACGAGTATTTGCAGGCGGCGCAGGCTCTGGGTCCGCGCTTGCGCGACAGCCAGGTCTTTGCTTTCGAATCCTGGGCCAAGGAATACCGCGGTGACCTGGGCATTGCCCTGAGCGATGTGTACGGTTTCAACGCCTTCCTGCGCGACTTTGACATGTATTTTTGCAAGCTGTTTGACGGCGCCCGTCACGACAGTGGCGACCCGTTCAGCTGGGGTGAGCGCATGATCGCGCACTACCAGCAAAACCGGGTGGACCCCAAAACCAAGACGCTGATTTACAGCGACAGCCTGACCATTCCGCGCACCATCGAGCTGTTCGAGCAGTTCCGCGGGCGCTGCCAGCTGGCTTTTGGGGTGGGCACCAACCTGACCAATGACCTTGGTTACGAGCCCCTGCAGATCGTCATCAAGATGACGCGCTGCAACGGCCAGCCTGTGGCCAAACTGTCGGACTCGCCGGGCAAGGGCATGTGCGATGACGAGAAGTACTTGGCCTATTTGCGGCAAGTCTTCGACATTACACCTTCGGCCTGATGCCGATGCCCGGGGCCGTTACCATACGCATCCACAAAAAAACCAAGAGGGCTGAAAGATGAAGCAATCGTCATTGCGAAGGGGCATACAGGCAGGCTTGTTCGGGCTGATGGCCTGGCCAGGCTGGGCTGCAGCGGCCGACTTCGATGGTGCGCAGCTGACCGCGATTTGGGGTGTTCCTTTTGCCGGCATTTTGCTGTCGATCGCTTTGATGCCTTTGCTGACGCCCCACTTCTGGCACCACCATTACGGCAAAGTGGCGGCCGCCTGGTCGCTGGCTTTCTTGTTGCCTTTTGCGGCGGTGTTCGGTGCGGGCGTGGCAGGTGTGAACCTGGTGCACGCGCTGCTGGCCGAATACATCCCCTTCATCATCTTGCTCACCGCCTTGTTCACCGTCTCGGGGGGCATTTTCATCCGGGGCAACCTGCATGGCAGCCCGGGGCTGAACACGGCCATCTTGGCCATCGGTGCCGTGTTGGCCAGTTTCATGGGCACCACCGGGGCCTCGATGCTGCTCATTCGCCCCTTGATCCGGGCCAACGACAACCGCAAGCACGTGGCGCATGTGGTGGTCTTTTTCATCTTCATTGTGTCGAATGCGGGCGGCTCGCTGACCCCGCTGGGCGATCCGCCCTTGTTCCTGGGCTTCCTCAAGGGCGTGGATTTCTTTTGGACCCTGAAGCACATTTTCCCGGAGAGCCTGTTCCTGATCGGCTCCTTGCTGGTGATCTTTTACGCGCTGGACTCCTGGTTCTACCACCGCCGTGAAGAGCTGTTGCCGGTCGACCCGACCCCCGACTCCCGCCAGATCGGCTTTGATGGCCGCATCAACTTTGCCTTGCTCGGCGGCGTGGTCGCTCTGGTGCTGATGAGCGGCGTCTGGAAATCGCCCGTGTCATTCAACATCGCGGGCACCGAAGTGGGTTTGCCGGGCGTCTTGCGTGACCTGGGCTTGGTCTTGATCACCTGGCTGTCGCTCAAATGGACACCCACCCAAGTCCATGCCGACAACCAGTTTGGCTGGGGCCCCATGGTGGAGGTCGCCAAGCTGTTTGCCGGCATTTTCCTCACCATCATTCCCGTGATCGCCATGCTCAAGGCCGGCACCAACGGACCTTTTGGTGCCGTGGTGTCTGCTGTGACGAAGCCCGACGGCAGCCCGGACGTGATGATGTACTTCTGGATCACGGGCTTGCTCAGCTCTTTCCTGGACAACGCGCCCACTTACCTGGTGTTCTTCAACACGGCCGGGGGTGACCCGCAGGTCCTGATGACCACGCTGGCCCCCACTTTGGCGGCCATCTCGGCGGGTGCCGTGTTCATGGGGGCCAACAGCTACATTGGCAATGCGCCCAACCTCATGGTCAAAGCCATTGCCGAAGACCGTGGCGTGAAAATGCCCAGCTTCTTTGGTTACATGCTCTGGTCGGGCGGCATTTTGGTGCCCCTGTTTGTCGTGATGAGTTTCATCTGGTTCAAATGATGTCCAAACCTTCCATTCTGGTGGCCCGCGCCATCTTCCCCGAGGTCCTGCAGTCTTTGGCGCAGGTGTTTGAAGTTGAAAGCAACCAGGCCGACGAGGTCTGGTCTGCCGCCGAGCTCACCCGCCGCATGCAGGGTAAAGCGGGTGCTTTGACCACGGGCAGTGAGCGCATCGACGCGGCGCTCTTGCAGGCCAACCCGCAACTGCGCATCGTGGCCAACATGGCCGTGGGCTACAACAACTTCGACGTGCCCGCCATGACCGCTGCGGGCGTGGTCGCCACCAACACCCCCGATGTGCTGACCGAGACCACGGCCGACTTTGGCTTTGCGCTCTTGATGGCCACGGCCCGGCGCGTGACGGAGAGCGAGCATTACCTGCGAGCTGGCTTGTGGAAGAAGTGGAGCTACGACATGTTTGCCGGGGCCGAGGTGCATGGCTCGACCCTGGGCATCATCGGCATGGGGCGTATCGGCCAGGGCATTGCCCGCCGTGCGGCGCATGGCTTTGGCATGAAGGTCGTCTATCACAACCGCAGCCGCCTGAGCGCCAATCTCGAAGCCGAGTGCAAGGCCACTTATGTGTCCAAGCAAGAACTGCTGCAGACCGCTGACCATGTGATGTTGGTCGTGCCTTACAGCGCTGAGTCGCACCACACCATTGGCGCGGCCGAGCTGGCCCAGATGAAGCCCACCGCCACGCTGGTGAACATTGCCCGTGGTGGCATCGTGGACGATGCGGCCCTGGCCAAGGCCTTGGCGGCGCGGCAAATCGCCGCCGCAGGCATCGATGTGTTCGAGGGTGAGCCCTCTGTGCACCCCGACTTGCTGAAAGTCCCCAATGTGGTCCTGACCCCCCACATCGCCAGCGCCACCATCAAGACCCGCAAGGCCATGGCCCAGCTGGCCGCCGACAACCTGGTCGCCTACCTGACCCGTGGCCAGGCCTTGACCCCCTTGAACACCCTGCCAGGCGCCGCTGCATGAGTGAATGGGTGCTGCTGGCCCTGGGCGGGCTGAATGTGTTGCTGCTGCTGGGGCTGTGGCGTCGCTCCACAGCCGCCCCTGATGCGCAGAGTGCGCAAAACGCTCAGGATCTGCGTGCTGCCGAGCAAACCGCTTGGCAGCAACAGCAGTTTGCTGCTGTGCTGGCCCAGACCGAGCGGCTGGAACGTGAGCTGCGCACCGAGATCAGCCAGTCGGGCGTGCAAGGCCGCCAAGAGGCCATGCAGACCCTCACCTTGTTCCAGCAATCGCTGCTGCAGCAAAGCGCAGAAGCCACCCGCACCCAAAACCAGCAGATCGATGCACTGGCCCAGCAACTGGCTTTGCTGCAAAAAAGCCTGACCGACAGCCTGGCCCAGCAGGTCAATGCGCTGTCGGAAGCCAATGCCCGGCGCCTGACCGAGATGCGCGGCACCATGGAAACCCAGCTGGCCCAGCTGCAGCAAAGCAACGCCGCCAAGCTGGACGAAATGCGCCAGACCGTGGACGAAAAACTGCAAGCCACCCTGCAAGCCCGCCTGGGCGAGAGCTTCAAGCAAGTGGCCGAGCGGCTGGAGCAGGTGCACAAGGGTTTGGGCGAAATGCACAACCTGGCCCAAGGCGTGGGCGACTTGAAGCACCTGCTGACCAACGTCAAAACCCGTGGCATGTTTGGCGAAGCGCAGCTCGCGTCCTTGCTGGAGCAGGTGCTGACCCCCGAGCAGTACGCGGTGCAGGTGGCCACCCGCCCCGGCGACAAAAACCGGGTGGACTTTGCGATCCGCCTGCCCGGCCGCTCCGACAATGGCCAGCCCGTCTGGCTGCCGATCGATGCGAAGTTCCCCAACGAAGACTATGAGCGCTTGCTCGAAGCGCAAGGCCGGGCCGACCCGGTGCAAGCCGAGTTGTGCGCCAAGGCGCTCGAGACACGCATCAAGCTCGAAGCCAAATCGATCGCCGACAAATACCTCGAGCCGCCGCACACCACCGACTTTGCGGTCATGTTCTTGCCCACCGAAGGGCTGTACGCCGAGGTCTTGCGCCGCCCGGGTTTGATGGAAACCCTGCAGCGCGACCACCGCGTCACGCTGGCAGGCCCGACCAACCTGATGGCCATGCTCAACGCCTTGCAAATGGGCTTCAGAACCCTGGCGCTGGAAAAGCGCTCCAGCGAAGTCTGGCAGGTGCTGGGCGCGGTCAAGACCGAGTTTGGCAAGTTTGGCGATGTGCTCGACAAGGTGCGCAACCAGACGCAAACCGTGCTGAACACCCTGGACCAGGCCCAGACCCGCAGCAACGTGATGAACCGGGCCTTGCGCCAGGTCGATGCCTTGCCCGAGGCCGACGCACAAGCCCTGCTGCCCGGCGGGGACCACTGATGGCCAAGCGGCCGAGGCAGGCCCGGGGATGAAAACACTGCCCCGTCTGATCGCTGGCCAGATTTTTTTGCATGCCTGCATGGCGGGCATGCGCATGGCGATCCCGTTGCTCGCACTCAAACAGGGCTTCAGCGCCATGGCTGTCGGGGCCTTGCTGGCTTTGTTTGCCCTGACCCAGGTCTTTTTGGCTTTGCCCGCAGGGCGTTACGCCGACCGCACGGGCCTGAAAAAACCCTTGCTGCTCAGCGTGGCGATGTCCTCCGTGGGGGCGGGGCTCTCGGTGCTGTGGCCCATTTTTCCGGTCATGTGCCTCAGCGCCCTGGCCACTGGCGGGGCCACGGGCATGGCGGTGATTGCCTTGCAACGGCATGTGGGCCGTCTGGCCAAAGACCCGGCAGACCTGAAGGCCGCGTTCAGCTGGTTGTCGATTGGCCCGGCGATTTCCAACTTCTTGGGGCCGGTCCTGGCGGGTTTGCTGATCGATTACGCCGGACCCGAGCCCGCCGACTTGACGGGTTTTCGCTGGGCCTTTTTGTTGATGGCGGTGTTGCCGCTGAGCACCTGGTTTTGGGTGCGCACGGTGCCCGAGCTGCACAACCCCCCAGCCCTCGACAACGCCGCACCGCGCCGCGCCATGGATTTGCTGGCCGAGCCCATGATGCGGCGTTTGCTGGGGGTCAACTGGCTGCTGTCTTCGTGCTGGGATGTCCACACCTTTGTGGTGCCGGTGCTGGGCCACGAGCGGGGTTTCAGTGCTTCGGTGGTGGGCACGATTTTGGGCGCATTTGCTGTCGCTGCGGCGTTCATCCGGGTGTGTTTGCCCTTCATTTCGCGGCATGTCCAGGAGCACCAGATCATCACCGGGGCCATGGTGTGCACCGCGCTGCTGTTTGGCCTGTACCCCTTCATGCCCACGCCCTGGAGCATGGGCTTGTGCTCGGTCTTGATGGGCTTGGTGCTGGGCACGGTGCAGCCCATGATCATGAGCACATTGCACCAGATCACCCCCAAGCACCGACAGGGCGAGGCGCTGGGTCTGCGATTGATGAGCATCAATGCGTCGAGCGTGCTGATGCCCATGGTCTTTGGGGCTGCGGGGGCCATTGCCGGGGTGGCCCCGGTGTTTTGGGTGGTGGGCACGGCTGTGGGCCTGGGCGCACGCGCGGCGTGGCGCCTGCGGCCTGCTTAACCCACCTTCAGCTGGTAAAACTCGCAAATCGCCTGCCACGCCGCTTCGGGTGTGTCCACATAGCGGAACAGCTTCAGGTCGTCTCTGGAAATGGTGCCTTCTTGCACCAGCACCTCCATGTCGATCAAGCGCTGCCAGAACGCAGTCCCGAACAACAAGATCGGCACCGGGCGTGATTTGCGCGTTTGCACCAGCGTCATCACTTCAAACAGCTCGTCCAGCGTGCCAAACCCGCCCGGAAACGCCACCAGGGCCTTGGCCCGCATCATGAAATGCATCTTGCGCAGCGCAAAGTAGTGGAACTTGAAGCTCAGCTCGGGGGTGACGTAAGGGTTGGGTTTTTGCTCGTGGGGCAGGGCGATGTTCAGCGCCACCGAGGGTGCCCCCGCTTCTTGGGCCCCCCGGTTGGCCGCCTCCATGATGCCGGGGCCGCCGCCTGTGCAGATGAACAACTTTTCTTCGTCGGGCATGGACGCGCAGGACTTGGCGACTTGTTGCGCAAAAATGCGGGCGTTTTCGTAATGGTGGGCGTTGCGCACGGCGGTTTCGGCCCGGGCGATGTCCTGCGCCTGACCGCTTTGCCGGGCGGCTTGCAGTTGCGCTTGGGCGCTGGCCATGTCCATGAACCGCGCACTGCCAAAGACCACCACGGTGTGTTCAATCTTGGCCTCGGCTTGCGCCAGGTCGGGTTTGAGCATCTCCAGCTGGAAACGGATGCCCCGGGTCTCGCGGCGCAGTAAAAACTCGGGGTCGGCAAAGGCCAGGCGGTGGGCTTCTGGCTCCAGCCAGTCGGCGGTGTTGGCCTCGGCTTGCAGATCGGCCCAGGCGTGGGGCAGGGAGGGGGTCAGGAGGTCTTGTCGGGATTGCATGGCGGCATTGTGCATGCACCAGCCCTGCAGGCAAGACGCAGATGCCCAAACGAATCGCTTTGACCATGAAAAAAGCCCCTTGCGGGGCTTTCATCGGGGCGGGATCGGCAAATCAGACGCGCTTGCGGTATTCGCCAGTGCGGGTGTCGATCTCGATCTTGTCGCCCTGGTCCACGAACAAGGGCACAGGCACTTCCATGCCGGTGGCGATCTTGGCGGGCTTGAGCACTTTGCCCGAGGTGTCGCCTTTGACAGCGGGCTCGGTCCAGGTGATTTCGCGCACCACGGTGGTGGGCAATTCGACCGAGATGGCTTTCTCGTTGTAGAACACCACTTCGAGTTCCATGCCGTCTTCGAGGTAGTTCAGGGCGTCACCCATGTTGGTGGCTTCGACCTCGTACTGGTTGAAGTCGGTGTCCATGCAAACGTACATGGGGTCAGCGAAGTACGAGTAGGTGCACTCTTTCTTGTCCAGAATGACCTGGTCCATCTTGTCGTCGGCGCGGAACACGACTTCGGTGCCGAAGTTGGCGATCAGGCTTTTGAGCTTCATGCGCACGGTGGACGAGCCGCGGCCACCGCGTTGGTATTCGGTGCGCAGGACGACCATAGGGTCTTTGCCGTGCATGATGACGTTGCCGACGCGGATTTCTTGAGCGGTTTTCATAGGAATTGAGTCTGAAATGAAAAGGGGTGGCTTGAAGCCAAGCCCATTATTCTAACCTGTGGGGCCTGCTAAGGCCGAGGGCCCTTGCAGGCGCTCAGTCCCGCGCCGTGAGGCCATGGGCCAGTGCACCCAGCACAATGCCGCCCAAAGCCCACAGGATGTCGGTGTTGCCTGTGCCCAAAGCTGCAATGGCCGGGCCGGGGCACACCCCGCTCAAACCCCAGCCCACGCCAAAAATGGCCGAGCCGATCACGGTTTGGCGGTTCCAGCTGGCCGGTTGCTTGAGGAACTGACCACCCAACAAGGGGCGGCCCAGCCAGCGCGGAAAACCTTTGTAAGCCAGCATGGCCAAGCCCGCTGCGCCGCCCATGACCAGCATCAGGCCCCAATCCTGAAAGCGCAAAAAGCTCAAAACCACGTCAGGCTGGACCATGGTGGCCAGCGACAGGCCAAAGCCAAACAAGGCCCCGGCGACCAGGGTGACCAGCGCCTTGGGCAGAGAAAGTGTGTGAGGGGTCAACGGGTTCATGCCAGGCCTTTCGTGAACATTGCCATCAGGTTGGCGGTCATGAAAGCGGTGGCCATGAAGGTCAGCACCGCGCCCAGCGAAGGCAACTGCAGAGAGCCCAGCCCGCAAATGCCGTGGCCGGATGTGCAGCCATTGCCCAAGCGGGCACCGTAGCCCACCAAAAAGCCGCCCACCAGCAGCTGCCAGGTGGGCACGCTGGTGTGCTGCGCTTCACCGCCCGCCAGCGTGAACCGCCAAACCAGCGCCCCCAGCACCACGCCCAAGGCGTAGACCAGCCGCCAGTGGCGGGTGTTGACGAAGCGGGCTTGCTGGAAAAACGCCCGTTTGGACACGAACGACCAACTGCTGGAAAAGACGGAACTCATGCCGCCCACCCAGCCGTTGAACAAATACAGCAGCGCCACGCCAGCGCCAATGGTCAGGCCGCCCAGCAGGTAGTGCTGCCAGCCGAGGGGGAAGAGGGTGTCGATCAGAGTCATGGGTCGGGATTATCCGTGAGTGCTTTCCGGCGCTCCGGGAGACAAGGGCTAAACCACGCCTGGCGTGTGCGGTTTTTCAGGTGATGAACAAGCTCAGTCTGTTCAGAGTGGGGTCGCGGTGTGTCTTACCAATTGGCGCACCAGGTCTTGCTGGTTTGACAAGTGTTGTTTCGCGGTTTGTACGCAGGCGGTCCAGTCCGCCATCAGCATGGCATTGAGCGTTGGCAATTCGCTCGCCTCAAGTTCATTCCAGACCCGATGCGCCTTGCGCAAACTCTCCGGCGCTTGCATCCACGCCAGAAACGCCTCCAGCTTGGCGTGGTGCGCATTGTCATCCTGCGGGTAAATGTGCCAAATGAAGGGCTGGCCCGCCCAGAGGGCGCGCACCAGCGAGTCTTCGCCGCGCACATAGTTGAGGTCGCAGGCCCAGAGCATCTCGTCGAATCCGTCCTGGTCGGTATAGGGCAGGGCGCTCCAGTGGGGTTGCTCGGGCATGCCCGCCAGTGCTAGCTGCACCGCAGCCAGTGGGCGGCCCGGGGTGACCAGCAGGTGGTGAGGTGTGCCCACCCCTTGTGCCAGCAGTTGGGGCAGGGCAGCGGGTTCGTAGCAGAACAGGCTGATCAGCAGACCGTCCGGGGGCAGTTGGGGTGCATGTTGCGCGCGCCAAGTAGCGCGGTCAAAGCTTTGTTGACGAGCAAGCAGGTCGGTTTCGCGCAGCAGGCCGCCCGTGTCTGGTGTGAAGCCGGGGTAAAAGAAGGTCTTGGTCCAGCCCTTGGCCGGGCCGCTCATGATGGGCGAGGGCATCTGGTGCATGCGGGGCACCCAGTCTTCGGCGCTCAGGTATTCGAGGTTGATCCACCTAGGTTGTTGCGCTCGGGTGGCTACACCATGCGCCACAAAGTTTTCGGGCAAGGTGCAGCCAAAGGCTTCGACCCAGACGTCGGCCGGGGGTAACGCTTGTAGGGTGCTGGCTTGGCTGGCATCGGCCCACGGGCGCACTTCAATGCCGGGCTCTTGGTAGGCGGTGGGCGCCATCCAGGCCAAGGCCGAGGCGTCGTCCACCCACAGGCGCACGCGCTGGCCCGCGTCGCGCAACTGGCGCGTCAGGCGCCAGCACACGCCCAGGTCGCCGTGGTTGTCGATGACGGTGCAGAAGATGTCCCAGAGTCGGCCAGTTTGCATGCGGCGATTGTCGCTGGAGATTTCACACACATCTTTTCACAGACAATAGCCGCCATGTCGAACACCCATGATGAAGCCCTGCTCGCGCAAGTTGCCGCGTTGCCCGCCTTGCCGGGGGTGTACCGCTACTTTGATGCGCAGGACCAGCTGCTCTATGTGGGCAAGGCGCTGAACCTCAAGCGCCGGGTGTCGAGCTATTTCCAGAAGGACCACGGCGGCACCCGCATTGGCCACATGGTCAGCAAGATCACGCGCATGGAGACCACGGTGGTGCGCTCCGAGGCCGAGGCGCTGCTGCTGGAAAACAACCTCATCAAGACGCTGCACCCGCGCTTCAACATCCTGTTTCGGGACGACAAGAGTTACCCCTACCTCAAGCTCACGGGCAATGGCCGCGTGGCGCTGCCCGCTGTGGTCAAGACGCCCGAGGCGCAGCATTACCCGCGTGTGGCCTATTACCGGGGGGCGGTGGAGAAGAAACACCGTTACTTTGGGCCGTTCCCCAGCGCCTGGGCGGTCAAGGAGTCGATTCAGCTGATCCAGAAGGTGTTCAGGCTGCGCACCTGCGAGGACACGGTGTTTGCCAACCGCACCCGGCCTTGTCTGCTGTTTCAGATCAAGCGTTGCTCCGGCCCGTGTGTGAACCTGATCAGCCCCGAGGACTACAAGGCCGATGTGCAGCATGCCGAGCAGTTTTTGCGCGGTGAGACCCAGGCGCTGATGCGCGAGATGGAAGCGCGGATGATGCAGCATGCCGAGCGCCTGGAGTTTGAGCAAGCCGCCGAGGTGCGCAACCAGCTCACGGCGCTGTCGCGGGTCTTGCACCAGCAGTCGGTGGACACAGCAGTGGACACCGATGCCGACATTTTGGTGGCCAAGGTGCAAGGCGGCCGCGCCTGCGTGAACCTGGCCATGGTGCGCGGTGGGCGTCATTTGGGCGACCGGCCTTATTTCCCGGTGCATGTGCAGGACGCGCAGGACTTGCTGGGTCTGGAGGAAGGAGAGGCGCAGCGCCCCGTAGAGGTGCAGGTGCTCGAAGCCTTTTTGGCGCAGCACTACATCGGCGTGCCCGTGCCGCCGCTCTTGATCTTGAGCGCGGCGGTCGACAAAGCGCTGATCACGGCTTTGTCGGCGCAGTCGGGTGTGAAGATCAGCACCGTGACGCAGCCGCGCGAGCACCGCCGCGTCTGGCTGGAGATGGCCGAGAAAAACGCCGAGCTGCAACTGGCCCGCCTGCTGGCCGAAGAAGGCTCGCAGCAGGCCCGCACCCGGGCGCTGGCCGAGGCGCTGGATTTGGCTCCGGACGATCTGGACCAGCTGCACATCGAGTGTTTTGACATTTCGCACACGGCGGGCGAGAACACGCAGGCGTCTTGTGTGGTGTTTCGCCAGCACAAGATGCAAAGCAGCGACTACCGCCGCTACAACATCGAGGGCATCACGCCCGGTGACGACTACGCCGCCATGCGGCAGGTGCTGATGCGCCGCTACGGCAAGCTGGCCGAGGCCTTGCGTTCGGGCGAAGGCACGGCCAAGTTGCCTGACCTGGTGTTGATCGACGGCGGCAAAGGCCAGGTGAGCATGGCCCGAGAAGTCTTCACCGACCTGGGGCTGGACCTCTCGCGCATCGTGGGCGTCGAAAAAGGCGAGGGCCGCAAGGTCGGTCTGGAAGAGCTGGTGTTTGCCGATGGCCGCGAGAAGGTCTATCTGGGCAAGGATTCGGCGGCGCTCATGCTGGTGGCGCAGATCCGCGACGAGGCACACCGTTTTGCCATCACCGGCATGCGGGCGGCACGCGCCAAGGTGCGGGTGGGCGGCAGCAAGATTGAAGAGATTCCCGGCATCGGGCCGCGCAAACGCGCCAAGCTGCTGCAGCGCTTTGGCGGAGTGCGGGGTGTGGAAAGCGCCAGTGTCGAGGATTTGCTGAGTGTGGAGGGCATCTCCCGGGAGCTGGCCGAGGCCATTTACAACGCCTTGCACTGATCGCGCGTCATGTTGTCATGAAGCCCTTGCCCGGGCGTGCCACAATCCAAACCATGTTTTTCACGATTCCCACCCTCATGACCTGGACGCGCATTGTCGCGATCCCTTTGATCGTAGGCGTGTACTACCTGAACAGCCTGACGGTGGAGACGCAAAACCTGATCGCCACGGTCATGTTTGTGCTGTTTGCCATCACCGACTGGCTCGATGGCTTTCTAGCCCGCAAACTCAACCAGACTTCGGCTTTTGGCGCGTTTCTGGACCCGGTGGCCGACAAGTTCCTGGTCTGCGCCGCCTTGTTGATTCTGGTGCACATGAACCGGGTGCATGTGCTGGTGGCCCTCATCATCATCGGCCGCGAAATCGCCATTTCCTCCTTGCGCGAGTGGATGGCGCAGATTGGGGCCAGCAAAAGTGTGGCCGTGCACATGGTGGGCAAGCTCAAGACCACGGTGCAAATGGTGGCGATTCCCTTCCTGCTGTACGACGGCGTGCTGCTGGGCGTGATCGACACCCGCACTTGGGGGGCGGTGCTGATCCTCATCGCCGCCGTGCTGACCATCTGGTCGATGGTGTACTACATGCAAAAGGCCTTGCCTGAAATCCGGGCACGTGTGAAATGAGCGGGGGCCGCGTATCCGACGCCTGGGTCCGGGCGACATCTGCTGTGTTTGTGTTGATCTGGAGCACGGGCTTCATCGTCGCCCGCTACGGCATGCCGCATTCCCCACCTTTTTCTTTTCTGGTGGTTCGGTACGTGCTGTCGATCGCCTGCTTTTTGCCCTGGATTTTTTGGGCCAAGGTGCCTTGGCCACAAAACCGCATGCAGTGGCTGCACTTGTCGGTCACGGGCATGCTCATGCATGGCGGCTACCTGGGCGGTGTGTGGGTGGCGGTCAAGGCGGGCATGGGTTCTGGCCTGTCGTCGCTGATTGTGGGGTTTCAACCAGTGCTGACGGCCATCTGGCTTTCCTACAGCCTGCGCGGATCGGGCCAACCCGGGGTGTCTCGCCGCCAGTGGCTGGGTCTTTTGCTCGGCTTTGTCGGCCTGCTGATGGTGGTCTGGCGAAAGCTCACGCTGGGTTCGCCCATGGACCATGTGACCTCGCTCAACATGGCCTTTGCCGTGGGGGCCTTGTTCAGCATCACCATCGGCACCTTGTACCAAAAGCGGTTTGTTCAACCTTGCGATGTGCGCTCGGCCAACACGGTGCAGATCATGGCGGCCCTGGCCATCACGGTGCCCCTGGCCTTGGCCGAGACGGAGCTCATGCAGTGGAATCCAGAGCTGGTCGGCGCCATGGCGTGGTCGGTGCTGGGTTTGACGGTTGGGGGCAGTTCCTTGCTTTATGTGCTGATTCAGCGCGGCGCAGCGGCTTCGGTGACCAGCCTCATGTACCTGGTGCCGCCGACAACAGCCATCATGGCGTGGGTCTTGTTTGGCGAAACCATCACGGCCGCTACCTTGATCGGGACGGCGCTGACGGCTTTGGGCGTGAGCCTGGTCGTGCGACCGTCACGTTCGTGAAAGCCCTTGCTGCCCTTTTTGATTAAGCTGCGACTCCTTGATGTGCCCGGGCACATGTGGGCAGCGTGAGCCGTTTATTTTTTCAAGCAGAAAGTGATTCCCATGACAAAGCACCGCATCGCCGTGATTCCAGGAGACGGCATTGGCAAGGAAGTGATGCCCGAGGGCTTGCGCGTGATGGACGCTGCAGCCCGCAAATTCGGCATCGATCTGCACTTTGATCACTTTGATTTTTCCAGCTGGGACTACTGCGAAAAGCACGGCCAGATGCTGCCCGACAACTGGAAAGACCAGATCGGTGGCCACGATGCCTTGTACTTTGGTGCTGTGGGCTGGCCCGACAAAATCGCTGACCATGTCTCGTTGTGGGGCTCCTTGCTGCTGTTCCGCCGCGAGTTTGACCAGTACATCAACCTGCGCCCCGCCCGCTTGATGCCCGGCATCATCGCGCCTGTGGTGCGCCGTGACGGCAGCGCACGCCAGCCTGGCGAGATCGACATGTACATCGTGCGCGAGAACACCGAAGGTGAGTACTCCAGCGTGGGCGGGCGCATGTTCCCCGGCACCGAGCGCGAGATCGTCATGCAGGAATCCATCATGACCCGCGTGGGTGTGGACCGGGTGCTGAAGTTTGCTTTTGAGTTGGCGCAGTCGCGCCCCAAGAAGCACCTGACCAGTGCCACCAAGTCCAACGGCATCGCCATCACCATGCCTTACTGGGACGAACGTGTGGCCGAGATGGCCAAGGCGTATCCGGGCATCAACGTCGACAAGTTCCACATCGACATCCTGACGGCGCATTTTGTGCAACGCCCTGACTTTTTCGATGTGGTGGTGGCCAGCAACCTGTTTGGTGACATCCTGTCCGACCTGGGCCCGGCCTGCACGGGCACCATCGGGATCGCACCCAGCGCCAACCTGAACCCCGACCGCAAGTTCCCTTCTTTGTTCGAGCCCGTGCATGGCTCGGCCCCGGACATTGCAGGCAAAGGCATTGCCAACCCGATCGGCCAGATCTGGTGCGGTGCCATGATGCTGGAGTTCCTGGGCTACAAAGCCGCCCACGATGCGGTTTTGGGGGCCATCGAGAAGGTGCTGGCGTCGGGAAAGGACGCTCCGCGAACGCCCGATCTGGGAGGGACAGCCAAGACAGCGGATGTGGGCCGGGCGATTGCCGAGGCGCTTTGAGGCCCCTTGCGGCTGCCGCGGTGGTCGCTTTGGCGTCGAAAAAGGCCGCTTCGGGACATGCATGGACAGTTTTAAAGGCTAGAATTCAAGCCCCACAGCCGAGTCTGTGGCCCCAATTTTCTGTCCACTGCCGGTTGCACCGGTTTGTAACTTCAAGAGGTTTCTTGTGAACAAAACAGAGCTGATCGAACACATTGCAAAACAAGCAGACCTGTCCAAGGCTGCAGCAGGCCGCGCATTGGAAGCCACCATGGGCGCTGTGCGCACCACCTTGAAAAAAGGCGGCACCGTGTCTTTGGTGGGTTTTGGCACTTTTGCGGTGGGCAAACGTGCTGCACGGACGGGTCGCAATCCACGCACAGGCGCAGCGATTAAAATCAAGTCAGCCAAAGTTCCAAAGTTCCGCCCAGGCAAGGCCCTGAAGGATGCTTTGAACTGACAACACTTTTCAGGTGGGGCGCTTAGCTCAGTTGGTAGAGCGGCTCCTTTACACGGAGTAGGTCGGCGGTTCGAGACCGTCAGCGCCCACCACCCTACAAAGTAAAGGCGAACCCAGTGTTCGCCTTTTTTCTTGATAACCCGAGACTTCAGACATGTTTGATTCCATTCGCAACAACTCAAAAATCTTGATGGGGTTGTTGTTCTTGTTGGTGATTCCGTCTTTTGTGCTGTTTGGCATCGAGGGCTACAGCCAGTTTGAAGACAAAGGTGCCGTGGTGGCCCGGTTGGACGGGCAAAAAATCACCCAATCCGAGTGGGACGCTGTCCACCAGCAGGAAGTGGACCGCATTCGCGCATCGGTCCCCAACCTGGACCCGAAACTGCTGGACTCGGCAGAGGCGCGTTATGCGACCCTCGAAAAAATGGTCAACGACCGTTTGATTGCCCGCGCCTCTGAAAAGCAATTGCTGGTCACGAGTGACCAGCGCCTGGCCCGCTACCTGCAGCAAGACCCCTCGATTGCAGGCTTGCGTGGCGCAGACGGTAAGCTGGACATGGAACGCTACCGTCAGTTGGCGGCCAGCCAAGGCATGACCCCCGAGATGCTCGAAGCCCGTGTGCGCCGTGACCTGTCCAACCAGCAGGTGTTGGCCGGTTTGCAAGCTTCGGTGTTTGCGACGCAGCGTCAGACCGACGCCGCACTGGATGCCTACTTGCAGCGCCGTGAGATTCAGGTCAAGCGCTGGAGCCCGGCAGACTTTGCCGCCAAGGTCGAGGTGTCGGATGCGGACCTGGAGCGCTATTACAAAGACAATCCGGAGCGTTTTCGTTCGGTGGAAAACGTGGACCTGGAATACCTCGTCCTGGACGTGGCGGCCCTGCAAAGCCGGATGGAATTGCCCGAGCAGGACCTGAAAACCTACTACGAGCAAAACCTGCAACGGCTCGCAGGTCAGGAGCAGCGCCGCGCCAGCCACATCCTGATCAATGCCGCGAAAGATTTGCCCGCGGCAGACAAGCAAAAAGCCCGTGCCAAGGCCGAAAGCCTGTTGGCCACCGTTCGCCAGTCACCCAAAACCTTTGCCGAGGTGGCACGCAAGAACTCGGATGACACCGGTTCGGCCGCGCGCGGCGGTGATCTGGATTTTTTCGCCCGAGGCGCCATGGTCAAGCCTTTTGAAGATGCCGCCTTTGCGCTTCAAAAGGGTGACATCAGCGACATCGTGGAGTCCGACTTCGGCTACCACATCATCTTGTTGACCGATGTGAAGCTGCCCCAGGCGCCGTCTTTCGAGTCCATGCGCCCGCAATTGGAAGCGGACTTGCGCAAACAGCAAGCCCAGCGCCAGTTCGCAGAATTGGCCGAAACCTTCAGCAACAGCGTGTACGAGCAGTCGGACAGTTTGACGCCCGTGGCAGAGCGGCTGAAATTGTCGGTACAAAAAGCGCAAGCGTTGACCCGCACACCACCACCCGGTGCGCAGGGCGTTTTGAGCCACCCCAAATTGCTGCAAGCCATCTTCTCTGAAGACGCGATCGTCAAACGCCGCAACACGGCAGCGGTGGAGGTGGCTCCGAACACGCTGGTCTCAGCCCGTGTGGTGAACCACCGCCCAGCGGCCGTTCGTCCTTTTCCAGAGGTCAAGGCCGATGCGCGTCAACTTTTGATTCAAGCCCAATCTGCCGAGCTGGCCAAAGCCGAAGGTCAAGCCCGACTGGCGGCCTGGAAGACCGATGCCGCTCAGGCCAACTTGGGTGAGGCGGTGACGGTTTCGCGTGATCAGGCGCCTGCATGGCCGCAAGCGGTGATCGATGCCGCTTTGCGTGCCGATCCCTCCAAAATGCCTGCCCTGTTGGGTGTGGACCTGGGCCTTCAGGGCTTTGCCGTTGTGCGTGTGAACAAAATTGTGCCGCGCCCGGAGTCGACGGCTCAACAATCCGAGCAAAGCCGCCAGCAATTTGCCCGCTTGTGGGGGCAGGCCGAGTCTCAGGCTTACCTGGCCAGTTTGAAGTCGCAATTCAAAGTTGAAATGTTGGCTCAAAAACCTAAAAAGTTGGAAGGTTCCGAGGCCGAAAAGCCCTGAGCTTCAGGCTATAATATCGCTCTACGGTGGCTGTAGCTCAGTTGGTAGAGTCCAGGATTGTGATTCCTGTTGTCGTGGGTTCGAGCCCCATCAGCCACCCCAAAGTCTCCAAGGCCCTTTCGGCAACGAAAGGGCCTTTTCATTTGTGCATCACTTTGTTTGTGTTGCCGAGTTGTCCTCGTTTGGGCACCGGATACCCCATGTTTATCCACAGGGTTATCCCGTGACGCCAGGCGCTGTGGGGGCTACCATTGCTTTTTGATTTGTCGGTACGCCATGTCTGCTGTTTTTTCTCCCCACCTGAGTGAATTCCCCTCAGACCTGTCCTCTGACAGCCAAATTGCCAAATTGCGTGTTCCGCCTCACTCGATCGAGGCCGAATCGAGTGTGCTGGGTGGCTTGCTGCTGGACAACGGGGCTTGGGACCGTGTGGGTGATTTGTTGGTGGATTCCGACTTTTACCGTCACGAGCACAAGTTGATTTATGCCGCGATTGGCGCTTTGATCAATGCGTCCAAACCGGCCGATGTCATCACTGTCAGCGAGCATCTGCAAAACCAGGGCAAAACCGCCGAGACGGGCGGTTTGGGCTACCTGAACTCCCTGGCCCAGTACGTGCCCAGCGCCAGCAACATCCGCCGCTACGCCGAGATCGTGCGCGAGCGCTCGATCTTGCGCAAACTGGTGTCGGCCAGCGACGAGATCGCGACCAATGCCTTCAACCCTCAGGGCAAGGCGATTGACCGTATCCTGGATGAAGCCGAACAAAAGATCTTCAACATCGGTGAAGAAGGCTCGCGCATGAAGCAGGGCTTCCAGTCCATGGACACGCTGGTGGTGGAACTGCTCGACCGCGTGCAGGAGATGGCCGACAACCCCAACGACATCACCGGGGTGCCCACGGGCTTTTACGACCTGGACCGCATGACCTCTGGCCTGCAGCCGGGGGACATGGTGGTGCTGGCCGCGCGTCCATCCATGGGTAAAACGGCTTTCGCCATCAACATCGCCGAGCATGTGGCCTTGAACGAGGGCTTGCCAGTGGCGGTGTTCTCGATGGAAATGGGCGCATCCCAGCTGGCGGTGCGTGTGGTCGGCTCGATCGGCCGCATTGACCAGGGCCATTTGCGCACAGGCAAGCTCAGCGATGACGAGTGGCCACGCTTGACCGAAGCCATCGAGAAACTGCGCACGGTGTCTTTGCACATCGATGAAACCCCAGGTCTCACCCCTTCCGAATTGCGGGCCAACGCCCGTCGTCTGGCGCGGCAATGCGGCAAGCTGGGTTTGATTGTGGTGGACTATTTGCAGCTGATGAGCGGTTCGGGTGGCTCGGGCGGAGACAATCGCGCGACCGAGCTGGGCGAGATTTCGCGGGGCCTGAAAATGCTGGCCAAAGAACTGCAGTGCCCGGTCATTGCTTTGTCTCAGCTCAACCGAAGCGTCGAGCAGCGCACCGACAAACGCCCCATGATGAGCGACTTGCGCGAGTCCGGCGCCATCGAGCAGGATGCCGACATCATCATGTTCATTTACCGTGACGATTACTACAACAAGGACTCGAAAGATCCGGGTGTGGCGGAAATCATCATTGGCAAGCAGCGTAACGGCCCGACAGGCACGGTTCGGCTCACCTTCCTGAAGAACCTGACCCGTTTCGAAAGCCTGGCCTCAGGCCTCAGCGACGATTACTGAGACCCGAGGACGGGTTTTTAAAGCGCTTCGCTGGCGAAGTCGGCCAGGCGCGAGCGCTCACCCCGCGCCAGTGTGATGTGGCCCCCGTGGGCCCAGCCCTTGAAGCGGTCGACCGCATAGGTCAAGCCCGACGAGCCCTCGGTCAGGTAGGGCGTGTCGATCTGGGCCAGGTTGCCCATGCAGATGATCTTGGTGCCCGGGCCTGCGCGGGTGATCAAGGTTTTCATTTGCTTGGGCGTCAGGTTTTGCGCTTCATCGATGATCACGTATTTGTTCATGAAGGTGCGACCGCGCATGAAGTTCATGCTCTTGATCTTGATGCGGCTCTTGATCAGCTCGTTGGTCGCAGCGCGACCCCATTCACCCGCATTGCCGCCATCGCCCTTGGCCAGAAACTCCAGGTTATCGTCCAGCGCGCCCATCCATGGGCCCATTTTTTCTTCTTCGGTGCCGGGCAAAAAGCCGATGTCTTCGCCCACGCTCACGGTGGCCCGGGTCATGATGATCTCGGTGTAGCGGCGGTCATCCAGCACCTGCGTCAAACCAGCGGCCAGCGCCATCAAGGTTTTGCCTGTGCCTGCGGTGCCTGCCAGCGTGACAAAGTCGATGTCCGAATCGGTCAGCAGGTTCATCGCGAAATTCTGCTCACGGTTGCGCGTGGTGACGCCCCAGACGGCGTTCTTTTGGTGTGTGAAGTCCTTGAGGGTGCGCAGCACCGCTGTTTTGCCGCGAATTTCGGTCACGCGGGCATACAGGCTGGGCTCTCCGGGGGCCTCAAAGTACACAAACTGGTTCATGAACAGGCTGGGCACGATCGGGCCGCTGATGCGGTAGTAGGTGTGCGTGCCTTGCTGCCAGCTTTCCACGGTTTTGCCGTTCTTGAGCCAGAAGTCGCTGGGCAAGGCCATGGAGCCCGGATACAACAAATCCCCGTCTTCGAGGGTCTTGTCGTTTTGGTAGTCCTCGGCCTGCAGCCCCAGCGCACGGGCCTTGACGCGCATGTTGATGTCCTTGGACACCAACACCACTTCACGGGGTGCATGCAGTTGGCCCAGCGCCTTGACCACGCCCAGGATCTGGTTGTCGGCCTTGCCTTGTGGCAGCGCCAGGGGCAGGCTCAGGTCCAGTGCCTGGGTCTGGAAAAACAATTGGCCCATGGCATCGGTGTGGCCCGTCGCGCTCAGGGGGGAGCCCTTGCCCAGATCGGCCCCTTGCGCCGAGGCCAGGGTGTCCAGCGAGCGGCTGGCTTGGCGCGCATTGCGGGCGACTTCGGTCATGCCTTTCTTGTGACCGTCGAGCTCTTCCAGCACGATCATCGGCAAAAAGACATCGTGCTCCTCAAAGCGGAACAGACTCATCGGGTCGTGCATCAGCACATTGGTGTCGAGCACAAAGAGTTTGCTGGGGCCGCCGGACCTGCGTTTGGGCCGGGCCGGGCTGGCCACGCGGGCAGGGGCGGCAGCAGAGCTGACCACCACAGATGGCTCGTTGCGAGGGTGGGGGGCAGCAGGTGCGCTTTTACGGCTTCGTGGTCCACGTTTGGCTTCTGAAGCTGGCTCTGCAGCCACGGCCTGGGTCTTGGTTTCGACCTGGATCAAACCGGTCGGGGCATCGTCCTCAGTGTGTGCGGACTCGAAGGCGGTGTGGGTCAAGCGGCTGGCGCGTTGTGTGGGAGCGGGTGGCAGTGGCATGAGCGAAGGCCTCTTGAGGGGTGAAAAATCCGGACGCTGAAAAATAAAAAGCCGCCTGGAGGCCAAGGCGGCTTTTGGTAGGGAAGAGAAGGGGGCTGACTTTCAGCGGCATGAATTCATTATGCACGAGCCGAAAGACAAAACCCGCCCGGGGGCATTACGCCACGGCAGCAGCTTTTTTCAGGTCCTTGACCGCCTTCAGCACTTCTTCCACATGCCCGGGCACTTTCAGGCCGCGCCACTCTTGCTTGAGCGTGCCGTCTGCGCCGATCAGGAAGGTGCTGCGCTCGATGCCTTTGACCTTTTTGCCGTACATGATTTTGTTTTTGACCACCCCAAACATGTGGCACATTTTTTCTTCGGTGTCGGCAATCAGCTCAAAAGGCAATTCCAGCTTGGCTTTGAAATCGTCGTGCGACTTCATGTTGTCACGGGACACGCCCAGAACCAAGGCGCCTGCTTTGACGAAATCCTTGTACTTGTCGCGGAATTGCATGGCCTCGGTGGTGCAGCCGGGGGTGTTGTCCTTGGGGTAGAAAAACAAAACCACGGGTTGACCGAGGTGGGAGATGTTGGAAACTTTCAGGCCGCTGGTCGCGTTCGCTTCAAATTCGGGAAGGGGCTTGTTCAGAACGATCGCCATAAAACTTTGATCTCGCTTGACAGGTTGAGCGCTTGCCGCCATTGGGTGACGTCAAATGCGCTGAAGGCATAGGCCTCGGCAACCTTCGATTTTACTCTGAATGAGGGCCTTCAGATGAGCAAGTACTTGTAAACAAGTAGGCGATGCAAATGCATGCTTTAAGCTTCCAGCAGCAAAACGACCACGACTTTTCGCCCCTCGCTGGCCAGAATGTTGTAGGTGCGGCAAGCGGCTGCGGTGTCCATGGTTTCGAGCCCAATGCCCCGCGAAATCAAAGGCGCAAGCCAGGCAGGCTGAGGAAAGCGCAGGCGCTGGCCGCTTCCAAAGATGACCAACTCGGCACCGCTGGTGGCCAGTGGCGCGAAATCTTCGGGTTTCAGGGCTTCAAACTGGCTGACCGCCCATTTTTCAGGCACGGCGCCCTGCAGGCTGCTGACGGTCAAAGAGTGGGTGAATTTTTCACCATTGACTTCGATCCATCCGGGGCCGTAAGCGTTGATGGTGAGGCTGTTGGACTTGTCGGGTTGTAGTTTCATGGGGTCTTCGGAGCGAACGGGTGAGCTGCGTGGCGATATTAGAGTCGTCGCTCGGGATGGCAGGGCTGAAACGGCGCTGAATTGTGGTCAAATTATAGGTTTTCCCCTCTCGCAACCGCCTTTGGAGGCACTTTGAAGCCCATTCAAAAATCTGCCAAGCTCGCCAACGTTTGTTATGACATCCGTGGGCCGATCATGGACCGTGCCCGTCAGATGGAAGAGGACGGGCAAAAGATCATCAAATTGAACATCGGAAATCTGGCAGTTTTCGGCTTTGATGCACCGGAAGAAATTCAGCAGGACATGATCCGCAACCTGCCCAATTCGGCGGGTTACTCCGACAGCAAAGGCATTTTTGCGGCACGCAAAGCCGTGATGCACGAGACCCAAAAGCAAGGGGTCGTGGGTGTCACGCTGGATGACATTTATCTGGGCAATGGCGCCAGCGAATTGATCGTCATGGCCACCAATGCCTTGCTGGACAACGGCGATGAACTCCTGTTGCCATCGCCCGATTACCCCTTGTGGACGGCGGCGGCCAGTTTGTCTGGCGGCTCGCCTGTGCATTACCGCTGCGAAGAGGCCAATGGCTGGATGCCGGATCTGGACGACATCCGTGCCAAAGTGTCCCCGCGCACCAAGGGCATCGTGGTCATCAACCCGAACAACCCGACAGGCGCACTGTATTCCGACGACTTGCTCAAAGGCATTGTGGCCATTGCGCGTGAACATGGCTTGGTGATCTTTGCCGATGAGGTGTACGACAAGGTGTTGTACGACGGGGTCAAGCACACGCCGCTGGCCAGGTTGTCTCAGGATGTGTTGACCCTGACCTTCAATTCCTTGTCCAAAAGTTACCGCTCATGTGGTTACCGTGCGGGCTGGATGGTCATCTCGGGCGACAAGAAAAACGCTCGCGATTACATCGAGGGCCTGAACATGCTCTCGAACATGCGCCTGTGTGCCAACGTGCCGGGTCAATGGGCGATTCAGACCGCCTTGGGCGGACACCAGAGCATCAATGAATTGGTGGGTGAGGGTGGCCGCTTGCGCAAGCAACGCGATCTGGCTTATGCCCTGATCACGGCCATTCCCGGGGTGAGTTGTGTCAAACCGCAGGCGGCGCTGTACATGTTTCCCAAGCTGGACCCCCGCATCTACCCGGTCAAGGACGACCAGGATTTCTTCTTGCAACTGCTGGAGGAAACCAAGGTCATGCTGGTTCAGGGCACCGGGTTCAACTGGCCCGATACCGACCATTTCCGCATCGTGTTCTTACCCCATGAAGACGATTTGCGCGAGGCCATTGCCCGCGTGGCGCGTTTCCTGGAAGGTGCCCGCAAGCGCTTTGGCACCGAGGCCCTGGTGGCCTGAATTTGAAAATGAACACCCGGTTGTTTCGGGTGTAACGTCGTAAAGAAGTGAAGAAAAAATGAAACCGATCAAAGTGGGCCTGCTGGGCATTGGCACTGTGGGCAGCGGCACTTTCAATGTGCTCCAACGCAATCAGGGGGAAATCCAACGCCGTGCGGGTCGTGGCATCGAGATCACCATGGTGGCCGACCTGAACGTGGCGCGGGCCCAAGAACTGGTGGGTCATGGCGTCCAGGTCGTGGCCGATGCACGCGAGGTCATCGCCAACCCGGAAATCGACATCGTGATCGAATTGATCGGTGGCTATGGTGTGGCCAAGGCGCTGGTCATGGAAGCCATTGCTGCAGGCAAGCATGTCGTCACCGCCAACAAGGCCCTGCTGGCGGTGCATGGCACCGAGATTTTCGCTGCCGCCCAGGCCAAAGGCGTGATGGTGGCTTTTGAAGCCGCCGTGGCCGGGGGCATCCCGATCATCAAGGCCCTGCGCGAAGGCCTGACGGCCAACAGCATCCAGTGGGTGGCCGGCATCATCAACGGCACGACCAACTTCATCCTGTCCGAAATGCGGGACAAAGGGCTGGACTTTGATGTGGTGCTCAAGGAAGCCCAGCGTCTGGGTTATGCCGAAGCCGACCCGACCTTTGACATCGAAGGTGTGGATGCCGCGCACAAAGTGACCTTGATGAGCGCGATCGCGTTTGGCATTCCGGTGCAGTTTGACAAGGCTTATGTGGAGGGCATCACCAAGCTGGGCGCTGCCGACATCAAGTACGCCGAGCAGCTGGGCTACCGCATCAAACTCTTGGGCATCACCAAACGCACCGAACAGGGCATTGAGCTGCGCGTGCATCCCAGCCTGGTGCCTGCCCAGCGCCTCATTGCCAATGTGGAAGGCGCCATGAACGCCGTGATGGTGCAAGGCGATGCCGTGGGCACCACCTTGTACTACGGCAAAGGCGCAGGCTCCGAGCCCACCGCCAGCGCGGTCATTGCGGATCTGGTGGACATCACCCGTTTGCACACCGCCGATCCCCTCAACCGCGTGCCGCATCTGGCTTTCCAGCCCGGTGCCATGAGCAATTTGTCGGTGTTGCCCATGTCCGAGGTGGTGACCAGCTATTACCTGCGCTTGCGCGTGGCCGATCAGGCGGGCGTGCTGGCCAAGTTGACCGGGCTGCTGGCCCAGGCCGACATCAGCATCGACGCGGTCTTGCAACGCGAGGCCGATCAGGTGAGCCAGGCGGGTGAAAACCAGACCGACGTGATCATCCTGACCCACGACACCCGCGAAGGCACTTTGAACGACGTGCTGGCCCAAATGCAGGCGCTGCCCACCGTGATGGCGCCGATCGTGCGCATTCGCAAGGAAGAGTTGAACTGATGCGCTACCTGTCGACCCGCGGTCACGCCGACCGCAAGCAATTTTGTGAAATCCTGCTTGAAGGTCTGGCGCCGGACGGTGGCCTGTACCTGCCGGAAAGCTATCCGCAACTCGATGATGCCGCGCTGACACGCCTGCGCGGCGTTTGGCAAAGCCAGGGCTATGCGGCTTTGGCTTTTGAGGTGCTGTCGCTTTACATCGACGACATCCCGCGCGACGATCTGCAAGCGCTGTGCCGCAAGACTTACACCCCAGCGGTGTTTGGCACGCAAGCCATCGTGCCGCTCAAGCCTTTGCAAACCGCAGGTCAGGCCCAGCCCGACCTGTATCTGGAGGCTTTGTCCAACGGCCCGACCTTGGCCTTCAAGGACATGGCCATGCAGTTGCTGGGCAATTTGTTTGAATACGAGCTGGCACGGCGCGGCGAAGAACTCAATATTTTGGGCGCGACATCGGGCGATACCGGCAGCGCGGCCGAATACGCCATGCGCGGCAAAAAGGGTGTGCGGGTCTTCATGACCAGCCCGAACGGCCGCATGAGCCCGTTCCAGCAAGCGCAGATGTTCAGTCTGCTCGACGAAAACATCCACAACATCGCCATCGAAGGCGTGTTCGACGACTGCCAGGACATCGTCAAGGCGGTGTCCAACGATCTGGATTTCAAGCGCCGATACAAGATCGGCACGGTGAATTCCATCAACTGGGCGCGTTTGCTGGCCCAGGTGGTGTACTACTTTGCCGGGTATTTCCAGGCGACCCAGCGCAACGCACAAAAGGTCAGCTTTACGGTGCCGAGCGGCAACTTTGGCAATGTGTGCGCAGGCCATGTGGCCCGCATGATGGGTTTGCCGATCGACCGCCTGGTGGTGGCCACCAACGAAAACGATGTGCTGGACGAGTTTTTCCGCACAGGCGTTTACCGCGTGCGCGGCACCGCTGACACGCATGAAACCTCCAGCCCTTCAATGGACATTTCCAAGGCCAGCAACTTCGAGCGCTTTGTTTTTGACCTGCTGGAGCGCGATGGCACCCAAACCAAAGCCATTTTTGGCGAAGGGCTGAGCCGCCAAGGCTTCTTCGATTTGTCGGGCGATGCGCGCTTCGCCAAGGCCGCAGCGGTCTACGGCTTTGACAGCGGCCGCAGCACCCATGCCGACCGTCTCAAGACGATTCAGCAGGTGTTTGAGCGCTATGGCGTGATGATCGACACCCACACCGCCGACGGCGTGAAGGTGGCCCAAGAGCATCTGAACCCACAGGTCCCCATGATCGTGCTGGAAACCGCTTTGCCCATCAAGTTTGCCGCCACCATCGTGGAGGCTTTGGGTCGCCAGCCCGAGCGTCCACCGCAGTTTGAAGGCATCGAAGCCTTGCCCAAGCGTGTGCAGGTCATGAAAGCCGACGTGGAATTGGTCAAGGCCTACATCTCGCAGCACTGCGATTGAAGCCGATGAGCCAGTCCCCCCGCCCACCTTTGATGTCGCTGGACGAGGCACTGGCCACGCTGCTGGCGCACATCAGCCCCTTGGCCGGCACAGAGTCGGTGGCCACCTTGGACGCCGACGGCCGCATCCTAGCGCAAGACGTGGTGTCTTCCCTGCAAGTGCCGGCCTTTGACAACGCTTCCATGGACGGCTACGCGGTGCGCAGCGCCGATGTGCAGCAAGCCGGGGTGGCGTTGAAGGTGACCCAGCGCATTCCCGCTGGGCACTTCGGGCAGCCCTTGGCACCCGGGCAGGCTGCCCGCATTTTCACAGGGGCCCCGGTGCCTTCAGGCGCTGACGCCATCGTGATGCAGGAGCAAACCGAGCCCGCAGAACAGACCGACCAGGTCCGTTTTGTGGCTGCGGCCCAGCCCGGCCAGTGGATTCGCCGCAGTGGCGAAGACGTTCGTCAGGGGGATACCGTGTTGAAGCGGGGTCAAAAACTGGGCCCCGCCGAGCTGGGTCTGGCGGCCAGCCTGGGTTTGGCCCACCTGCAGGTCATGAGCCGACCCAAAGTGGCCTTGTTTTCCACGGGCGACGAGTTGGTCATGCCCGGTGATGTGGCCCCTGCCGACATGCCGCCCGGGGCCATTTACAACTCCAACCGGTTTTTCTTGCGGGCTTTGCTGCACCGTCTGGGCTGCGAGGTGAGCGATCTGGGCATCGTGCCCGACCGCCGGGAAGCCACGGTGGCCGCGCTCAAAACGGCGGCCGACCACCACGACCTGATTGTGACCAGCGGCGGGGTGTCGGTCGGTGAAGAAGACCATGTCAAACCTGCCGTGCAGTGTTTGGGGGCCTTGTCGCTTTGGCAGATCGCGATGAAGCCGGGCAAACCCTTTGCCTATGGCCATGTGCGGCGCGAGACAGCGACGGGCCTGGCCCATTTTGTGGGTCTGCCGGGCAATCCCGTGTCGAGCTTCATGACCTTTTTGCTCTTGGTCAAGCCCTTGATCCTGGCCCTCCAGGGGGCTGAGCAGCGTGCGCCTGTCCGGATGTCCTTGCCGGCCCATTTTGAGTTGCCCAAAGCCGACAAGCGGCGTGAATTCTTGCGTGTTCGCCGCAATGCGTCGGGTGGGCTGGACCTCTTTCCCAACCAAAGCTCGGGGGTGCTGACCTCGGTGGTTTGGGGCGATGGGGTGGTGGACAACCCCGCAGGTCAAACCATTGCCCATGGGGACCTTGTCAGTTTCTGGCCATTTGCGGAGTGGTTGTCATGAAGATTCAGGTGCGTTACTTTGCCTCTCTGCGCGAAAGCATTGGACTGGCCAGCGAGATGGTGGACACGGACAGTCAAGACGTGGCGGGCCTCAGGGCGCAGTTGATCGCGCGCGGCGGTGCCCATGCCGAATGCCTTGCCAGCCAGCGGCCCGTGCGCGTGGCGGTCAACCAGGTCATGGCCACCGATGCCACGCCGCTCACGGCCAACGCCGAAGTGGCCTTTTTCCCGCCTGTCACCGGAGGCTAAGCCATGCCCGATCTCGTCACCGTGCAGCAAGAAGACTTCGATGTGTCGCAGGAATTGAGCGCCTTGCGGGCACAAGATTTGCGCGTGGGCGCGGTGTGCAGTTTTGTGGGCACGGTGCGCGATACCCGCGCCTTGACAGGCCAGGCGCAAGACGAGGTGCAGGTGATGGAGCTGGAGCATTACCCGGGCATGACCGAAAAATCGATCGAAGCCATGATCGAGCAAGCGCACCAGCGTTTCGACTTTTATGCCGCCCGCGTGGTGCATCGGGTGGGGCGCTTGCTGCCCGCCGACCAGATTGTTCTGGTGGCGGTCACTTCGGCACACCGTGGCGAGAGCTTCAAGGCCTGCGAATTCCTGATGGACTACCTCAAGACCCAGGCCCCGTTCTGGAAAAAAGAGCAAACCCCGCAAGGGGCACAGTGGGTCGACGCGCGGGTGTCCGACGATGCGGCCTTGGCCCGCTGGGGCATTGAGGGCCGCAACGCCTGAGCAGTTGCAGGCCTCAGTGTTTGTAAACCGGGGGCGTGGCCAGCGTTCCGGCGCTGTCACCGTGGCTTGGGGGCGGGCTGGCCGTCGTCAGACCCCAATCGGCCTTGGCCATGCACTGGCGAATCAGGTGGATCAGCCCGTGGACCAGTGAGGCTTGTAAGTTCATCTGGCAAGACTGCGTGTTGTCGCCAGTTTTTTGCTGGAACACAATCTGCAATCCGCCGCTGGCTTGCAAACTGATGTGTGCATCGGTGACCAGCAGCGGCTCGCTGCCCAAAGGTAACTGCTGCACTTTGCCGTCGTACGGGGTCGCAAAGTCTGCAGTTTGTAAAAAAGCTTCGCGTTTGAGTTCGGTCAGCATTTGCCGGGCTGCGGGGTCTGCAACAGCCAATCCTGGCTGCGCGGCCTCCAGGCGGCCAATCGACTGGTCCATGGCGGGCAGCAAGCGCATCACCATGCGGCGGGTCAGCCAAAAACGAAACTCCTGGGCGTCCTGGGTGTTCAGGCGCAACAACAGGCGATCTTGACGCTCGTCATGGCTGACGGACAGCTGGTGAATGTTCATGGCTTGATTTTAGGCAAGCCCGAGCCGGGTTGCCTGACTTGAAAATGGGCAATGCCTCCCCAAATGTCCATCATTGGAGAAATCTCATGCGCCTAGACAAACTGACCACCAAATTTCATGAAGCCTTGTCCGATGCCCAATCTCTGGCATTGGGACGGGATCACGCGTACATCGAGCCTGTCCACGTGCTGGTGGCGATGCTCAAGCAAGAAGAGGGGCCCAAGGCCTTGCTGTTGAGAGCCGGCGTGCAAGTGCCCGGCTTGACCCTGGCCGCAGAAGCTGCGTTGGGCCGCTTGCCGCAAGTCACGGGGCAGGACCAGGTCCAGGTCGGCCCTGAGCTGGCCAAGCTGCTGCAGGGGGCTGAAAAAGAAGCCATCAAACGGGGTGACGCCTTCATCGCCAGCGAACTGTTTTTGCTGGCTGTGGCCGACCACAAGGGCGATATTGGACGCTTGGCCAAAGAGCATGGCCTCAGCCGCAAGAGCCTGGAGACGGCCATCGACGCGGTTCGCGGGGGGCAGTCGGTGGGCAGTGCAGAAGCCGAAGGCCAGCGCGAAGCCCTCAAGAAATATTGCATCGACCTGACCGAGCGTGCCCGCATCGGCAAGCTGGACCCGGTGATTGGCCGCGACGACGAGATTCGTCGCGCCATCCAGGTTTTGCAGCGCCGCACCAAGAACAACCCGGTGCTGATCGGCGAGCCTGGTGTGGGCAAGACCGCGATTGTCGAAGGCCTGGCCCAGCGCATTGTGGCGGGCGAGGTGCCCGATTCGCTCAAGGGCAAGCGGGTGCTGTCGCTCGACATGGCCGCCTTGCTGGCCGGGGCCAAGTTCCGGGGTGAGTTTGAAGAACGCCTGAAAACCGTGCTCAGTGAATTGGCCAAAGACGAAGGCCAGACCATCGTGTTCATCGACGAGCTGCACACCATGGTGGGCGCGGGCAAGGCCGAGGGCGCCATGGACGCGGGCAACATGCTCAAGCCCGCATTGGCACGGGGCGAGTTGCATTGCGTGGGCGCGACCACGCTGGACGAGTACCGCAAATACATTGAAAAAGACGCCGCGCTGGAGCGCCGTTTCCAGAAAATCCTGGTCAATGAACCCACAGTGGAGGCCACCATTGCCATCTTGCGGGGTTTGCAGGAGAAATACGAAATCCACCACGGGGTGGACATCACCGACCCGGCCATTGTGGCGGCGGCCGAGCTCAGCCACCGCTACATCACCGACCGTTTCCTGCCTGACAAGGCGATTGACCTGATTGACGAAGCCGCGGCCAAGATCAAGATCGAAATCGACTCCAAACCCGAGGTGATGGACAAACTTGACCGCCGTTTGATCCAGCTGCAGATCGAGCGCGAAGCGGTGCGCAAGGAGAGCGATGAGGCCTCGCAAAAACGCTTTGCCTTGATCGAGGAAGAGATCGACAAGCTCAAAAAAGAAGCGGCCGATCTGGAGGAAATCTGGCGGGCCGAGAAGTCGCAAGCCCAAGGCGGCCAGCAGGTGCGCGAGCAAATCGACCAGCTCAAGCAGCAAATCGAGGAGTTCACGCGCAAGGGCGATTTCAACAAGGTGGCGGAGCTGCAGTATGGCAAGCTGCCTGCGCTGGAAAAAACCCTGAAAGAGGTGCAGGCCAAAGAGTCGGCCCCCGGTGAAAAACCGGTGCACCGCTTGCTGCGCACCCAGGTGGGGGCCGAAGAGATTGCCGAGGTGGTGTCGCGTGCGACAGGCATCCCGGTGTCCAAGATGATGCAGGGTGAGCGCGAAAAACTCCTGCAGATGGAGGACAAACTGCACCAGCGCGTGGTGGGCCAGGACGAAGCGATTGCGGCGGTGGCCAACGCCATCCGGCGCTCGCGTTCGGGCCTGTCCGATCCGAATCGCCCAACCGGCTCTTTCCTGTTTTTGGGCCCCACAGGCGTGGGCAAAACCGAGCTGTGCAAAGCGCTGGCGGGCTTTTTGTTTGACAGCGAGGACCACCTGATCCGCATCGACATGAGCGAGTTCATGGAAAAGCATTCGGTGGCCCGCCTGATCGGTGCGCCACCGGGCTATGTGGGGTATGAAGAGGGTGGCTATCTGACCGAGGCGGTGCGCCGCAAGCCCTACAGCGTGCTGCTGCTCGACGAGGTGGAAAAAGCCCATCCCGATGTCTTCAACATCCTGCTGCAAGTGCTGGACGACGGTCGCCTGACCGACGGACAAGGCCGCACGGTGGACTTCAAGAACACGGTGATCGTGATGACCTCCAATTTGGGCTCGCACCTGATCCAGTCCATGGTGGGGCAGCCTGCCGAAGACATCAAGGACGCGGTGTGGGATGAGTTGAAAACCCGTTTCCGCCCGGAGTTCCTGAACCGCATCGACGAGACCGTGGTCTTCCATGGGCTGGATGCCCAGCACATCGCCGCGATTGCCGAGATCCAGCTGCAGGTCTTGCAAACCCGCCTGGCCCGCATGGATCTGACCTTGAAGGTCAGTGCCGCCGCCTTGTCCGAATTGGCCAAGGTGGGCTTCGATCCGGTGTTTGGTGCACGGCCACTGAAAAGGGCGATCCAGCAGCGTCTGGAAAACCCCTTGTCCAAACGGCTGCTGGAAGGGCGCTTTCCGCCCAAGTGCACCATCGAGGTCTCGGTGGACCCGGTGCGCGCCCCGGGCCAGTTCGACTTCCAGGTGGTTGAACACGCGTCGTGACGCGACAAGCCGTGCAAGCAGCACTTGCACGGCTGTGACAGCCCCGCCCTGTGGCCTTGGGCACAATGGGGCATGACTTCAAAAATTGCTGGCCACCTGCTCGTTGAATGCCTTCTGGCCCAAGGCGTTACCCATGCGTTTGGCGTCCCCGGCGAAAGCTATTTGGCGGTGCTGGATGGCTTTCATTTGCACCGCGACTCGATCCGCTTTGTGATCTGCAGGCAGGAGGGTGGGGCGGCTTTCATGGCCGAGGCCCAAGGCAAGCTGACGGGCCGCCCAGGTATCTGTTTCGTCACGCGCGGCCCGGGTGCCACCAACGCCTCCATCGGTGTGCACACCGCGTTCCAGGATTCCACGCCCATGATTTTGTTTGTGGGCGATGTGGCCAGCGACACCCGTGACCGCGAGGCCTTCCAGGAAATGGACTACACCCACTTCTTTGGCCCGTCGACCAAAGGCATGGCCAAACGGGTCGAGCGCGTGGACGACCCGGAGCGCTTGCCCGAGTATGTGGCCCGCGCTTTTGCCACGGCCATGAACGGTCGGCCTGGCCCTGTGGTCTTGGTGTTGCCTGAAGACATGCTGACCCGCCCCGTCAAGGCCGAGGCGCTGGGGCGCGTGGAGCCGGTTCAGGCCTGGAGCGACCCGGGCGCCTTGCGCACACTGCGCGACCTGCTGCTGGCGGCCCGCAAGCCTTTGGTGATTGCAGGTGGCGGCGGATGGACCACGCAGGCCGCTCAAGCCTTGCAGCGTTTTGCCGAGAACTGGCAACTGCCTGTGGCCAACGCTTTCCGCTTTCAGGACACTTTTGACAACCACCACCCTTTGTATGCCGGTGATGTCGGCATTGGCATCGGGCCGGCTTTGGCCCAAGCGGTGCGAGAGTCGGACCTGATCTTGGCCTTGGGGCCGCGCTTGGGCGAAATGACGACCAGTGGCTACACCTTGCTGCAAGCGCCCAAACCCGTCCAGAAATTGGTGCACATCCATGGCAGCCCAGAAGAGTTGAACCGTGTTTACCAAGCGGATTTGGCTATCCTCGCCACCATGAATGCGGCTGCTCGCAGCCTTGAAGTGCTGACAGCCCCCACCGAGCTGCCTTGGGCCGAATGGACGCAGCAGGTGCATCAGGGTTATTTGAACAACTTGAAACCCCAGGCCTTGCCCGGCGATGTGGACATGCCCGACATTGTGGCTACGCTGCAAAAGCATCTGCCTCCCGATGCGGTGGTCACGAACGGGGCTGGCAACTTTGCCAGCTGGATGCACCGTTTCTTCAAGCACCATGGCATGGCCAAGGGCCACAAAACCCAATTGGCGCCCACGGTCGGGGCCATGGGGTATGGCGTCCCGGCAGGCATTGCGGCCAATTTGCTGACCGGACGGGTGGCTTTCACCATCGCAGGTGACGGTGACTTCCTGATGAATGGTCAGGAGTTGGCGACCGCTGTGCAGCACGGCGGCAAAAGCATCATTGTGGTGTTGAACAACGGCATGTACGGCACGATCCGCATGCACCAGGAGCGCGAGTACCCCACGCACGTGACAGGCTCGCAGCTGAAAAATCCTGATTTTGCCGCTTTGGCCGAGGCGTATGGCTATGTCGGGGTGCGCATTCAGAAGACGGCGCAATTCGAATCGGCACTGCTGGATGCACTGGCCCGTTCACAGGGCACCCTGATGGAGGTGACGCTTGACCCTGAAGTGATCACCACACGCGGCACCTTGCAGGCGATCACGCAAGCGTCTTTGGCCAAGAGATGAAAGGCATGGCTTTCAAACCGACGTAAAAAAACCCGCTTGCGCGGGTTTTTTCATGAGGCAGCAAGCTGAATTACTTCAGGTGCTTGCCAATCAAGCCGGCCATTTCAAACATGGTGACTTGTGCCTTGCCAAACACAGCCTTGAGCTTGTCGTCGGCGTTGATGGCACGGCGGTTCACGCTGTCTTGCAGGTTGTGCTTCTTGATGTAGACCCACATCTTGCTGACCACTTCGGTGCGTGGCAGTGGTGTGGCGCCCACCACAGCAGCCAATGCTGGGCTGGGTGTCAAGGCTTTCATGAAAGCGGGATTGGGGGTGCGTTTCTTAGCAGGTGCCGCCTTTTTGGCGGGTGCTTTTGCCGCTACTTTTTTAGCGGGTGCTGCAGCTTTTTTCGCTGGAGCAGCTTTCTTGGCCGGAGCTGCTTTTTTAGCGGGTGCAGCTTTTGTTGCCGGGGTTTTTTTCGCAGTTGCCATGTTGAAATTCCTTTGATCGGAAGTGGGTTCGTCGCTGAGTAACAGTTTGTTTCCAGCTGACTGCATGCTACTGGAGAAACTGCGACTTTCCAAGCCGAATCCGCATTTTTCTATAGGGGTTGTTGCTGATTTACGTGCAGATTCGCGGATTTTTCATCGCTGCATGGACATACGCACCGACTCAGTGCGTATGCGCTGTGTAAGTCGCTTCGATTCCACTTGTTTTTTTATTGGCCACGGCATGGTGATGACGATGAACACAAGTGCTTCTTTTTCGACCTGTGATTTTTGTGACGCGCACAAAGCGGATGACTCGGGTGATTTTCGGGTGTTGGCACGTGTCTTCAAAGATTTTGGTGGACGGACGTCTTTTCATGGACAGGTGTTGACCGTGAAGTGCTACCAGGACAACAGCCATGTCAAAAAGGCTGTGGAGTCCGATGGTTTGGGACGTGTTCTGGTGGTCGATGGGGCGGGTTGTTTGCAACGCGCTTTGCTTGGAGGCAATCTGGCCGCGGCTGCCGCACGCCATGGTTGGGCGGGTGTAGTGGTCTATGGTTGTGTGCGTGATCTTTCAGAGATCAGCGTTTTGCCCATGGGCATTCGAGCCCTGGCCTTGAACCCGATGCCAACGGTGCGTGCCGATCAGGGTCAAACAGGCGTGACCGTGTCGGTTCAAGGCACGCTTGTGCATACAGGGGATTGGCTTTATGCGGACAGCGATGGCATGGTGCTCAGTCGCCATGCCCTGCACATTTCATAAGTTGTCAGGTATTTTCATAATTTGAAAAATACACATGCTGCGATGCCGCAATTTTTCTCAATATGGGAAATAATAAATCACATTGCGAAATTATTTACGTAAGCCATTGATTTTAAACAAATAAAAATATGTCTTGTATAAGACATAAGAATGTGAGTTGGTCTTCTATAAGAGTTAAGATGAATCCAACGACGAAGCAGAATTCGCTGCCTACATCGCCAGATTTCCACTTGACTACAGGAGTTCTCCATGCCAGCCAACCTCACACAACAACTGAGCCGTGAACAGCAAATCGCCGCCCTCGAAAAAGACTGGGCCACCAATCCACGTTGGAAAGGTGTGAAGCGCGGTTACTCCGCAGCCGACGTCGTGCGCCTGCGCGGCAGCATGCCCATCGAGCACACCCTGGCCAAGCGCGGTGCAGAAAAGCTCTGGGAAAAAATCAACGGCGGCGCCAAGAAAGGCTACGTCAACGCCTTCGGTGCGATCTCCGCCGGTCAGGCCATGCAACAAGCCAAAGCCGGCTTGGAAGCCGTTTACCTGTCGGGCTGGCAAGTCGCTGCCGACGGCAACACGTCCGAGACCATGTACCCCGACCAGTCGCTGTACGCCTACGACTCCGTGCCCACCATGGTGCGCCGCATCAACAACACCTTCAAGCGCGCTGACGAAATCCAGTGGAGCCGTGGCATCAACCCCGGTGACAAGGAGTTCATCGACTACTTCCTGCCCATCGTGGCCGATGCAGAAGCCGGTTTCGGTGGCGTGCTCAACGCTTTCGAGCTGATGAAGAACATGATCGCCTCGGGCGCCGCGGGGGTGCACTTTGAAGACCAATTGGCGGCAGTGAAGAAATGCGGCCACATGGGCGGCAAGGTGCTGGTGCCCACTCAAGAAGCTTGCGAAAAATTGATCTCTGCACGCTTCGCCGCCGACGTCATGGGCGTGTCCACCATTGTGCTGGCCCGCACCGACGCTGAAGCCGCGAACCTGATCACCTCCGATCACGACGCCAACGACAAGCCGTTCCTGACTGGCGAGCGCACACAAGAAGGCTTCTACCGCGTGAAAAATGGTCTGGAGCAAGCCATCAGCCGCGGCGTGGCTTACGCCCCTTATGCCGACCTGGTCTGGTGTGAAACTGGCGTGCCTGACATCGGCTTTGCCCGTGAATTTGCCCAAGCCGTGCACGCCGCCTGCCCCGGCAAGCTGCTGTCCTACAACTGCTCGCCATCGTTCAACTGGAAGAAAAACCTCAACGACAAGCAGATCGCATCCTTCCAGGACGACCTGTCGGCTTTGGGTTATAAGTACCAGTTCATCACACTGGCCGGTATCCACATCAACTGGTTCAACACCTTCCAGTTTGCCCACGCTTACGCCCGCGGCGAAGGCATGAAGCACTACACCGAGATGGTGCAAGAGCCCGAATTCGCAGCCCGCGACAAGGGTTACACCTTCGTGTCGCACCAGCAAGAAGTCGGCGCAGGCTACTTCGACGACGTGACCACCGTGATCCAGGGTGGCTCGTCTTCTGTGAAAGCCCTCACAGGTTCGACCGAAGAAGAGCAGTTCCACTGATCGACTGCGGGTATCTGAAGGCGAGGGCGGCGTAAAATCCCCCCTCAGCGTTTAGACACATCCTCCAAGCGCGGCCTGTGCCGCGCTTTTTTACTTGTAGACACATGGTTCAGATCACTCTCCCCGACGGTTCATTGCGCGAATTCCCCGCTCCGGTCACCGTGGCCGAAGTCGCCGCCTCCATTGGCGCTGGCTTGGCCAAGGCGGCTTTGGGCGGCAAGGTCAACGGGCAACTGGTGGACACCAGCTTCAGCATGTCGACCAACGCTAACCTGGCCATCGTGACCGCCAAGGACCCTGAGGGCCTGGAGTTGATCCGCCACTCAACGGCCCACTTGCTGGCCTATGCCGTCAAGGACTTGTTCCCTGAAGCACAAGTCACCATCGGTCCGGTCATCGACAACGGTTTTTATTACGACTTTTCCTACAGCCGCCCCTTCACGCCGGAAGATCTGGTGGCCATTGAAAAACGCATGACCGAGCTGGCTAATAAAGATGAGCCAGTGGTGCGCCGGGTGTTGCCTCGCGACGAGGCGGTGGCCTATTTCAAGGGTTTGGGCGAGCATTACAAGGCCGAAATCATTGCCAGTATCCCGGCCGATCAAGAGGTCAGCCTGTACCGCGAAGGCAATTTTGAAGACCTGTGCCGGGGCCCCCACGTGCCCAGCACGGGCAAACTCAAGCACTTCAAACTCATGAAAGTGGCGGGTGCCTACTGGCGTGGCGACAGCAAGAACGAGATGCTGCAGCGTGTCTACGGCACGGCCTGGGCCAGCAAGGAAGACCTGCAGCAGTACCTGGTGCGCCTGGAAGAGGCTGAAAAGCGCGATCACCGCAAACTCGGACGCGAGCTGGACCTGTTCCACATCGACGAGCATGCCCCGGGCCTGGTGTTCTGGCACCCCAAAGGCTGGACCGTTTGGCAAACCATCGAGCAGTACATGCGTCAGGTGTACCGCGACAACGGCTATCAGGAAGTCAAAGGCCCGCAGATCATCGACAAGAGCCTGTGGGAGAAGACCGGCCATTGGGACAAGTACCGCGACAACATGTTCACGACCGAGTCGGAAAAGCGCGATTACGCCTTGAAGCCGATGAACTGCCCGGGCCACATCCTGATCTTCAAGCAGGGCATCAAGAGCTACCGCGACCTGCCGCTGCGCTACGGCGAGTTCGGCCAGTGCCACCGCAACGAGCCCTCGGGTGGTCTGCACGGCATCATGCGCGTACGCGGCTTCACGCAGGACGACGGTCACATCTTCTGCACCGAAGACCAGATCCTGCCCGAGTGCGACACCTTCACCAAGGTGCTCAAGAAGGTCTATGCCGACTTTGGCTTCACCGACATCCTCTACAAGGTCTCGACCCGCCCGGCCGCCCGCATTGGCTCCGACGAGTTGTGGGACAAGGCTGAAAAAGCCCTGATGGACAGCTTGCGTGCTTCGGGCTGCGAGTTTGTGATCTCGGAAGGCGATGGTGCTTTCTATGGCCCCAAGATTGAATACACCTTGAAAGACGCCATTGGCCGCGAATGGCAGTGCGGCACCATCCAGGTGGACTTCAACCTGTCCGAGCGCCTGGACGCCGAATACACCGCCGAAGACGGCAGCCGCCAACGCCCCGTGATCCTGCACCGCGCCATCGTGGGCAGCATGGAGCGTTTCATCGGTATTCTGGTCGAGCAGCACGCCGGGGCGCTGCCCACCTGGCTTGCGCCCCTGCAGGTGTCGGTGCTGAACATCACCGATGCACAGGCCGATTACTGTCGCGAAATCGCTGCAAAACTGCAAAAATCAGTGTCAAATCAAGGCCTTAGGGTCGATCTGGACCTGCGTAACGAGAAAATCACGTATAAAATACGCGAGCATTCGTTGCAAAAGCTGCCTTACATCCTTGTCGCTGGCGACAAGGAAAAGGCAGCAGGTACCGTCGCAGTGCGCGCCCGAGGCAACAAAGACCTCGGTGTGATGTCGATCGATGCGTTCATTGAACTCGTTGCTGCCGACATCGCTTCTAAAGCCTGAAGGTGAGTTTCGCCAAATGCTTTGGCCCGTGGGCACAAAGATGGATGCGCTGCATGTCGCAGTTTTGTTCCGTAAAGGATTGAGTCATCGCTACCGAATTTCGTGATCGTCGCCACCGCGAAGAACGTAAACACCGTTTGAACCGTGAAATCATGGCCCCCGAGGTCCGTGTGTCTGGCCCTGACAATGAGCCCATGGGTATCTTGTCGCTGGCCGAGGCCCTGCGCCTGGCTGGAGAAATGGATGTGGACTTGGTTGAAATTGCCGCCACAGCCACCCCTCCGGTTTGCCGTTTGATGGACTACGGCAAGTTCAAGTACCAAGAGCAAAAGCGTGCGGCGGAAGCCAAAGCCAAGCAAACGGTCATTGACATCAAGGAAGTCAAGTTCCGTCCCGGCACAGACGATGGTGACTACAACATCAAAATGCGCAACATCCGCCGCTTTTTGGCCGATGGTGACAAATGCAAGATTACCCTGCGTTTCCGGGGCCGCGAGATCACCCACCAAGAGTTGGGGATGGCCTTGCTGAACCGGATTCGCGACGAATTGGCCGATTCCATCATCGTCGAGCAATTTCCCAAGCTGGAAGGCCGCCAGATGATCATGATGATCGCGCCAGGGCGGAAAAAACCTGCTGGTGGCGGCAAAGCTGCAGACGCGTCTGCACCTGCTGAACCGGCTTGATGAAGAATTTGACTGGCTTTCGGGCCGGTTGAATCAAAAGCTGCCTTTGGGTGGCTTTTGTTAAAAGTGGCTCGGGGCCAACAAGGCTGCAAAGATTTTGCAGACGCCTCACGAGCACAATTAAAGGAGCATTGACATGCCCAAGATGAAGACCAAAAGCAGTGCTAAAAAGCGCTTCCGTGTTCGTCCCGGTGGAACCGTTAAACGCGGCCAAGCCTTCAAACGTCACATCCTGACCAAGAAGACCACCAAAAACAAGCGTCACCTTCGCGGTGCAGTCGCTGTGCATGAGACCAATATGGGTCACATCGCTCAGATGCTGCCCATGGCTGGCCTGTAATCACTGACGAACAAGGAGAAAAACTATGCCTCGCGTTAAACGTGGTGTAACGGCACGCGCCCGTCACAAGAAAGTCCTGGCCCTTGCAAAAGGTTTCCGCGGTCGCCGCGGCAATGTCTTCCGCATCGCCAAACAGGCGGTGATGAAGGCAGGCCAATACGCCTACCGTGACCGCCGCACCAAAAAGCGTGTGTTCCGTCAGTTGTGGATTGCCCGTATCAACGCCGGTGCGCGTGAATGCGGTCTGACCTACAGCCAGTTCGCCAACGGCCTGAAGAAGGCTGCCATCGAAATCGACCGTAAGATGCTGGCGGACATCGCCGTGCACGACAAGGCCGCTTTTGCTGGCATCGTGAACCAAGTCAAAGCCAAACTGGCCGCAGCTTGAGTCCATGAGTGACATGGGCCCTCGGGTCTGTGCCACGCACTCGATCAAAGGGATTGAGGCTCGCAACAGCTTCAGTCCCTTTTTTATTCCCCCATTCAACGATCTTCCACCGATCCCCACACCATGAACGAGCTGGACACCCTGGTCGAATCCGCACGCCAGAGTTTTGCGCAGGCACTGACACCTGCCGACCTCGAAAACGCCAAGGCCCTGTTTCTGGGCAAAGCCGGTCGCATCACCGAGCTGATGAAGGGCATGGCCGCTTTGAGCGTGGAAGACAAGAAAACCCGGGGTGCCGCCATCAACCTCGCCAAGCATGCGATCGAGGCTTCCCTGAATGACCGCCGTCAGGCGCTAGCAGACGCAGAGCTGCAGGCCCAGCTCAAGGCCGAAGCGCTGGATGTGACCCTGCCCGGCCGCAGCGCCAATGTCGGCGGCCTGCACCCTGTTTCGCTCACGCTGGAGCGCGTGGAGCAGATCTTTGGCTCCATGGGCTTTGAAGTGGCCCAAGGCCCCGAGATCGAGACCGACTGGTTCAACTTCACCGCGCTCAACACGCCCGAGGACCATCCGGCCCGGTCCATGCACGACACCTTTTACGTCGAAGGCGGCCACCTGCTGCGCACGCACACCAGCCCCATGCAGATCCGCCACGCGGTGCAGCACGTCAAGCGCTACAAGAATCTGCTCGACGCGGGTCAGGCCATGCCCGAGATCCGCGTCATCGCGCCGGGCCGCACCTACCGCGTGGACAGCGACGCCACCCATTCGCCCATGTTCCACCAGTGCGAAGGCCTGTGGATCGGCGAGAACGTGAGCTTCAAGGACCTCAAGGTCGTGGTCACCGATTTCTGCCGCACCTTTTTCGAAAGCGACGATCTGGTGCTGCGTTTCCGCCCCAGCTTCTTTCCCTTCACCGAGCCCAGCGCCGAGATCGACATCCAGTTCCAGAGCGGCCCGCTCGCCGGGCGCTGGCTCGAAGTGGGTGGCTCCGGCCAGGTGCACCCGAACGTCGTGCGCAACATGGGCCTGGACCCCGAGCGTTTCATCGGCTTCGCCTTTGGCATGGGTATGGACCGCTTCACCATGCTGCGCTACGGCGTGAACGACCTGCGCCTGTTCTTTGACGGCGATGTGCGCTTCCTGAGCCAGTTCCAGTAATTCCAAGCCGAGACCCGAGACATGCAATTTCCCGAATCCTGGTTGCGCGAATTCTGCAACCCGTCCCTGACGACCCAGCAACTGGCCGATACCCTGACCATGGCCGGTCTCGAAGTGGAAGAGCTCGAGCCTGTCGCTCCACCTTTCACGAAGATCGTGGTCGGTGAAATCAAGGAAGCCGTGCAGCACCCCAACGCCGATCGCCTGCGCGTGTGCCAGGTGGATGTGGGGCAGGGCGCGCTGCTCAACATCGTCTGCGGCGCACCCAATGCCCGCGTGGGCATCCGCGTGCCCTGCGCCCTGGTGGGGGCCGAGTTGCCCCCAGGTGAAGACGGCAAGCCTTTCGTCATCAAGGTCGGCAAGCTGCGCGGCGTGGAAAGCCAGGGCATGCTGTGCTCGGCCAAAGAGCTGCAGATTGCCGACGACCATGGCGGCCTGCTGGAGTTGCCCGCAGACGCGCCTCTGGGTCAGGACATCCGCCAGTATTTGAATCTGGACGACACCTTGATGACGCTCAAGCTCACGCCGAATCTGGCGCATTGCCTGAGTGTCTACGGCATCGCCCGCGAAGTGTCGGCCCTGACTGGCGCGCCTTTGAAGGCCCCGACGTTCCCCACCGTGCCCACCCAAGTCAGCGACAAGCTGGCTGTGAATGTGCAGGCCCCCGACCTGTGCGGCCGCTTCAGCGGTCGGGTGGTCAAAGGCGTGAACACAAAGGCCCAGACCCCACAGTGGATGGTGGACCGCCTGGCCCGTTGCGGCCAGCGCAGCGTGAGCCCGCTGGTGGACATCTCCAACTACGTGATGTTCGAGTTCGGTCGCCCTTCGCACATTTTTGACCTCGACAAGATCCACGGCGGCCTGCAGGTGCGCTGGGGCCAAGCGGGTGAATCGCTCAAGCTGCTCAACGGCAACACCGTCACCGTGGACGACAAGGTGGGTGTGATCGCCGACGACAGCCAGGTTGAGTCGCTCGCGGGCATCATGGGTGGCGACGCCACGGCCGTGTCGGATGACACGCAAAACATCTACATCGAAGCCGCTTTTTGGTGGCCGACCGCCATCGCGGGCCGCTCGCGCCGCTACAACTTCTCGACCGATGCCGGTCACCGCTTTGAGCGTGGCGTCGACCCGCAGCTGACGGTGGAGCACATTGAGCGCATCACCCAGCTGGTGCTGGACATTTGCGGCACGCCCGAGACGAAGGTCGGCCCCATCGACGACCAAACCCTGAACATCCCGGCGATCCAGCCCGTCACGCTGCGTGTGGCCCGTGCGGTCAAAGTCATCGGCATGCCGCTCACGCAAAAGCAATGCGCCGACGCGCTGCGCGGTTTGGGTCTGCAAGTCACAGAAGGCGAGGGCACCGTCACCGTGACCCCGCCCAGCTTCCGCTTCGATTTGCAGATCGAGGAAGACCTGATCGAGGAAGTGGCCCGCATGGTGGGCTACAACAACCTGCCCACAAACCCGCCGCTGGCCCCCATCACCGCCAAAGTGCGCCCAGAGACCGAGCGCAGCCCCTCCGCCGTGCGCCGCGCCATTGCCGCTTTGGGTTACCAGGAAACCATCAACTACAGCTTTGTCGAAGAAAGCTGGGAACGCGACTTGGCGGGCAACGCCCAGCCGATCCGCCTGCTCAACCCGATCGCCAGCCAGATGAGCGTGATGCGCTCGAGCCTGATCGGCTCGCTGCTGCAGGTCGTCAAATTCAACGCCGACCGCAAGGCCGACCGCGTGCGCGTGTTCGAGCTGGGCCGCGTGTTCCTGCGCAACGCCGCGGTGCAAAGCACCGACACCACGGTGGAGGGCTTTGATCAACCCATGCGCGTGGCGGGCATGGCCTGGGGCCCTGTGGAGCCCCTGAGCTGGCAGGGCAAGGCCCGCAACGTTGATTTTTACGACGTGAAGGCCGATGTGGAAAAGCTGCTGGCCCCGCGCAAAGCGACTTTTGCAGCCGCCGAACACCCCGCGCTGCACCCCGGCCGCTCGGCCCAGGTGCTGCTGGACGGTGTGGTGATTGGCCATGTGGGCGAGTTGCACCCGCGTTGGCGTCAGGCCTGGGAGCTGTCCAGTGCGCCAGTGGTGTTCGAGCTGTCGCTCGACGCCGTGACGGCCCGCGTGGTGCCTGTGGCCCAGGCGGTGGCCAAGCACCAGTCGGTGGAGCGCGACCTCGCAGTCATCGTGAACGAGCAGGTCACCCACGGCCAATTGATGGCGGCCATTCATGCGGCACCCACCCAAGGTTTGCTGCGCGATGCGGTGCTGTTTGACATTTACCGCCCAAAAGCCGAGTCCGTTGGCCCATTGGCCGCTGGTGAAAAGAGCCTGGCGGTCCGCCTGACCTTGCACAGCGACGAGGCGACACTGACCGATGAACAGATCGACGCGGCCATGACGGCGGTGATTGACCAGCTCGCGCGGCAGGTGTCGGGCCGTTTGCGGGCTTGATGCTGCGGCTTCATTGAACGGACGCGCCCATGCAAATCAGCTTTGAAACCCTGGAAACCCCGGCCCTGACCAAGGCGCACCTGGCCGATTTGCTGTTCGAGCAAATTGGCTTGAACAAGCGTGAGTCCAAGGACATGGTCGATGCCTTCTTCGACCTGGTCGTGGACAGCCTGATCGCCGGGGACGACGTGAAGATCTCAGGCTTTGGCAACTTCCAGATCCGCACCAAGGCAGCGCGTCCGGGCCGCAACCCGCGCACTGGAGAATTGATCCCTATTGATGCACGTCGTGTCGCGACCTTTCATGCCAGCCATAAACTCAAGGCCTTGATCCAGGGCGATGCCGTTGACGACGAAGGTGTGGAGACGGTGGGCCGCTGAATCCAACACGATTGGAGCCCCCATGTTGTTCAAATTCAAATCCCAAGCCGCCAGCGATCTCATCATGCTGGAAGCCGACGCCCGAAGGCTGCTGAAAATCATCCTGGACAAGGACCCCGTCCAAGGGATCGTGCTGGCGCAAGACCTGCCCGCGGCCATGGCTCGCCTGGAAGCGGCCGTGGCGCAAGATGAGGCCATGCGCAAACAGCGTGCAGCCCAAAACAAGCCTGAAGAAGAGGCTGCCGAGCGGACAGACGACGGAGAGGCCAAGCTGCAGGAGGCCGTCAGTTTGGCCCAGCGCGCTGCCCCCATGCTCAAGCTGCTGAAACTGAGCTCGGCTCAGGGCGCTGATGTGGTTTGGGGTGTTTGAGCGTTCCCGGTGCAGCGCTTCGCTCAGCGTTTGAAGACTGCGCCGCCCAATTTGTAACCCGCCTTGAGTTGTCGCTTGGCAAACCAGCCGAGATTCATCTCCAGGACATAGCGAACAGGGTTTTCAGAGCAATGCGAGTCGTCGCTCAGGGGTTTCATGTCCGCAATGTTCACAATCGTCCCGTCATCTGCGAGAAAAGCGGCAGACAAGGGGATCAAGGTGTTTCGCATCCAGAAGCATTGCGTGGCGGGCTGCTCAAAGACAAACAACATGCCTTCGTGCTGAGGCATTTCCTTGCGCCACATCAGACCGATTTGGCGCTGCTCCGGGGTCTGGGCGAGCTGTACATCCAGCACGTGCATGCCCGCTTGCAGCTGGGTTCTGGGCAGATTCAGCTGGGGCCCCTGCTGGGCCCAGCAGTTGACGGCCAGCAAGGCCAAGGCCCAAGCGCCAAGGCGATGCCATCGATGGAACGTGGGGCGGTTCAAGAGTGCAGAAATGTTCATGGGTTCGGGAGGCGCGGGTGAAAGCCCATAGGATAAAGGCATCCCCATGCTGTGAGGGGAGGCGCGCGCAGATTCGGGCGTTCAAACTCCGGGCGCAGGGGCGGCAGAGTCAGACGTGGCCGGGTCCCTCGCCGCGTCAGGCTGCGCAGGACCGGGGGCATCCGATTCGGTGCGGATGTTTGCGGCCATCAGGCCTTTGCTGCCTTGGCTCAGATCAAAGCTGACGCGGGCACCTTCCTTCAGGCTTTTGTAGCCTTCGGACTGGATGGCCGAGAAGTGGGCAAAAGCATCCGGCCCGCCGCCATCGGGCTGAATGAACCCAAAACCTTTGGCATCGTTGAACCATTTGACCGTACCACTGGGCATGCGATGTCTCCGTTTTTTGCCCAGTGTGGTTCGGGATTATCAATTTTGTCAATGTGAGGTTTTCCCCGATGCCGGACGGGATGACCATTTCCAGCCAAGACTTTTGTCGCGGTCCGTCTCAAGATGGCCCAAAGCGTCGATAGAATGAATTCATGGCAACGAAAAAACCTCAAAATTCCACGCTGCCGACCGTGACCCCCCGAGTGCCCGATGGTGGCGATTCGGTGGTCCTGGAACGCCGCGCCCAAAAAATTGAACCGCCCCAGATGTACCAGGTGGCGATGTTGAACGATGACTACACCCCCATGGAGTTCGTGGTGATGGTGATCCAGGAGTTTTTCAGCAAGGACCGAGAGGCCGCCACGCAAATCATGCTCAAGATCCATCTCGACGGCAAAGGCGTTTGCGGGGTTTACTCCCGTGATGTCGCCGCCACCAAAGTGGATCAGGTCCTCGACGCGGCCAAACAGGCCGGTCACCCGCTGCAATGTGTCAGTGAACCTATTGAATAGTGTGGCTTACCCCCCACATCGTCTCTATCTCTCTCAGCAAGGCAAAAAGGAAATCACATGATTGCCCAGGAATTGGAAGTCAGTTTGCACATGGCCTTTGTTGAGGCCCGTCAGCAGCGCCACGAATTCATCACGGTTGAGCACCTGCTGCTGGCTTTGCTGGACAACCCCAGCGCCGCCGAAGTGTTGCGCGCTTGCGCAGCCAACATCGATGATTTGCGCAAAGCTTTGAGCAATTTCATCAAGGACAACACGCCCCAGGTCGCGGGCACCGAAGAGGTGGACACCCAGCCGACTTTGGGCTTTCAGCGCGTGATCCAGCGTGCCATCATGCATGTGCAGTCCACAGGCAGTGGCAAAAAAGAAGTGACCGGCGCCAATGTGCTGGTGGCCATTTTTGGCGAAAAAGATTCGCACGCTGTGTACTACCTGCACCAGCAGGGCATCACCCGGCTGGATGTGGTGAATTTCATCGCCCACGGCATCCGCAAAAGCGACCCGCCCGAAGCGGCCAAATCGGCCGATAACCCATCGAGCTCCGAGAGCGAAGAGGGTGGCAATGGTGGTGAGCGCAATGAAAAAGCCTCGCCACTGGAGCAGTACACCAACAACCTGAACCAGGCGGCCAAAGACGGCAAGATCGACCCGCTGATCGGTCGCGAGTACGAAGTCGAGCGCACCATCCAGATCCTGTGCCGCCGCCGCAAGAACAACCCGCTGCTGGTGGGCGAAGCGGGCGTGGGCAAAACCGCGATTGCCGAGGGCTTGGCCTGGCGCATCACGCAGGGCACGGTGCCCGAAATCCTGGCCGAAGCCACGGTGTATTCGCTGGACATGGGCGCGTTGCTGGCAGGCACCAAATACCGGGGTGATTTTGAGCAGCGCCTCAAAGGGGTGCTCAAGTCGCTCAAGGACAAGCCCAACGGCATTTTGTTCATCGACGAGATCCACACCCTGATCGGTGCGGGTGCGGCCTCGGGCGGCACGCTCGACGCTTCCAACCTGCTCAAGCCTGCGCTGTCGAGCGGTCAGCTCAAATGCATTGGTGCCACGACCTTCACAGAGTACCGCGGCATCTTCGAAAAAGACGCCGCCCTGTCTCGCCGCTTCCAGAAGGTGGACGTGGTCGAGCCCACCGTGTCCGAGACGGTGGACATCCTCAAAGGCCTCAAGAGCCGTTTTGAAGACCACCACAGTGTCAAGTACACCATCGCCGCCTTGCAGGCTGCCGCCGAGTTGTCGGCCAAGTTCATCAACGACCGCCAATTGCCCGACAAGGCGATTGACGTGATCGACGAAGCCGGGGCTGCCCAGCGCATTCAGGTGGCGTCCAAGCGCAAGAAGACGATTGGCAAGACCGAGATCGAAGACATCGTGGCCAAGATCGCCCGCATTCCGCCGGCCAACGTCTCGAACGACGACCGCAGCAAGCTGCAAACCATCGAGCGCGACCTCAAATCCGTGGTGTTTGGTCAGGACAAGGCGCTGGAAGTGCTGGCCTCGGCCGTCAAGATGGCCCGCTCGGGTCTGGGCAAGACCGACAAGCCGATTGGCTCCTTCTTGTTCTCCGGCCCCACGGGTGTAGGCAAGACCGAAGCGGCCAAGCAACTGGCTTACATCCTGGGCATTGAGCTGATCCGTTTTGACATGTCCGAGTACATGGAGCGCCATGCGGTCAGCCGCCTGATCGGTGCGCCCCCAGGCTACGTGGGCTTTGACCAGGGCGGTTTGTTGACCGAAGCCGTGACCAAGAAGCCGCACTGCGTGCTCTTGCTCGACGAGATCGAAAAAGCGCATCCGGACATCTTCAACGTGCTGTTGCAGGTGATGGACCACGGCACCTTGACCGACAACAACGGGCGCAAGGCCGACTTCCGCAACGTGATCATCATCATGACCACCAACGCGGGGGCCGAGACCATGAACAAGGCCACGATTGGTTTCACCAACCCGCGTCAGGCCGGGGACGAAATGGGCGACATCAAACGCCTGTTCACGCCCGAGTTCCGCAACCGCCTCGATGCCATGGTCAGCTTCAAGCCGCTGGATGAGCAGATCATCCTGCGCGTGGTGGACAAGTTCTTGCTGCAGCTGGAAACCCAGCTGGCCGAGAAGAAGGTGGAAGTCACCTTCACCGATGCGCTGCGCAAGTTCCTGGGCAAGAAGGGCTTCGATCCGCTCATGGGCGCTCGCCCGATGCAGCGCCTGATCCAGGACACCATCCGCAAGGCTTTGGCCGACGAGCTGCTGTTTGGTCGCCTGACCGAGGGCGGACGCCTCACGGTGGACATCGACGACAAGGACGAAGTGCAGTTGGACATCACGCCCAACCCGAAGAAGGAAAGCCGCGCTTCGCGCTCGGAACCTGCCGAGCCGGAAGAGGCCACGGCCAGCTGATAGAGCAGTTCAGCGCTGCAAAAAGGAGGCCTCAACAGGCCTCCTTTTTTATGACTCACCACCGTGCGTTTTTTGCAGTTTCAGTTCACCATGACCAACTTGCCTTTGACGCTGCGCGAGCCCATCAAGGTGTAAGCGGCCTTCAGGTCGTTCATGGGCAAGGTCCGGTCAATCACCGGCTTGATCTTGCCTTGGCTATACCACTGCGCCAATTCGGCCATCATGGCCGCGTTGGCTTGGGGTTCACGTTTGGCAAAGTCACCCCAGAACACGCCCACCAATGAAGCGCCCTTGAGCAAAGGCAAATTCAAGGGCAGGGCAGGGATGGGCCCCCCGGCAAAGCCAACCACCAGGTAGCGACCGCGCCAGGCGATGGAGCGGAAGGCAGGCTCGGCCAGATCGCCACCTACCGGGTCATAAATCACGTCCGGGCCGCGGCCTTCGGTCAGTGTTTTCAGGGCTTCGCGCAGGTTCTCGCGGCCGTAATTGATGGTCGCGTCCGCACCCAATGCGGTGCACAGGGCGCATTTTTCGTCGGTGGACGCCGCTGCAATCACTTTGGCTCCCATGGCCTTGGCAATCTGAATGGCCGCTGTGCCCACACCGCCTGCGGCACCCAAAACCAGCACCGTTTCACCGGCTTTCAGGGCCGCGCGGTCGACCAGTGCATGGTGCGAGGTGGCATAGGTCATGATGAACGCCGCACCATCGATGGCCGAAAACCCGTCGGGCAAAGGCATGCACAGTTTGGCCGGTGCCAGCGTATGCGTGCCAAAGCCCCCGGTGCCCGACAGGCAGGCCACGGTCTGCCCCGCTTTCAGGTGTTTGACGCCTTCGCCCAGGGCTTGCACCACCCCTGCATACTCAGAGCCCGGCACGAAGGGCAGCTCAGGCTTCATCTGGTACTTGTTTTGAACGATGAGCAAGTCGGGGAAGTTCAGGCTGGCGGCCTGTATTTGAATGAGGACCTGGCCTGGCCCAGGCGTGGGCGTGGGCAGTTCTTTCCAGGTGAGCGCGTCCACCCCGATGGGGTTCTCGCAAAGCCAAGCGTGCATGCATTTTCTCCTTGTCATCTGCTTCATGGGATGGGCCTGCATCTTAGGCAAACCGGGGGGCGTGGCCATGTCCCCCGAGCGACCAAGGCAGGGTGCCGCCTACAATCGAGGTCTGGACAGGAACACAACATGAAAATTCTCATTTCCAATGACGATGGCTTTCGCGCCGAGGGGATTGTGGCCCTTTACGAGGCGCTCCAAAGCATCGCCGATGTGGAGGTGGAAGTGGTGGCCCCCGAGCACAACAACAGCGCCAAATCCAATGCGCTGACATTGCACACGCCCTTGTACGTGCACCGCGCCGACAACGGTTTTCGGTATGTGAACGGTACGCCTGCGGATTGCGTGCACATCGCACTCACGGGCTTGCTGGGTTATCGCCCCGATCTGGTGATTTCCGGCATCAACAATGGGGCCAATATGGGCGACGACACGCTGTATTCAGGCACCGTCGGCGCAGCCATGGAAGGTTATCTTTTCGGCATTCCCGCCATCGCCGTGTCTCAAATCGACAAAGGCTGGGCGCATCTGGATGCCGCAGCCGCCCAGGTCAAGCTCTTGGTGCAGCAAATGCGATCGGGTGATTTGATGGGCACCCGGCCCTGGCTGTTGAATGTGAACATTCCCAACTTGCCCCTGTCGCAGATCAAAGCGCCCAAACTGTGCCGCCTGGGCCGTCGTCACGCGGCCGAGCCGGTCATTACCCAAGTGGACCCGCGTGGCCAGACCATGTACTGGATTGGCAATGCTGGCCCGGCCATGGACGACAGCGAAGGCACCGATTTCCATGCGGCAGGCTTGGGCCATGTGGTGGTGACGCCGCTCAAGGTGGACTTGACCGAACACGCCCACCTGGACCATTGGGCCCAGACCCTGGGCCGTCTGTTTACTGAAGGCCGCGCATGAGTCAGCGCCCTGGTTTTCCGGTCAAGTTGTCGCAAACAGGCGCCTCAAGTCCTGCGCGCAAAACGCCTGCGGCTGCGCCGACCCGTCCGCTCACCAAGCCGAGTCCTGTGGTGGCGTCAACCCCAGGCGTGAAAGGGCCAGCGACACGCCAGCCTGCGCCCGTCTCGGGTCTGGGCCTCGATTCTGGTGCCGTGCGGGCACGCATGGTGCGCAAGTTGGCCGAACAAGGCGTGCAGGACGCCCGGGTGCTGGAGGCCATGGGCCGGGTAGAACGCCACCGTTTTGTGGAAAGCGCTTTGGTCAACCAGGCTTACGAGGACACCAGTTTGCCGATTGGCCTGGGGCAAACCATCTCCAAACCCAATGTGGTGGCGCGCATGGTCGAATTGCTGTGCCAGGACGAGCCGGGCAAATTGGGCCGCGTTCTGGAAATTGGCACCGGTTGCGGCTACCAGGCCGCCGTGCTCAGCCATGTCGCCACCGAGGTGTACAGCATCGAGCGTTTGCGAGGCCTGCACGAAAAAGCCCGAACCAATTTGCGGCCCTTCAGGCTGCACAACGTGCACCTGATTTTTGGCGATGGCATGCTGGGTTATCCCAAAGGCGCGCCGTATGCCGGCATCATTTCGGCCGCTGGCGGCGAGGCCGTGCCCCAAGCTTGGCTCGACCAGTTGGCGCTGGGCGGGCGTTTGATTGCGCCGACCATCACCCCGGCGGGCCATCAGGCGCTGGTCGTGATTTTGAAAACTGCACAGGGCTATGAGCGTCAGGTGCTCGAGGCGGTGCATTTTGTCCCTCTAAAATCAGGCGTCGCCTGAACACGTAAAAACCGATGACTTCACTCCTACCTTTTCGTCCCCTGGTTTTGACAACTTTGGCCGTGGCATTGTTGAGCGCCTGCACCTCGTCTGTTCGGGTGCCTGCGCCAGTGGAGGACCGAACGGGGATGAGCCGTGCACCCCAAACCTCGTCCGCCCCCGTGACAACGGCCTCGGGTGAGGTAGCCAAGTCCTTGCCTGGCAGTGAAAACGCTGGCAAACCCGGTTATTACACCGTTCAGCGAGGCGACACCCTGACCCGCATCGGTCTGGACAACGGGCAAGGCTGGCGTGATTTGGCCCGCTGGAACAATCTGACCAACCCCGACCTGATCGAAGTGGGTCAGGTCTTGCGCGTGGCCCCACCTGGGGCTGCTGTTGAGAACTCCGGCGTGGTGGTTCGCCCGATTGCGCCTTCGGGCAGCACCTCGGCCACGGCCACACCGCCCAAGCCCGAGCCTGCACCGGCTGCACAAAACGGCTCGCTGAGCGACGAAGGCCTGGGTTTCATCTGGCCCGCCAATGGGGTGCTGATTGCCGGATTTGACGAGGCCAAAAACAAAGGCCTGGACATCGGGGGCAAAGCCGGTGATCCCGTGATGGCCGCTGCCGATGGGCAGGTGGTCTATGCCGGCTCGGGCCTGCGTGGCTACGGCAACCTGATCATCCTCAAACACAACAACACGTTTTTGACGGCTTATGCGCACAACCAGGCTTTGCTGGTCAAAGAAGACCAAAAGGTGCGCAAGGGACAGAAAATTGCCGAAATGGGCAAGTCCGATGCAGACCGCGTCAAACTGCACTTTGAAGTGCGCAGACAAGGCAAGCCCGTAGACCCGGCCAAGCTTTTGCCCGCACGCTGAGCGGCTTGTCCATGCCGTGGCCCGTCCTGGTTTTTGACATCGAAACCATCCCGGACATGGCCGGCTGGCGTCGGCTGAATCCGGGGCCTGCCGATGTGACCGATGCCCAGCTGCATGCGCAGTGGCAGGCTGATCGGGCTGCGGAGGGCAAAAGCGATTTCATGCCCCTTTACCTACAGCGCATCCTGTGCATCAGCTGCGTGTTTCGCAATGCCGAAGGCTTGCGCGTGCATTCCTTTGTGGACCGTGATGGGCAAAGCGAAGCCAAGGTTGTGCAGACGTTTTTCAACGCCATCGAAAAACACGCCCCCCAGCTGGTCAGCTGGAACGGCAGCGGCTTCGATTTGCCGGTGCTGCATTACCGGGGCCTGATGCACGGCGTGGTGGCCGACAAGTACTGGGACTTGGGCGACGATGACCGCGAGTTCAAGTGGAACAACTACATCTCGCGCTACCACATGCGCCACCTGGACCTGATGGACCTGCTGGCCAAATACACGCCCAAAAACAACGCCCCCATGGACGCCCTGGCCAAGCTGTGCGGCTTTCCCGGCAAGCTGGGCATGGATGGCGCGCAGGTGTATGCGCAGTTTCAGGCGGGGCACACCGAAGACATCCGGCGCTATTGCGAAACCGATGTGATGAACACCTATTTGCTGTACTGCCGCTTTCAGAAAATGCGTGGCGGCTTCACCGAGGCCGAGTACGCGCAGGAAATCGCCTTTGTCCAAGACGAGTTGGGCAACTTGGCCCCGCAAGAGCCGCACTGGCAGGAATACCTGCAAGCCTGGACCTGACGTTTCCCTGCGAAACTGTGCGCTGGGCCCTCAAGTCGAGCCTCACATCCTGAGACAATGGGGGGATGAGCGAACCCGACATTTCCCTTTCCCAAGCCCACGCCGACGAACCCAGCCACTCCAGCGCCGACCTGCCCGAGGGCTGGCTGCGCGTGGGCTCCCTGGACATGGATGCCCAAGGCATCGCCCGCCGACCCGACGGCAAAGTCGTGTTCATTGAAGGCGCTTTGCCTTTCGAGCTGGTGTCAGTCAACGTGCACCGCAAAAAGAACAACTGGGAGCAGGGCACCGTCACCCAGATCCACCACGAGTCTTCCCAGCGCGTGCGGCCGGGCTGCCCGCATTTCGGCCTGCATGCGGGCGCCTGCGGCGGCTGCAAGATGCAGCACCTGGAGGCCTCGGCCCAGGTGGCTGTCAAGCAGCGCGTGCTCGAAGACAACCTGTGGCACCTGGGCAAGGTGAAACCGGAAACCTTGTTGCGCCCGATCGAGGGGCCGACCTGGGGTTACCGCTACCGCGCCCGCTTGTCGGTGCGTTATGTGATCAAAAAAGGCGAAGTGCTGATTGGCTTTCACGAGCGCAAAAGCCGTTACATCGCCGACATGAAGGTCTGCCCGGTTCTGCCGCCCCATGTCAGCCGCATGCTGCTGCCATTGCGGGCACTGATTGGCCAGATGGACGCCCGCGAAACCTTGCCCCAGCTGGAGCTGGCCTGCGGCGACGAGGTCACGGCCTTCGTGCTGCGGCATCTCGAGCCCTTGGGCGAGGGCGACAAAGCCCTGTTGCGGGCCTTTGCCGCCGAGCACCAGGTGCAGTGGTGGCTGCAGCCCAAAGGGCCGGACACGGTGCATTTGCTCGACGAGGGTGGGGCGCTGCTGAGTTATGGCTTGCCTGACTTTGGCATCACCATGCCGTTTCGGCCCACCGATTTCACCCAGGTCAACCCCTTCATCAACCGCGTGCTGGTGGCCCGTGCGTTGCGCCTGCTGCAAGCGCAAAAAACCGAGCGGGTGATCGACTGGTTCTGCGGTCTGGGCAACTTCACCCTGCCCATCGCCACACAAGCGGCAATGGTGCTGGGCATCGAAGGTTCCGAGACGCTGGTGGCCCGTTCACGCGACAACTACGCCCGCAACCAGGCCACCCGGCCCGAAGGCCAGGCCCTGGCCCCCACGCAGTTTGTGGCGCGCAATTTGTTCGAGATGACACCCGAGATGCTGGTGGCCGATGGCACCGCAGACAAATGGCTGGTGGACCCGCCACGCGAAGGCGCTTTTGCCCTGAGCAAGGCGCTGGCCGAATTGCACGAAAACCAGGACCTGCGCCAGGGCTGGACACCGCCGAAGCGCATCGTTTATGTGAGTTGCAACCCTGCCACGCTGGCCCGGGACGCGGGGATTCTGGTGCACCGTGCGGGCTACCGCTGCGTGAGTGCTGGGGTCATCAACATGTTCGCCCACACGGCCCATGTGGAGAGCATGGCGGTGTTCGAGTTGGCCTGAGACCCCTGGGTCTTTTGGCAGGCCAGCAGCCCTGCACCCACAAAAAAGGCTCCCGAGGGAGCCTTTGTTTGGGGTGGGTGAGGCGAATCAGTCGCGCTCACCGCCCATGATGCCCAGCAAAGCCAGCAGGCTCTGGAACACGTTGAAGATGTCCATGTACAGGGCCAGTGTGGCGCTGATGTAGTTGGTCTCGCCGCCGTCGATGATCTGTTTCAGGTCGTACAGCATGTAGGCACTGAAGATACCAATGGCCATGACCGAGATCACCATCATGCCCACGGTGGAGCCAACAAACACGTTGATGATGCCGCCGATCATGATGGCCAAGGCGCCCACAAACAGCCACCTGGACATGCCTGACAGGTCACGTTTGATGGTGCTGGCCAGGCTGGCCATGACGAAGAACACGCCAGCGGTACCCGCAAAGGCGGTCATCACCAGGTCGGCACCGTTCTTGAAACCCAGCACCATGGCGATCATGCGCGAGAGCATCAGGCCCATGAAGAAGGTGAAGGCCAGCAGCACAGGCACGCCAGCGGCCGAGTTTTTGGTTTTCTCGATGGCGAACATGAAGCCGAAGGCACCCGCCAGGAAGACCACCAGCCCCACGCCGCCCGACAGCGAGCGGGTGATGCCGGTGCTCACGCCCAGCCAGGCGCCCAAGACGGTGGGCAGCAGGCTCAGGGCCAGCAGCCAGTAGGTGTTGCGCAGCACGCGGTTGCGTGTGGCCAGATCGGTGCCGTGGCCCCAGTCTGTGGTGTTCAGTGTGCGAAGGTCGCTCATGCTTGTCTCTCCTGTTCAAACCCTGCTTTCAAGGCCATTACATTGTAGGGTGAGGCTGCCCGCTGACCCCAATATCCGCGCCGCCATGGGGTTATCCGGGTGAATCAGTTTTGCGCAGGGGTGTGCAATGGCGCTCGTGCGCCCGTGTATCCTTACTGTTTTCTAAACTGACCAGTCCACACCATGAAAACTCAAGCCAGCCTCGAACTCTCCGATGTCAAAGCCATTGCCGCTGCGGCCGAAGCCGAAGCCCTCAAGAACAACTGGGCGGTGAGCATCGCCATCGTTGATGCAGGCGGCCATTTGTTGCACTTTGCGCGTCTCGATGGCGCAGCGCCTGTGTCCTCGCACATCGCCCCGGCCAAAGCCCACACGGCGGCTCTCGGCCGCCGCGAGACCAAGGGCTACGAAGACGTCATCAACGGTGGCCGCACCTCGTTCCTGTCGGCCCCGACCATTCAAGGCATGCTCGAAGGGGGTGTGCCGATCATGAAAGACGGCTTTTGCCTGGGCGCGGTCGGCGTGAGCGGTGTCAAGTCGAACGAAGACGCCCAGATCGCCAAAGCCGGTATCGCTGCCATTGGTTTGTGAGGACCTGAGTGGGCGGCGCAGGCTGTCCACAGATCGCCACAGCTGTCGCTGAACCCAGCAAAAAGCCGCTCCAGGGAGCGGCTTTTTGCTGTGAGCGCGGTGCGCTTCAGGGTGTGTTCAAAATCCACAAGGCCAGTTTTTGGGCTTCGGCATCGCTGATCTGCGGGTTGGCCGGCATCATCACTTTGCCCCAGACGCCCGACCCCCCTTGTTTGATCTTGCGGGTCAGGTGCTCGACCGCGGTCTTGTCGCCTTTGTACTTGGCGGCCACATCCTTGAAGGCCGGGCCCACCACTTTGCGCTGAACGCCATGGCAGCCCATGCAGCTTTTGCTCGTGGCCAAAGCCTGGTCGGCCATAGCCGGAGCCACCGCCAACAAGGCCAGTGCGCCGGAGACCAGGATGCGCAGCATGCGGGTGGCTTTCACGGGATCAGTACAGGTCCAGCACAGCACCTTTGCTGGCGCTCGATGCATTGAAGGCGAACTTTGCCTGCACACCCCGGGTGTAACGGGGCTCAGGGGCTTTCCAGCCTTCGCGGCGCTTGGCCAGTTCGGCTTCAGGCACGTTCAGCTCCAGGATCAGCTTGTGCGCGTCGATGGTGATGCTGTCGCCTTCTTTGACAAACGCGATCGTGCCGCCTGCAGCAGCCTCAGGGGCGACGTGGCCCACCACCATGCCCCAGGTCCCGCCGGAGAAACGACCGTCGGTGATCAGGCCCACGCTTTCGCCCAGACCGGCACCAATCAAAGCGCCCGTAGGGGCCAGCATTTCGGGCATGCCGGGGCCGCCCTTGGGGCCGAGGTAGCGCAAAACCATCACATCACCGGCCTTGATCTTGCCCGCCAAAATGGCTTGCAGGGCCGATTGCTCGTCGTCGAACACGCGGGCGGGGCCGGTGATGACGGGGTTTTTCAGGCCGGTGATCTTGGCCACAGCGCCTTCGGGCGACAGGTTGCCTTTGAGAATGGCCAGGTGGCCTTCGGCGTACATCGGCTTGTCGATCGGGCGGATCACATCCTGGTCGGCGCGGGGCGTGTCGGGCACGTCTTTCAGGTTTTCGGCCACGGTCTTGCCCGTGATGGTCATGCAGTCACCGTGCAGCAAACCGGCCTTGAGCAGGACCTTCATGACTTGCGGGATGCCGCCGGCCTGGTGCAGGTCCACCGCCAGGTATTTGCCGCTCGGTTTGAGGTCGCAAATCACAGGCACTTTCTTGCGCATGCGCTCGAAGTCGTCAATGGTCCAGTCCACGCCCGCAGTGTGGGCAATCGCCAGGAAGTGCAGCACCGCGTTGGTCGAGCCGCCTGTGGCCATGATCACGGCCACGGCGTTTTCGATGGCTTCCTTGGTGACGATGTCGCGGGGCTTGAGGTCGTTCTTGATGGCTTCGATCAGCACTTTGGCCGATTCCTTGGCCGAGTTCTGCTTTTCGTCGTGCGGGTTGGCCATGGTCGACGAGTAGGGCAGGGACATGCCCAGCGCCTCGAAAGCCGAAGACATGGTGTTGGCGGTGTACATGCCGCCGCAGGAACCCGTGCCAGGGATGGCGCGTTTTTCGATTTCCTTGAGGTCGAAGTCGCTCAGCTTGCCTGCAGCGTTTTCGCCCACGGCCTCGAACACGCTCACGATGTTCAGGTCTTTGCCCTGGTAACGGCCGGGCAGGATGGTGCCGCCGTACACATAGATGGCGGGCACGTTGGCGCGCAGCATGCCCATCATGCCGCCGGGCATGTTCTTGTCGCAGCCGCCGACCACCAGCACGCCGTCCATCCACTGGCCCTGCACGCAGGTCTCGATGCAGTCCGAGATCACCTCGCGGCTGACCAGCGAGTACTTCATGCCTTCGGTGCCCATGGCCATGCCGTCGGAAATGGTGGGGGTGCCGAAAATCTGGGCGTTGCCACCGGCTTCTTCGATGCCCGCCACGGCCGCGTCGGCCAGCTTTTGCAGACCGCTGTTGCAAGGGGTGATGGTGCTGTGGCCGTTGGCCACGCCGACCATGGGTTTGACGAAATCGCCTTCTTCATAGCCCATGGCGTAGTACATCGAGCGGTTCGGGGCGCGGGATTTGCCCTGCGTGATGTTGGCGCTGCGGCGGTTGATGGGGGTGATTGGGATGATTTTGTCGCTCATGGTGGTGTCTAGGTAGATGCCCAAAAGAAGGTCGCCACATTCTAACGGGCGAGTCACAGGCCTTTGTGTCCGGTCGGAGGCATGACCGGTGCACAATCCGGGCATGCTGATCCATCCTCAAATTGACCCTGTCGCCCTGCAACTCGGCCCTTTGGCCATCCACTGGTACGGCCTGACTTATCTGGCCGCTTTTGGCTTGTTTTTCTGGCTGGGCACACGCCGTTTGGCGCATTTGCCGTTCAAAAATCTGCCGCAATGGCAAAAACGCGATGTCGAGGACATCCTCTTTTTGGGCGTGCTTGGCGTCATCTTGGGCGGGCGTGTGGGGTACTGCCTGTTTTACAAGCCGGCTTATTACCTGTCCAACCCCCTCGAAATATTCGCAGTTTGGCAAGGAGGCATGAGTTTTCATGGCGGCTTGCTGGGCGTGATGCTGGCCATGGTCTGGTTTGCTCGCACGCGCCAACGCCCGTTTTTGCAGGTCATGGACTTTGTGGCGCCGTGCGTGCCCACGGGCCTGGCGGCGGGGCGGGTGGGCAACTTTCTGAATGGCGAGTTGTGGGGCCGTGTGGCCGACCCGTCCTTGCCTTGGGGCATGGTGTTCCGGGGCGCGGGCGATTTGCCGCGCCACCCCTCGCAGCTCTACCAGATTGCGCTGGAGGGCCTGCTGCTGTTTGTGTTGCTGTGGTGGTTTGCCCGCAAAGACCGTCCAACGGGTCAGGTGTCGGGCGCATTTTTGTTGGGCTATGGCTTTTTCCGCTTTGTGGCCGAGTTTTTCCGTGAACCCGATGCCCATCTGGGCCTTTTGAGCCTGGGCATGAGCATGGGGCAATGGTTGTGTGTGCCCATGATGCTGGGCGGTGTGGCGCTGTGGGTCTGGAGCCGCAAGACATCCGGGTGACACCCACCCAGTTCCTACGCCCATAGACGCCGGGCAAGTTCGCTCGACTCGCCTTATGATGCGGGCACCTAAAACGAGGAGACGTTTCATGACCGCTCAGTTCAACGCCCAACAGCGCCGGGATTTCTTGAAGAGCCTGGCCGCCTTGACCGGCAGCCTGCCCCTGTGGGCGCAAGCCCAAAGCAGCTGGCCCACCAAACCTGTCACGATGGTGGTGCCGTTTCCGGCAGGCGGGGGCACCGATGCATTCGCCCGCCCCCTGTCCGCCCAGTTTGCCAAATTGACCGGCAAACAACTCATCATTGACAACCGGGGTGGCGCAGGCGGCACCCTGGGCGCCGGGGTGGCGGCCAAGTCGGCCCCCGATGGCTACAACCTGTTCATGGGCGCTGTGCACCACACGATTGCGCCCAGCATGTACCCCAAGCTGGACTACGACCTGGAGCGTGACCTGGTCCCCTTGATCCTGGTGGCCAATGTGCCGCAGGTGCTGGTGGTCAACCCCAAGAAAGTTCCGATGGCCGATTTCAAGGCCTTTCTGGAGATGGTCAAAAAGAACCCCGGACGCCTCAATTACGGCTCAGCGGGTGGCGGCACCTCACACCACTTGGCGGGCGAGTTGTTCAAGTTGCAGACCAAGACCTTCATCACCCACATCCCTTACCGCGGCGCAGGCCCGGCTTTGCAGGACCTGATTGCGGGCAATGTGGACATGATGTTCGACGGTCTGGGTTCTTCGGCTGCCCACATCAAAGGCGGCCGGATCAAGGCGATGATGGTCTCGGGCGCCAAGCGCAATGCGGCATTCCCGGACGTGCCTTGCTCGGCCGAATTGGGCCTGCCCGATTACACCGTCTCGACCTGGTACGGCGTGTGGGCACCCAAAGGCACGCCAGCCGATGCTCAAGCGCGGGCCATCGAAGAAATCCGCCGTGCCTGCCAGACCGACGAAGCCAAAGCCGTCTGGGCCAACCAGGGCGCTGAATTCCCCAACCTGACCACCACCCAGTTTGACGCTTTCATCAAAAAAGAGCTGGCCAAGTGGTCGCAGGTCGTCAAGGCCTCGGGGGCCAAGCTCGACTGAGCCTGGCATTGAATGAGGAATGGGCCTGTGATCGGGCCCTTTTTCATGCTTTTTTCACGTTGTCACTTTGAAACCATGACCCACCAGAACCTGTTTTCGGCCCTGCGGGCTGCTTTTCCTGCCGACCTGACTGCGGTGGCGATCGAAACCGACGAGGGCTTGCACTACAGCTGGCAAGACCTGGACCGCGCCACGGCCATGATGGCCAATTTGCTGCAATCGCTGGATTTGCCCGCAGGCAGCCGCGTGGCGGTGCAGGTCGAAAAATCGGTCGAAGCGATGATGCTTTACCTGGCGACATTGCGTGCTGGTTATGTGTTCCTGCCGCTCAACACCGCCTACCAGAGCGCCGAAATCGAATACTTCATCGGCAACGCCGAACCGGCTGTCGTGGTTTGCAGCCCGGCCAACTTTGGCTGGGTCAGCAAGATCGCTTTCAAGGCGGGGACGCAGCATGTGTTCACATTGGGCGATGACCGCACCGGCAGCTTGCTGGAGCGGGCCGCGCACCACAGCGACCAGCACCAGGCCGTGCCGCGCCGCGCCGATGACCTTGCGGCCATCCTCTACACCAGCGGCACCACCGGGCGCAGCAAAGGCGCGATGCTCACGCACGGCAACATGCTCAGCAATGCACTCACGCTCAAGGACTACTGGGGCTGGACAAAGACCAGTGGGCCTGAAGGCCGTGGCGATGTGCTCATCCATGCTTTGCCCATCTTCCATGTGCATGGTCTGTTTGTGGCCATCCATGGGGCCCTGATCAACGGCAGCAAGATGATCTGGATGGCCAAGTTCGACCCCAAGCGTGCCATTGCGCACATGAAAAAGGCCACCGTCTTCATGGGCGTGCCCACCCTGTATGTGCGCATGCTGGCCGAGCCCACGCTGGACAAGGCGGCGGTGAAAAACATGCGCCTTTTTGTTGCCGGCTCGGCCCCCTTGCTGATCGAGACCTTCACCGAATGGCAGCAACGCACGGGCCACACCATTTTGGAGCGCTACGGCATGAGCGAAACCGCCATGCTCACCTCCAACCCGTATGCGGCGGACAAGCGTTACGCCAACCAGTCCGAGCGCCGCGGTGGCACCGTGGGCTTTCCTTTGCCTGGCGTGTCCTTGCGTGTGCGCGGCGACGACGGGCAAGACCTGCCGGTGGGCGAGATCGGCGGTATCCAGGTCAAAGGCCCCAATGTGTTCAAAGGATACTGGCGCATGCCCGAAAAAACCGCCGAAGAATTCACCGCCGATGGCTATTTCAAGACCGGTGACGTGGGCAAGGTCGATGAGCGGGGTTATGTGACCATCGTCGGCCGCAGCAAGGACCTGATCATCAGCGGCGGCTACAACGTGTACCCGGCTGAAATCGAGGGCTACATCAACGAGATGAAGGGCGTGGCCGAGAGCGCGGTGGTGGGCGTGCCCCATCCGGATTTTGGTGAGGTGGGTGTGGCCGTGGTGATTGCCAAGCCCGGGGCCAGTGTGCAGCCGGATGCGATCCTGGCCGAACTGAAGGCCAAACTGGCCAATTTCAAAATCCCCAAGCGTTGCTTTGTGGTGGCCGAGTTGCCGCGCAACACCATGGGCAAGGTGCAAAAGAACCTGCTGCGCGAGCAGTACAAGGCGCTGTTCGCCAGCTGATCGCTTAGCGGGGCGGCCTCAGGGCAGGTAACTGTTTTTTTCGTGCACGCCCTGGATGTGCCGAGCGGCTTGCTCCGGCGTGATGTCCTGGTTGATGACTTTGACATTGGCGTACCAAAGCTCCTCTTCCATGGACGGCCACACCCGGTTGATTTTTTGGGCGTTCAGACGGATGGTGTCCTGGCACTCTTGGCGCCAGTTGAGCATTTCCTGCCCCAGCGGGTCATGGACCTTGACCGGGTGATCCGACAAGGGAAAGTAGCCCGTCAGGGTGTCGGTGAGCAGTTGGGCGAAATCGGCGCTGCCCAGCCAGGCGATGAATTTCAGGGCTGCGGCCTGGTTGGGGCTGTTCCGGTTCACGCCAATCCCGAAGTCCGGGTGCACCGAGATGTGGCATGTCTGACCGGCTTTTTCGAGCGGTGGCTTGAAAACGCCCAAGTCAATCGGTTTTTTGTAGGCAAAACTGGTGCTGCGCAAAAAATCAATGTCCCATGAGCCGGTCGGGTACACCGCGGCGTGGCCAGTGGCAAACAGCAGCTGGATGTCGGCGTTGGACATGTCGTTTTGTCGGGGATGCATGTGCGGCTTGAGCCTGGCCATCATCTCCCAGGCCTTGATGAAGCCAGGGTCGGTGAATTTGGCTGTGCCCCGGATCAGACCCAAGCGGGCTTTCTCGCCGCCCCAGAAATTGGGCCCCATGCCTGTGAAAACGACCTGGGTGGACTCCCACATATCGGCCGTGCCCAGCGCCAAGGGGGTGATGTTGCCAGCCGCCCCGATTCGGCCCAGCAAATGCAGAAATTCTTCGACCATGACAGGCGGCTGCAGGTTCAGGTCCTTGAAGATCTTCTTGTTGTAGAACAAGCCGTGCATGACATAAGCCACAGGCAGGCAATAGGTGGTCTGGCCGTCGTCCGTGGTCCAGGCTTGTCGCGCCTGCGGGCTGAAGTGCTCGAGCTCCTGTGCTTTCAAAGGCAACAAATAACCTTTGGCATGCATGCGCACGCTGCCATCAAAGGGACGGCAAAACACCAGATCGCCTGCGCGGCGGGTGGACAGACGCGACTCCAGGCGGGCGTCGTATGCCAAGGGTTCTTCTGCCCTGAAGCTCAGGCGGATGCCGGGATGCTGTCTTTGAAATGCCGGGATCAGCACTTTGTCCCAAAACAGCTGGTCGTCCTTGCGCCAGCTTTCGATCACCAGATTTTGGGCCAGGGCCGTGCAGGCCATCATGCTCAGCGCCAGCCAAGCCCATGCCAGACGCAGGACCCGCCTCGTGCGGGGTCGCGGATGGGTGTGTGGTTGCAGCTGCAGCAAACTGGCCATGTTTCGGTATTCCTGAAAATGTATTCATTTTAGGACGTCAAAAGACACGGCCCCGGCAGCCCGAACTGTTGGGGTCGAGGGGGCATGCCGCCCCTCGACGCACCATGGCATGGGTCAGCGCAGTACCAGCACCGGTATGTGCGAATGCGTCAGGACCTGCTGGGTCTCGCTGCCCAGCAGCAGCCGCTTGATGCCTTTGCGCCCGTGCGAGGCCATGACGATCAGGTCGGCTTTGTGCTTTTTGGCCGCTGCGATGATGGCGTCGGACACCACATCCGATTTCACGGTGATGGCCTTGGTGCTGACGGCTTTGGCTTTGGCCGATTTTTCGACTGCTGCCAGTTGTGCCTGTGCCGAGTCGGTCCACTGGGCCTCGACCCGGGCGATCTCCTCTGCAGACAGGGGGATGCTGCCTTCAAAGTAAGCCTGTGGGTAGCGGGGAACGACCTTGAGCGCAACCAGTTCTGCGCCACAGGTGGCGGCCAGCTCAATGGCACTGGCCACGGCTTTTTTGGAGAGGGTGGAGCCATCGGTGGCTACGAGGATGCGTTTGTACATGAATTGCTCCTGACGTCGTTGATGAAAGTGCAGCTTAAAAGAGCTGCAAACGTGCCCACTTGATACACATCAAGCTTTCTGCGCGGCATCTGTCGTATCTTCAAAACATGACACAAGTCAATGTTCTGCCCCAAGCGACCCCGATGGCGGCTGAGCCCATGGGACCGATGGGCCCGAGCAGCGAAGACCACGACCTGCGCCTGCAGCTGCTCGATGAACCGCAGGAGTGGGCTGCGTTCAGTCTGCCCGAAAAAGACGAATCGGGTTGCTGGCGCTCCAGCGTGGTGTTCGAAGGCATGCATTGCGCCGCCTGCGCCATCACCCTGGAAGATGCCTTGCGGGCTGTGCCCGGGGTCCGGTCAGTGCAAATCAGTGGGGCCAGTCACCGGGGGCAAGTGGTTTGGTCACCCGAATGCACCCGACCTTCGCAGTGGATGCGCTCGGTCGAGCGCCATGGCTACAAGGCCTTGCCCGCCAACGATGCCCATGCGCATGCACAACGACGCGAAGAAGCCCGGCGCATGGTTTGGCGTTGGGCGGTGGCGGCGATGTGCATGATGCAAGTCATGATGTACGCCACTCCGACGTACCTCACGCAACCGGGCGACATCTCTGACGATGCCATGCACTTGCTGCGCTGGGCGTCCTGGGTGCTGTCATTGCCCGTCATGCTGTTTTCGTGTGCCCCATTTTTGCGCAATGCCTGGCGCGATTTGCGTGAACGCCAAATCAGCATGGACTTGCCCGTGGCGCTGGGCATGGTGGTGACATTTGTGGTCAGCACGCTGGGCACTTTCGAGCCCGAGGGCCCCTTCGGGGCCGAGGTCTTTTTTGACTCGTTCACCATGTTCGTTTTCTTTTTGCTCACCGGCCGCTGGCTGGAGTTGCGCATGCGCGACCGCACGGCCGGGGCTTTGGAGGCCGTGCTCAACCGACTGCCCGACAGCGTGCGCAAGCGCCAGGCCGATGGCAGCTGGGCGCTGGTGTCCATTCGCCGCCTGCAGGTCGGTGACGTGATCGAGGTCTTGTCCGGTGAAGCCTTTGCGGGCGACGGCCTGGTGCTGTCCGGCCAGACCCAGGTGGACGAAGCCTTGCTCACGGGCGAGTCGCGGCCGCTGGCACGGCGCGCGGGCGACCGCGTGATTGCAGGCAGCCACAACCTGAGCGGCACCTTGCAGGTCCAGATCGAGCAGGTGGGCGCCGCCACCCGCTATGCGCAAATCGTCTCGCTGATGGAAAGCGCCTCGGTGTCCAAGCCCGCCATGGCGCAGCTGGTCGACCACTGGGCCAAGCCCTTTTTGGTGGCGGTGATGCTGGCCTCATTGGCTTCGGCCGTTTACTGGTGGCCAAGCGATCCGGCGCATGCGGTGATGGTGGCCGTCGCCGTGCTGATCGTGACCTGTCCTTGCGCTTTGTCTTTGGCCACGCCTGCGGCCATGTTGGCCACGGCCGGGGCACTGGCCCGCAGCGGGGTGCTGGTGCGACGCCTGAGTGCCTTGCAAAACCTGGCCCACATTGACACCGTGATTTTTGACAAAACCGGCACCTTGACACGCGACGCTTTTGAGGTCGTTCGCATCCACACACGCGAAGGCGTGAGCGCGGCCCTGGCCCTGGATTGGGCCGCCAGCCTGGCGCGGCATTCCTTGCACCCGGTCTCGCGGGCCTTGTGGTCCGAGGCCCGTCGCCGTGCCGATGCGACAGGCCGTTTGGCCGAACTCGAAGCCATGACCGCGCAAGAGGTGAGCGAGCGGGCAGGGCAGGGCGTGCATGGTGTTTTGACGCTGCAAGGCCAGTCTGCCCAAACTTTGCGTCTGGGCTCGGCGGCGTTTTGTGCGGCACCTGCATTGCCCGGGCACCATTTGCAGGTCAGCCTGGCCGATGCCTCTGGCTGGTTGGCGAGCTTCGAGTTGGCCGAAGAGGTGCGGCCCGAAGCGGCCCGTGTGGTCCGCCAGCTGGCCAGCCTGGGGCTGTCTATCCAGGTCCTGTCTGGCGATGCGCAGACCGCTGTGAGTCAGGTTGCCCAGACCGTGGGCATTGACTCCGCGCACGGCGGCTGCAGCCCCCAACACAAGCTGCAGGCGTTGCAGGCCCTGCAGGCCCAGGGCCACAAAGTGGCCATGGTGGGTGACGGCCTGAACGACGGCCCGGTGTTGGCCGGAGCCGATGTGTCCTTTGCGCTGGGCCAAGCCGTGCCACTGGCCCAGTCCAAATCCGATTTTGTGTTGATGGGCGGCCAACTCGATGTGCTGGTGAGCACTGTCCTGCGCAGCCGCCAGACGATGCGCATCGTGCGGCAAAACCTGTGGTGGTCAGCGGCCTACAACGCCGCTTGCGTGCCGCTGGCCCTGATGGGGTGGTTGCCCGCCTGGGCGGCAGGCCTGGGCATGGCGCTCAGTTCCTTGCTGGTTGTGCTCAATGCCTTGCGGCTGGCACAGGCGCTGCCCGAAGTGACGCCTGCACCCGCACTGATCCTTCAAGCTGCTTGAGGCAAGACCATGGACATCCTGTATTTGCTGATTCCCTTGTCTGTGGCTTTGGTGTTTTTCATCCTGGCCGGTCTCTGGTGGGCGATTGATCGGGGTCAATTTGAAGACATCGAGGCCGAAGGCGAGCGCATTTTGCGTGACGATTGATTTTGATCAAGTGACCTCGGTGTATACCCGGGCAAACTGTGCTGGTAGTTTTTAAAAAGAAGAGGTGAAAATGAAATTTGCCAATATGCAGGCGACGTCCTACAACGACAAGGTTGTCAGGCAATTCGCCATCATGACGGTGGTTTGGGGTGTGGTGGGCATGCTGGTGGGCGTGATCATCGCGGCCCAGCTGACCTGGCCGGAGCTCAATCTGGGCATTTCCTGGCTCAGCTACGGTCGCCTGCGGCCATTGCACACCAACGCGGTGATTTTTGCGTTCGGTGGTTGCGGCTTGTTCGCGGCGGCTTACTACGTGGTGCAGCGCACCTGCAACGTCCGGCTGTTTGGCGAGAAACTCGCGGCTTTCACCTTCTGGGGCTGGCAACTGGTCATCTTATTGGCCGCCATTTCCCTGCCTTTGGGTTACACCAGCGGCAAGGAATACGCCGAGCTGGAGTGGCCCATCGACATCCTGATCACCCTGGTCTGGGTGGCGTTTGCCGTGGTCTTCTTTGGCACCATCGGCACACGCAAGGTGCGTCACATCTATGTGGCCAACTGGTTCTTTGGTGCGTTCATCATCGCCGTGGCCTTGTTGCACATCGTCAACAGCGCAGCGCTGCCCGTGGGCATGATGAAGTCCTACTCCGCCTACGCAGGTGTGCAGGATGCCATGGTCCAGTGGTGGTACGGCCACAACGCCGTGGGCTTCTTCCTCACGGCCGGTTTCCTGGGCATGATGTATTACTTCATCCCCAAGCAGGCTGAGCGTCCCGTGTACTCGTACCGCCTGTCGATCGTCCACTTCTGGGCCCTGATCTTCACCTACATGTGGGCCGGCCCACACCACCTGCACTACACCGCGCTGCCTGATTGGACCCAATCGGTGGGCATGGTCTTCTCGCTCATTTTGTTGGCCCCCAGCTGGGGCGGCATGATCAACGGCATCATGACCCTGTCGGGCGCCTGGCACAAACTGCGCGACGACCCGATCCTGCGTTTCCTGATCGTGTCCCTGTCTTTTTACGGCATGTCGACCTTCGAAGGCCCGATGATGTCCATCAAGACCGTCAACGCGCTCTCACACTACACCGACTGGACCGTGGGCCATGTGCACTCCGGTGCCCTGGGTTGGGTGGGTCTGGTGACCATGGGCTCCATGTACTACCTGATTCCGCGCTTGTTCGGTCAGAAACAGATGTACAGCGTCAAGGCGATTGAAGTGCACTTCTGGACGGCCACCATCGGCATCGTGATCTACATCGCGGCCATGTGGATTGCCGGTGTGATGCAAGGCCTGATGTGGCGCGCTGTGAACGCCGACGGCACCCTGACCTACACCTTCGTCGAGTCGGTCAAAGCCACTTACCCGTTCTATGTCTTGCGTTTGCTGGGCGGTTTGCTCTACCTGATGGGCATGCTCATCATGCTCTGGAACACCTTCAAGACGGTGACTCGGGGGCGTTCTGTTGAAGTCCGCATCCCTACTCTCGAACCTGCACACGCCTGAGGAGAAATCAAACATGGCTCAAAACCAAAAATCAGGCGGCTTGTCGCATGAGAAAGTCGAGACCAACAACTTCCTGATGATCGTGCTGATCCTGGTGGTCTTGTTGGTCGGTGGCATGGTCGAAATCCTGCCGCTGTTTTTCCAGAAATCCACCACCGAACCGGTGCCGGGCCTCAAGCCCTACACCGCGCTGCAAGTGGCCGGACGCGATGTCTATGTGCGCGAAGGCTGCTACAACTGCCACTCCCAGATGATCCGCCCCTTCCGCGCCGAAACGCTGCGCTATGGTTCCTACTCGCTGGCGGGTGAATTCGTCTACGACCGCCCCTTCCAGTGGGGCTCCAAGCGCACAGGTCCTGATCTGGCCCGTGTGGGGGGGCGCTACAGCGACGAATGGCACCGCATCCACCTGACCAACCCGCGTGATCTGGTGCCCGAGTCCAACATGCCCGCCTACCCTTGGCTGGAAAAGACAGCGGCTAACGCCAGCTCCATTCAGGCCCACATGAGCGGTCTGCGCACACTGGGCGCGCCTTACACGGACGAAGAAATCGCCAAGGCCCCTGAAGAGGTGAAAGGCAAGACCGAGCTGGACGCTGTCATCGCCTACCTGCAGGTGCTGGGCACCCACCGCAAATAAGGAACGGTCATGGACATCAACACATTGCGATCCATCGTGACTTTGCTCGCCTTTGCTGCCTTCATCGGCATTGTGGTGTGGGCGTGGTCGCGCCGTAACCAGGCCAGTTTTGACGAGGCGGCGCAGCTGCCATTCCGTCAGGACGACTGAGCTGTCCGCCAGAACTCAAAAAATACCAAGGAATCCCCATGAGTGACTTCATCAGCAATTTCTGGCACTTGTACGTGGCAGGCATCACGCTGGTCAGCATCATCGCCTGCCTGCTTTTGCTGTGGTTCAGCGGCAAGGCCAAGGCCATGACCGCCAACGACAACACCACTGGCCACGTCTGGGACGGTGACCTGCGCGAGATGAACAACCCCTTGCCGCGTTGGTGGGTGGGCTTGTTCGTGATCACCATTGTCTTCTCCCTCGTTTACCTGGCCATGTACCCCGGCGCGGGCAGTTTTGCCGGCAAATTCGGCTGGTCTTCGGCGGGTCAATACGAAACCGAAGTGGCCAAAGGCAACGCCGAAGTGGCCCCCCTGTACGCCAAGTTTTTGGGTATGCCGCCTGAAGAGGTGTCCAAAGACCCGAAAGCCCTGGCCATTGGCGACCGCTTGTTCATGAACAACTGTGCGCAATGCCACGGCTCGGACGCACGGGGCAGCAAAGGCTTCCCCAATCTGGCCGATGCCGACTGGCTCTATGGCGGCACACCTGACGCGATCAAGACCACCTTGGTGCAAGGCCGTGCGGGCAACATGCCCCCCATGGCCGCAGCGGTGGGCGGCCCTGAAGACGTGCGCAACGTGGCCCACTATGTGCTCAGCCTGTCGGGCAGCCCGCACGACTCCCTGCGCGCCTCGCTGGGCAAGTCCAAGTTTGGTGTCTGCGCAGCCTGCCACGGCATGGACGGCAAGGGCAACCACGCCCTGGGTGCGCCCAACCTGACCGACGACATCTGGCTGCACGGTTGGGGTGAAAACGCCATCGTGAACATGATCAACAACGGCAAGGTCAACCAGATGCCCGCCCAGGCCCAGAAGCTGACCGAAGGTCAGATCCATGTGCTGGCCTCTTATGTCTGGGGCTTGTCCAACAACGCCCCGGCGAGCACCACGGTCAGCGCCGCGAAATGATGTCCCCCGTGCAGCAGGCCCGTCCTGCTGCACCTTTTGACCCAAGGTCTGCATTTTGTCCATCCCCGATCAGCGTCCCCCCCGCAGCGTGATCCCCATCACCCCCGTACCCACCGACGGTGATGCGGAACTGGTGTCGCTGTACCAGGCGCACCAAAAAATCTACCCACGCAGTGTGCAGGGCGTTTTCGCTCGCTGGCGTTGGTTGATGGTGGTCATCACGCAATTGGTTTTTTATGGCCTGCCTTGGCTGGAATGGGGGCAGCGCCAGGCGGTGTTGTTCGACCTGGGCGCTCGCCGCTTCTACATCTTCGGCCTCGTCCTGTATCCGCAAGACTTCATTTACCTGACGGCTTTGCTGGTCATCTCGGCACTCTCCTTGTTTCTGTTCACGGCAGTGGCAGGGCGTTTGTGGTGTGGTTTTGCCTGCCCGCAAACCGTTTACACCGAAATTTTCATCTGGATCGAGCGCCAGTTCGAGGGCGATCGATCTGCCCGCATGCGCCTGGATGCCGCACCGCTGAGCTTCAACAAAGTCTGGCGCAAGACGGGCAAGCAGCTCGCCTGGATCGTGTTCTCTTTGTGGACGGGTTTCACGTTCGTGGGCTACTTCACGCCCATCCGCGAGTTGACGGCATCGATCCTGTCGCTGGGCTTTGGCCCATGGGAAATTTTCTGGATCCTGTTTTACAGCTTTGCCACCTATGGCAACGCGGGCTTCATGCGCGAGCAGGTGTGCAAATACATGTGCCCCTATGCCCGCTTTCAAAGCGCCATGTTCGACAAGGACACGCTCATCGTCACCTACGACGAAGCGCGGGGCGAGCCCCGGGGTGCCCGCTCCAAAAAAGCCGATCCCCAAGCCCTGGGCCTGGGTTCTTGTGTGGACTGCACCTTGTGTGTGCAAGTTTGCCCCACGGGCATCGACATCCGCAAAGGCCTGCAGTACGAATGCATTGGCTGCGGCGCTTGCGTGGACGTGTGTGACAACGTGATGGACAAAGTGGGTTATCCGCGCGGCCTGATCAAGTTTTCCACGCAAAACGCGATGGACAAGGGCTGGAACTGGGCGCAAACGGTGCGCCGCATTTTCCGCCCCCGCGTGTTGGTCTACACCGCCGTGTTGTGGGCCATCATCGTCGGTGTCGGGGCATCCCTGTGGCTGCGCCAGCCTTTCAAAGTGGACATCGAACGCGACCGTGCCACTTTGGCCCGCATCGTTGCAGGCGGTCAGATCGAGAACGTGTACCGCCTGCAAATCATGAATGCGGCTGAACACCACTTGAACTTTGAGTTGCAGATCGATGGCTTGCCTGGCCTTAAGCTGGTGGGTGAGCCAGAGGTGCAAGTGGCCGCCACCGAGTCCCGCTGGGTCTCGGTGCGTTTGCAGCTGCCCTATGATGCGGCCGCTGCGGGCTCGCACCCGATCCATTTCCGCATCGCCTCACGCGCGCCCGATGGCCAAGTGGTGGGACAGTTGAGCGAGAAAACCGTGTTCCTGGTTCCCCGTTGATGGGTGACCTCCTTTTCAGAAAGACACACATGAACAACGCACTGCGCAAGCCCCAGGAGGGTCAACCCTGGTGGCGCTTTGGCCTGGTCTGGATGGTGGTGGGCGGCCCGGCCGTGGTGGTCGTGGCGGGATTGGTCACGTTTTACATTGCCGCCAGCAACCCCGACCCGGTGCTTCAGGTGACGCCGCGCAGCGCCATGCAGGAACGCCAGGGCATCACGCATGCCCCAGCCATGCAAGGCCGCAACCACGCGGCCACGGGCGAATTGCCCTCAGCGGTCCAGGCACCTGCTGCCGCACCGACTCAACCCTGAGGCGAAGGGAGACACCATGCGGGCTCAACGTTGGATGTGGATTGCCTGGCCTGCCTTTTTGGTGGCCGGACTGATGGAAATGCTGGTGTTCGCCTTCGTCGACCCGCGAGACCTGCACTGGTTCGGGCGCGATCTGGACTTGTCCAGGCAAGCGATTTACACCTTGGCTTTTTTCGCGTTTTGGGGTCTGACCATGCTCTCCAGCGCCCTGACCACGCTGCTGGGCATGTCCCCGTTTGAAGTCAACCGCTGCCCGGTAGCGCCGGGCGATCGCCCGGCAGACTGTGCGCAGGGCGGCGTCAATGGCACGCGTTGTTGTTGACCAGACGCTGCAGGCCTTCGGTGTCCAGAATGCGGACATGGCGTTGTTTGACTTCCACCATGCCTTCCTCGACGAATTTGGAGAAAGTGCGGCTGACGGTTTCGAGCTTCAAACCCAGGTAGCTGCCGATTTCCTCGCGCGTCATGCGCAGCACCAGCTCGGACTGGGAAAAGCCACGGGCATGCAGACGTTGCACCAGATTCAGCAAAAAAGCGGCCAGTCGCTCTTCTGCCCGCATGCTGCCCAGCAGCAGCATCACGCCGTGTTCGCGCACGATTTCGCGGCTCATGATTTTGTGCACATGGCTTTGCAGCGCGGTCACCTCGCGTGAAATCTCTTCGATGCGGTCAAACGGCATGACACAGACCTCGGCATCTTCCAGGGCCACCGCATCGCAGGTGTGCTGGTCGTTCACGATGCCATCCAAACCAATGATTTCGCCTGCCATCTGAAAACCCGTGACCTGGTCGCGTCCATCTTCGGTGGCCAGGCAGGTTTTGAAAAATCCTGTGCGGATGGCGTACAGCGAGGTGAACTTCTCGCCGTTGGTGAACAAAGTGGTCCCGCGCTTGACTTTGCGGCGCACCGCCACCAGATCGTCGAGGCGGTTGAGGTCATGCTCGCTCAGGCCCATGGGCATGCACAACTCACGCAGGTTGCAATTGGAGCAGGCGACTTTGATGGCTTGGGGATTCATGGTTGATCTCATGGTTGAGAAATGGATTTGCCTTGGATCAAGTCTTGAGCTTATACCGAAAACGACCCCGAATTTCAGGGTATACCCTGTCTGCGCAGGAAATCCCGGGAAACCGGTAAAGCGTTTGACTTGAGTCAATACAAGTGGTGGGGCAAACAGGCAAAGTCGCACCATTGTTGTGAACACATTCGAATTAAGGGGCAGCCGCATGTCCGTCATCACGCCTGAATTGCTGACACGTTTTGACGTGCCCGGTCCGCGTTACACCTCCTATCCCACAGCGGATCGTTTCGTCGAAGCCTTTGGCGAGGCCGACTATGTGCAAGCCTTGGCGCAGCGTCAATCGGGTACGGTGGGCAAGCAGACACCGCTGTCCTTGTACGTACACATCCCGTTTTGCGAATCGCTTTGTTATTACTGCGCTTGCAACAAAATCATCACCAAGCACAAAGAGCGTTCTGCGGCGTATTTGAAATACCTCGGCAAAGAGGTTGAACTGCACACCCGGCACCTGGGGCGAGGGCAGTCGGTCAGCCAGTTGCACTTGGGTGGCGGCACGCCCACTTTCATGAGCGACGAAGAGCTGCGCCAACTCATGGCCATGCTGCGCGAGCATTTTGAATTCGTGCCGGGCGGTGAATACTCTGTCGAGGTGGACCCGCGCACCGTGGACGACAGTCGGCTGGCCGTGCTGGCCGAATTGGGCTTCAACCGCCTGAGTTTCGGCGTGCAGGACTTTGACCCTGCGGTGCAAAAAGCCGTGCACCGCATACAGCCGTCCGAGCAGGTGTTTCAACTGGTTCAAGCGGCTCGCCGTCTCGGCTTCGAGTCGGTCAACGTCGATCTGATTTACGGCCTGCCTTTGCAAACCCCTGAGTCCTTTGACCGCACACTTGAGCAGGTGAAAAGTCTGCGCCCTGACCGCATTGCGCTGTATGCCTATGCGCACCTGCCTGAACGCTTCAAGCCCCAACGCCGCATCCATGCGCAAGAATTGCCCTCGGGTGCAGCCAAAGTGTCCATGCTGTCGCGCTCGCTCGACGCCTTGACCGATGCGGGTTATGTCTACATTGGCATGGACCACTTCGCCTTGCCCGATGACGCCTTGGCCGTGGCCAAAAGGCAAGGGCGTTTGCACCGCAACTTCCAAGGTTACAGCACGCAAGCCGATTGCGACCTGATTGCCTTGGGCGTCTCCTCCATCGGGCGGATCGGCGCGACTTACAGCCAGAACGCCAAGACCATGGAAGAGTACTGTGACCTGCTCGATCAGGGCCACTTTCCAGTGGTGCGGGGCCTGGCGCTCACGCGCGACGACCTGATTCGCCGCTCGGTCATCATGGCGCTGATGTGCCAGGGCCATTTGCAATACGAGTCCATCAACCTGGCCTGGTTGGTCGATTTCAAAACCCTGTTTGCCAAAGAGCTGAGCCAGCTCGAAGACATGCAGTCGCAAGGCCTGGTGGCGCTGAGTGACTCCGGCATCCAGGTCACCGCCATGGGCTGGTTTTTTGTCCGAGGCGTGGCCATGGTGTTTGACCGTTACGTCCAAGCCGATCGCAACCGCAGCCGCTTTTCCAAAATCATCTGATGCCTTGGGGCTTTGGGCATGGCCCGGCCAAGGGCTGTGCGCATCGCCGACAATGCGACGCAGATCAACCAGCAGGCTGGGCATGCAAAGTTCTCTGGCCATCACGGCCTTGATGATGGGGGTGTTGGGTGGGCCACATTGTGTGGCCATGTGTGGCGCCGCCTGTGCGGGCCTGGGCCGGGCGGCGGGTGAGCGGCGGGCGCAGGCCTTGCTGGCTTTTCAGCTCGGGCGTTTGGCCGGGTATTCACTGCTGGGCGCGGTGGCTGCAGCCAGCGTGCAGGGCCTAGGCTGGTTGACCACGCAGTCGGCCGCCATTCGCCCGGTCTGGACCTTGCTGCACCTCACGGCGCTGGTGCTGGGCTTGCTGCTCATGCTGCAGGCACGACAACCCGTGTGGCTCGATGCCGCCGCTCGCCGCTTGTGGGCGCATGTGCGGGCCTTCAACAGCCGCTGGGGACGCGCCGCGCCCTGGATGGTGGGCGGGCTGTGGGCCTTGATGCCTTGCGGTTTGCTGTATTCGGCTTTGATGGTGGCCGCCTTGACCAGCCAGCCTGTGGAGGGTGCGGCGACCATGGCTTTGTTTGCGCTGGGCAGCAGCCTTAGCCTGTGGGCTGGGCCCTGGTTGTTTTTGCGCATGCAAACACTCGGTGACGGAGCCTGGGGCATGCGTGTGGCTGGTTTGGCGCTGGCAGGCGTCTCGGCCTGGGCTTTGTGGATGGGTTTGGTGCATGACCAAGCCCCCTGGTGCGTTACACCCTGAAACCAAACCGCACCGGACCAGACAGTTCTTTGACCCTGCTGGCCTTCACAATGCGCGTGTTTCTGTCAGTTGTTTTGACCCATTCCCGGAAAGAGCCCATGACTTTGATTTCCAAGCCTTCCATGGCCTTGGCCCTGATGACCACGCTTTTGGGGCCTGTCGCCTTCGCACAAGGCCCAAACCCATCCACCTCTCAGATGCCTCATGCGGGCCATGCTGTCGCGCATCAAGTCCTGCACCTGAGTGCATCGGCACAGACCGAAGTGGCTCAAGACTGGCTGGTCATGAGCTTGTCGGTTCAAAAAGAGGGCTTGCAAGCGCCTGCGGTTCAAAAGCAGCTCAACGCGGTGCTGTCGGCCGCCTTGGCTGTTGCCAGCCCCATGGCCAAGCCCGGCGCACTGGAAGTGAGAACGGGCGAGATGAACGTTTCACCCCGGTATGGGCGAGATGGGAAGATCAATGGCTGGGCAGGGACGGCGCAATTGGTGTTGCAGGGCCGCGATGCCGAGCAGATCGCCACCCTCGCGGCGCGCTTGCCAGAGATGACGGTCTCGCGGATCGAATGGCGGCTGAGTGCAGAGCAAAAGAATGCGGCCGAAACACGCATCCAGGCCGAGGCGGTCGCACGTTTTCAGACCCGAGCCCAAGCCTTGACGCAGCAGTTTGGCTTCAGCGCTTACACCCTCAGGGAAGTGCGCGTGAACGCGCAAGAGGCCAGTGAGGGCAGTGTCATGCCCCGCATGGCCATGGTGCAGATGGACGAGGCACCCGCTGCTGTGCCTACGATGGCAGGCAAGTCGCGCGTGGTGGTGAACCTGACGGGCAGCATCGCCATGCGCTGACAGGGTGGGCCTGAGTTCAGGCCCTGAATCAGGCGGACAGGCCTTTGTAGAGCATGTAAGCGGCCAGAAGATAAAGCACGCTGGCAAAAACGCGCTTGAGTTGCTTGACCGGCAGTTTGTGGGCCGTTGCCGCGCCAATGGGGGCCATGAGCACGCTGCACACGGCGATCACCGCCAAAGCCGGCAACCACAAGTAGCCAAAGCTGTAGGCTGGCAGGTCCTGCACGTTCTGACCGCTGACGATGTAACCGGCCACGTTGGCCAGCGCAATCGGAAAACCCAAAGCCGCGCTGGTGGCCACCGCGTTGTGGATGGCCACATTGCACCAGGCCATGAACGGCACGCTGATGAAGCCCCCGCCTGCACCCACCAGACCCGACAGCAAACCGATCAGACCGCCTGCGCCCAGCAAACCCTGGAAACCAGGCACTTGGCGAGAAGGGGCGGGTTTTTTGTCCAGAAACATTTGTGTCGCCGAGAAGCCGACAAAAGCCGCAAAAAACAAGGCCAGGTAAGTGCCTTTGGCAAAAGCAAAAATGCCCATGCTGCCGATCAGGCTGCCGATCACAATGCCCGGGGCCAGGCCCTTGACCAGATCCCAGCGCACGGCTTTTTTCTTGTGGTGGGCACGCACACTGGAGACGCTGGTGAAGATGATGGTGGCCATGGATGTGGCGATCGCCATCTTGACGGCCAGGTCGGGGCTGACCCCACGCGCACCCAGCAGGTAAGTCAAGAACGGCACCATGATCATGCCGCCGCCAATGCCCAACAGGCCCGCCAAAAAGCCCGTGCACAGGCCCAAAACGGCCAATTCGGCCAACAGCAGAGGTTCGATGATCATGGGGGAATGGAAAGTCTAGAAAGGAAAGGTGTCTGCGAGTGCCACCGGACCGGCATCCTGAACCGGGGTTCAGGTGGGCGAGGGCAGACTGGCGTTGGGTTCATCTGACGCGAGACGATCACGCTCACCAGCCAATGTACCAAGCCCGGGCTCTAAGAGCATTGGTTCAAGGAAATATAAAGCCCGGCATGCACCGCAGACCATGGCATTGTAGGACTTTCAAAAGACCTGCCACAGAACAACGTCTGCATCAGATCAATTGACCGTCTTGCTCCAGAACATGGTCCAGACGCTTGAGCAGCTGCGACAAGCGCTCTTGGGATGCTTCAGGGACATCTGCCGCTGCAGCTTGGGTGTTGGTGGTGGGCGAAGGCGTTTCAGATTGCTCGAAGGCCAGATTCAACGCTGCCAGAACGGCGATGCGGTCACGCGCCTTTATCTTGCCGGCATCGCGGATCTTGCACATGGCTTCATCCACTTTGCGCACAGCAGCCAACAAGCGCTCTTCACCCCCCTCGGGGCAACCGAGGATATAACTTTGTCCCATGATTTGGACGTCCAATTGTTTGTTGCTCATGCTGAAGCCTCAGGAGATGCGGGGGTGCTGGATGCGGGCAAACGCTCAATCAGGGCATCCACACGCGCTCTGGCTGCCGCCAGTCGGGATTTGAGCTGGTCACGCTCAAGGGTCAGCGCCTGGACTTGCTGGGCCAATAAAGCGTTGGTGCGTTGAAGCTCTTCGTGGCGCAGCAACAAATGATCCACACGCTCGGCAATTTGATCAATGGTGTCGGAATGGGCCATGGCAGACAAAGAAAAAGAGATTTCGCATTGTAGAGCGTGGGCGATTTTGTAGGCTGGGAGACAGTTTGGCGCATAAAATGATCGCTGTTGGTGCTCGCGATGCCGGTTCACGGCGCGCAGTTCAACGGGAAGCAGGAGGGAAAAGCCAACCCGGCCCACCTAACCTGCGCTGCCCCCGCAACGGTAAGCAGACGGGTTTTCTGTCAAAAGAAAACCCAGCTTTCATCTCAAACCACTGGTTGCCCTGAAACAGGCAACTGGGAAGGTGATGGAAGTCGCTCTGTCAGCCCGGATACCGGCCAACAAGGTGACCTGTCGCAAGACAGGTTGTAAAGCCCATGCACTGTCGGGGAAGGCGGTGAGGGCGTTTGACTTGTTAAATTTTCATGAAAAACCGTACGCTTCGTGCACGCTTTGCTGTGCCGGTTCTCTCCATCTTGTCTTTGGCTTTGGGGACCTCCCTCAGAGCGCAATCCATTGAAATCAATCCAGTCGTCATCACTGGCGCTCGTCTGGAGCAACCGCTATCCCAGGTGCTGACTTCAGTTTCTGTAATTACACGTCAGGAAATCGAGAAATCGCAGTCCCCGACCTTGGCCGATTTGTTGCAAGGCGAAGCCGGCTTTGAATTTGGCCGCAATGGTGGCCCCGGCACGACCACATCTTTCTTCTTGCGTGGTCAAAACAGCATCAATGCTGTTGTGCTGATCGATGGCGTTCGCTCCCAGGTGGACTCACTTGGGTCATTGCAAGTGCTGGACGTGCCTTTGTCCCAAATTGAACGCATTGAGTTGTTGCGTGGCAATGCCAGTGCTTTGTATGGCGATGCGGCCATCGGGGGTGTGATCAGCATCACAACCCGTCATGGCAAAGGTACTCCAGCTGCGTACGGCTCTGTGTCTTACGGCTCGCGCAACAGCGTAGATGCCTCTGTCGGTTATGGCGGCAAGTCTGAAGACTACCGCTTCAATGTGCAAGCAGGTATCAAGAAAACCGACGGCTTTTCGGCGATCAATACCCAACAACAGCCCACAGCTAATCCAGACCGTGATGGCTACAGTGGTGAATTCATGTCTGCGCGTGTTGAAAAAATGCTAAGCCCAGACGCCACGGTGGGTGTTCGATGGCTAGGTGACCGATCAACAGCAGAAACCGACAATGCATGGGCCAGTTCGCCGCTGGATATTCAAGAATTCAAAAAACGCAACAACACCCTGGGGGTCTTCTGGCGTCAAGCATTCACCTCGGATTGGGTCAGTCAACTGGACGTGTCGACTTCATCTCTGAGCTATGAAGACATCGAAAACGGCAAGCGCTTGAGTTCTTATGGGCTTTTTGAAGGCCGACAAAATCTGGGACGTTGGTTCAACACATGGCAAGCGGGAACCGATACGGCAGTGACTTTTGGTGCGGATGTTACGAGGGACAACTTCAAAGTTGACCGAGGCAACGCCTATGACATGAAGCGAGACGCCACTGGAATTTTTGCTGGAGTAACTCAGAAGTTGGGCGCACTCACACTTCAAATGAATGTGCGCCATGACGACGTGAAGGTTGAAAACCGTGAGCCGGGTATGCCAAACAGCAGTAATCAATCTGATGCAGACACAGGTCTATTGGGTTTGAGTTACGCCATCACGCCCGCGTGGTCTGTAACGGGAACGGTGTCCAATGGTTTTAGGGCTCCGACCGCATCCGAAGTTTCCAAGAACCCGCAACTCAGGCCTGAAACCCACCAAAGTTCAGAGATCGGCACAAGCTACGCGATCGATAACTTGCTGGCCCGCGTCGTTTACTTTGATACCAACACAAAAGATGCGATTGTTTACAAACCTTTGCAAGGCTGGGATTACACCTATGAGTCTGTGGGTCGTGTGAGTAACCGTGGTTTGGAGGCCACCTTGCGCTCAAACTGGCGTGGTTACACCATCAAAGCTTCTGTTGTTAGTCAGGATTCTATGAATGAAGTGACCCAAAAGTCGATGGAACGCAGGGCCAAGAACTATGGTTCGCTAGACATCTCTCGTTCTTTGGGTCTCTATGAAGCAGGTGTCAGACTTTACGCTTCAGGTGAGCGCCCCGATAGCTTGCGCACTTTGGCTGGGTACAGTCTGTGGTCGTTCTACGCCAGCCGCAAGATCGACGACAACTGGACGGCCCGCTTGCGCTTGGAAAACGCCTTCGACAAGCAGTACCAACTGGCTTATGGCTACAACACCCCCGGTCGTGGTTTGTTTGCCACCTTGCAATACAGTCCCAAGTGATGAATCCCGCTGCTCTTACACCCCAACGCATCGTCTGTCTCACCGAAGAGACAACGGAGTGGCTCTATTTGTTGGGGCAGGAGCAGCGCATCGTGGGCATCTCGGGCTACACGGTGCGTCCGCGCCGTGCCCGTGAAGAGAAGCCCAAGGTCAGTACATTTTTGAGCGCCAAGATCGACAAGATCCAGGCGCTCAACCCCGATTGTGTTTTTGGTTTTTCTGACCTGCAGGCCGAGATCGCGTCTTTGTTGATCAAGGCAGGCGTGCAGGTCACGGTGTTCAACCAGCGCAGTGTGGATGAAATTTTTTCCATGCTGTATCAGGTGGCGGCCATGGTGGGGCAGGCCGAGCAGGGCTTGCAGCGTTTGCAGGCCATGCGGGCCGAGCTGGAGGCGATCCAGCACAAGGCGTCAGGCTTCAAGCGCCGACCCAAGGTATTTTTTGAAGAATGGGACGAGCCCCATATCAGTGGCATCCGCTGGGTGTCTGAATTGTTGGGCATGGCCGGGGGCGACGATGTGTTCCCCGAGCTGGCGGTGCAGTCGCTGGGCAAGGACCGCATCATCGCCGATCCACAGACCATCATCGACCGTGCCCCCGACATCATCATCGGCTCCTGGTGCGGCAAGAAGTTCCGCCCCGAAAAAGTAGCGGCCCGACCCGGCTGGCAGGACGTGCCGGCCGTGTGCAATGGGCAGTTGTTTGAAATCAAATCGGCCGACATTTTGCAGCCGGGTCCTGCCGCCTTGACCGATGGCGTGGCCCAGATGCACCGTATCATCAGCCAATGGGTGGACCAATATGCGTGAAGCTCGGTCTTTCTGGTGGATCGGTTTGATGCTTTGCTCCGCCTTGGCACAGGCTGTGACGGTGCGTGACGACCGCCAGCAGGACGTGGTGATCGCCAAGCCGCCTGAGCGGATTGTGAGCCTCTTGCCGTCTCTGACCGAAACCGTTTGTGCGCTGGGCCAATGCCACAAGTTGGTCGGCTTGGACCGTTATTCCAACTGGCCCGAATCGGTGCGTCAGCTGCCGCGCATGGGCGGCGGTCTGGACCCCAGCATGGAAGCGGTGGTGGCGCAACGCCCGGATCTTGTGCTGATGGCCACATCGGCGCGGGGCGCCGAGCGCTTTCAAGCCCTTGGTTTGACCGTGCTGGTGCTGGAGCCGCGCACCCATGCCGATGCGCAGCGCGTGCTGCACACCGTGGCGCAGGCGCTGGGTGTGCCCAAAGCCCAGAGCGATGCCGTTTGGCGGCAGATCGATGCGGGTGTGGTTGCGGCTGCGCAGTCTTTGCCGTCCCACGCCAAAGGGCAGAAAATTTACGTCGAAGTCAGCCCTGCGCCTTACGGTGCGAGCGAGTCGTCTTTCATTGGCGAGACACTCGCGCGTTTGGGCATGCGCAACATCTTGCCCGCCAGCTTGGGGCCTTTCCCCAAAATCAACCCCGAGTTCGTGGTGCGTGCCCAGCCCGATGTGATCATGGCCGGAGACAGCAGCCGCGCCAGCATGGCGCAGCGACCCGGGTGGTCTCAGCTCAAGGCGATCCAGTCGGGCAAGGTCTGCGCCTTTTCATCGGAAGAGTCCGACATGCTGGTGCGTGCGGGTCCGCGCATCGCCGAAGGTGCGCGCCTCATGGTGCAGTGTTTGCTGCGCATGGCGGGGGATAAGCCTTGAGCCATTCCCCCAAGCCCTGGCTGCTGAGTCTGGTGCTGATGGTGCTGGGCGCGGTGGGCATTGCCGTGGGCAGTGCCATGGGCAGCACGGGTTGGGCGCCTTGGTGGTCGGACGTGCAAGACCCGATCACCTCGCAAATCGTGTGGGACATCCGTTTGCCCCGTTCTTTGGGGGCCTGGGCGGGCGGCGCTTTGCTGGGCTTGGCCGGGGCCTTGGCGCAAGGCTTGTTTCGCAACCCCTTGGCCGATCCTTATTTGTTGGGCAGTGCCTCGGGCGCGTCACTGGGCGTGGCCATTTACCTGAGCCTGTTTGGCGGCAGCGTGATGGCCATGGGATGGTGGGTCAAACTGGGCATGACGGGCGCTGCGTTCGTGGGTGCGGTGCTGGCCGTGATGCTGACCTTGCTGCTGGCCCGAGGTGTGCAACACACCTTGCGCTTGTTGCTGGCGGGCGTGGTGGTGGGCGTGGTGCTGGGCGCCATCACCTCGTTTTTGAATTTGTGGCGGCCCGAGGTCTGGCAGGGCATGCAAGGCTTCATGCTGGGCTCCACAGGCTTCATGGCCTGGACCTCGTGTGTGTTGATGTGCGCGGTCTTGCTGTTGTGCGGGGCTTTGGCGGTGGTGATGGCGCGTGTTTTGGATGCCCTCACCTTGGGCGAAAACACCGCATTGAGCCTTGGGGTGCCATTGGCACAAGCCCGCGTGTGGTTGATCACCGTGATCGCTTTGGCCACGGGCACGGCGGTGGCGCAAATGGGGTTGATCGCGTTTGTGGGCTTGGCCGCACCCCATGTGGTGCGGGCGGTGGTGCGTACCACGCACCGCTGGACGGTGGTGTTGGCCGCTTTGACGGGCGGTTGGCTGTTGTTGCTGGCGGACCTGCTGGCCCGCGGCTTGATCGCCCCACAGGAAATGCCGGTGGGTGTGCTCACAGCGGTGCTGGGCGGTGGTTATTTGCTGTGGCGCATGTCCCGCATCTCATCGGTTCGGGGGCTGTCATGATCGCCGCCTTGCAAGCGCTTGATCTGCGTGTTGGCCTCGGTGGGCAGGAGGTGCTGCACGGGGTGAACTTGACCCTGCCCGCTGGCCGCTGGACCAGCATCGTGGGGCCCAACGGCGCTGGCAAATCCACCTTGCTCAAGGCTTTGTCGGGTTTGCTGCCGGCACAAGGCCAGGTGCATTGGTTTGGCCAACCCTTGACCGGTATCGCGCGGCGAGAGCGGGGGCAGCAGCTGTCCTGGTTGGGGCAGGGCGAGGGCGCCAGCGACGACTTGCGGGTGTTTGATGTGGTCATGCTGGGCCGCCTGCCTTTTCAGGACTGGTTGTCGGCGCCCAGTGTGCTGGACCAGCAAATGGTCGAGTCGGCCCTGAAAGCCACCCAGGCCTGGGATTGGCGCGAGCGCACTTTGGGCCAGTTGTCGGGCGGTGAGCGCCAGCGGGTGTTGCTGGCCCGCGCCTTGGCGGTCAATGCGCCCATCATGCTGATGGACGAACCACTGGCCAATCTGGACCCGCCGCACCAGGTGGACTGGCTGGAGCAGGTGCATTGCCTCTTGGCCCAAGGCACCACGGTGGTCAGCGTGCTGCACGAGATCGGCATGGCCTTGCACGCCGACGATGTGGTCGTGATGCAAGCCGGGCGGGTGGTCCACCACGGCGCTTGCGCCGATGAAGCCACTCATCGGGCCATTGAATCGGTGTTCGACCAGCGCATCCGCATTGTGTCGGTGGACGGGCAAAGCGTGGCGTTGCCCCGGATTTGATGCCATGAACGCACCGCACAAAGCACGTTGCATCATGGTGCTGGGAACCTCCAGTGGTGCGGGCAAAAGCTGGTTGACCACCGCGCTGTGCCGCCATTACGCCCGTCAGGGCCTCAAAGTCGCGCCTTTCAAAGCCCAGAACATGAGCAACAACGCCCGCGTGGTGGCCAGTGCCAGCGGCTTGGGCGAGATCGGCAGCGCGCAATATTTTCAGGCGCTGGCGGCCCAAGCCGAACCCGATGTGCGCATGAACCCGCTGCTGCTCAAGCCCGAGGCCGACACGCGCAGCCAGGTGGTGTTGCTCGGGCAAGTGCATCCTGAACTGACCGAAACCCCTTGGCGCGAGCGCAGCGAAAAAGTCTGGCCACACATTGCGCAAGCACTGGACGAACTGATCGCCGAAAACGATGTGGTCGTGATCGAAGGCGCGGGCTCGCCCGCCGAGATCAACCTGATGGCCAGCGACATCGTCAACCTGCGCGTGGCACGCCACGCCAACGCGCAATGCCTGTTGGTGACTGACATCGACAAAGGCGGGGCCTTTGCCCACCTGTATGGCACCTGGGCGTTGCTGCCCCCCGAAGACCAGCAACGCATCACAGGCTTTGTGCTCAACAAGTTCCGTGGCGATGCCAGTTTGCTGGCCCCCGCCCCCGAGATGCTGCAGGACTTGACGGGTGTGCCCACCGTCGCCGTCTTGCCCATGTGGTGGCAGCACGGTTTGCCCGAAGAAGATGGCGTGTTTGACGACCGCAGCCGCGCCAATGGGGCGGTGACCAAAACCGTCGCCGTGATTGCATACCCGCGCATCAGCAACCTGGACGAGTTTCAACCGCTCAAAAATGTGCCCGGCGTGCGCCTGTTTTGGGCCCGCAGCCCGGCCGATCTGGCTGGCTTGAACGCCAGTGACTGGGTCATCTTGCCCGGCAGCAAACACACCAGCAGTGACCTGGCCTGGCTGCGCCAGCAAGGGCTGGACGCGGCCATCGCGCAGCATGCGCAGCGTGGTGGTGCGGTGCTGGGCATTTGTGGTGGCTTGCAAATGCTGGGCGAAGCGCTGATCGACACCCATGGCATCGATGGCAACGCACCGGGTCTGGGTCTGCTGCCGCTGGTGACTCAGTTCGCGCCAGACAAGACGGTGACCCAAACCGTGTCACGCTTTGGCCTGCTGGAAGGGGCTTGGGCTGCATTGAGTGGCATCGAGGTCGCAGGCTATGAAATCCACCATGGCCAGACGCAGGGGCACAGCGCCATGCTGGCAGCAGGCACAGTTCTACGTGAAGTCATGCCGGGCTTGGCGTGGCAAAGTGGCAGCGGTCAGGTTTTGGGCACCTATTTGCACGGGCTGTTGGAATGCCCGGCTGTGCTGCAAGCCTTGTTCGGCGCTGGGGCACCGACGCTCGAAACGGTGTTCGACGGCTTGGCAGATTTCATTGAACAGCACATCGATCCCGCCGTCTTGCAGCGGCTGATTCAAGACCCCACCGCCCGCTAAAATCAGCACCATGGAACTCAAAATCGTCGTCTACTCCAAGTCCGCATGCCCGCAATGCGAGTCCGCCAAAATGCTGCTCAAAACCAAGTCGCTGGCTTTTGAAGAAATCAAGATCGATGGCGAAGCCGAGCGCATGGCGTTTTACGAAAAATGCGGCCCTTCGGTCCGCCAGATGCCCCAGATTTTCATCAACGACCAGCGCGTAGGTGGCCTGGCCGGCTTGCAGGCGGCCTTGGTTCAACTCGGGCGCTGAGACCCCCAAGCCCTGACCTCGACGCCAGCACCCGCTGCGTCAGGGCTGCGAACTGTGTGCTGGCGAACCGTTCATGACGAACGCTTGATCAATGATGGTGCCTTGGCAGGTGCCGTGCATTTCAGGAGTTCTCATGTCCAAAGTTCTGGTTCTTTACTATTCCACTTACGGTCACCTGGAGACCATGGCGCAGGCCGTGGCCGAGGGCGCTCGGTCAACAGGGGCGCATGTTGATCTGAAGCGGGTCGCGGAAACCGTGCCGTTGGCGATTGCCCAAAGCGGTCATTTCAAGCTGGATCAGGCCGCACCCGTGGCCACAGTGGCGGAGCTGGAAAACTACGACGCCATCATTGTCGGTGCGCCCACACGGTTTGGCCGGATGCCTGCTCAAATGGCCAGCTTTCTGGACCAGGCGGGTGGTCTGTGGGCACGCGGGGCCTTGCATGGCAAGGTGGGCGGCGCCTTCACATCGACGGCCACGCAGCACGGCGGGCAAGAGGTGACCCTGTTTTCCATCATCACCAACCTGATGCACTTTGGCATGGTCATCGTGGGCTTGCCCTACAGCCACCAAGGACAAATGAGTCTGGACGAAATTGTGGGTGGCACGCCCTATGGGGCCACGACCATTGCTGGCGGCAAGGGAGAACGTCAACCCAGCAAGATCGAGCTGGAGGGTGCGCGCCATCAAGGCATGCTGATTGCGCAAACAGCCAACAAGATTTTTGGCACCTGAGAGTCATCGACTTCTCAAGACCTGTGTGATGCATTCCGGCATGAAATAGAGGGCGCTGATGACATCCCAAAGACAGGAGTTCGACCCCTTGGGCCCTGTGCTGGTCGACTCGGATCGCTTGTGGGGGGCGCAAACTCAGCGCGCCCTCTTGCACTTCAACATCTCCAGTGAACGGATGCCTGTGGAACTGATCCACGCCTTGGCTTCGGTCAAACGGTCTTGCGCCAAGGTCAATGGTGACTTGGGACTTTTGCCGATGCACAAAGTGCGCAGCATCATGGTAACGACCGAAGAAATCATGGCGGGCACGCACGACGCCGAGTTCCCGCTGTCGGTCTGGCAAACCGGCTCTGGCACCCAGACCCACATGAACATGAACGAGGTGCTGGCCAATCGCGCATCCGAGCATTTGGCAGGCCCCCGCGGTCAGGAGCGGCTGGTCCATCCCAACGACGATGTGAATTTGGGCCAATCGTCCAACGATGTGTTTCCATCGGCCCTGCATGTGGCGGCAGCTTTGGGCATTTCGACACACGTGTTGCCCGCGCTGGACGAGCTGCAGGCCAGCCTGCAGGAGAAATCACAGGCTTTCTCGGGCATCGTCAAGCTGGGCAGGACACACCTGCAAGATGCCACGCCGATCACGCTGGGACAGGAGTTTTCGGGCTATGCCGCGCAATTGGCCAACGCCCGCCAGCTGATCCAGGGTGCGCTGAGCTGGCTTTACCCATTGGCCATCGGCGGCACAGCGGTCGGAACAGGCCTGAACACCCACCCGGAATTTGGCCCACGTGTGGCGGCCGAGTTGGCGCGTGTGCACCACATGCCTTTTGAGAGTGCCGACAACAAGTTCGCAGCCTTGGCTGCACACGATGCTTTGGTGGCGACGCATGGCATGCTCAAAACGCTGGCCATTGCGCTGACCAAGATCGCCAACGACATTCGATGGCTGGCTTCAGGCCCGAGATCGGGTTTGGGCGAAATCACCATCCCGGACAATGAGCCCGGCAGCTCGATGATGCCCGGCAAGGTCAACCCCACCCAATGCGAAGCGTTGACCATGCTGTGTGCCCAAGTGATGTGCAACGATGTGGCCATGGGCATCGGCGCGGCGTCCGGGCATTTGGAGCTCAACGTCTACAAACCGCTGTTGGCCCACAACCTGCTGCAGAGCATTCGTCTTTTGGCCGACGGCATGCGCAGTTTTGACCAGTATTGCGTGCGGGGTATCCAGCCCGATGTTGAGCGCATCGAGGCGCACCTGAAGAAATCCTTGATGCTGGTGACCGCCTTGGTCCCGCACCTGGGCTATGACCGATCTGCAGAGATTGCCAAGTGGGCTTTGAAGAATGGCAGTTCACTTGCTGAGGCTGCGCTCTCGCTGGGCTATGCCAGTCAGGCGCAATTGGATCTTTGGCTTCAGCCCGCGGGGATGCTGGGGCCCATGCCAAGCCACGCCAACCCGGCACCTGATACCTGACACCTGAAACGCACCAGATCAAACGCCGTGGTGCTGCGCGGCCTGCATCAATGCACCAGCACAAAATCAATGAACCCCCGCTCGACCGAGGTGGAGACCAGCTTGACGGTCACCGCCTGGCCAACCCTCAGGTCGGGCAGTGGTCCCGTGAGCCGACCTTCTGCCGGAGGTTGAAGGATGCGGACCCAAACGCCGTGCTCCCCCAGGCCCGTCACCAAACCACTGAAACGCTCGCCCACATGGGAATGCAGCAACAAGGCGGCCTCAGATTTGCGAACTTGGCGTTCCACTTTCTGGGCGGCATCTTCTTGCGCTGTGCAGTGCGACGCCAGATCGGCCAATTCGGCATGGGCGTAAGCGGGCTTGGCGTTGTTCAGGACCGACTTGATCAGCCGCTGGGTGATCAGATCGGGAAAGCGCCGATTGGGCGCGGTGGAATGCATGTAGTCGTGCACGGCCAAACCGAAATGGCCGATCGGGACATGGCCGGGGCGTTCCACCACGTATTCGCCAGAGCCCATGAGTTTCACGATGACCAGTGACAGGTCGGGAAACCGCAGCGGGTCCCGCTTGTGCTGGTTGGCCAAAAAGGCTTCCAGGGCTTGTCCGTCGGGTTCGTTCGGCAATGTGACCCCGTACTCTTGTGCCACCTGCACAATGCGCAGCCAACGCTCGGGGGAGCGCACAACGCGGCGCAGCGATGCACGGCCGTGGGTCGCCAGAAAACGGGCGGTGCAGCGATTGGTGGCGATCATGAATTCTTCGATCAACTGCCTGGCCCGATTGTGTGGCTGCTGTTGAATGTCCGTGATCCGGTCGCCATCGAACAGCGCTTTGGGCTGAAAAGTTTCAAATTCCAGCGAACCTTCTGCACGCCGCAAGACCCTGAGTTTTTGTGCCAACTCGTCTTGCAGGCGCAGCTGAATCTGCATGCCCTTGACCCGGCGAGCGGGCTCCGGCAAATCGCCTTCACCCGCCAGCCACGCCGAAACGGCGTCGTATGCCAGCTGTGCCTTGTTGCGCACCCGCGCCCGATAGATCGACGACTCCAGCAAGACCCCGTCCTCGCTGAAAGCCATTTCAACCACCACAGCCAAACGGTCTTCGTCCTGATTGAGGGAGGTCAGATCGGTGCACAGCCGCTCAGGCAACATCGGAAAGATCAGGGCCGAGGTGTAGACCGATGTGGTGTTTTGGCGCGCATGTTCATCGATGGGCGTGCCTTTTTTCACCAACGCATCGACATCGGCAATGGCCACTTGAACCCGGATCTTGCCTTGGTGCAGCGGCTCGATCACAGTCAATTGGTCCAGGTCACGCGAATCGTCGTTGTCGATCGAGCACCACAGCCATCCGGTGAGGTCCCGGACAGCCTCGTCAGACTCGGTAGCAGGGCCTTTGAGCGAGGCGACCTGTCGCTGTACCGCGTGTGAAAACTCCGGCTCCAGCCCTCTGCTGAACATGGCCCAGGTGGCGATGGTCGAAAGGTTGGCCCTGTGGTTGGACAGGATGTGGCGCATGAGGAGCCTTTCCGGGTGTTGTCCCATTCTGCGCCTGTTGTGTGGATGAACACTGTTCGCAAAGCCTCTTTGGCGTGCCCGGTAAACTTGTTCTTGTGCTGCGCAAAAGGTCATCTGCGGCCAACACCGACCTGAAAGGACAACATGAGCCTGATACTCAAACAAACGATCACCGGGCCTGCGGCCTGGAAAGGTGCCGACATGGTGGGGGACACCTCTTGGTTGCACCACGTGTCGGCGGAGGTGATCGCAACGCTGGATGCCGCGCTGGCCCATGTCAAAGCCCAAGGGTTGACGTTTCCGAATTTTTCCCGCGAAGACTTTCCAATTGGCAACTGGGCACACACCCTGAAGGCGCACAGCGACGAGCTGGAAAACGGCAGGGGCTTTCTGGTGCTGCGCGGCCTGCCTGTGGAGCGCTACAGCGAAGAAGACATCCAGATCCTGTATTACGGCATTGGCCTGCACATGGGCGTGCCTGTGCGGCAAAACCCCAAGGGCGACCTGCTGGGGGTGGTCATGAACGTGGGCGATGTGACGAAAAAAACCACCCGCGTTTACGAAACCAATCTGTATTTGCCTTACCACTCGGACCCGTCGGACGTGGTGGGCCTTTTGTGTCTGCGCAAGGCCAAGCAGGGGGGCTTGAGCAGCTTGGTGAGCGTGGCCGCGATCTACAACGAGATCCTGCAACACCACCCTGAGTACCTGGGTCTGTACTACCGCACTTGGTATTTTTCGCACCTGTGCGAGGACCTGCCCAGCTTGTCGCCGATTTTCAGCCACCACCTGGGCAAGCTCAGCTGCCGCTACCTGCGCCAGTACATCGAACTGGGCCATGAGATCCGCCAGCTGCCCTTGTCGAAGGTCGAAATCGAAGCGCTCGATCTGTTTGATGACATCATGCACCGCGAGGATTTCCGCCTCAGCATGATGCTGGAGCCCGGTGACCTACAGTTTGCCAACAACTATGCGGTGCTCCACTCGCGCAATGAGTTTGAAGACCACGGCGTCCACGAACTCAACCGCAAAATGCTGCGCCTGTGGGTCAAGATGCCCAATGCGCGGACATTGGCGCCGGAGTTTCCGGGTCGTAACGGGTTCCCGGCACCTGTAGCACTCGCCTGATGGGTCCGCCAAAGACCCTCTGACTTATGGGCGAGTTTTGGCGGGGAGGGTCGTTTTTTTGGGCATCAACTTGCCCTTGTCGGCGTCATCCAGGCACAGCAGTGTGTCCACATGCGCCATGAAACGGTTGAGGTAGTCCGGCGAGAGGTCGCGCATCAGGCCCAGCGAGCGCAGCACCAACATGTGCGAATTGATGGGGCCTGCGTTTTGCGGGGCCTGGGCGATGGCCTGGCTGACCTGCTTTTGCACGCTGATCTTGCTCAGCTGCTTTCGGAACTGCTGGATGCGCGGATTTTCGGATGGCCACCCTGGTGTTTTGCCACCCGCTTGCGGGGCATTTTTCGAGCGCATGTCTTGCAGCAGCGTCGCCATGGGGGAGGGCATCGCTGCAGGCGCTGCATGGGGATCGCCCGTTGTGCGCATCCGCGCTTCCAAACGCTGGACAGCCTCTTGCAGTTTGGCCAGGAGCAACAACTGCGCAGGGCCGGACAGCGCTTGCATGCGCTGGTTCAATGCTTCGATGTAATGCCAGCCGACCGCATCCACCCGCGCAGCACCCGATGCGCGCAAGGCGTCAAGGTCTGGCAGGGCAGGTGCGGCTGGGTTCATGGCTTGGCTGCGTTGGCCGCTTTGGGCACTGGGGCCATTTCCACGCGGCGGTTCTGGGCTCGGGCTTTCTCGTTGGTGTTGGCCACCAAAGGTTGCTCTTGGCCAAAGGCCGCCGCAAACAGCAGTGACGAAGGCATGCCTTCTTCGATCAAGGTGCGTGTCACCGTGAGGGCACGTTGGGCCGACAGCTCCCAGTTGTCTGCAAACTGCCGGTTGCGGCTGCCGACCGCCTTGTCGTCGGTGAAACCGCTGACCATCAGCATTTCGTCCCGCGACTGCAGGTAGCTGCGCAGGGGCACCACCAGGCTTTTGAGCAGCTGGCGCCCTTCGGGTTCGAGCTTGTCGGAATTCAACTCAAAGAGCAGCTTGCCGCTGATGCCGATGCGGCCGTTGTTCAAGGTGATGCGGCCACTGGCCAGCGGAATAGCCAGGGCTTGCTCCAGCGACAGGCGTTTTTGTTCTTCGACTTGGCGCTTTTGCACCTCGTCTTCGAGCTTGGACGCCATGTCCAGTTGCGCCGCCATCACCCCCACCAGCAGCAGAACAAACGCGCCCAGCAGGCCGGTCATCAAGTCGGCGAACGAGATCCAGGTGGGCGTGGTGGATTCGCTCTCGGCTTCCAGTTCCAGCATCAAGCAGCTCCTTCGGCTTGGCGTTGCTGCAAGGCTTCCAGCACGTCTTTCTGGCTGCCGATGCTCAGGTCGATCATTTCACGGGCCTGCGCCACGTAATAAGCCAGCTGTTCGTCGCTGCGCGTCATGGATTTTTCGATGGCCTGCTCGATGCGCTGCAGGTTGGCCATGAGATTCTCGTTGGTTTCGGTGAACGAACGCACCGCAAAGCCAAAGGTTTCACCCAGGCTGGCCACGTCCACCGCGCTGGCCGTGACTTGCGCAGCCATGTCGCTCAGCTTGCCCGTCTCGGCCGCCACGTGTTCATGGAACTGGCCGCTGGTTTGGTTCAGCGATGCCTGGCTGGCCGTGACCATGGCGTCAATCACGCCACGCTGCTCGGTCGATGCATGGTTGATCGCGTCCAGCAAGGTGCTGAGTGTGCCCAGAATGCGGGTGCGTTCTTCGAGCAAGGCGTTGTCACGCGCCACGCTGACCGAGATTTCCTGACGCAACTGCCCAATGACTTCGGCCGCGGCTTTGGGCGCCTCAGAGGCGGTTTCGATCAGGCGGGTGATGGGCTCTTCCAGCGCGGTGCCCAGCGTGGTCAGGTGTGTGGTCACCGCTGTTTGCAGTTCGGCCAGGCGGGCCACCGCGGTCTGACCCCGCGCGTCTTCGGCATCCCGCAGGGCCGACAGCTCCTGGCGCAGCACAGCGGCCAGTTCTTCGGCGCGTTGCTGGTGTCCTGCTGTCCATTGCGCCTCCGATGCAATGCGCTCGCGCATCAGCGCTTCGCTGCTGGCCACGAAGCGTGTGATCTCTGCCAACGTCTGTGTGGCCTGGGCTTGGGTGTGGGTGGTGATGTCTTGCGCGGTGCGGCTCAGGGTGTCGCAGATGGCTTGCTGCTGTGCCAGGGTCTGCGCACCCGTGCTTTGCCATTGATCGCGCAGCGATGCGGCCATCTGCTCCAGCGAGGCCTGCCAAGCTTGCAGACGCTGCTGGTCGGCGCTGCTTTGCAGGGCCTGCTGCTGGGTCTGTGCGGCGCTGACCTGGTCAACCAAGGCCCGGGCACTGCGCTCGAAATTCTGGCTGAACACATCCAGCGTCTGACCGACGCGTTCGGTCATGTGGCTGCTGGCTTGCTCGTGGCGCGTCAGTGTCTCGGTGCTGGTCTGCGCCAAGGCGGCGGCCAGGCTCGCCATTTGGGTGTTGAGCTGGCTCAGTTGCTGTTGCGTGTTGTGCAGCAGGCGCTCGTTCATGCCCTGGGCTTGCTCGGCCAGTTGCGTCATGCTGGCTTGCACCACCGGGCGAATGCCCTCGCTGGCGAGCTGGAGGCTCTGGCTCAGACTGCTGCGCAACGATTGGTCAACCGACTGGGCCAGCCCTGTGTAGGCGGATTTGACTTCCTGGTGAAAGCTTTGCTGGTTGGCCAGCAAACGCTCGTTCAGTTGCTGGCTGGTGTCGGCCATTTGGGCCATCAGGGTCTGCAGCTGCTGTACCACCTGCGGCAGGGCTTGCGATTGTTGCTGCAGCGCTTTGAAGGTTTCTTGCCGCTGGTGCACCAGAGAAAAACCACGCAGGCTGGTTGCCGCACAGGTGTCCAGCACTTGGGTGGCCTGTGCCCGTTCACGGCGGGCCAGACTGCTCATCAGGCCCAGCATGGCCGAGGTGGCCACACCTGCCACCGAGGTGCCAAACGCGAGACCCAGGCCTTTGATCGGCTCTGAAAAGGCAGCACGGATTCCGGCCACATTGCTGGAGCCCTCCAGCGCAAACACGGCTCCATTGAGGGTGACGACCATGCCCAGGAAGGTCCCCAACATGCCCAGCATGACCAAGAGCCCGACCAGATAAGGCGTGAGGGCCGGACCGGGCAGACCTGCTCGCTCACCCTCGACACGTTGACGCACCGGATTTTGCAGCCCGGCGGGCAAGGTGATCAGCCAGTCGCTGAGGCTTTGAAGGTCTTGCGGGATTGACGTCAATGCCTGATTCAAAGCCTGGGTGGTAGCGCGGTACTGGCGCAACTCCATCGCGCCAAAGACATAAACCGCGCCAATGCAGACCGTCATGGCCAGAACCAGCGGGTGGCTGGCCGCCACCGATGCAGCGACCCAGACCAGCGCCAAGACACCAAGCGCAAAGGCGATCAGGAAGGAATAACGTTTCATGGTTGTTGTGGGTTTTCTTGGTTGAACGCTTCGAGCAAGCCCAGCGTGGGTTGCAAGCGTGTGTCCAGTTCTGCCAGCAAAGCCATGCGCATGGCTTGGCGCAATGGCATGAGCCAGGGGGCTGTTGGGCTCAACAGGGCGGTGTTGTCTGCGGGATCAGCGTCAGCGCCGACCTGCTGGATGGCTTGGGCCTGTCGCTTGGTGTGCGCCTTGACGGCTTGTGCAAAGCGTTTTTCGTGCAACTTGGCCACTTTGGCCAGCAAAGCGGCCTCACGCTCGGCGAGGATGTTTTCAAAAGCTGCGTCGAGCGTGGCCAGTTGCTGCAAGGCGCTGGAGCCTTTGGCCAGTTGCGCACGCACTTGAGCACGCAAGGTCTGCAAGGTGCTTTCCATTTGCCTTTGGTGGGCGGCATAGAACCGCCGGTATGGCTCAAAAGCCGTTTTGGGATCGATGGGCTCGTCCAGCTCAGCCGGGGGCATCTCAATCCGTGTCAAACCCGAGCCCGGCGGTGCCCCCTGCAGGATCGATTGCTCCAATTGCGCCCGCACTTTGTCCACATGCCGGCTCAGGGCTTCGCCGGACATCGGGGCGGCACGGCGCATGTGCGGCGCTTGCTCCACCGGGGATTCCGGGTTGAGCACGCCATGCAAGGCGATGGCCTGGCGAAAATTGAGCCAATCGCCCAGTCTCTGTCCGACATCGTCCTCAGACCGCGCAGCCTCCAGCAGGGCGTTTTCCGTCAAAAAACGCACCAATCGGGAGCTGTTGAAATGGGCACGCGGCGAGGGGCGCGTCATGGGTGGGTGTTTTGGGATACGAAAAAGCAGAGCGGCGTGGCTCGGGGGAAGGCTGCCCTGGTGGGCACAACCGATTCAGCAAATTTGAGATTTTACCCGTCGAAGGCATGGACCCCCGATCAAGTCGGGGGTGACGAAATAAAGACCAGACGACTGGAAAAAACCACTTTGTCATACCCGCGAACGCGGGTATCCATGGCAGCAGAAGTCATTGACCCCCGATCAGGTCGGGGGTGACGAAACAGAGTGGTCGCAAGTATTTTGGTCATACCCGCGCATGCGGGTATCCACGTCCCCGCTTTTCACAAAACCTTGTGTTTGAAATCACAAAACGCCGCCACCGCACACTGCCCGCACAGCGGTTTGCGGGCTTGGCACACATAGCGCCCGTGCAGGATCAGCCAGTGGTGCGCATCGACCAGGTATTTGGCCGGGATGCGTTTGAGCAGCTTTTGCTCCACCTCCAAAGGCGTTTTGCCCGGGGCGAGGCCCGTGCGGTTGCCGAGGCGAAAGATGTGCGTGTCCACCGCCATGGTCGCTTCGCCAAACGCCGAGTTGAGCACCACATTCGCGGTTTTGCGGCCCACGCCGGGCAGGGCTTCGAGGGCTTCGCGCGTGCGGGGCACCTGCCCGCCGTGTTGTTCCACCAAAATCCGGCAGGTTTCCATCAAGTGCTTGGCTTTGCTGCGGTACAGGCCAATGGTCTTGATGTAGCTCTCCAGACCTGCCAAGCCCAGGTCCAGGATCTTTTGCGGCGTACCCGCCACCGGGAACAGGCGGCGCGTGGCCTTGTTCACGCCCACATCGGTGGCTTGGGCCGACAGCAGCACGGCGGCCAGCAGCTCGAACACGCTGGTGTATTCCAGCTCGGTTACGGGCATGGGGTTGGCGGCTTGCAAGGTGGCAAAGAAGGATTCGATCTGTGCGGGTTTCATGGGGTGTCCAGAAGTTGGCAAAATGACGGCCAAGTCAACACGGGAAGATACACCATGCCTTTGCAATTTGCCGATCGCCTGAACAACGTCGAAACCTCCGCCATCCGCGAGCTTTTCAAGCTTTTGGGCAAGCCCGGCATCATCAGCTTTGCAGGCGGCTTTCCCGACAGCGCCATGTTTGACGTGGACGGCATCCGCGAAGCCAGCAACGCGGCCCTGAGCCAAGACCCAGGTGCCGCGCTGCAATACGGTGCGACCGAAGGCTTTGGCCCGCTGCGCGAGCAATTGGCTCACTTCATGGGCCAAAAGGGTGCCAAAGACGTGGCCGCAGACCAGCTGATCGTGACCACGGGCAGTCAGCAAGGGCTGGATTTGATTGGCAAAACCATGATCAGCCCTGGCGACAAGGTGATCGTGGAAGGCCCGACCTTTTTGGCCACCATCCAGTGCTTCCGCTTGTATGGGGCCGAGCTCATCAGCGCCCCGGTGGACGGTCATGGTGTGAAAACCGACGAGCTGGAAAAACTGATCGCGGAGCACAAGCCGAAATTCGTCTACCTGATCCCGACCTTTGGCAACCCGAGTGGGGCCTTGCTGAGCGCCGAGCGCCGTCGCCAAGTGCTGGAGATGGCCGTCAAGCACCAGACCCTGATCGTCGAAGACGACCCTTATGGCGACCTGTACTTTGGCGACGCGCCACCGCCCAGCCTGCTGGCCATGAGCGCCACGGTGCCCGGCAGCCGCGAGCTGCTGGTGCATTGCGGCTCGCTGTCCAAAGTGCTGTCCCCCGGCCTGCGTGTGGGCTGGATGATCGCACCTGCCGAATTGCTGGGCAAAGCCACCATGTGCAAGCAATTCAGCGACGCGCACACCAGCACCTTTGCCCAGGCCACGGCGGCGCAATATCTGAAAGCCGGTCGCATGCCCGCCACGCTGGACAAGGTGCGTGCGGTGTATGCCCAACGTGCCCAAACCATGGGCGATGCCTTGCGCAAGGAGCTTGGCGATGCGGTCGAGTTTGTCCAGCCTCAGGGCGGCCTGTTCGTCTGGGCGCGCCTCACGGGTGCGGGTGGCCAGGTGGCGGATGGCAACGCGTATGCCAAACGCGCCATCGAGCAGGGCGTGGCCTTTGTACCGGGCACACCGTTTTTCTGCGCCAACCCCGACCACGCCACCTTCCGCCTGAGTTTTGCCTCGGTGGGTGAAGACAAGATTCTTGAAGGCGTCTCGCGCCTGGCCAAGGCGCTGTGATTTGCTAGCAGAGGCCAGAACACTGGCTGATTTGTCACCCCGGACTTGATCCGGGGTCCATCTTTTGACGCACCTGGATCCCGCATCACGTGCGGGATGACACACCGGATATGACCACTGAGCAGCGCATCACCATCAACGGCACCGAAGTCTTGCTACAAGGGCAGGGCGACGAAGTCATCCTCATGCTGCACGGCTGGCCGGACACCCGTGCCTTGTGGGATGGCACCGTGGCAGCCCTGCAAGACAGCGCCACCTGTGCCCGCCTGACGCTGCCCGGTTTTGAAAGTGGCCCTTCGGCCACGGGTCTCGAAGACATGTGCCAGCTGCTGCGCCAGATCGTGGACCGCATCAGCCCTGAGCGTCCCGTGACCCTGATGCTGCACGACTGGGGCTGCGTGTTTGGCTATGAATTCGCCATGCGCTACCCCGAGCGCGTGGCCCGTGTGGTGGCGGTGGACGTGGGCGATCACAACTCAAGTGCTTTGTTGCGAGAGTGGGGCCTGAAAGAAAAGCTGTCTGTCATGGGCTACCAGGTCTGGCTGGCCTTGGCGTGGCAGATCGGAGGCAGTCTGGGCACCCGCATGACCCGCGCCATGGCCCGCTGGCTGCGTTGCCCGACCGATCCAGAGCGCATCACCCACAAGATGAACTACCCCTACGCCATGCAATGGTTTGGCACGGTGGGTGGGTTCAAAGGCGCCGTGCAAATCAAATTACCGATGCCGCTGCTGTTTGTTTATGGCGAGCGCAAGCCCTTCATGTTCCATTCTTCCAAATGGCTGGAGAAAGTCGCCGCCACGCCCGGCTGCGTGGTGCAAGGTTTGCCTTGCGGGCATTGGGTCATGGTCTCGCGGCCGGAGGCCTTCCATGCCCGTGTGCGTGAATGGCTGTGGGGCGGGGCTTGAGGGTGCAGGCATGCAAGCCGAAGACCTGCTCAAACTCGTCAACACGCCCATGCCCTTTGGCAAACACAAGGGTGTGCTGATCGCCGACTTGCCCGGAAACTACCTCAACTGGTTTGCCAGGGAGGGCTTCCCCAAGGGCGAAGTGGGCCGCTTGCTGCAGCTGATGCAGGAGATTGACCACAACGGGTTGAGCGATTTGCTCAAACCCTTGCGCACCTCACGGCCAGGCTGATCACTCCTGCCCGTACATGATGTTGATGCGGGCGACGTATTTGGACGCACCTGCACCCACCTGACGGCCTTCGTGGACCACCGAGTGGGGGCCGAATCCGTGGCGAAAGAACAGGGCTGAACCCTTGCGGGGTGACACATCGACCCAACTGCCATCGCGCCTGAACAGTCGGGTGCACCCGCCGCTCACTCCGTCTTCTGGGCCGTTGAGGTAAAGGATCATGGTCAGGCCCGAGCGCACGCTGTCACCCCACTGCAACATGTCGCGGCGGTCATCGCTCAGGCTGTAGCCGGGCCATTGCCCATCCACATGGCGGTTGAACACATCGTCTGCGTCATAGCGGTACATGTTCAAGCGCTGGCTCAGCAGACCATAAAGGGGTTGACCGTCGATGCTGGCGGGCAACAAGTGCCGCATCCGTCTCATCAGGGGATCGAGCAAACGGTCATCGGCCACCCAATGCACCGATTTGTTCATGCGCATGCCTGGTGGCGTATTGATGCCCGGTGCTTCGTCGCGGTAGCCCATCAGTTCGCTGGCCGAGACGATGGCGTCTGACTCTTGGGCCGTGAGCACATCCGAAATTTCAAACGCCAGCAAGCCACCGAGTTCGATGTCACGGCGGATGGCATTCAGGCTGGGCTGCGTTTTCAGTTGCAAGGCGCGCGGGCTGCTGCTGAAAGCATGGATAGGCGTCATGGGCACGACACCCCCCATGGGCAAGGAGCCGGGCATGTAAGCAACGGCCCAATGGGGTGGCCAGTCAGCATGGTTGGGTTGGCGGTGGGTGCCCAACTCGGGAGATACAGTACAGGTCATGAAAGCAAGTCCTCAAAGAGCGGCTTCACCACTGGCCTATGTTGGGCATGGAAATCCAGGGCTCGGTCGGTGGCAGGGGGGTGCCGCGTTGCAGCAGTTCAATGGAGATGTTGTCGGGTGAACGCACAAAGGCCATGTAGCCATCGCGGGGTGGACGCACGATCTGCACGCCATGGTCCTTCAACCGTTGGCATGTGGCATAAAGGTCGTCTACGGCATATGCCACATGCCCGAAGTTGCGCCCATGTGTGTAGCCCGTTTCGTCCCAGTTGTAGGTCAACTCGATCTGCGCTTGACTGTCGCCTGGCGCGGCCAGATAAACCAAGGTGAAGCGCCCCGCAGACACGTCAAACTGCCGCAGCACTTGCAGGCCTAGCGCGTCGCGATAAAAGCGCAGCGATACATCCAGATCGCTGACCCGGACCATGGTGTGCAGGTATTTCATGACGTTGGCTCGATCACTTGGACTTGAGCACCCAAATGGCCAGCTTTTGGGCATCGGCGGCAGACAATTGGCCATGGGGCGGCATGGCCATCTGCCCCCACTTGCCGGAGCTGCCCTGACGGATGCTTTGGCTCAGTGTTTCTTTGGCATCGGCCTGGTCGGCATACTTGGCTGCCACATCACGAAAGGCAGGACCGACCAGGGTGCTGGCCATGGCGTGGCAAGCCATGCAGCCGTTTTTGCGGGCCAGCGCATCGCTGGACCAGCTTGGGGTGGTCATCAGTAAACCGGCGGTCAAAAGCAGTGTGGTTTTCATTCAGCGCCCCAAGTTCTTGAGCAAATCACCTTGGACGATTTCGATCCAGTAGCCATCCGGGTCTTTGATGAAGGCCACGTCCTTCATCTTCCCTTGGTCTGGCCGCTTCACATAGGTCACCTGGTTGCCATCAAACCAGGACACAGCGGCATTCAGATCCGGCACCGAAAAGCAGATGTGGCCAAACCCTTGGGGTTGGGCGTTGCCGTCGTGGTACTTGAAGTCGGGGTCCTGTTCGGTCCCCCAGTTGTGGGTCAATTCCAGCACGCCGCGCTGGCTGAAAGTCCAGGCGGTGCGCTCGCCCTCGTCTGAGGGGATGTTTTCCCCTTCGGTTTGGCGGTACAGGAAGTACAACGAAAACTTCATTTCCGGGAAGTCCAGCTTGCGCAAGACCTGCATGCCCATTACGCGGGTGTAAAAGTCCAGGGAAACCTGGGGGTCCTTGATGCGCAGCATCGAGTGGTTGAACACAAAGCCCAGTGTGGCTTCAGGGGCGCTGGCGTTGACGCCAGGATAAGTTTCGGTGTGAAAGGTCATGGTCACTTCAGGGTTCGAAAAACAAGTTAAGGCGCTGCTCGTGGCGTCATGCATGGCGCGCGGCAGTGGGTCCCGGAGTGCTGTAGCACCCCAGGACAATGCAGTGAAAAGATGAATTACCTGCCCACTGCCGCGAGCATCTTTGGGGCCTGGGCGGCCTCCACGGTGCGCGAGGTATGGTGCATGACGCCCAGTTGTGGCGGTGGATGCAGTTGCTTTTCCAGATTCATCATGGACCGGTGCAGGTACCGCATGCTGGTGACCCGCAGGAAAGAAGCGAAGTTGGGCACTTCGCCTCGGTGTTCCATGATTTCCTCGTGGAATTTCGCAATCAGGGCGTTGGTCGTGCAACCTTCTTCTTCGGCCATTTCGGCCAGGATGTCCCAGACCATGTTTTCCAGCCGGATGCTGGTCAACACGTTTTTGATGCGCACCGTGCGTGAGCGTTGCTCATACTGGATGGGGTCAGCTTTGACAAAATATTCACACATGGTGCGCTCCTGCGGCTACAACAATCTGGGACATCTGTGGTCGCACTATAAGCTCACAGTGCTTTTTCGGTCATCAATTTGGCGATCTGGTCGGCCTGGCGGATAGCCAGCGTCACAATCGTCAAGGTAGGGTTCTCTGCACCGCCAGTGGTGAACTGGCTGCCATCGCTGACGAACAGGTTGCTGATGTCGTGCGATTGTCCCCATTTGTTGACCACGCCGTCTTCCGGCCTGGCGCTCATGCGACAGGTGCCCATGTTGTGGGTGGACGGGTAGGGCGGCGTGCGGAAGGTCTTGATGGCCCCGGCCGCGCCATAGATGCGCTCGGCCTGGGTGAAGGCGTGGTTGCGCATCGCGATGTCGTTGTCGTGGTCGTCAAAGTGGACGTTGGGGGCGTAGTTGCCGTACTGGTCCTTGACGTTCTTGTTAAGCGTCACGCGGTTGCTTTCACGCGGCATGTCTTCGCCCACCAGCCACATCCCGGCCAGGTTGGTGTAGTGGTCCATCCACCAGGCGAATTCAGGGCCCCAGCCACCGGGGTTCAGGAAAGCGGCCATGAAGGGGATGCCCAACGACAGGGTTTCCAACTCGTAACCCCCCACAAAACCGCGGCTGGGGTTGTGTGCGGCTTCGTCGCGCACGATACCGGCCATGGTGGTGCCCCGGTACATGTGCACCGGGTTCTTGAAGGCGGCGTAGACCGAGCCTGTCATGTGGCGCATGTAATTGCGGCCCACCTGGCCCGAGGAGTTGGCCAGGCCGTCCTTGAACTTGCTGGACTCGGACATCAAGAGCAGGCGAGGCGTTTCGATGGCGTTACCGGCCACGCAGACCACGCGGGCTTTTTGGCGCTGCTCTTTGCCGTCCTTGTCAAAGTAGACCACGCCGGTCACTTTGCCTGTGGCGTTGTGCTCGATGCGGGTGACGTGTGATTGGGGTCGCAACTCGAAATTGCCGGTGGCTTCGGCACGCGGAATCTCGGTGTACAGCGTGGACCATTTGGCACCGCTTTTGCAGCCCTGGAAGCAAAAACCCAGTTGCAGGCAGCGGCCACGGCCATCGCGGGGCTGGCTGTTGATGGCCATGTTGCCGGTGTGTACTTCCTTGTAGCCGAGCTTGGTGGCGCCCGCGTGCATGACCTTGAAGTTGTTGTTGCCAGGCAGGCCGGGAATGCCGTTGGTACGGGTCACGCCCATTTTGTTTTCGGCCTTGGCGTAGTAAGGGGCCAACTCGTCCAGCGTCACGGGCCAGTCAAGCAGGTTGGCGCCAGCAACGTTGCCGTAAACGGTTTTGGTGCGGAACTCGTGCTCTTGAAAGCGCAGCGAGGCACCGGCCCAGTGGGTGGTGGTGCCGCCCACGGTTTTGCAGATCCAGGCGGGCAGACCGGCAAAGTCTTTGGCCACGCGCCACGAACCCGAAGTGGTGCGAGCGTCCAGCCAGGCCAGCTGGCTGAACGACTTCCATTCGTCGTTGATGAAGCTTGCTTGCGATTGGCGTGCGCCCGCTTCGAGCGACACCACCTTGATGCCTTTTTGGCACAGTTCGTTGGCCAATGTGCCGCCGCCTGCGCCTGAGCCAATGATGACGACCACGGAGTCGTCATTGAAATCAAATTTAGCCATGTCAATCCTCTGTATTCGGTGGGGGATAAATGCGATGTGCAGCCGGGATCAGCCCATGAAGGGCGGTGGGCTCGCTTCCTTGGACGGAGCAGGCAGCCACTTCAGGTCTTGAAACCCACGAGTGATGTAGCCGCCTTTTTCCCAGGCCGAGCCGGGGTAGCCGAACACCGCATAAGCCATGTCGTTGTCATAGAGGGACGTGACGCATTGGCCACGCACAGTGGCAAAAAACGCCGTGCCTTCCATGCTCAGCACCAGTTCGTATTGCTGCTTGGCACTGGCTTTGGCAAAGTTGCCGCCTGTGGATTTGTTCAGGTAGGCCACGCCGTCCTGGATCATCTTGGCCGTGGCTGCGTTGCCCGCCGCTTTGGCATCCAGGTCTTTGGACAGCAGGGCATAAACCGCATCGGGCAGTTTCTTGTGGGGGAACAGCACACGGCCCATGGCCATCAGGGTCTGGCCTTCTGCAGTGGAGAGTTTTTTCAGCTCCAGTGCCCAAGCGGTGGACGGGGCCAGGGCCGCGAGCATGCTGCCCGAAGCAAGGCTGCCAAACAGCAGGCCGGACCCTTTGAGGAAGTCGCGGCGTGCCAAAGGCATGTTGACTTTGCGGACAACGCCGCTTTCTTCGTCGCAGCCAGCGGCTTCGACATTCTGTGTGATGGGTATGACGCGCATGAAAGTCTCCGTTGATTTGGATGCCTTTGCATGCTTTGCAAAGGACGGGTCCAGTATTTCAGCGGAGGCCGAACAGCGGGTGATAGCAGGCTACTTACAAAGCGTCAAAATTTCAGGGTTAACCCTTTAAATCAGTCGCCCACATGACTGATTTCAGATGCAACACGTCAAGGCCTGAAGACTTCCAGCAGCCGATCCAAGCCGCCTTCTTGAATGGCGACCTTGGCTTGCTCGCGGACCTTGGGTTTGGCGTGGTAAGCCACCGACAAACCGGCTGCGCCCATCATCGGCAGGTCGTTGGCACCATCGCCGACAGCGATGCATTCGTGCGGCTGGATGCCCAGCAGCGACGCCACTTCGAGCATGGTTCGGCGCTTCTCGGCGCCATCGCAAATGTCGCCCCAGCTTTGCATGACCAGGCCGCCCGTCAGTTCACCGTTCACCACTTCAAGTCGGTTGGAGCGGGCAAAGTCGATGTTCAGGCGCTCTTTCACGCGGTCCGCGAAAAAGGTGAAGCCGCCTGACACCAACAGCACCTTCATGCCCGCCTTTTGGCAAGCCGCGATCAACTCGGCCGCGCCGGGGTTGATTTTCAGGCGCTCGGTGTAGACACGTTCCATGTCGGCCAGCGTGACGCCTTTGAGCAGCGCCAGACGGCGGCGCAGGCTTTCTTTGAAGTCGGTGATCTCGCCGCGCATCGCCGCTTCGGTGATGGCGGCCACCTCGGCCTTGCGGCCCACGGCATCGGCAATCTCGTCGATGCACTCGATGCTGATGAGCGTGGAGTCCATGTCAAACGCGATGAGCTTGAACTGGGACAGTGACAGGGGGGCGTTGAAACCTTGAATGGCAAGCCCGGGGGCAAACTCGGTGGGGGAGGCGGTGGCGGTGGTCATGGGTCAGGATTATCGAAGATCGTTGAATGGGCTCAGGCTGCAGCGGTTTCGGTCTTGGGTTGCCCCAAACTCCGCAGCACATCCCGCACCATCTGCGCTCTTGCCTTGGGGTCGGGCAGTTCGCGTTCGATGCGGATTTTGTCGTTGCCCGCCAGCTTGATGTGTTTGTTCTTCTGGATCAGGCCGATGATGGCCATGGGGTCCACGGGTGGGTTGGGCTTGAAGGTAATTTGGATCACGCCCGGGGCGGCATCGACCTTGATCACGCCATACGGCTGGGTCAGCACCCGCAGGCGGTGCACATCCACCAGGGTCTGCGCTTGCGGTGGCAGCTTGCCAAAGCGGTCCACCAGCTCTTCGAGCAGGGCGTCGATCTGGTCGCTGGTTTTGGCGGTGGCCAGCTTTTTGTAGAAGGAAAGGCGCAGGTGCACATCGCCGCAGTAGTCGTTGGGCAGCAGGGCGGGGGCGTGCAGGTTGATGTCGGTGGTGACCGACAGGGGGCTGAGCAAATCGGGCTCTTTGCCTGCTTTGAGGCTGCGCACCGCTTCGGACAGCATTTCGTTGTAGAGCTGAAAGCCCACTTCGAGCATGTTGCCGCTCTGGTTTTCGCCGAGCACCTCGCCCGCGCCGCGGATCTCCAGGTCGTGCATGGCCAAATAAAAGCCGCTGCCCAGTTCTTCCATCTGCTGGATCGCGTCCAGCCGCTGGGCCGCTTGTTTGGTCAGGCCCTCGATCTCTGGCACCATCAAATAGGCATAGGCCTGGTGGTGGCTGCGGCCCACGCGCCCGCGCAGCTGGTGCAGCTGGGCCAGGCCGAACTTGTCGGCGCGAGAGATCACGATGGTGTTGGCCGTGGGCACGTCGATGCCGGTCTCGATGATGGTCGAGCACAGCAGGATGTTGTAGCGCTGGGCCACAAAGTCGCGCATCACGCGCTCCAGCTCGCGCTCGGGCATCTGGCCGTGGGCCACGGCGATGCGGGCTTCGGGCAGGATTTCTTCGAGCTTTTGCTTGCGGTTCTCGATGGTCTCGACCTCGTTGTGCAAAAAGTAGCACTGGCCGCCGCGCTTGAGCTCGCGCAGCACCGCCTCGCGGATCACGCCCGTGCCTTCGTTGCGCACAAAGGTCTTGATGGCCAAGCGGCGTTGCGGCGCAGTCGCAATCACGCTCAAATCGCGCAAGCCCTCCAGCGCCATGCCCATGGTGCGGGGGATGGGGGTGGCGGTGAGTGTGAGCACATCGACCTCGGCCCGCAGGGCTTTCATGGCCTCTTTGTGGCGCACGCCAAAGCGGTGCTCCTCGTCGATGATGAGCAGGCCCAGGTCGTGGAACTTGGTGGATTCGCTCAGCAGCTTGTGCGTGCCGACCACGATGTCCACCGTGCCGTCGGCAATGCCTTTGAGTGCTGCGGTGACTTCTTTGCCCGACCGAAAGCGCGAGACTTCGGCCACCTTGACAGGCCATTTGGCAAAGCGGTCTTTGAGCGTTTGGTAGTGCTGCTCGGCCAGCAGCGTGGTGGGCGCCAGCAGGGCGACCTGTTTGCCGCCCGTCACGGCCACAAAAGCGGCCCGCAGGGCCACCTCGGTCTTGCCAAAGCCCACATCGCCGCAGACCAGGCGGTCCATGGGGCGGGGGCTGATCATGTCTTGAATCACGCAGTGGATGGCGGCCTTTTGGTCGGCGGTTTCTTCAAAGCCGAAGTCGTTGGCAAAGGTCTCGTAGTCCTGCGGGCTGTAGCGGAAAGGGTGGCCCTCGCGTGCGGCGCGGCGGGCGTAGATGTTGAGCAGCTCGGCGGCGGCGTCACGCACCTGCTCGGCAGCCTTGCGTTTGGCCTTTTCCCATTGGCCTGAGCCCAGCTTGTGCAGGGGTGCTTCGTCGGCGCTCACGCCCGTGTAACGGCCAATGAGCTGCAACTGGCTCACGGGCACATAGAGCGTGGCTTGGTCGGCGTATTCCAGGTGCAAAAACTCTTGCAGGGCAGGCGTGCCGTCTTCGTTTTTCTGGCCCATGTCCATGTTGACCAGGCCCCGGTAGCGGCCGATGCCGTGCGCGCTGTGCACCACCGGGTCGCCCACGTTCAGCTCGCTCAGGTCTTTGATCAGCGCTTCCACATCGCTGACTTGTTCCTGCTTTTTGCGACGGCGGGTGACAGCCCCTGCGGCAAAGAGTTCGGTTTCGGTGACGAGGTCGATGTCTTTTTCAAACCAGTGGAAACCGCTGGTGAGCGCGGCGGTCGCCATGCCCACCTTTTCGTCGCTGGCTAAAAAGTCTTGCAGGCTGTCAAACACCGGCGGCGTGAGGCCGCTGGATCGCACGAAGTCGAGCAGGCTTTCGCGGCGGCCGTCGCTCTCGGCCAGGATCAGCACGCGGCTGGCGCTGCTGCGGATGTGCGCTTGCAATCTGGCCAGGGGGTCTTCGGCACCGCGCACCACCGTCAGTTCGGGCAGCGGCTGGGCGAGGGTGTTGTCGGGCACGTCTTGCGTACCAGCACGCAGGGCCAGTTGGGCGTGGCCGTTGGTCAGGGTGTAGAACTGCTCGGCGCTCAAAAACAGCGCATCGGGCGGCAGCACGGGCCTCTCGGGGTCGCCCTGCACCAGGCGGTAGCGGTCGCGGGTGTCTTGCCAAAAGCGCTGAAAGGCGGGTTCCAGATCGCCGTGCAGCACCACGGTGGCGGCATCGGCCTGGCCAGCTCCCAGGTAGTCGAACACCGTGGCGGTTTCTTCAAAAAACAGTGGCAGGTAGTACTCGATGCCCGCCGTGGCCACGCCGTTGCCCATGTCTTTGTAGATGCGGCTCTTGGTTGGGTCGCCTTCGAGCAGTTCGCGCCAGCGGCTGCGAAAGCGTGCACGCGCCGCCTCGTCCATCGGGAACTCGCGGCCGGGCAGCAGACGCACCTCGGGCACGGGGTAGAGGCTGCGCTGGCTGTCAGGGTCAAAGGTGCGGATGCTGTCGATTTCGTCGTCGAACAGGTCCACTCTGTAAGGCACCAGCGAGCCCATGGGGAAGAGGTCGATCAAGCCGCCGCGCACCGCGTATTCGCCGGGGCTGACCACCTGGCTGACGTGCGAGTAACCCGCCAGCGTGAGCTGGGCTTTCAATTGCGCTTCGTCGAGCTTTTGCTTGACCTTGAACTCGAAGGTGTAGCCCGCCAGAAAGGACGGTGGGGCCAGCCGGTACAGCGCCGTGGTGGCGGGCACCAGCACCACATCGGCGCTCTCGGCATGGTTGCGCTGCTTGATGCGCCAGAGCGTGGCCAGGCGCTCCGAAATCAGGTCCTGGTGCGGCGAAAACGTATCGTAAGGCAGGGTTTCCCAGTCGGGGAACATCACGCAACGCAGATCGGGCGCAAAAAACACCAGCTCGTCCATCAGGCGCTGGGCATCGGCCGCGTCGGCAGTCACGATGGCGGTGAGCTTGCCCGCTTTCTTTTCGCGCTCGGCCAGTTGGGCCAGCAGCACGGCATCGGCCGATCCGGCGGGGCGGGGCAGGGTGAATCGTTTGCCGGAAATGAGGCTTGGCAGTTGCATGGTGGCGTTGGGCAATGGCGATGAAAAAAGCAAAACACCCCCCGCCAAGAAAGGAGGGGGGTGAAGAAAAGATCAGACGGCATCATTGTAGAAGCGTTGCGGCATAGCCCCCAGAGTGGCCAAGGGCATGAGCGAAGCTAGGGCATCAAACATTCGGCCGCAGGGGCAGCCTCCCACAGAGTCAAAAATGTCATCGACTGAAATTTGTGGGAGCGAGCCCCTGCTCGCTAATGTGTGATCTGGCTCAGGCGCTTTTGCCGAACCACCATTCGGCCGCAGGGGCAGCCTCCTTCAAGTGCTTGGATTTGGCCGCAGGGGCGACCTCCTACAATTCAAGCCCATGTCGACGACCCCTACCTCTCCCCGTTTCCATGCCTTGGTGCCCTGCGCGGGCACAGGCAGCCGCGCGGGCACACCCATGCCCAAGCAATACCAGATGGTGGCTGGGCAAGTCATGGTTATGCACACCCTGCAGGCGCTGGCCCGTGTGCCGCAGCTGGCCAGTGGTTGGGTGATCCTGTCGCCGGGTGATGATTTCAAATGGCCCCAAGTCGGTTGGCCTGCGCATTTCAGGCGTGAGGCTTGCGGTGGCGCGACCCGGGCCGAGAGCGTATTCAACGGCCTGAGTGCCATGCTGACAGCAGGCGTCGCGGCGCAAGACTGGGTGCTGGTGCACGACGCAGCGCGTTGCTTGGTCACCCCCGAGGCGGTGTCGCAACTGATCGAAGCCTGCCAAGATGACCCGGTGGGCGGTTTGCTGGCTTTGCCGCTGCCCGACACTTTGAAATCTCATACCCTGGACGGGCAGCTGGCCCGCGTGGCCAGCACCGTGCCGCGCGAAGACAAATGGCTGGCCCAAACCCCGCAAATGTTCCGTTTGGGCGCATTGCATGCTGCCTTGGCAGACGCTGCAGCCACTGGGTTTGCAGGCATCACCGACGAGTCGAGCGCGATGGAGCGCCTGGGCTTGGCACCCCGCCTGGTGCCCGGCTCGGCCCAGAATTTGAAAGTCACTTACCCGGCCGACTTCGCGTTTGCCGAGGCGGTTTTGAAAGGCAGAACATGAACATCCGCATTGGCGAAGGCTGGGACGTGCACGCCTTGGTGCCCGGGCGACAGCTGATTTTGGGTGGCGTCAAGATTCCTCACACCATGGGCCTGCTGGGCCATTCAGACGCCGATGTGCTGTTGCACGCCATCACCGATGCGGTGCTGGGCGCTGCGGGCCTGGGCGACATAGGGCGGCATTTTCCGGACACGGACGCGCAGTTCAAGGGCGCCGATTCGTCGGTGCTGTTGCAAGAGGCCATGCGCCGGGTACGCGCCCAAGGCTGGGAGCTGGTGAATGTGGACAGCACCATCGTGGCGCAAGCCCCCAAACTCGCCCCGCACATGGCGGCGATCAACGCTGGGGTGGCCAAGGCGCTGGGCGTGTCTTTGGATCAGGTGAACGTGAAAGCCAAGACCGCCGAAAAACTCGGTCCTGTGGGCATGGGCCAAAGCATCGAAGCGCGTGCGGTGGCTTTGCTGAAAAAGGCTTGATGGCAAGCTTGAGCTGGTGATCGCACATTCGCGAGCAGGCGCTCGCTCCCACGAAGACCCAACTTCCTGTCTTTGACTTTGTGGGAGGTCGCCCCTGCGGCCGAATTTCTGCTGTGGCTCAAGCCTCGTTGTGCGCTTGCCTGAACTTCATCAGGGCCATCAAGCCGCCCGCGCTGTTGTTGAACACCGAAAACGTGCCCCCCATGCGCTGTACCGAACGCTCGACAATGGCCAAGCCGAGGCCCGAGCCTGTGGCCGAAGTCCGGGCCGCGTCGCCCCTGAAAAACGGTTGCGTCAGGTTTTTCAGGGCCTCATCAGACACCCCGGGGCCTTGGTCGCGCACACGCAACAGGACCCAGCCCTCATGCACCCGGGCGACGATTTCGACCCGCGTGATGCCATCGCTGGGGCTTTGACCATAGCGGCGGGCGTTTTCCAGCAGGTTCGACAACACCCGAGACAGTTCCACTTGTTCGGCCTTGACTTGCAGGTCTTCCGCCACGTCCACACTGATTTCGAAGCGCGGGTTGTTGCGCCAGGGGGCGATGCTGCGGCTGATCACGCCGGACAGCAACACCGGACCGAGCTCGGTCGGTTCAGGGCGGGCGTAGTCGAGGAATTTGTCGATGATGGCGTCGAGTTGCGCGATGTCGGCGGCCATCAAGTCGCGGGTTTCTGGATCGCCCACGCTCAGCTCGGTCTCCAGCCGCAAGCGGGCCAGGGGCGTGCGCAAGTCGTGCGAGATGCCCGCCAGCATCAAGGCCCGCTCTTGCTCGATTTTGGCCAGGCGTTCGGCCATCCGGTTGAAGCCGATGTTGACCTCGCGGATTTCGCTGGTGGCCGCGTCTTCGTCCAAGGTCGAGGTGTTGAAGTGGCCTTCGCGCACTTGGCTCGCCGCAAAGGACAAGCGTTTAAGCGGGCGGTTGATCAGGCCCGCCATGATGGCTGCCCCCGCCAAAGACAGCGCCAAGGTCACGGCCAACCAGGTCAGCCAGGCCGAGCCGCCCAGGGGGCGAAGCCGCTCCGGGTCCATTTGCAGCCAGTAGCTGTCTCGCTCGATCTTGAAGCCCACCCACAAACCGGAGGCGTCGTTCACCCGTGATGCGATGACGGTGTCCGGCCCGAGTCGTCTGGCCATTTCCTGCGCCAATCGGCTCTCCATGTCGGATTCACCATAAGGCACCACACGGTCGCTGGGTTCTCGAATGAGGATGCTGAGGTCTTCCTCGTCGGCCAGCATTTTGAGCAGCGCGACACGGGCAATGGCATCCGAGTGCATCAAGGCCGTTTTGGTCAGGTTGACGACGGTCGCAATTTGGTGGGCATTGCGCAAGATGCGCGGCTCGTACTCTTGGGTACGAAACATTTGCAGCCAAGCCAGGCTGCTGAACAGGATCAGCAAGGCCAGCAAAAAGAAAGTGCGCCAAAACAGGCTCAGTTTGAGCCTGCGCGGCGATTTATCGGGCTGGGCACCTTCGGGCGAGGTGATTTCTGCAGGGTTCACGGCTGCCCATCAGGCACAAAGACATAACCGACGCCCCAGACGGTCTGGATGATTTTGGGCGATGCGGGATCGGCCTCGATCATCTTGCGCAGCCTGGAAATCTGGACGTCCAGACTCCGGTCGAACGGCTCGAAGTCGCGGCCACGGGCCAATTGGGCCAGTTTGTCGCGTGTCAGGGGTTGCTTGGGGTGGCGGGCCAGGGCTTTGAGCATGGCAAATTCGCCGCTCGTCAAAGGCATGTCCTGGCCGTTTTTGGACAGGGATCGGGTGCCCAAGTCCAGCGAAAAAGCGCCAAACACAATGACTTCGTGGTCACCCGAGGAGGGCGCGCCGGGCACCTCGCCTTGGGGCCTGCGGCGCAACACCGCATGGATACGCGCCAGCAACTCGCGCGGGTTAAAGGGCTTGCCCAGGTAGTCATCGGCCCCGATTTCCAGGCCCGTGATGCGGTCCACGTCTTCACCTTTGGCGGTGAGCATGATGACCGGGGTTTTCATACCCGCGGCCCGCAGCCGTTTGCAAATGCTCAGACCGTCCTCGCCAGGCAGCATCAGGTCGAGCACGATCAGGTCGATCGTTTCGCGTTGCAAGATGCGGTCGAGGGCTCGGCCGTCTTCGGCCAGCAGCACATCGAAGCCCTCGGGCGACAAAAATCGACGCAACAAATCGCGGATGCGGGTGTCGTCGTCAACGATGACGATCTTGTCCAGGCGTGCAGAAGTACTCATGGCTTTACTGGGCGGTCCAGCCGCCGTCCATGTTCCAGGCTACGCCGCGCACGTTGTTGCCCGCGGCCGAGCAGAAGAAGACCGCCAGCTCGCCCAGCTCTTCGGGTGTGGTGAACTGCATGGAGGGCTCTTTCTCTTGCAGCAGGACTTTTTTGGCCTCTTCGTTGGACAAGCCCATGGCGGCAGCCTTGGCGTCCACCTGTTTTTGCACCAGCGGTGTCAACACCCAGCCGGGGCAAATCGCGTTGCAGGTCACGCCTGTGGTGGCGTTTTCGAGGGCGGTGACCTTGGTCAGACCCACCACACCGTGCTTGGCGGCCACATAGGCCGACTTTTCGGCAGAGCCCACCAGGCCGTGGATGGAGGCCACGTTGATGATGCGGCCCCAGTTGGCGGCCTTCATGGCGGGCAGGGCCAGGCGTGTGGCGTGGAAGGCGCTGCTCAAGTTGATGGCGATGATGGCGTCCCAGCGCTCAACCGGGAAGTCTTCGATGCGGGCAACGTGTTGGATGCCCGCGTTGTTCACCAGGATGTCGACGCGGCCAAAGGTGTCTGCGGCGAACTTCATCATGGCTTCAATCTCGCTGGCTTTGCTCATGTCGGCGCCGTGGTAAGCCACTTTCACGCCCAAGGCAGCAATCTCGGCCTTGGGGCCTTCGGCATCACCAAAACCGTTCAAAACAATGTTGGCGCCTTGCTTGGCCAAAGCCTTGGCAATGCCCAGACCGATACCGCTGGTTGAACCCGTGACCAGTGCTGTTTTACCTTGCAACATGATTTCCACTCCGAAAGATGAATTAGGATGTTCAAAAGTCCATTATGGCGCTGTCACCGACCTGTTTCAGTGGCAAAGCCGCCAGATTGTTTCCGATTGTCATGACTGCCATCCACAACGCCTCTCGTCTCTCGCCCCAACTCGAATGGGTGACTTGTCCCCACCCCGAGGGCCAGCACCGCATGGCTTTTTGGCGTTGGGGCGAAGCCACAGCTCGCTGTGTGGTGGTGTGCGTGCATGGCCTGACCCGCCAAGGCCGGGATTTTGATCGCCTGGCCCAAGCACTGGTCGCACAAAGTCCAGAGCCGCTGCAGGTCATTTGTCCCGATGTGGCCGGGCGAGGGCGCAGCGAGTGGCTGAGTGATCCCGCCCACTACCAAATTCCGCAATATGCAGGCGACATGCTGGCCATGCTGGGCCAGATTCAGCAGCAGTTGGGGGCCGACCGGCCCTTGCAAACCTTGGACTGGGTGGGCACCAGCATGGGCGGACTGATTGGCATGGTGCTGGCTGGGCAGCCCGGGCTGCCTTTGCCGTGCCCCATTCGCCGCCTGGTGCTCAACGATGTGGGACCGGCCATCACCTGGTCATCGGTGCAGCGCATGCAAGGCTATGTGGGTCAGTACGGTCAATACCGCGACCTCGATGAAGCTGCTGCAGCCCTCTGGGACTTGTCGCAAGGCTTCGGACCGGTCTTGCCCGGAGTCTGGCGCGAGATGTCGGACCACATGATGCGCCCAGGAACCGATGGCCAACTGACCCTGCATTACGACCCGGCCATTGGCGTGCCCGTCAGGGCCATGACCCCCGAAACGGCCGCTGCTGGCGAAGCCATGCTCTGGACTTTGTATGACCAGATCCAGGCGCAAACCCTCTTGATTCGGGGGCAGGACTCGGATTTGCTGACCGCAGAAACGGCCTTGCAGATGACCCAACGCGGCCCCTGTGCCCGACTAGACACCTGGCCCGGCTTTGGCCACGCGCCCACTCTGACAGGGGACGACCAGATCGCAGTGGTGGCCAAGTTCTTGCTTGGACCTTGACACCATGGTCAGCCCCACATTCAGCCATTCCGCCAGCCCGATGGCGACCGCCCCCCGTTTGCACGCGTCCAGTCTGCACGCGCCGCCATTGCCCCCTGTCATGCTGGCCACGGCCGATGCCTCTGGAGCGGTTGATCCCGCCGAAACGCTGGCCAAAGCCCGTGCTTTTGCCGAACCCCTGATTGCCGGTGAAACCCTGGACACGGGCGAAAACATCCTGGCGCATGCCGATGCCGTGGCCGCGATCCTGGCGGACATTGGCGGCTCGGTGGCCATGCAGGCGGCCAGTTATTTGGTCTATGCCTGCCCGCACCTGAACAAACCGGAAGAGGTGATCGCCAAGGCGTTTGGCCCACATTTGGCGCAACTGGCCATGCAGACCAACCAGCTGGTGCATGTGCAACGCTTGTCTCGTGCAGCTGAATCGAGCACGCACGGCCCTGACAACACGCCGCTGAGCCCCCGCATGCAGACCGAGAACGTGCGCAAAATGCTGCTGGCTTTCAGCCGCGATTTGCGCGTGGTCATGCTGCGCCTGGCTTCGCGCTTGCAAACCCTGCGCCATTACGCCGCCACCAAGCTGCCCGTGCCCCCGGCTTTGGCCAGCGAGTCGCTGCAGGTGTTCGCGCCCTTGGCCAACCGCTTGGGTATCTGGCAGATCAAATGGGAAATGGAAGACCTGTCTTTCCGTTTTTTGGAGCCTGCCACTTATAAGGACATTGCCCGCCTGCTGGATGAAAAACGCACCGAGCGCGAGCGCTACATGGTGGCGCTGCGCGAACGCCTCCAGCAGGCCTTGGCTAGCCAGGGCATTGAGGCCTCGGTCGAGGGGCGGCCCAAACACATCTACAGCATCGTGCGCAAAATGCGCGGCAAGGCCTTGCCCTTTGAGCGTGTGTTCGACATCCGGGCACTGCGCGTGGTGGTGCCCACCGTGGCCGACTGCTACCAAGTGCTCAGCTGGGTGCACGAGCACTTTGTGCCGATTGCCGAGGAGTTTGACGACTACATCGCCAAGCCCAAAGCCAACGGCTACCAGTCGCTGCACACCGTGGTGCGCGATGCCGATGGGGGCCCCATCGAGGTGCAAATCCGCACCCGGGCCATGCATGAACACGCAGAGCACGGCGTGGCCGCGCACTGGGCCTACAAGGAGGCCGGGGCCAAAGGCTACGCCGGGGTGTCGGCCACCAGCGAATACGACACCAAAATCGCCGTGCTGCGCCAGCTGCTGGCTTGGGAGCGGGACTTGTCCGGGGCTGCACAAGCCAATGACCAGGGCGGCGGCCTGTTTGACGACCGCATTTATGTGCTGACGCCCGATGCGGCCGTGGTGGAGCTGCCGCAAGGCGCCACGCCCATCGACTTTGCCTACACCGTGCACACCAACCTGGGCCACCGCTGCCGGGGTGCCAAGGTGGACGGGGCGATGGTGCCGCTGAACACCCAGCTGGCCAACGGCCAGACGGTCGAGATCACCGCCATCAAGGAAGGCGGGCCGTCGCGCGACTGGCTCAACCCGGAACTGGGCTTTTTGGCCAGTCCGCGTGCGCGGGCCAAAGTGCGCGCCTGGTTCAACGCGCAAGTGATCGCCGAAACCGTGGCCCGTGGGCGCGAAGCGGTTGAGAAATTCCTGCAACGCCTGGGGCGCACCGCGATCCGCCTGGAGGACCTGGCAACACAGCTGGGCTTCAAGTCGGCCGAAGGGCTGTTTGAGGTGGTGGGCAAGGACGAATACTCCCTGCGCAACATCGAGGTCCTGCTCAACCCGCCCGAACCTACGCTGGAGCCGGATGAGTATTTTCAGAAAAAGTTCAAAGGTGCCGCGGCCCGCAAATCGCCCTCGGGCGTGCTGGTGGTGGGGGTGGATTCCTTGCTCACACAACTGGCACGCTGCTGCAAACCTGCGCCGCCCGATGCGATCAGCGGCTTTGTCACGCGCGGCAAGGGCGTGAGCATCCACCGCCAGGACTGCAGCAACTTCCGCGAATTGGCCTCACGCCATGGCGAACGTGTGATCGAGGTGCGTTGGGGCGAGCACAAGGGTGCAGATGCCTTGGTGTACCCGGTTGACGTGGCGGTGGAAGCCTTTGACCGGCAAGGCTTGCTGCGCGACATCTCCGAAGTGTTTGCCAAAGAAAAGATGAACGTCATCGGTGTGCAAACCCAGTCCGTCAAAGGCACGGCCTGGATGACCTTCACGGTGGAGATCGGCGACGCCGCTCGCCTGAACAAGGTTCTGGGCACCGTGCGCAGTGTCAAGGGGGTGCGGGCTGCACGAAGGCGGTGAGCACGTCTTATTGAAGCACGCCCTGAAAACGCGATTTTTCCCGCTATAATTCAAGGCTTAGCAGGCGCGTAGCTCAGTTGGTTAGAGCACCACCTTGACATGGTGGGGGTCGCTAGTTCGAATCTAGTCGCGCCTACCAAATTCGGTAGGAAAATCAAGCACTTGGCGGAAACGCCGGGTGCTTTTTTTCGTCCCCACGCCCAAAGTGAGCGTACCTCCGACACTTTTTCGCCACTCGCATGCACTTTGCAATTCATCCAGTGTGCATGCGGGCCTGAACAGTTTGTCTTTAAGGCTTGCCCACGGCTTTGATGGCGTGTGACTGCAACTGCGCCAGCGTCACAAAGTCCAGCGCACGTTCGTGCGTGCATTCCAGCACCACGGGCGGTGCAACGCCAGCATCCAGGGCTTCTTTCCAGCGGGTGGCGCACAGGCACCAACGGTCGCCCGCTTTCAAACCGGCAAAGCGGTATTCGCGGCGGGGGGTGATGAGGTCGTTTCCCCAGGCTAGCGAAAAATCCAGAAATTCCTGCGTGACTTTCGCGCACACCACATGGCTGCCCTGGTCATGCTCGTCCGTGTTGCAGCAGCCGTCCCTGTAGTATCCGGTCAACGGGTCGTAGGAGCAGGGGACCAGCGCCTCCCCCAAGACGTTGCGTGCGTTGTCGCTCATGATTTTTGTGACCTTGACAGCATCGAATGACCCATTGAAGCCCCAAGCATTCAGGGCGCGGCGTTGGACTCAGGCGGCGACCATGCCTTGGTGGCGCAACAAGGCGTCCAGGCTGGGTTCGCGGCCCCGGAAGGCCTTGAACGATTCCAGCGCTGGGCGGCTGCCACCTGCTTCCAGAATGGTTTGGCGGTACAGGCGACCGGTTTCCACACTGGGCGTGCCATCGGCAGCGGCGGTTTCTTCAAACGCGGCATAAGCATCGGCGCTGAGCACCTCGGCCCATTTGTAGCTGTAATAGCCCGCAGCGTAGCCACCTGCAAAGATATGGCTGAAGGTGTGGGCCATGCGGTTGAAAGCGGGTGGGTGCAGCACGGCCACTTCGTCGCGTACTTGTTGCAAGAGCGGCATGAAGTCTTGCGCCGGGTCGTGCTCGGCGTGCACCAGCATGTCGAACAATGCAAACTCGATCTGGCGCAGCGTCTGCAAGCCGCTTTGGAAGTTTTTCGCGGCCAGCATCTTGTCGAACAACGTGCGCGGCAGCGGCTCGCCCGTTTCCACATGGGCGGTCATGTGACGCAGCACCGACCATTCCCAGCAGAAGTTTTCCATGAATTGGCTGGGCAACTCCACCGCGTCCCACTCGACGCCGCTGATGCCCGAGACATCGCGTTCGTTCACTTGGGTGAGCATGTGGTGCAAGCCGTGGCCAAATTCATGGAAGAGGGTAATCACGTCGTCATGGGTGAGCAAGGCGGGTTGACCATTCACGCCTTCGGCGAAGTTGCACACCAGGTGCGCCACGGGCGTTTGCAACACGCCCGTGTCGGGGCGCTGCCAGCGGCCGCGCACATCGTCCATCCAGGCGCCGCCACGCTTGCCAGCGCGTGCGGGTGGGTCCAGATAGAACTGGCCGACCAATTGGCCGTCGCGCTCGATCCGGTAAAAAGCCACGGCCGGGTGCCAGACGGGGGCCTGGTCGGGGCGGATAGACACCTCAAACAGGGTTTCGATGATCTTGAACAAGCCGGCCAGCACTTTGGGGGCCGTGAAGTACTGCTTGACCTCTTGCTCGCTGAAGCTGTAGCGGGCTTCCTTGAGCTTTTCGCTCAAGTAGGGCACGTCCCAGGCATTCAGCGGGCCGGTGATGCCGAGTGCGTTGGTCGCGAATTCGCGCAAGTCGGCCAGGTCTTTTTCGGCAAATGGGCGGGCTTTTGCCGCCAAGTCGCGCAAGAAGGCGGTGACTTTTTCGGGGGATTCCGCCATCTTGGGCACCACCGACACTTGGGCGTAGTTGTCAAAGCCCAGCAAGCGGGCTTCTTCCTGGCGCAACGCCAGGATTTCCTGCATCAAGGGCGTGTTGTCGAAGTGCTTAAAGTCTTCGGGGGCCTGGTCCGACGCGCGGGTCACATAGGCTTTGTAGAGCTGCTCGCGCAGTGCGCCGCTGTCTGCAAACTGCATCACGGGCAGGTACACCGGCATTTTCAGGCTCAGGCGGTGGCCCTCTTTGCCTTCTTTTTGCGCGGCCTCGCGGGTGGCCTGCACCACATCGGCGGGCACGCCTTTCAATTGGTCTTCGCTCACGTACAGCGCAAATTTGTCGGTCGCGTCGAGTGTGTTTTCGCTGAACTTTTGCGTGATTTCGGCCAGCCGTTCCTGGATGGCCGCGTAGCGCTCTTTGGCCGCACCTTTCAGCTCGGCACCGCCCAGTACAAAGGCGCGCAAGGCATTTTTGTGGGCTTGTTTTTGCTCATGGTTCAGGCGGCTCGCGTCAATCGCCTTGTATTTGGCGTACAGGCGCTCGTCGCTGCCCAGGCGGGTCCAGAACTCGGTCACGCGGGGCAGGGCGGCGTTGTAGGCGGCGCGCAGCTCGGGCGTGTCGGCCACGCTGTTGAGGTGTGAGACCGCGCCCCAGGCCAGTCCCAAGCGTTCGGTGGCCACGTCGAGGGTCTGGGCGATAGCTTTCCAGTCGGCTGGAAAGTCTGCCGCGGTGACTTTCTCCAGAGCTTGTTCGGCCGCAGCCAGCAGTTCGTCCATGGCCGGGGCCACATGCTCGGGGGCAATGCGGTCAAACAAGGGCAGGCCAGAGGTGTCGAGCAAGGGGTTGGTCATGGGTTTCCAAATAGGGGTTCAGTCGGTACTTTGTATCACTTGGAGGCGCGTTCAGCCGCTTCAAGGGTATTGACCAGCAGCATGGTGATCGTCATGGGGCCCACGCCACCGGGCACCGGGGTGATGTAGCCTGCGACTTGTTTCACGCCGTCAAAGTCCACGTCGCCACACAGCTTGCCTTCGTCGTTGCGGTTCATGCCCACGTCCAGCACCACCGCGCCGGGTTTGACCATGTCAGCGGTCAGCACGTTGCGCTTGCCCACCGCCGCGACGATCACGTCGGCTTGCAATGTCAGCGCTTTGAGGTTTTGGGTGCGCGAGTGCGCCACCGTCACGGTGGCGTCTTTTTGCAGCAGCATCAGCGCCATGGGCTTGCCCACAATGTTGCTGCGGCCAATGACCACGGCGTGCTTGCCGCGCAGGTCGTAGCCGATGCTCTCGAGCATCTTCATGCAGCCATAAGGCGTGCAAGGCCAGAAACCCGGCATGCCGGTCATCAAGGCCCCGGCACTGGCGATGTGAAAGCCGTCCACGTCTTTGGCCGGGCTGATGGCCTCGATCACTTTTTGGGCGTCGATGTGGGCGGGCAAGGGCAGCTGCACCAGGATGCCGTGGATGCTGGGGTCTTGGTTGAGCGCTTCCACGCGGGCCAGCAAGGCGGCTTCGGTCATGTCGGCCGCGTATTTTTCGAGCACCGAATGCAGGCCGCTGTCTTCGCAGGCCTTGACCTTGTTGCGCACATAGACCTGGCTGGCCGGGTTGTCACCCACCAGCACCACGGCCAGACCCGGGGTGATGCCTTTGGCCTTGAGGGCCTGGGCACGGCTGGCGACTTGGGTGCGCAGTTGTTTGGACAAGGCGTTGCCATCGATGAGTTGGGCGGTCATGTTTGAAACTCGAAAAGGTCAGAGAAAAATGCAAAACGCCCGACAGGTGCGGGCGTTTGGGGCTTGTGGATGCGGATCAGGCTTTGGGTGCGTTTTGCCCCAGCGCGATCTTGAGCAGATCGGCCACCGTGTTGGCGTTGAGCTTTTCCATGATGTTGGCGCGGTGCGCTTCCACCGTCTTGATGCTTATGCCCAGATCGTCGGCGATCTGTTTGTTGAGGCGTCCGGCCACAATGCGCTCGAGCACCTGGGCTTCGCGACCCGTGAGTTTGGACAGCAGGGCGTCGCGGCTGGCGGCTTGCTGGTAACCGGCAAAAGCGTCACGGGCTTCGTCGAGCATGCGCTCGACCAGACCCAACAATTCTTCTTCTTTGAACGGTTTTTGGATGAAATCCATCGCGCCTTTTTTCATGGTGTTCACGGCCATGGGCACGTCGCCGTGGCCGGTGATGAACACGATGGGCAGGGGAGACTTGCGCTCGATAAGGCGGTCTTGCAACTCCAGACCGGTCATGCCGCCCATGCGGATGTCGGCGATCAGGCAGGCGACTTCGCGGGGGTCGTAGCGGCTGATGAAAGACTCGGCACTGTCAAAACAACGCACCCGGTAATCCTTGCCTTCGAGCAACCACTGCAAGGAATCGCGCACTGCTTCGTCGTCGTCCACAACGTACACAGTGCCTTTTTTGGGAATCAAGCTCATTCATTTACCCCGTGGGTTGTTATGTGGTCAAAGCGGCTTCGACCGGAATCCAGAAGGAGAACCTGCAACCGGTCACCTCGCCGGCATTGTAGAGGTTCTCCGAAACGATCCGGCCCTGGTGAGATTCGATGATGCTGCGGCACAAATTCAGGCCAATCCCCATGCCTTCCACCTTGGTCGAGAAAAAGGCCTCGTAGACCCGCTCGGTGTCTTCCGGTGGCAAACCTTGGCCTGTGTCCGTGACTGAAAACTCCACCACCGACTGGTTGTCGATTTGCCTGGGCACGATGCGCAACTCGACATGCCGTTGCCCGGCGGGGCGGTTGGCGTTGTCGATCGATTCGGCCGCGTTTTTCATCAGGTTGATCAGCACCTGTTCGATCAGGATCGGGTCCACCATCAGCTGTGGCAGTCGGGCCGCCACATGGTGGGTCAGGCGCACGTTGCGACGGCGCATCTCGATTTCGGCCAGCTCCAGTGCTTCGCTGACCATGGCCGACACATCCGACAAAGTGCGGTTGGGCTCGCTACGTTTGACGAAGCTGCGGATGCGCAAAATGATCTGACCGGCGCGCTGAGCCTGGCGGGCGGTTTTGTCCAGCGCAGACAGCAGGTCTTCTTCCTTGACCTGCTGTGACTTGATGCGCGAAATCATGCCGCTGCAGTAATTGCTGATGGCTGTGAGCGGCTGGTTCAGCTCGTGCGCCACGCTGGAGGCCATTTCGCCCATGGTGATCAGGCGGCTGGCGTTTTGGGCGCGTTCGGCTTGCTGGGCCGCCAGCTCTTCGGCCTGTCGGCGCGGCGTGATGTCGCTGGCAATCACCATTTGCGCCAGTCGTCCGTCGGCCCAGTTGATGTAGCGCGAGCGCACTTCCAGCCATTTGCCCAACTCCGACACGAAGATTTCGGAGTTTTCGGATTTGGCGACGGTCAGGCTTTCCGTGGGCAGACCCGCCATCTCGTCCACATCGTCGTTCTCTTCAGCCCGGTCATTGCTGTCGGTCGCGCCCGCTTGCTGCACCAGTCTCAGGTGCCCCACGGTGTTCTGACCAAACCAGAGCCGGTATAACTTGTTGGCAAACAGCAGCTCTTCGCTGCCCAAAGGGGCCACCGAAACCGAGGCGTCCAGCGCCTCCAGCACGATGGTGAAGCGTTCATGCGAACTGGCCAGCTGCTCCCGAATCCGGTTGGGTTCGGTGATGTCGGTCATCGAGGTCATCCAGCCGGTCTGCTTGCCGGTCGCATCGATCAGCGGTGACACGTACATGCGGGCATCAAACAGTTGACCGTTTTTGCGTTTGACCCGCACCTGAAAACCACCTGCGGAGTGTTGCCCACTGATCTCTTCTTCCAGCCGTTTCATCAGCAACTCGCGGTCCTGATCTGGCCAGTAGGGGAAAGGGGCCACCGCACCGACCAGATCGGACTCGCTCCAACCCGTCATCTGGCAAAAAGCGGGGTTGACGTAAGTGATGCGCCCGCGCAGGTCAAGGGCCCGCATGCCCGTCAGCATGGAGTTTTCCATGGCGCGTCGGAAGTTGGTTTCGGCCACCAGGGCTTTTTGGGCCTGTATGCGCCTGCGGGTATGCCGCCAGTTGCCGATGAGCATCCAGGCCGTCATGACACTCAACACACTCACCAACCAAAACAAGCCGCCACCCACCAGGCCCTGAGAAGTGCGCCAGGCTTGGGCCCGCAAAATCAGGTCGTTGCCGACGGGCGAGACGGGTACTTCGTAATCGTTGTTGGGTTTGTCACTGCCGGGCAGCAAGCGCCACAGGGCAATGCGGCCCGGAATGGTTTGTCCGGCCAGCAATTGGCCTTTGCCGTCTTGCAGTGCCACGGCATATTTGGCCAGCACCTCGGTCGGGATGCCGTAGCGCAGCAGCCCTTCCATGGTGTATTCCGCCAGAATCACCCCGCTGAAGCGGCCTTGGTCGTTGCTCAGGGGGGTGTGCAACTGCAACACCGCGAGTTGGGCGTCCTTGTCCACATCGGTGTTGATCTGGCCATAGATGGGCTGCATCAAGTCGCGTGCCAGGCTGAAGTGGCTTTCGGTTTCGCCCACTTTGAGCACCGTGCCTGCACGCATGTGCTGGCTGGGCGAAATGCTGGAGACGCTCTGGTTGGCGATGATGCGCCGACGATCGTCGATCCAGGTCAAGGACAGAAACTCAGGGTATTGCTGCACCAGGGCTTCAGCTCGGGACAAAAACTGATCGGTGCGGATCTCCTTGTTGGAGACATCGCGTGCAAGGCGCATGACCTGCTCTTGCCGCTCCAGCAAACGCAGACGCAGGCGTTGTTGAGCGTATTCCACATCCCGTTTGATGGCTTCCTGTTCCCGCTCGATCTCTTCGACCCGCAAGTACCAGAATGCGCTGGCAATGGCGGCCAAAAAAAGCACCACAGCCACCACGGGGGCCAGGTTGGCATAACGATCCTGTCTGTTGGGAGATTGGCGGTGCCACCACGAGCGCCACCAAGCCCACGGTCCGACCTGAGTCACGACCGATGCTGCTTTGTTCAATTCCATCCCCGGAGTTTAGGGGACAAGCCCTCTGTCATGCCCTTGTGATCCGCTTGGCAGTCCATGAAAACAGGTATTAAATTTCACTATACAAAACGCCAAAGCACAATTTGAAATAACGAAAAAAATATGTGAGAATTCGGGCATCATTTGTTCACAACAGCAACAGGAGACACGCATGACAGCGGCTACACCACAACAACCGGGCCGTGACCTGGACGCACAGGAGACCCGTGAATGGATGGACGCACTGTCCGCCGTGATTGAAAAAGCAGGCCCAGAGCGTGCCCACTTTTTGCTTGAAGAGCTGCTGGAAGAAGCCCGCCAGCACAGCATCGATCTGCCGTTTTCGGCCACCACCGGTTATGTGAACAGCATCGAGCCCAATGAAGAGGCCCGCTGCCCCGGCAACATCGAAATCGAAGAACGCCTGCGGGCTTACATGCGCTGGAATGCCATGGCCATGGTCGTCAAGGCCAACCGCCACAACCCCGAAGACGGTGGTGACCTGGGTGGTCACATCGGCTCGTTCGCCTCGCTGGCCCACATGTTCGGTGCCGGCTTTAACCATTTCTGGCACGCCGAGAGCGAAAACCACGGCGGTGATTGCCTCTACATCCAGGGCCACGTCTCCCCCGGCGTCTATGCCCGCGCTTACCTCGAAGGCCGCCTGACCGAAGAGCAATTGCTCAACTTCCGCCAGGAAGTGGACGGCAAAGGTTTGTCGAGCTACCCACACCCCAAACTCATGCCCGAGTTCTGGCAGTTCCCCACGGTGTCCATGGGTTTGGGCCCCTTGATGGCGATCTACCAAGCCCGCTTTTTGAAATACCTGCACGCCCGTGGCATCGCCAACACCGAAAACCGCAAAGTTTGGGTGTTCTGCGGCGACGGCGAGATGGACGAAGTCGAATCACTGGGCGCGATCGGCTTGGCCGCACGCGAGAACCTGGACAACCTGATCTTTGTCGTCAACTGCAACCTGCAGCGCCTGGACGGCCCGGTGCGCGGCAATGGCAAGATCATCCAAGAACTCGAAGGTGAATTCCGCGGCTCGGGCTGGAACGTCATCAAGCTCTTGTGGGGCAGCGAGTGGGACAGCCTGCTGGCCCGCGACAAGGATGGCGCGCTGCGCAAGCTGATGATGGACACCCTGGACGGCGACTACCAGGCCTTCAAAGCCAACGATGGCGCGTATGTGCGCAAGCATTTCTTTGGCCGCGACCCGCGCACACTCGAGATGGTGGCGCACCTGTCAGACAACGACATCTGGAACCTCAAGCGCGGTGGTCACGACCCTCAGAAGGTCTACGCCGCTTACCACAAGGCCGTCAACACCAAGGGCCAGCCTACGGTGCTGCTGATCAAGACCGTCAAGGGCTTCGGCATGGGCAAGGCGGGCGAGGGCAAGAACACCGTCCACCAGACCAAGAAGTTGACGGACGATGACATCAAGTACATGCGCGACCGCTTCAACATCCCGATCCCGGACAGCGAGTTGCCCAAGATCCCGTTCTACAAGCCTGCAGACGACACGCCCGAGATGCGTTACCTGCACGAGCGCCGCCAAGCCCTGGGCGGCTACCTGCCCAAGCGCCGTGCCAAGGCCGACGAGAGCTTCACCGTGCCTTCGCTCGAGACCTTCAAGGCCGTGATGGAGCCCACCGCCGAAGGCCGTGAAATCTCCACCACCCAAGCCTATGTGCGCTTTTTGACCCAGCTGCTGCGCGACCAAGCCCTGGGCCCCCGCGTGGTGCCCATCTTGGTGGACGAAGCCCGTACCTTCGGTATGGAAGGCCTGTTCCGCCAGATCGGCATCTACAACCCTGCTGGCCAGCAGTACACCCCGGTCGACAAAGACCAGGTCATGTACTACAAGGAAGACAAAGCCGGTCAGATCCTGCAAGAAGGCATCAACGAAGCCGGTGGCATGTCCAGCTGGATCGCTGCGGCCACCAGCTACAGCACGTCCAACCGGATCATGATCCCGTTCTATGTGTACTACTCGATGTTCGGCTTCCAGCGTATTGGCGATCTGGCTTGGGCTGCGGGCGACATGCAAGCGCGCGGCTTCTTGCTGGGCGGCACATCGGGTCGCACCACGCTCAACGGCGAAGGCTTGCAGCACGAAGACGGTCACAGCCACATCATGGCCAACACCATCCCGAATTGCGTGTCGTATGACCCCACCTTCGCCCACGAAGTCGGCGTCATCCTGCACCACGGTTTGAAGCGCATGGTCGAGAAGCAAGACAACGTCTTCTACTACCTGACGCTGCTGAACGAAAACTACGCCATGCCAGGTCTGACGCCCGGCACCGAAGAGCAGATCATCAAGGGCATGTATTTGTGCAAGCCCGGTGCTGCTGGCGAGAAGCGCGTGCAATTGCTGGGCTCGGGCACCATCCTGCGCGAATCCATTGCCGCGCAAACCCTGCTGGCCACCGACTGGGGCATTCAGGCCGATGTGTGGAGCTGCCCCAGCTTCAACGAACTGACCCGCGACGGTCAGGACGCCGAACGCTACAACTTGCTGCACCCGCTGGAAACACCCCGCGTACCGTTTGTCAGTCAGCAACTGGCCAAGCACAGCGGTCCTGTGGTGGCATCGACCGACTACATGAAGGCCTATGCCGAGCAGATCCGCCCGTTCGTTCCGAAAGACCGCACCTACAAAGTGCTGGGCACCGACGGTTTTGGTCGCTCGGACTTCCGCAGCAAGCTGCGCGAGCACTTCGAGGTCAACCGCCACTACATCGTGATCGCGGCCCTCAAAGCGCTGAGCGAAGACGGCGCAGTGCCCGCAACGCAAGTGGCTGAAGCGATCAAAAAGTACGGCATCAAAACCGACAAGATCAACCCGCTGTACGCATAAATCCGGGAGACACACATGGCATTGGTAGAAGTACAAGTCCCGGACATCGGGGATTTTGATGAAGTGACCGTCATTGAATTGATGGTCAAAGTGGGCGACACGGTAAAAGCCGAGCAATCGCTGATCACGGTCGAATCCGACAAAGCCTCTATGGAGATCCCGTCGAGCACTGCGGGCGTCGTCAAGGAAATGCGCGTGGCGCTGGGTGACAAGGTCAAACAAGGCTCGGTCGTGCTGGTGGTGGAAGCCGCTGGCGCGGCAGCTGCCCCGGCTGCTGCATCCGCTGCCGCAGTGGCTGCACCCGCACCCGCCGCAACGCCCGTGGTTGTTGCACCTGCTGCCGCGCCTGCTGCATCCGGTCCCGTTGAAGTGCGTGTGCCTGACATCGGTGACTTCAAGGACGTGGCCGTCATCGAAGTCATGGTCAAGCCTGGCGACACCATCAAAGTCGAGCAATCGCTGATCACCGTCGAGTCTGACAAAGCCTCGATGGAAATCCCTTCCTCGGCCGCGGGCGTGCTCAAAGAGCTCAAAGTCAAAGTGGGCGACACGGTCAACATTGGTGACTTGCTGGCTGTTTTGGAAGGCACTGCCTCTGTGGCCCCCGTGGCAGCTGCTGCTGCGGCTCCTGTGGCCGTGGCTTCGGCCCCGGCTGCTGCGCAAACTCCCGTCGCGGCCGCTGCCGCTGCGGTGGCCGCACCCGCTCATGCCCCGGGCGGCACCACGCTGGGCTTGCCTCACGCCTCGCCATCGGTGCGCAAGTTCGCCCGTGAGCTGGGCGTGCCGCTGGAAGAAGTCAAAGGCTCGGGCCTCAAGGGCCGAATCACCCAGGACGACGTGCAAGCCTTCACCAAGGCGGTCATGTCGGGTGCTGCACAAACCAAGGCCCAAGCGGCTAAGGCACCTGCAGGTGGCGGCGGCTCCGAGCTGGGCCTGATCCCCTGGCCCAAGGTGGACTTTGCCAAGTTCGGCCCGATCGAGCGCAAGGAAATGTCGCGCATCAAGAAGATCAGCGGCGCCAACCTCTTGCGCAACGCCGTGATGATCCCGGCCGTCACCAACCACGACGACGCCGACATCACCGACCTCGAAGCCTTCCGCGTCTCCACCAACAAGGAAAACGAGAAGAGCGGCATCAAGGTCACCATGCTGGCCTTCCTGATCAAGGCCTGCGTGGCCGCGCTCAAGAAGTTCCCCGAGTTCAACAGCTCGCTGGACGGCGATGCGCTGATCTACAAGCAGTACTGGCACATCGGTTTTGCCGCCGACACGCCCAACGGCCTGGTGGTGCCCGTCATCAAGGACGCCGACAAGAAAGGCGTGCTGCAGATCAGCCAGGAAATGGGTGAGCTGGCCAAGAAGGCCCGCGACGGCAAGCTCGGCCCCGCCGACATGTCGGGTGCGACCTTCACCATCTCCAGCTTGGGTGGCATCGGTGGCAAGTACTTCACGCCCATCATCAATGCGCCCGAAGTGGCCATCCTCGGTGTGTGCAAGAGCACCATGGAACCTGTCTGGGACGGCAAGCAGTTTGTGCCCCGCCTGATGTTGCCCCTGTCCTTGACATGGGACCACCGCGTCATCGACGGCGCCGCAGCGGCACGCTTCAACGCGTTCCTGGGTCAAATCCTCAGCGACTTCCGTCGCGTGTTGCTCTAAGGATTTGATATGGCACTGATTGATATTCAAGTTCCCGACATTGGCGACTTCGACGAAGTGGCCGTGATCGAGTTGCTGGTCAAACCCGGCGACACCGTCAAGGCCGAGCAATCGCTCATCACCGTCGAGTCCGACAAGGCCTCGATGGAAATCCCGTCCTCCCACGCTGGCGTTGTGAAGGAACTCAAGGTTCAGCTGGGCGACAAGGTCAAGCAAGGCTCTGTGGTGCTGGTGCTGGACGGCGAGGGCGCTTCGGCAGCCCCAGCTGCCGTTTCTGCTCCAGCGGCCTCGGCTGCTGCACCTGCGCCCGCAGCTGTGGCTTCGGCTCCGACAGCGGCGCCTGCTGCACCAGCCCCCGTGGCTTCCAGCTTCGGCGGCTCTGCCGACCTCGAGTGCGATGTGCTCGTGCTCGGCGGTGGCCCTGGCGGCTACTCGGCTGCCTTCCGCGCTGCCGATCTGGGCCTCAAGGTCGTCATCGTCGAACGCTACGCCACCTTGGGCGGCGTGTGTCTCAACGTTGGGTGCATCCCCTCCAAAGCGCTGCTGCACGTGGCCGCCGTGATGGACGAAGTGGCCCACATGGCCGACCTGGGTGTGGACTTTGGCAAGCCTGCGGTCAACATCGACAAACTGCGCGGCCACAAGGAAAAAGTCATCGGCAAACTCACGGGTGGCTTGGCCGCCATGGCCAAGATGCGCAAGGTCACCACCGTGCGCGGCTTGGGTCAGTTTGTGGGTGCACATCACCTCGAAGTGGAGGAAACGACTGGGACGGGTCAAGAAAAAACCGGCAGCAAAAAAGTGATCGCGTTCAAACGCGCCATCATCGCGGCGGGTTCACAAGCCGTGCACTTGCCTTTCATGCCCAACGACCCACGCGTGGTCGACAGCACGGGCGCTTTGGAACTCAAAGAAGTGCCCAAGCGCATGTTGATTTTGGGCGGCGGCATCATCGGCCTAGAGATGGGCACGGTTTACAGCACGCTGGGCGCACGCCTGGACGTGGTGGAAATGATGGACGGCCTCATGCAAGGCGCTGACCGCGACTTGGTGAAGATCTGGCAAAAGATGAACGCCAAACGCTTTGACAACATCATGCTCAAGACCAAGACCGTGTCCGCACGCGCCTTGCCCGAAGGCATTGAAGTCACGTTTGCACCAGCAGAAGAGGGCGGCACAGCCCCCGCGCCGCAGGTGTACGACCTCGTGTTGCAAGCCGTGGGCCGCACGCCCAACGGCAAAAAACTCGCCGCTGAAAAAGCAGGCGTGTCTGTGACCGATCGCGGCTTCATCAACGTCGACATTCAGATGCGCACCAACGTACCGCACATCTTCGCCATCGGCGACATCGTGGGCCAGCCCATGTTGGCGCACAAGGCGGTGCACGAAGCCCACGTGGCGGCCGAAGTGATTGCGGGCGAACTGCAAGGCAACAAAGAGCTGGCAGCCGCAGCGTTCAACGCACGCGTCATCCCAAGCGTGGCCTACACCGACCCCGAAGTGGCATGGGTCGGCTTGACCGAAGATCAAGCCAAGGCGCAAGGCATCAAGGTGAAAAAGGGCTTGTTCCCTTGGACGGCTTCAGGCCGCGCCATTGCCAACGGCCGCGACGAAGGCGTGACCAAACTGCTGTTTGACGATTCACCCGAGGCCCACGGCCACGGCAAAATCTTGGGCGGCGGCATGGTCGGCACACACGCGGGCGACATGATTGGCGAGATCGCGCTGGCCATCGAGATGGGCGCAGACGCTGTGGACATCGGCAAGACCATCCACCCCCACCCCACGCTGGGCGAAAGCATCGGCATGGCGGCGGAGGTGGCGCACGGCAGCTGCACAGACGTGCCGCCCAGCAAGAAGTAAACGCTTCAAGCCTTAACAAAGAAAGCCGCCAACCTGAATGAGTTGGCGGCTTTTTTTTTGATGAACTGGTGTCGTTGACTCAGGCCGTAATAGCCTCCTCAACCGATGGCATCCATCCAATTTTGGATTTGGAGCTGACTTGCATGTAAAAAGGCGGCATCGCTACTGACCAGCACGGCTTTGGCTTCCAGTGCATGCGCGGCAATTTGCATGTCCAGCGCCGACAAGCTGATGCCTTTGCTTTGCAGTTGCGCCCGCAGTGTGCCGTAGGTCTGAGCCACGGCTTCGTCCCACGGCAGCACCTCTACTCGACGCAAAAATTCGTGCACAGCTGCTTTCAACGCCAGTGCTTCGGGTCGTTTTGCCAAACCATAGGCCAGCTCACCTGCCGTGATGGCCGATATGCAAACGCTGTGCATGGGCACGGCCAGCAAGTGTTGGGTCGCCTGCGGATGCCGTTTGATGAGGTGGCTGACCGTGTTGGTGTCCAGCAGGTAGCGTGTGTTCATGGCCTGGCTCAGTGCCCCAAGGTGTTGGGTAACGACTCAAAAGGGTCGCGATCTGTAGCCTCAGCTTGGTCGTGTGGCGTGCGTTCTTCGGGGCTCAAAAAGTCGTCAGGTACCTGAGCGTTGTCAGCCGCCGCGAAAAAACCAGTCCAGTCATCGGGACGGCGTGAAAGGATCACATCACCCGTGACCGGGTCTTTGCGGATAAAGACTTCTTCGGTGTCAAACCTGTAGGCCGCTGGCAGGCGTACGGCCTGGCTGCGGCCGTTCAGGAAAAGTTTGGCTGTTTGGGACATGTTTAACCTCCATGGCGCGATGGTAGATACCATAGTATATCCAGGCTGAAAAAATACCCCACGCCGCCGGTCGGTTGGCCTTTGTGGCTCAGGGCCAATTCACCCTCAAGCGCATTGACGAAGCCATCAAAGACCTGGAAAAAACCAAGGAAGCGCTGCACAAGTCAGCCAACAATTTGCGTCTGGCCAACGACAAGGCCGACGACTTGACGATCAAGAAGCTCACACGGGGCAACCCCACGATGGCCGCCAAGTTTGCCGAATTGCCGGGGTCCTAGTCACTTTTTGAGTGGTATTTTTAAAAATACGCCTCATAAATTGATGTGTATCTGCCAAAATACGCCTCATGTCCACCCAAAACCCGTCCACACAACCACGCTACATCTGGCAGCACCGTGCCTGGCCGCAGCTCACATTCGACGCGACGGCACTTGCCCCTGCGCTGGACCTTGCCCGCTTGGAGCAAGGGCGCTTGCTGGGGTTGTTGGGTGCCATTGGGCTGGAGCAAGCCAATGAAGTGCAGCGCGAGTTGTGGGTGCAAGAAGCGCTGGCGACAGCCGCGATTGAGGGGCAGCAGCTCAACCTGGAGTCTTTGCGATCGTCGGTGGCGCACCGGCTTGCACTGGCCGATGCGCCGGGGGCAGACCGTTCTGTTGAAGGTTTGGTGCAGGTGATGCAAGACGCCTTGACCAACCACAGTGCAGCGCTGGATGTGGACAGGCTGTGTCGCTGGCAGTCGGCGTTGTTTCCCGGCGGCACGTCGGGCATTGTCCGTATTGCGGTGGGCCGCCTGCGTGACCATGCCGATGCCATGCAAATTGTCAGCGGGCCTTTGGGGCGTGAGGTGGTGCATTACGAGGCACCGCCCTCTGCAAGAGTGGGTGCAGAGATGGACCGTTTTTTAGCTTGGTTCGCCAAGCCAGATGCCACGCTGAACGGTATCGCACGCGCAGCCTTGGTGCATTTGTGGTTTGAGTCCATCCACCCTTTTGAAGATGGCAATGGCCGCATAGGGCGTGCTTTGGCAGATATGGCTTTGGCGCAAGACATGTATGCGCAAGATCCAGAGGCCAATCCCACGCTGTTGCGGGTGTTCGGCTTGGCGCATCAAATGCATCAAACACGTTCTGCTTATTACGACGCGCTCAACAACGCGCAGTGCTTGCGAGGTGTTTCGCTGGATACTCAAGGGATTGATGTCACATCGTGGGTGCAATGGTTTGTGCAGGCGTTCACCCGTGCCTGTGTGGCCAGCCAGGCCGTGGTGAGCGATGCGACAGACAAAGCGCATTTCCGATTGCGCGCAGCACAGTGTCACATCAACCCGCGCCAAAGCAAGGTGCTGGAGCGCTTGCTCGAAGCCGGGCATGTGGGCTCGGGTGGCGGATTTTTGGGCGGCATGAGCACCGATAAGTACGCCAGGATCACTGGCATCTCGAAAGCCACAGCCGCACGCGATTTGGCCGACCTGGCAGCGCACGGCTTGTTGCGCATCGAGGGTTTGGGCAAAGCCACGCGCTATGTCGTGAATGTGCCGGGTTGGGAGCAGCCAGCGATCAAGCCTTAGTGACTTGCTTCAATGCACCCCAAGGTAACACCCCTCAACCCGCTCCCCATCCACTTCTTCACCTTCTTCGCTGCACAGCGCTGCAATCAAGGATTGGTCCACCACTTGGCCGGGTAGCAGCAGTTCTTCATGGGTCCAGCGCTTGACCAAGTGGCCGTTGGCCACACCCCCGGTGTGTGGGGCTTGGTAGGCGCGGCGGTGTTGCATGGTGATGCCGTTGTTCGCGTTGGCGATGAAGCGGCTTTCGCCCAAGGCCCAGGGTTCAAAGTAGGCGTTGGCGGCAGCATCCACTTGGCGGAAGTAGCTGCGTGCGCCTTCGGCGTTGAGCTTTTTGCGCACGGTGCGCGTGATGAGGCCTTGCAATTGGTCGAGCGCGGCGTGGTCCATTTGATCGAGGGCTTCGGGGCTCATGTCTTGTCCAGCCAGGGCCGCGTTGGTGGCCAGCTCGGCAGGCAGCACTTGCACCATGGCTTTGACCACATCGCGGTGCGGTGCCACGGCGGTGGCCACGCCGCGTGTTTGTGGCTGGATGGGGCAGCGGATCTCGACAAAGCGCGGCTTGACGGGGCCTGTGCAGCCATCGTGGTGGTAATACTCGCCCTGACTGAGGCGCCCCTTGCTGGAGCGCCCGCGCACATCGCGGTAGGTGGGATGCTGGCTGTGAACATTCAGGCAAACGACCAATCCGGTGGCATCGACCAATTGGTAGAAGGCTTCACGCCATTCGGGTAAGAGGAGTTTGTCGTGCAGGTAGTCGCTAGGCAGGGCGCCTTCTTGGCCCACTTCGCCTTCAATGACCAACACAAAAGGCTTGGGTCTGCGCACTCGCCACAGGGCATTGGCAAAGCTCAGCACCGAGCTGGTGCTTTCAGTGTTGGAGGTGGCGCTGTGGCCCGTGGGGTCAGACATGGGAAAAGTTCGGCAATCGGGCGTGATCAATGACGATCAGGAAGTTGGCGGGAATTTTAGGGCTTCATTTCAAAAGGGCTCAGCCTGTGCCCAGCGCTTGCCACACCCGAAGGGCGGCATACGCGTCGTTGGCGGCATAGACCAGTTGCGATTCGCTCAACCGTTCATTGGCGCAATTGCTGGTGGCAGCCTTTTTGGATTTCATGAAGCGCTGATTGAACAACACCGCCACCGCGCCCTTGACCCCCATGTCTTTGCGGTAGCCGCGCTGGTGGAAGACAGTGTTGAGTTCCAGAATGCCTTGGGGCTCAATGCCCAGTTTCTGGATGATGCGTATTCGGTCATCGCCCAAACCAAAACCAGCTTTGACGATCCCCGGTTGCGCCAGCAGTGTGGCAGCCACGCTTCGGCATTGTGGATCGTGCAACTGAAACACCCAGGCTCGCTCTGCAGTGGCAAGTTGCAGGATGTGGGGGCCATCAGAAGCTTCACCCACTCTGAAGGTGGGTTTGGACTCGGTGTCAAAACCCCATGCGTCGGACTGAAGCAGCTGCGCATGGGCTTGCTCCGCTTGTGCGCCGCTGTTGACCAGGGTGATTCGGTCCAGTCCAAGCCGCTCAAAAAGCGGGAGGAGGGCGATGGCGTCTTTATCAGGGGTGGTATGACGAGGGCTCATGTGATCAGCCCGCCGTTTTTCGTGAAGTCTTCTTGGTCTTGTCGCTCGCCTGTTTGCGCACAGTGCGTTCAGCATCGGCTTTCTTCCCTTCGGCCAACCATTGGGCGAATTGTTCGGGAGTTTCCAGCGTGATGCGGCCCAGTGCAGCTGAACGAAAGTCATGGATCACGATGTGTGCGGCCTTGGTGGTGTTGACCCGTCCACCACTTTGCATGGCGCCGCGCACTCGGCCAACGGCTTCGAGCAGGGTTTCGTCGGTGTGGCTGGCCACATCGGTGATTTTGTAGCGGTCCGTCAGTGCCTGCGGATAGTGAGAGATCAGGTAGTTGAGCAATTCCAGTGCGACCACTTCTTCATCAAAAGCGTTCACGCCAATCGCTCCGCTTGCTGCGAGGTTGTAACCGCTTTGCTCAACGATGATGCGCGGCCACAGCACGCCCGGCGTGTCGTACAGATAAAAATCGTCGGCCAGCGCGATTCGCATCTCTTGCTTGGTCACGCCAGCTTCGTCACCTGTTTTGGCTGCGCGTTTGCCTTTGAGGGTGTTGATCAGCGTGGATTTGCCCACGTTGGGAATGCCGCAGATCAGCACGCGCATGGGTTTGACCATGCCGCCACGGTGGGGGGCCAGTTGTTGGCAGGCGTCGATCAGTGCTTTGGCGGGCGAGCTCATGCTCGTGTCCAGGCCTATGGCCCGCACGCCGTGCAGGGCGTTGTAATGGGCCAGCCATTGGGTGGTTCGGGCTGGATCGGCCAAATCCTGTTTGCTCAAAATTTTGAGAGCGGGCTTGCCCTTGATCAGCTCGGCCAACATTGGGTTGGCACTGGAGCCGGGAAGTCGCGCATCGAGCATTTCGATGACGACGTCAATCTCTTTGAGGCGCTCCCCAATCGCTTTGCGCGTGAGGTGCATGTGTCCGGGAAACCATTGAATCGCCATAAAAGCCGCTGCCAACCGAGAATCAAAGATGTTGATTGTCGGTCACTTTGGTTGCAGTGGTTGAGTTTTCAACAGACCGTGGCGCCATGGGGCCCATCCCTTGGCCCATAGCGCCATGCAGTTTCAGCGGACCAGATCTTCCAGCGCGTCGATGACGATGCTGGTGCCAATGGCGATCAGCAAAATATCAGAGGCGACGCGCACGTATTTGTAGCCCGCAGGAGGTACGCCCAACGTCAGCACCACCGAGCGGGGCACATCGTAATAAACCACCCCAGCAGGCAAAGGTGCACCCTTGCGCCATTTTTTCGCTTGCCCCGGTGGCAAGCAGCCGTTGCCTTTTTTGGCCAAGCCGGGTGGACAAAACCCCATATTTTCTTTTTGCCCGTAGTAAGCGCGTGCCGCTTCTTGTTGGTGCGGCTGAAAATAAGCACCAATGGCAAGGGTGCCAGCGGAGGAGGGCGACGACATGTGCGGCGGCTGCGTTGCTTGCGAGCGGTGCATGCCTTGCGGCTCGTGATCGCGCTTGCGCATGGGATGCTGAGCGCGATCCTGACTTGGCTTGCCTTGGCGCTGGGCTTTACGGGGCCTTTCATCATCCGGCTTTTGTGCCTGAGCTGCTTGGGGTAGCCATAGCGCAGGCGCCAAAACCAGCAATGCGGTGCAGATGTATCGTGTCGAGATCATGGGATGCTTTCGTTGAACTTGTCGAACTGTGGATCTGCACAACTTATCTGCACCCGCGGAAAATCGATGTGCGTCAACACACACAAGTGCATGTCTTGCCCAGCACCCGGCCCATGAAAAAAGGCAGCCAGGTTATTCACCATGGCTGCCTTTCGGCGAAAGCAATTGAAAAATTACTTCTTCTTGTTCACGGCTGCTTTGAAAGCGGCGCCGGCAGTGAAACGAGGCACGGTAGCGGCTGCAATCTTGAGCTTCTCACCTGTGCGTGGGTTCTTGCCAACGCGGGCTGCGCGCTTGGCTGCTTTGAAGGTACCAAAACCAATCAATTGCACGTCTTGTTTTTTTGCAACTGTCTTGGTGATGATTTCAACCAAAGCGCTCACGGCACGGCCGGCGGCGGCTTTGGACATGTCTGTTTCTTTTGCCAAGGCTTCGATCAGTTCTGCTTTGTTCAAGATTTTCTCCAAATGAATAGAACGGCGAGATTTTGCCATGCAAAGATTCGGTTGTTGACTTAATTTTTCTCAATTTCATCAAGTTGTTTCACCTATGCAACTTTACATAATATACATCGTATGTAATTAGCTGGGTGTGAAACATTCCACCGATGAGGGATGGCTCAGTTGCAGCAGCTTCACCAGCCTGTTTTGAAAGGCTTGCTCGGCACCCTTGGTGCACTGTCCGCCTGAGCGGGTCCAGTCGGCGGCGTTGTCTGAACCCCGGCAGGCACTGATGCGGGCTGAGTCACCGCTGCGCTGGTGGCAGGCTCTGAAGCGTGTGTGGGCGTTGCAGCTTCTTTAAGCTTTTCAGCACGCGCACGTTGGCGCTGCAAGCCGACTTCGATCAACTCCTTGGCGTTTTGGCGCTGACCGCGTACAGCAAAATCCAGCGCCGTCATGCCCAGCTGGTTTTTGATGTTCAGGTCAGCACCCGCCTGGATCAGCACCTTGACGGCCTCGGGGCTGCCGTACATGGCGGCCATCATCAAGGGCGTGGTGCCGTTGGGAGATTCCGCATCGATGTAGGCGCTTTGCTCTAGCAAAAACTCAATGACCTGTACCTGACCCGTAGAGGCCGCGTAATGCAGAGGCGCCCATCCGGGCTTGTTGACATCGGCATCGTTTTCCACGAGCTTTTTGACCAAGGGCAAATATCCTTTGAGCGCGGCCAGCATCAAGGCGCTTTCATCCTTGTCGTTGCGAACTTCCACTTTGACTTTGGGCCAACCCGCCAACAACTCCGCCACTTTGAGCGATGGCTCCCGCACGGCCAGCATCAGGCCAGAAACACCGGAGGGATTGACCGTATTGGGATCGAAACCACGCTGCAACAAGCTCTGGACTGTTTTGACATCATCGAACTGGATCGCCTTGAAAAAGTCTTCGTAAGAGCCTGCCCACGTGATGCTCAAGGAAGACAAAAATCCAGCAAAAACAATGATCTTTTTAAACAACTGAAAGCTGTGCATGAAGTTATTCAGCCGAGGTTCGGGCAAACAATTGAAGGAAATTCCGAGTGGTGAGTTCACCGATGGCCTCGCTCGTCGAGCCGCGCAACTCCCCGAGCAACTTGGCCACGTAGGGCACATAAGACGGGTTGTTGGTCTTGCCCCGGTAAGGCACAGGGGCCAGGTAAGGGCTGTCGGTTTCGATGAGCAAGCGATCATCTGGCACAAATTTGGCCACCTCGCGCAAATCGGCTGCTGTTTTGAAGGTCAGGATGCCTGAGAACGAGATGTAAAAACCCAAGTCCAGCGCGGCCCGTGCTACCTGCTGGCTTTCGGTGAAGCAATGGAATACGCCGCCTGCGCACCCCGCACCACCCGTCTCGCCCTCTTCTTTCAGGATGGCGATGGTGTCGTCCGAAGCCTGCCGCGTGTGGATGACCAAAGGCAAGCCTGTCTGGCGGGCCGCCCGGATGTGGGTGCGAAAACGCTCACGCTGCCATTCCAGATCGGCCACAGTGCGCCCGCCTTTGCGCTCGTCCATTTGGTAATAGTCGAGGCCCGTCTCGCCAATGGCGACCACTTTGGGACGGGCCGCGCCATCCAGCAAATCCTGCAGGCTCGGTTCACGCACACCTTCGTTGTCGGGGTGTACACCCACCGTGGCCCACATGTTGCCGTGGGCCATGGCCAAGTTGTGCACTTCATCAAACTTTTCCAGGTTGGTGCAAATGACAAGGGCACGCGTCACCTGAGCGGCCTGCATGGCCTGCTCGATGACGTCCAGCTGGCTCATCAGCTCCGGAAAATTGAGGTGGCAGTGGGAGTCGGTGTACATGGCTCAGCCCTTGGACATCAGGGTTTGGTGGGCGTCGGCGGTCAGGGCTTCGAGCATCAGACCAGCATTGAAGGGGTGTTCGGCCGTGCGGGCCGACTGCATCAGGCGCTTGAACCAATCGGTCAGCTCCGCCACCGATGCGGCGCAAGCAGGCAACTGGCTGGCGTCAAAAAATCGAGGCAAGGCCCCCGACTGGCGCAGCACCAGGTCGTGACACAGTTTTTGCAGGGCATCGATGGCCTGGGCCGGGCTGAGTTCAGCCAAGTGACGGGCATCGCCCTGGCGCATGGCTTTGGGCAAAGCGGCCCACCAATCGGGCGACAAGCCGCTTTCGGCCTGGCGCAACACATCGGTGGGGCGGCCCCCTGCACTGCGCAGCAAAGCCTGCGCCACAGGCGCTTGCACACCCTGCCCGCTCAGCCAGTTCAAGGCTTCATCGGCCTCTGGCCATTTCATCGTGTGGGCGAGACATCGGCTGCGGATGGTCGGCAACAGCAGGTGCCCCGCTTCGGTGGCCAACACAAAGCGCACATCGCCAGGCGGTTCTTCCAGCGTTTTGAGCAAGGCGTTGGCCGTGATGGTGTTCATGCGCTCGGCCGGAAACACCAGCACCGCCTTGCCGCGCCCGCGTGCGTCGGTGCGCTGCGAAAATTCGACCGTATCGCGCATCGCGTCGACCCGGATCTCTTTGCTGGGCTTGCGGGTTTTCTTGTCGATCTCGTCCTGGGCTTTTTCCGACAAAGGCCAGCCCAGCTCGATCATGACCGTCTCGGGCATCAGCACCGCCAGGTCGGCGTGGGTGCGCACGGCAATGGCGTGGCAGCTGGCGCAATCGCCGCAAGCGCCATGCGCTGAGGGTTTTTCGCAGAGCCAGGCCGATGCCAAAGCCAAAGCCAGGTCGTATTGGCCCAGGCCCGAGGGCCCCTGCAGCAACCAGGCGTGACCGCGCTGCGCCAGCAAATCGGTGGCTTGCCTGGCGATCCAGGGGGCTGACACGTTGGCGCTCATGCGGCGCTCCGCTGAAGCCAATCGCTCACGACGCGTGACACATCTGCGCCCACCTTATCGATGCTTTGCGCAGCATCGATGCGGGCAAATCGCCCTGGCATCTCAGCCTGACGGCGGGCATACCCGGCACGAACGGCCGCAAAAAATTCGGCGGGCTGGGATTCAAATTTGTCGGGCACACGGGCAGAGGCCAGACGCTCGGCTGCAATGAGCGGGTCAAGGTCGAACCAGACGGTCAAATCGGGTTGCCGCAAAGATGGATACCCGCCTTCGCGGGTATGACGTGCATGTGGGGTGTGGTTTGCTTCTGGGGTATACCCTGCTTGCCCTGCATGCCCTGTTGTGGCGTCGTCGACAGGGCGCTGCTGCACCATGCGCTCCAGCTCAGCCAGCACTTGCCAGTCAAAGCCCCGCCCACCGCCTTGGTAGGCGAAGGTCGCATCGGTGAACCGGTCGCACAAGACCACATCACCCCGCGCCAGTGCGGGTTCGATGACTTGAACCAGGTGTTCACGGCGGGCTGCGAACATCAGCAGCGCTTCGGTCAGCGGGTCCATGGCTTCGTGCAACACCAATTCGCGCAGTTTTTCCGACAGCGGCGTGCCGCCCGGCTCACGGGTCAACACCACGGCCCTGCCCGCTTGGCGGAACAGATCGGCCACGCGGGCGATGTGAGTGGACTTGCCCGCGCCGTCGATGCCTTCAAAACTGATAAATGTGCCGCTGCTCATAAAGGTGTGAAATCCATCCCCCATTGTCGCCGATGCCACTGGACAGGACGCACAGTTCATCACTGCCCGCGCTGGTAGCGGTTGACGGCCCGGTTGTGCTCATCCAGGGTGGCGCTGAAGTGGCTGGTCCCATCGCCCTTGGCCACAAAATAAATGGCAGCCGTTTTGGCGGGTTGCACCGCAGCCAGCAAAGCGGCTTTGCCGGGCATGGCAATCGGCGTGGGTGGCAGTCCGGCCCGGGTGTAGGTGTTCCAGGGGGTATCGGTCGTCAGGTGCACACGACGCAAATTGCCGTCAAATGCTTCCCCCAGGCCATAAATCACCGTGGGGTCGGTCTGCAGGCGCATGCCGATGCGCAGCCGGTTGTTGAACACGCCCGAAATCTGCGCCCGGTCTTGCGCCTTGCCCGTTTCCTTTTCCACAATACTCGCAAGAATCAGCGCTTGCTCGGGCGACTGCAGGGCGGCTCCAGGTTGCCGAGCTTCCCAAGCTTGCTGCAGGTGCTTGTCCATGGCTTTCATGGCCCGCTGCAGCACCGCCAAATCGCTGGCACCTTTGGCGTAAGAATACGTGTCCGGGTAAAAGCGCCCTTCCGGGGCCACGCCGGGACGGCCCAGCTTGGCCATCACGGCCTCGTCGCTCAAGGTCCGGCTGTCAGCTTGAAGGCTTTCCGCCTTGGCCAAAGCCTGGCGCACCTGCCGCCAGTTCCAGCCTTCCACAATCGTCACAGTGCGCAGACTCTCCTCGCCTCGCACCAGCATGCTCAGCAGCCGTTGCGGCGAGGTGCCCGGTGCAATTTCATAACTGCCCGCCCGCATCTGGCGCGACTGGCCGGACAAGCGAAACCAGGCATACAGCAGCGTGGGCGAGGTCTGAGCCCCGGCATCGGCCACGGCCTGGGCAATCGCCTTGGGGCTTGTGCCCGGCTCGATGGACAGATCCAATGTGGCCTGACGGGTGTCCATGGGATGGTGCAACCACCAATACGCCCCTCCCAGAAGGCCCAAGGCCACGAGCAACAGGCTGACCAACCACTTCATCAAGCCTTTGAGCACGGGCATGTCCTTGTTCGGGTGTTGAAAACGTGGACGGGATGATAATTCACGCCTTGCCAGACGACCGAGCCGCCCCATGAACACCCCTGCAGATTTCAGCCCTCAGCTTCCAGCCCTCTTGAACGGCACCAGTCCCCTGCCCCACTTGGGCGTGATCCAGGCCCAGGGCGAGGACGCGGCCAACTTCTTGCACAACCAGCTGAGCAACGACGTGCTGCTGCTGCCCGTGGGCCAATCGCGACTGGCGGCTTTTTGCTCGGCCAAAGGCCGCATGCAGGCCAGCTTCATCCTGGTCAAAACCGCGCCCGACACCGTCTTGCTGGTCTTGAGCCTCGATTTGCTGGCCCAGACCCTCAAGCGCCTGTCCATGTTTGTGCTGCGGGCCAAAGTCAAAATGAGCGACGCCACCAGCCAGTGGCAGCTGCGCGGCTTGCTGGGAGACAGCGCTCGGGCTGCAGTCGGCTCAGCTGCCCCTTGGCAGACCACGGTCACCGACGGGGCGCATGCTGTGGCCCTTTATCCGGCCGTGCTGGGCGAATCCAAAACCCCACGCGCTTTGTGGATCGCCCCGGCGGGCCATCCGCTGCCTGCCGCCCCCGAGGTCTCGCCAGAAGTCTGGCAGTGGACCGAAGTGATGAGCGGCGTGACCCTGGTCAGCCAGCCTGTGTTCGAGGCCTTTGTGCCCCAAATGCTCAATTACGAGTCAGTGGGCGGCGTGAACTTCAAAAAAGGCTGCTACCCCGGACAAGAGGTGGTGGCACGCAGCCAGTTTCGCGGCACGCTCAAGCGCCGCACGGCGCTCATGCACAGCCCCGTGGCCTTGGAAGCCGGGCAAGACATCTTCACGCCCACCGACCCCGGACAACCCTGCGCCACCGTGGTCTTGTGTGCCGCGCGGCCTGACGGACAAGGATTTGATGCGCTGGTGAGCGGCACGACCGAGAGTCTGCAGACAGGCTGGCGAGCGGATCTGTCAACAGGTACGGCCATGACGCCCATCGCGCTGCCTTACGAATTGCTCGCGGATATCTGAAGTGGCCAGCGCTGGAGAACTGACTTGAACCGTTGGAACATACCTCCATGGCTAGAAGCAGAGGTGTTGCAGAGAGACAAAACCTGCGTCTATTGCCGGCGAGACTTTTCAGTACCGGCACTTAGCCGTGGGGAAAAGCCTTCTTGGGAACACATCATCAATGACGAAGCCATCATCACCCGCACCAATATTTCACTGTGCTGCGTTTCATGCAATGCGAGCAAAGGTGCGAAGGATTTGCGGATTTGGCTCGAGTCCAACTACTGCAAAGAGAAAGGCATCAACCGGTCGACAGTGGCCGATGTTGTGAAAACTGCATTGGCTGATATTGAAAAAGCGGCCTGAACCGCTTCGAGTCAAATCTTGCGCACCATCTCGATGTGCGCAATCCCTGCCTCCTCAAACACCGCGCCATGCGGCTTAAAGCCAGAGCGTTTGTAAAAACCTTCGGCACTGCACTGGGCGTGCAGGATCACCTGCTTGTCGCCTCGGTGCTGCGCAGCGTCCATCAGGGCATGCAGCACCCGGCGGCCCAGGTCACTCCCACGCATTTGCTTTTTGACGGCCATGCGGCCAATGCGGGCCACACCGGGCGCGTGCTGGATCAGGCGGCCTGTGGCCAAACAAAAGCCCATGCGGTTCAGGGCCACGGTGTGTAAGGCGGTCTCGTCTTCGTGGTCCCATTCCAGCTCGGCGGGCACTTTTTGCTCGTGCACAAACACCTCGGTGCGCAACGGGCTGGCCAGTTTCTGGAAGTCGTGCCACGACCCCACATGCACCTGCACCATGTCTTCACCGCGCTCAAAACTTTCCAGCATGTCGCGCAGGGGAACGGGAATGGGCTGGCTCTTTTTGGCCACCGGGTCGGCGTACACATACACCAGCTCGCTGGTGATCAGCAGTTCATCACCCCGAAAAATCGCCCCCGCAAACGTCATGGACGAGTTGCCCACCCGGTCGCAGCGCATGCACACATCGAGATAGTCGTCCATTTCCGCGCTGGCGTGGTACTCGACGCTGGCCTTTTTGACGAACAGGTCACCACCCAGCTGGTGCATGGTTTCGGCGTATGGCATGGCCAACTGCCGCCAATAGTCGGTGACCGCGGTGTCAAAGTACATGAGGTAGTGGCCATTGAAGACGATCTTTTGCATGTCCACCTCGACCCAGCGCACGCGCATGCGGTGAGAAAAACGGAAATCCTGGCGTTTCATGAATCAGCTCCTTTTGTGGGATGGATACCCGCATGCGCGGGTATGACAAGATTTTTTAAGGTTGAGGCAAGTCAAGCTTTTGGTGTTTGGTCATATCCGGCTTGACCGGGCATCCCTGACTTCAAAGGCCGCCCGCAAAGCCCGGCCCGCATCGGCATGGGCTTGCAAGGCATCGGGAATGGCGCGGCCCATGGTGATGAAACCGTGGACCACGCCTTTGTAAATCTCCAGATCGACCGGCACACCCGCCATGCGCAACTTGTCCGCGTACTGCACGCCCTCGTCCACCAGCGGGTCGCATTCGGCCAGGCCAATCCAGGCGGGGGCCAAACCTGAGTGGTCGGGCGCGTTCATCGGGGCAAAGCGCCAGTCATCGCGGTCGGCTTCGTCGATGTAGTTGGCAAAAAACCAGTCCACCGTCTGCTTGTCGAGCATGAAGCCCTCGGCAAAGGTGTGGTGCGAGGCGGTGTCCTGCCGTCCAATGCAGCCGGGGTAAAACAGCAGTTGCAAGCACAAGGCCAGGCCTGCATCGCGAGCCATCAAGGCGCACACGGTGGCCAGGGTGCCGCCTGCACTGTCTCCGCCCACTGCCAATCGTGTGGTGTCCAGGCCCAGCGCCTGGCCCTGCTGGCGCAGCCAGTTCAAGGCGTCCCAGCTGTCGTGGACGGCCGTTGGAAAACGGTGTTCGGGAGCCAGCCGGTAGTCCAGCGACACCACGGCGCAGTGACCCAGGCGCGAGAGTTGGCGGCACAGCACATCGTGGGTGGTCAGGCTGCCCACGCTGAAGCCCCCGCCATGGATGTACAGCAGCACGGGCAAGGCGACCTCGCTGCGCGGGGCATACAGCCGGGCGGGCATGGCGTGGCCATAGCGGGCCGGGATCTGGATGTCCTCCACCCGGTCCACCTGCGGGGCGGGCTGCAGGTCGAGCATGGGCCCGCCAATGTCGTAAAACTCACGCGCCTGTAATGGTGTCATGACCGCCATGGGCGGGCGGCCTGCGCGTTCAACGCGCTCGATCAGGCTGCGTGTGGCGGCATTCAACAACGATCGGGGGTTGGTGTGGTGGCTGCTCATGGGTGTGTGGGTTGTCGATGCCCTCAGGGCTGGGCGGCAGGGGCCAATTTAAACAAGGGGCAAACAAGGGTGACAGCCTCGGCGTGTCACCAATGCCTTCCTGCATCAAAATGGGCTTTGATCGTACAACGCCCTGCCCCGCTGTTCTGTCACTTCCGAACCGGGGCACCAAATTGGAGTCTTCGCATGTCCTTTATCAACTACGTCACCCAAATCCAGATCGACTTTGGCGCGGTGAAGCTGCTGCAAGCCGAATGTGAGCGCGTGGGCATCCGCAAGCCCCTGATCGTGACCGACGCGGGTGTCAAAGCCGCCGGTGTGCTGCAAAAAGCCCTCGACGCCCTGCCCGACCTGCCTGTTGCGGTGTTTGACCAAACCCCCTCGAACCCGACCGAGGCGGCGGTTCGCGCCGCAGCGGCCCTGTACAAAGCCAGCGGCTGCGACGGCCTGATTGCGGTGGGCGGTGGCTCGGCCATCGACTGCGCCAAGGGCGTGGCGATTGCCGTCAGCCACGAAGGCCCGCTCAAAACCTACGCCACCATCGAGGGCGGCTCGCTCAAGATCACCGACCGGGTGGCCCCCATCATCGCGGTGCCCACCACCAGCGGCACCGGCAGCGAAGTGGCACGCGGCGCGATTTTGATCCTGGACGACGGCCGCAAAGTGGGTTTCCACAGCTGGTTCATCGTGCCCAAAGCGGCCATTTGCGACCCTGAGCTGACCTTCGGCCTGCCCCCCATCCTCACGGCTGCAACCGGCATGGACGCGGTGGCGCATTGCATGGAAACCTTCATGGCCGCGCCCTTCAATCCGCCTGCCGACGGCATCGCGCTCGACGGCCTGGCCCGAGGCTGGGCGCACATCGAACGCGCCACCCACAATGGCCAGGACCGCGAAGCACGCCTGAACATGATGAGCGCCAGCATGCAAGGCGCCATGGCTTTCCAGAAAGGCCTGGGCTGCGTGCACTCGCTCAGCCACAGCCTGGGCGGCGTCAACCCGCGCCTGCACCACGGCACTTTGAACGCCATGTTTTTGCCAGCGGTGGTGAAGTTCAACGCGTCGGCTGAAAGCGTGCAAAAAGAAAACCGCCTCAACCGCATGGCCCAGGCCATGGGTCTTCAAAGCGGCTCGGACATCCCCGACGCCATCCGCGACATGTGCGCCCGCTTGGGGCTCCCCACGGGCTTGGGTGCCATGGGCGTGACCGAAGGCCTGTTCGATGCCGTCATCACCGGGGCCTTGGCCGACCACTGCCACAAAACCAACCCGCGCATCGCCTCGGCGGACGAATACCGGGACATGTTGCTGACCAGCTTGTGAAGCTTCAAGCTTCGAAAAGCTCCCGTAAAACCTGCAAGGTATGCTCAAGAACCGATTCAGAGACAGCTCCGAGTCGTTTGGCCAGACGGCTTTTGTCCACCGTTCGCAGTTGGTCAAGGAGTATCTGGCCTGATGTGTCATTGAACGTCAGGGCAATCCTGAATGGGGCTTCAAAACCTTTCGAGCTCATGGGGGCCACGATCACGGTGCGCAAATGATCGTGCAGTTCCTGAGGGGAAATCACGACACAGGGACGGCTTTTCCGAATTTCACTGCCCACGGTGGGGTCGAGGTTGACCAACCAAACCTCGCCTCTTTTCACCATGTCAGATCCTTGTCGTCTTCATTGCCGAATTCACCCATGGCAAGGGCATCGTCCTGTGCTTGTGAAAGCGCTTGTGCGGCTTGAGCCCAGCCTGCACGTGGTGCATTGAGTGGCTTGCGAATCACGATGGCGCCATTTTCAACAGTCAGGTCAGCCTGATCCTCTAAACCCAGTTGCTGGAGCAAGGGTTTGGGAATGACGATACCGCGCGAATTGCCGAATGGGCGAATGGACACCTGCATGAGAACTCCTCCGTGATGCCAAATGTTATTACAAGGTAATAACAAAGTCAATCAAGTAGAAAAAGGCCCCGCTTTTTGGCTTGCGCCGCGCCGTGGCCTTGCGGCTTTGGCCGCATGCCCACGCGCTGCAGCATCCCACGCAGACCGAGCCCAGCGCACAGCCTCTGAGGGCGCATCAAAAATTGAATCCGGTGCAGCCCAATAAGACAGCGCGACTTCTTTGCCCTTCATGGCGTAGGTGAACGGCGCCAGCCCCTTTGCCTCGAACTCGGGCCGATTAACCGCATCGGCCTTGAGGTACAGCCGCTGGTCCATCACGATGGCGAACATCAAACCCTCGTGGTAGAGGCCATGGCCGCCAAACATGCGACGGGCCGACACGGGGGCCCAATCTTCCAGCAACTCCTGCACAAAGGGGATGAAGTCACTCATGTGCGGGGCCGACGTCAGGGCGCGTCGTGGGTGGGCATCTTGGCGCCCACATGCACCTCGCCACGGGCCTCGGCCAGTTCTACCTGACGCTGGCGCTCGGCCAGTTTGGCCTTCTGTTCCGGGGTGCGCTGGTCGTGGCAATGGTCGCAGCTGACCCCTTTCACGTAGTGCGGCGACAACTTGTCCTGTGCGCTCAAGGGCCAGCGACAGGAGCGGCACAGTTCGTGGCTGCCCACGCCCAGGCCATGGCCCACGCTCACGCGCTCGTCGAACACAAAGCACTCACCTTCCCAAATGCTCTGCTCTGGCGGGATTTCTTCGAGGTACTTGAGGATGCCGCCTTCGAGGTGGTAGACCTCGTCAAAACCACGCATTTTCATGAGCGCGGTGGACTTTTCGCAGCGGATACCGCCCGTGCAGAACATCGCCACCTTGGGCTTTTTGCGCGCATCGGTTTTTAGGTGGTCCTGCGCTTCCAGCCAGGCGGGCAGCTGCACAAAATTCTTGATGTTCGGGTTGACCGCACCCTTGAAGGTGCCAATCGCCACCTCGTAGTCGTTGCGCGTGTCGATGACCACCACATCCGGGTCGGCCAGCAAGGCGTTCCAATCGGCGGGTTTGACGTACTGGCCCACCGTCTTGTTCGGGTCCAGCTCGGGCACGCGCAAGGTCACGATTTCTTTTTTGAGCTTGACCTTCATGCGGGTGAACGGCGGCTTGGGGCTCCACGACTCTTTGTGCACCAGATCGGCCAGGCGCGGATCGGCCCGCAAAAACGCCAGCACGGCGCGGATGCCTTTTTCCGGGCCGGCAATCGTGCCGTTGATGCCCTCATGCGCCAAAAGCAAGGTGCCTTTGACCTCGTTGGCCTCGCAACAAGCCTGCAAAGGCGCTTGCAGATCAGCGAAGTCGGGCAAATCGACAAATTTATAGAGGGCGGCGGTGAGGAACGGGGTATCGGCTTGCATGGGCGTGATTATCCCAGCCCGGCGAGCTGGAAATTCGTCACGCCCGACTGGATCGCGCGTCTATGCCTTCGGTGTCCATGGATACCCGCGTTCGCGGGCATGACGCGTTTGAAACCGGAGGCCATTTCTGGAAGTGCTCTCGCGCGTGTGCAACACCCCATCACAAAGTCCGAACGTCTGCCACTGCAGGCCTTGCCAGCCATTCCCCGAACTCATCGGCCATCTGCTGCGCAGCGCTGGCTGCAGCCCTCCACACTTTCACCCGCCCCGCCAGATCCCGGTCGTAGGTCATGAAGTCCTGGCGGTCGGGCAATTTGCCGTTGGGCAGGGTTTTGACCCATTCTGGATTGGGGGCCAGGACGATGGTGTTGTCCAGAAACGGGGTGACCCCATGTCGCCACTTGAGGGCTTTGTCCAGCCAGCCGGGCACCACGTTTTTCTGGAAATGCGGGTAGAGCACGATGGATCGATCAGTCCCTGTTGCTGGCGCCGTCCAGTTCAAATGCAGGTGGTAATCGGTGATGCCGCCGTCCCAATACGCGCCAGCAGGGGCACCGGGGATGTCGTGCACGGCTTTCAGGGCAAAGGGGATGGAGCAGCTGGCCTGCAGCGCAGGCATGAAGTTGCCTTCGGTCAGCCCCACAGCGCGGGTGCGAAAGTCTTGCGCATCAAACGGCAAAGCGGCGCCCTGCCCTGAAAACACCACCCGCTCCAGCCAACCGCCGAGCGCCCGGCGGCTCACGGCGTTGCTGAGGTAGGCCCCGGCGTAGCCCAGCGGCGTCGCCACGAGGTGCTCGCGGTGCAGCACATGCCGCCCTCGTGAGGTGACGATGTGCAAACGATAGCGCGGATGGCTCAGCGTCTCGTGGATGCGACCGCCGTAAAAGGCCTGCAGGCTCTGTCCAAAAGCCCCGCTGACCTGCTCGGCGCTCACACGCTTTTGGCCCGGCAACGGTTCGTAGTGCTGGTGGATGTAGTCGTGCTCCAAGCGCTCAAACGCCGCCACCGAATTGTTCAGGCAAGCGGTGGCCATGCGCCAGGCACCAATCGAGGCACCCACCAAGTCCACGGCTTGCGTGCTCTGGGACAGCCAGTCCCCAAAAATGAAGCGGTCCAGAGGCCCGAGGATCAAACCCTTGGGGCCGCCAGCGGCACCCGGGATGACGCCAATGTGCTCAGGGCGCAAGCCGTGTTCGCGGATATGGGCCAGGGCCTTAGGGCCTGCGTGGATGTGGAGGGCTTGCATGGGGACCGAGTGTAGAGGGGCAGATGGGCGAGACTGAAGACACGCTGGTCTTACTCGAATGAATACCCGCATGCGCGGGCATGACAAACGCCTTATTTCTTCAAACTCTGCAACTTGGCAAACGCGCTGGCCATGGCCGAACCTGCCCCCGCCGGGGGTGGCGAGGTGTAAGCACCGCCGCCGCGCTGGCGGTTGTCCCGCCCTGCCCCTTCAAACTTGTTGTCTCTGGGGCCATCGCGTCTGGCAGGCGCGGCGTCGAGCTTCATGGTCAGGCTGATGCGCTTGCGGGCCACATCGACTTCGAGCACCTTCACTTTGACGATGTCTCCGGTTTTAACCACCTCGCGGGCGTCGCTCACGAACTTGTTAGCCAGCTGGCTGACGTGAACCAGGCCGTCCTGGTGCACACCCAGGTCGACAAACGCGCCAAACTGGGCCACGTTGCTCACGGTGCCTTCCAGGGTCATGCCCTCTTTCAGGTCCTTGATGTCTTCCACACCGTCGGCCAGGCGCGCCACCTTGAAGTCGGGGCGTGGGTCGCGGCCGGGTTTTTCCAGCTCGCCGAGGATGTCCCTGATGGTGATGGCACCGAACTTGTCGTTCGCAAACAGCTCGGGCTTGAGAGTCTTCAACACCTCGGCGCGGCCCATGATCTCCTGGATCGGTTTGCCGGTTTTGACGATGATCTGCTCGACCACCGGGTAGGTTTCGGGGTGCACGCCCGTCATGTCCAGCGGGTTGTCGCCACCGCGGATGCGCAAAAAGCCCGCGCTTTGCTCGAAAGTCTTGGCCCCCAGTCCAGTCACTTTCAGCAAATCCTGACGGGTCTTGAACACGCCGTTGGCATCGCGCCAGCGCACCACCGACTTGGCCACGCTGGCCGACAAACCCGACACGCGCGTCAGCAAGGGAACGCTGGCGGTATTCAGGTCCACGCCCACCGAGTTCACGCAGTCTTCGACCACGGCGTCCAGCGTCTTGGCCAGCTCGCTCTGGTTGACGTCGTGCTGGTACTGGCCCACGCCAATCGCTTTGGGGTCGATCTTGACCAGCTCCGACAGCGGGTCTTGCAGGCGGCGGGCAATGGATGCCGCGCCGCGCAGGCTCACGTCCACATCGGGCATTTCTTGGCTGGCGAATTCGCTGGCCGAATACACCGAAGCGCCTGCCTCGCTGACCACCACTTTCTGAATCTCCACACCGTCACGCAAACGTGCCAGTTGCTTGATCAGGTCGCCGGCCAGTTTGTCGGTTTCGCGGCTGGCGGTGCCGTTGCCAATCGCAATCAGGTTGACGTTGTGCTTTTCGCACAGCTTGGCCAGGGTGTAGAGCGAGCCCTCCCAGTCCTTGCGGGGCTCGTGCGGGTAGACGGTGGCGGTGTCGACCAGCTTGCCCGTGGCGTCCACCACGGCCACCTTCACGCCCGTGCGGATGCCCGGGTCCAGGCCCATGACCACACGGGGGCCAGCGGGCGCAGCCAGCAACAGGTCGCGCAGGTTGTCACTGAAGACCTTGATGGCGACTTTTTCAGCCTCTTCGCGCAGGCGTGCAAACAGGTCGCGCTCGGTGGACAGGCTCAGCTTGACGCGCCAGGTCCAGGCCACGCATTTGCGGATCAGGTCGTCTGAGGGGCGGCCCGCGTGGCTCCAGCCCAGGTGCAGTGCGATCTTGCCTTCGGCGATGCTGGGCTTGCCGGGTTCAGGCTCCACGGGTAACACCAGTTTGGCGTCCAGCATTTCCAGCGCCCTGCCCCGGAACACCGCCAAAGCGCGGTGGCTGGGCACGCGGCCAATCGGCTCGTCGTAGTCAAAGTAGTCGCGGAACTTGGCCACATCGGGGTTGTTTTCGTCCTTGCCCTCGGCCAGCTTGCTTTTGAACAGGCCTTCGTTCCACAGCCACTCGCGCAGGG